>Ga0316222_1005462_pt1 | contig 10845 bp, 7 predicted proteins | sample TBH18011metaG_FD_206008 | JGI IMG/M metagenome (GOLD analysis project Ga0316222, IMG submission 206008) | Freshwater microbial communities from Trout Bog Lake, Wisconsin, USA - TBH18011 | ecosystem: Environmental > Aquatic > Freshwater > Lake > Hypolimnion/Profundal zone | place: USA: Wisconsin... | reverse complement strand
AATGCGGCAGGCCGACGGGCTGCCAGTCCGCGCCACGCACCGGGCGAGTCCAAGGTCCAAGGTCGGGGAGGCGGCCGGGTTTGGCAAGGGGCGCGGTTGTGATGGCGGAGTGCCGATGGCTGCCGCGTTGCTGCGCCCGGGGACGGGCGCGCTCCGAAAGCGGCCGGTCAAGGTGGGGCAAGGTCAGGTGGGCCGGGTGATGGTTGGGTGAGCGGCGCGGTATCGGTGACGTCGGGAGTCACCGATATACAGTCTCATACCGCTTGATACCGGCTCATGCCGGGGTTTCGGGAGAGGAAAATTTTTTACTGACTGCGTCAGGGCCAGTCACTGCGTGACGGCCACCGGGGGAAGGAGTCCAAAGTCCAAGGTCCAAGGTCGGGGGAGGTCAAGGCGTGAGGGGTCAGGCTCGGGGTGCGAAGGGGACGGCGGTCACAGGCCGCCGCTACAGGTCAAGGCCGGTCAAGGTCAGTCAAGGTAGGTCAAGCCTGCCGGGCGCGAGGGGGACGCCCGGTGGGGACGGGGCTTGCAGTCATGGCGTGACGGGCTACGGGCCAAGCGGGGTCAGTCCAGGGTTCAAAAGTCCAAGGGCAAAGTCGGGGTGGCACCCGGCAGTTGCGGCGTGGCAGGGTATGCGAAGGGGGTTGGCCTGGTCACGTTGCTGCGGCCGAGGACGGCCGCGCTCCGGTCACTGCGTGACGGGTAAGCGAGCCGAGTGGCCGGGGCGGGTTTATTATTTCTTTCCGCGGGCGATGCGGTTCACGACTAATCCGGCGGCGGCGAAGCCGAAGGTGCCGGTCACAAAGGTGGCGGAGCCGAGGCCGCCGTTGCAGTTCAGGCGGGTGCCGTCGGCGGCGGTGAGGCAGCTTTCGCCGATGGTGCCGTCGGGTTGCGCGAACACGGGGGCGGTGCCGGAGTAAATGCAGTCGATGCCCATGAGCTGGCCGTTGGGGGGAAAGCCGTGGTCGCGGCGGAGGCGTTTCCGGACTTCGCCGAGCAGGCGGTCGTGGGAGGCGTGGGCGAGGTCGGCGTGGCGGACGGAGGTGGCTTCGGTGCGGCCGCCGGCGCCGCCGCTGGCAACGACGGGGAGCTGGCGCTGCCGGCATTCGGCGAGGAGCAGGACTTTGTGGGTGACGCTGTCGATGGCATCGAGCACGAAGTCGAAGCGGGGGGCGAGCAGGGCGGGGGCGGTCTGGGTGTTGAAGAATTGCTGTTCGGTGCGCACGGTGCATTGGGGGTTGATGGCGCGGATGCGTTCGGCCATGACGGTGACTTTGGGCTGGCCGACGGTGGCGGTGAGGGCGTGGAGCTGGCGGTTGATGTTGGTGACGCAGATGTCGTCGAGGTCGACGAGGGTGAGGTTGCCGATGCCGGAGCGGGCAAGGGCCTCGACGGCCCAGGTGCCGACGCCGCCGATGCCGACGACGCAGACGTGGGCGGCGCGGAGGCGGGCCAGGCCGTCGGCGCCATACAATCGGGCGAGGCCGCCGAAACGTGTCGCAAAATCGCTCATGGCCTGATTTTAAACCCAAAACCCGGGTCGGGCACAGGCAAAAGCGGGGGAAGGTTTAAGGGCAAGGTTTAAGGTGGAAGGTTCAAGGTTTAAGGGAAGAGGCGACGGCGGGGCGGAGGCATTTGGTCTGGCGGGGTTCGGCGGTCGCAGGCCGCCGCTACAGGGGGAAGTCGATGTGGCGGGGCGCTGCGGGTCAGTTTTCGTGGCGGCTGAATTCGCGGATCATGGCTTTCCACCAGGGGGAGAGCTTTTCCTCGGGACGCAGCCAGACCTGCCGGTGCAGCCAGACCATGACGCTTTCATCGGCCATGACTTGCAAGCGTTCGGCGGGCTTGAGCTGTTCGGGTCCTTCGGCGAGCAGTTTTTCGCCGAGCTGGCGGACGCCTTCGCTGCCGGTGCCGAGGCGGGCGAGTTGTTCGGCGTAGACGGGGTTCATCTGCTTTTCGCGGAGGAGGGTGACGTGGATGGCGTTCACGTAGGGATCGAGGACGGAAGCGGCGAGTCCGCCGTGGGTGAGTTCGGAGGGGGCGCTGTCGGTGAGCGCGTGGATTTTCATCCGGGCGCGGAGGGTGACGAGTTCCAGGGGCGGGCGGGTTTCCTCGGGGGTCAGGAAGAGGCCGAGGCTTTTGGCGCGGGCGCCGAGGCTGCGCCGGCTGGTCAGGACGCTGAGCGGCGCGGACAGGATGAGTCCGGCGAGCACGGGCAGGAACCACCAGAACAGCGGGGGTTCCAGCTGCCACACGAGCCAGCCCCACACGGCGCCGATGAGGATGTGGCCCCAGTGGCGGCCGAGCGCGTAGGTCACGGCGGTGCCGTCGGCGTCGCGGCGCTGCGGGTTCCAGGCGACGCTGATGCCGGCGAGGTTGGAGAGGACAAAGCGGGTGTGCCAGAGCATGAGCAGCGGCGCGTGCAGGGTGGAGAAGATGGTTTCGCCGATCACGCCGGCGGTGGCGCGCAGCAGGCCGCCGAACTCCCGCCGGCGCGGCAGGTCGAGGGCGAGGTCGAGGAGCGAGAGGAATTTCGGCAGCATGATGATGGTCATGCAGATGGTGAACACGAGGAGCGCCTGCGCCGTGCCGGTCCAATCGGCGAGATAGGAGATGGACGATTGGACGGTGAAGTCGGTGAGGTCGGTGTAGCGCTGGTACCAGTAGATCCAGTCGAAGGCGATGAGGAAGGCGAGCCACAAGGGGCCCGCGAGATAGCCGAAGATGCCGAGCAGCAGGTGCACGCGGCTGGCACCGCGGAGTCCGCGCGCGAAGAGCACGAGGCTGTGCTGGAGATTGCCCTGGCACCAGCGGCGTTCGCGCTGGGCGTTGTCGATGAGGGACTGCGGGGCTTCCTCGTAGCTGCCGTCGAGGTCGTAGGCCATCCACACTTCCCAATTTTCGCGGAGCATCAGGGCGGCTTCGACAAAATCGTGGCTGAGGATCTGTCCGCCGAAGGGTTTGCGGCCGGGCAGTTGCGGCAGGTCGCAATATTGCATGAACGGCTCGGTGCGGATGATGGCGTTGTGGCCCCAGTAGTTGCCGAGGTTTTGGGCCCAGTAATTCAGGCCGGAGATGAAGATGGGGGCGTAGAGGCGGTTGGCGAACTGCTGGATGCGGCCGAAGAGGGATTCCGCGTTCACCAGCGCGGGGACGGTCTGGATGAGGCCGGCGGCGGGGTTGACCTCCATCAGCTTCACCAGGTCCACGAGCGTTTCGCCGCGCATCACGCTATCGGCGTCGCAGCAGACGAAATAGCGGTAGCGCCGGCCCCAGGTGTTGAGGAAGTCGCAGACGTTGCCGCTCTTGCGGGCTTCGTTGAAGAGGCGGCGGCGGTAATAGATCTTGCCGAGGGCATCGAGCTCGCGCACGAGGTCGCACCAGCGGCGTTCCTCCTCCACCCAGCGGTCGGGGTTGGTGGAATCGCTGAGGATGAAAAAGTCGAAGTTCTCGAGCCGCCCGGTCCGTTGGAGGGATTCATAGGTGGCGCGCAAGCCCTCGTAGACGCGCGTGGAATCCTCGTTGTAGATCGGGAAAATGATGGCGGTGCTGACGCCGTCGATGTTCTGTTCGGCGTAGGGCTTCAGGCCGGTGATGCGGCGGCGCGTGCCGAAGATGCGGATGAAAAAGCCGAAGACGCCGTGGATGCAGCCGATGGACGAGAGCAGGAGCAGCACGGCGAAGAGCACCAGCAGCACGGTGCGCGAGGCCGACCAGCCGGTGCGCCAGAGCAGGTCCGCGAAGAGGATCGAGACCAGTCCGGTCAGCAGGAGGGCCGCCGAGAAAAAGCCGAACAGCCGCCAGCCGCTGCGGATGCGCGGGACCGCCGCGAGGCGGATATGGGATTGGTCCGGCATGATTCAGTGAAAGATCGGCAGCCGGTGGGTGAGCCGGAAGGCCACGATGAGCAGCACGATGAAGCCGCCCCAGACCAGGGCGATGCGCACGTACGGCAGTTTGCCGAGATTGGTCAGGGCCGTGATCGGGCCGAGGTCGAGCGGCCGCGGCACCATCTTGGATAATTGAAAGTCGGGGCCGGCGCGGAAGAAGGTCTCGCGCATGGCCTCGACGAATTCAGCCGGCCACGGGCCCGGGCGCAGAAACTGGTCCTGCCAGCGGCCCGGCATGTCGGCCAGGAGCAGCGCCAGCCGGCCGCGCGTGGAGAGAAACTGGTCGGTGCCCGTGGGGGAAGTCTGCAGCACGGCGGCGAACCACTCGGTCACGAGGCGGTCCATCTCTTCCGCGGCGAGTTCCGTGGCGGAGCGTCGGGGTTCCGCCAGCGTCCGCTGTTGCGCCCGCTCCAGCACGCGTAACACGAGCTGCCCCAGCAACGGCTTGTTGCGGATGCGCAGGGCGTGGAAGTAATTCTCCACCTTCACGTAGGCGGCGTTCCATTCTTCCAGCGAACGCCCGGCGATCCGGCCCGAGCCATCCGTCAGGCTTTTCAGGGCGGACTCCATTGATAGGTCCAGGTTTCGCTCACCACGTTGGTTCCGTGCTGCAAGGTGCAGCGCAAATCCACCGGATCATGATTGCCCGGCTTCGGCCGCATCTTCAGATAGACGCGCCAGAAATTCTGCGAGGTGTTCCGGACCACAAGGTTGTTGTCCACGATGTCGCCGTTCGGGCTGCAGCTTGCGATGGCCGCGGGCGGGGCGCTCTCGGGAATGGCATCCAGGGTGGGGCCGGCGAAATCGATCACGAACTGCCGCGCGCCCGGGAACTGCGCGTCCGCCCCGATGCGCGTGGCGATCACCTTGTTCTCCGAGAGCGAGTTGATGTCCGTCTCGCGCGTCCACTTGAGCGTGTAGCCAAAGCTCAGCGGGGCGAGCGGTTCGGGCTTCTTCTTCGGGTCCCAGAACGCCACGACGTTGTCCAGCCCCTCGTAGGTCGTCGGCAATTCCACCAGGTGCAGATCGCCTTCGCCCCAGTTGCCGTTCGGTTCCACCCAGACGCTCGGCACGAGATGGTAGAGATTGAACATGTCCTGGTAGGCGGAAAAGTTCCGTTCGCGCTGCAGCAGGCCGAAGCCGTGGATGTTCGGCGCGTAAAAGACCTGGTGGCGGATGGCCGGCGGATTATCCAGCGGCCGCGAGAAGATCTCGCCATTGCCCATGTGGACCAGCAGCGTGTCGCTGTCATGGACTTCCGTGCGGTAATCGTCGTACTTCTTTTCCGTGTTCTTGCCGAACCAGAACATGCTCGTCAGCGGCGCGAAACCGATGGTCTTGATGGCCGCCTGGTTGGTGTTCACGGCCTTGATTTTGTCCGGCTCGCGCAGATAAAGGATCGCCTCCACCCGGGCCACCGTCGTTTCGCCGGGCCGGATGAGAAATTCATAGGCTCCCGTCGCGCTCACACTGTCCAGCAGGCCGTAGAGGCGCAATTCGGTGTCATCCTGATGCGGCTTGCCCAGCCACCAGTCCGTGAAGATGGGGAATTCCTCGCCGCGGTCGGATTCGCCGCAGTTCAGCGCCAGGCCGCGGGCGGACTCGCCGTAGCGCTGGCCTTTGCCGAGCAGCCGGAAGTAGCTCGCGCCCTGGAACGCCCCGAGCTCGTCCAATTGGTCCGGCTGGTTCAGCGCATACAGCACCCGGAAACCCGCGTAACCCGTGTTCACCGGAATCTGGTTGCCGATGGTCAGCGATCCGTAGTCGAAAAAGTCCCGCACGAACCGGATGGGCTGCACATGCGTCAGTGTGAATTCATACACATGCACCGGTTCCGAGAACAGGTAGCCGGGGTGAAAGAACTCCACTTCGAACGGATGGCCGCCCTGAGCCCACAGGGCGTGGTCGCGCCGGAACCGGATTTCCCGGTACTTGTCGTAGTTGAGGTTATCCTGGTTGAGAATCTTCGGCAGGTCCTCACGGGGGGAGTGGAAGGGCTGCTTGGCACGCGCCAAGGCCCGCTGCGCCACATAATCCAATGTGACCTCGGCCGAGTCCGCCGCGCTGCATACCGTTGCCGCCAGCAGACTCAGGGTCAAAATCCACAAACAGCCAAATCGCAACATCACCCTGATGAAACCAAATTCCGGCCCGATTGGCAAGTTTGTCGCAGCCGGCCTACCCGGCCGGCCCCGGCTTGAACATTGACGCCGCGCCTTCCGACCTTCAAAATCCCCCTGCGCATTGACCTGTAAATCGCCAAATTTAACGCCCAATACCATGTCCGCCACCTTCACGCCCGCCCAACTCGCCCGCTACATCGACCATACCCTGCTTAAGCCCGACGCCTCCCGCGCCCAGGTCCAGCAGCTCTGCGCCGAGGCCCGGGAACACGGCTTCTTCTCCGTCTGCGTCAACGGCTCCTGGGTCGCCGAAGCCCGTACCTTCCTTGAAGATTCCGAGGTCAAAGTCGCTTGCGTGGTCGGCTTTCCGCTCGGTGCGATATCCGGCGATGTCAAACGCTTCGAAACCGAGGTCGCCATCGATGACGGCGCCCATGAGATCGACCTCGTCCTGAACATCGCCCGCCTCAAGGCCGGCGAAGACAAGCTGCTCTTCCGCGAACTCGTTGATGTCGTGGAAGCGGCCGATGAGCGCACCGTCAAGGTCATCCTCGAAACCTGCCTGCTGACCGACGAAGAAAAGGTCCGCGCCTGCCAGCTCGTCGTCGAGAGCGGCGCCCAGTTCGTGAAAACTTCCACCGGTTTCAGCACCGGCGGCGCCACCCTGGCCGACGTCAAACTCATGCGCGAAACCGTCGGCCCCAAGTTTGGCGTCAAAGCCTCCGGCGGCATCCGTGACGCTGCCACCGCCCTGGCCATGATCGCCGCCGGCGCCACCCGCCTGGGCACTTCCAACGGCGTTGCCATCGTCACCGGCCTGGCTGCGGCCCTGCCCGGGAATTACTGATTTCGCGGTCTGCCAAGAGGGTGGCAAGCGATCGCCTTGACCTGATGTTGCCACCGGTTGTGGTTTCAAAAGCAGTCAGACGCGTTCGGCGGGGATTGCTTGGGCCGCTTCGGGTTTTTACAGCCCCTTCACTTCCCAGCCCGCCCGGTAGTCGCGCCGGAGGTACTGGTTGGCTTCCGCCACGTTGAATTTCATCCGGCGGCGGTGCCATTCCAGCGTCGTGTGCGGGAACCGTGCCGCGATGTTCCCCAGCAGGATCGTCTCCGTCAGCGGCCCCGCGTAGCCGAAGTGCGCCGTCGTCTTGTCCTCGCCCCGGCTCGCCTGCACAAACTGTTCCCAATGCTTCAACCCCGTCACATGCGGGAACTTAAAGTCTTTGAACTTCGCCTCCGGGAACAGCACCGGCCGGTCGACGTGCGGCAGCAGCATCACCCCGTCCGTGCCGATGAAGATGTTGCCATACGGCGGAAAATCCTCGCCCTTCACCAGGTCCATCACCTCCGCCGGCGGCCGGGAACTGCCGTCGTACCATGTCACCGGCAGCGTCCGGCCCGCCGTATAAGCCGTGCCGTCAAACGTGTAAAAAACCTTTCCGTTCAGTGCCCAGTTCCAGGCGTTCGGCACCGGTCCCTCCGACCGTACCGTCACCGGCGCGCTCAGGCCCAGGCTCATGAACACCGGGTCAAAAATATGGCACCCCATGTCTCCCAGCGTCCCGGTGCCGAAATCCAGGCGTTTCCGCCAGTTCGCCGGATGATAATATTCGCCGCCGATGAACGGCCGCTCGGCGCAGACGCCCAGCCAGAGATTCCAGTCCAGGCTCGCCGGCACCGCATCCGTCCGGTCCGGCCGCACGTCCAGATCGCCCCACGACTTGTCGCACCACGAATGCACCTCTTTGATTTTTCCGATCGCCCCGTCCTGCAGCAGTCGCACCGCCAGCCGGTAATACACATCCGAATGGATCTGGATGCCCATCTGGGTCACCACGCCCGTCTCCGCAGCGATCTCCGTCATCCGCCGCACCTCATGAATCTCATGGGCCAGCGGCTTCTGCCCGTACAAGTGCTTGCCCAACTGCATTGCGCTCACCCCGATCGGCGCATGCATGTGGTCCGGCGTCGAGACGTTCACCGAATCGATATTCTTCGCCTCTTTGTCCAGCAGCTCCCGCCAGTCCTGGTAAAAGCGCGCCTGGGGAAACTGCTTTTTCGCCGACGTCATGCGGTTCAGGTCCACATCGCAGATGGCCACGATGTCGACATTGTCACACTTCGCGATCTGCGTCAGGTCCGCCCACGCCATTCCGCTCGCGCCAAAGCTCGCATGGCGCAACCGCCGGCTCGGCGGTGCGGCGATGAGATTGCTTGTGACGAACGGTGCCGCCAGGGTCGCGGCGCCCAGCGTTTTCAGAAACGAACGGCGGGAGGAGGGATGGAAAGGGCTCATGGCAGGCGGTTCAGGGAAGCGGCTTGATGCTGATGTTGCGGAACTGCACCGGGTCGTTGTGGCCCGCAAAGCCGAACGATCCGCTGGTGCGGTCCTTGCCCGGGTGTGCGTAATTATGCTGGAATTCCGTCACTTTGCTCAGATCCGCGTCCAGGATTTGCGTCCCGTTGAGCACCACCTTGATCGTGGGGCCGTTCACCGTGACTTCCTCGTAATTCCATTCCCCGATCGGATGCTGGTAGCCGCGCTGCGCCGCCACCATGCCGTAGGCGGAACCATGCGCCTGGCGCGGGTCGATCATTTCGCCCGTCGCCTTCTCGTAATTATCGTCGAGCACCTGGCATTCGCACATGCCGACATACGCCGTGTCCCCGTGGCCCGGATAGCGGATCGCCAGGCCGTTGTTGCCGCCGGGCGGCAGGTTGAATTCCACCCGCGCGATGAAGTTCGTGTATTCCGCCTTCGTATAGATCGTCCCGCCTTTGTGATGCTGCCAGATGATGGTGCCGTTCGTGATGGCGCAGCAATCCAGCGGCCCCGCCCAGCCCGTGAAGTCCTTGCCGTTGAACACAGATTCAAAGCCCTGCGGATCTTTCCCGCGCACCAGCCGGTCCGCCTCGTCGCTGCCGATTTCGCGGATGAAGGCGTTGCGCCAGCGGATCTCCCCGCCGTGGGTCTGCAATTGGATCGGCCCGCGCGGCGGCACCGGCAGCTGGCGGTTGTAATAATTTTCCAGGGTCGCTCCCTTCACCGTCGGCTTGCCGTTGAACCACACCCATACCCGCGACCCCACCATCACCACGCGGAAATGATTCCATTGGCCGAAGGGCTTGTCCGCCAGCACCAGCGGGTCCTTACCCGGCGCGCCCGGGCTGTTGTTCCACAATCCGCCGCTTCCCTTGTCCGCGCCCAGCGCAAATTTGTCCTGCTCCGTGGAATCCCAGATCTGCACCTGCGGGCAACCCCGCAGATAGATTCCGCTGTCCGCCAGCGGCACCGTTTTGTAATCGATCAGCAGTTCAAAATCGCCGTAATTCTTGTCCGTGGTGAGAAACAAACCGTGGCCGTCATTCACCAGCTCCCCGTTCTGTACCGACCAATGCTGGCGGATATCCGCCAGGCTGGCGTCATGTTTCACGGCGAACTGCTCCGGCGGCAGCGCCAGATACTTGCGCGGATCCTCCGTGCTCGCGCCCCACCAGCCAGTGAGGTCGGCGCCGTTGAAAATGGCCGTGAATCCCGGCGGCGGGGTGTTCAGCGCCGTTGGCTGATGGCAGCAGGTGTGGCAGCCCGTCAGCAGGGTCGCGATGAACGCGCCCGCCAGCGCGATGGATTTCAGGCGGACCGATGTATTAGTCATAATGACGCTTTAATAAGAATAATCCCGACACAGTGCGGCAAGGCCGCCCGTCCAGCAATCCCACATTAAGGGGAGGCGCCGGCACCCAAGAGCGGACGCCCCCGGGCCGGATTTTGTTACAGTGGAAATTCCCGTTCTTCCGGCTGGGCCACCGCCGGCCGCGGCGGCTCCTGGTTCACCGGGGATTCCAGGGTCGGCTCCGGCTTGGTTTCCATCGCCACCGGTGCCGGTGCCGCCGGACTTTCCTTGGCCGGTTCCATCGTCACTTTCTTCACGGGCTCGGTCACCACCGTTTCCGCCGGCTTGGCCGCCGGCAAGCCGGCGGGCACGGTTGCCACCGGCAGGGTCCCGGTTACCCGCTGCACCAGCGCCAGCAAGGAGATATTTTCCGCCGTCGCCCGTTCCGCCTGCTCGACCCGCGCAAATTCGCCATACACCTCCGTCAGCTCCCGCGCCTCGCCCGCCGGCAGTTCCTGGCCGTTGCCGGTTCGCAGCGCGAACAGGATGTCGTACGCGCTGATCTGCTCCAGCGGCCGTGCCGGTGCATACGCCACCGCCTCGCCCGCCACCTCTGTCACCAGCCGCGCCTTCAGCAAAATCCGCAGCACCCCCTCTGTCAGCCGGCTCGGCACGCCCAGTTTTTCGGACAATTCGATCACCGTGGCCGGTGCCTGCCCGCCCTGAAACCGTCCGCCGAGCGCCGCCATCAGCCGCAGCGCCACAAATTCCCGCCCGCGCTGGTTTACGTTCTCCGCCAGCCGGTCCTGCAGATACGCCTTCCGGTTCTGGAACGCATATGCCACCTGCGCTCCGAACAGCAGGATGCACCACGAAAAATACAGCCCGATCATCAGCACCGGCACCAGTCCCAGGCTCCCGTAGACGTTGATGTTTGCCATGGTCCGCGAAACGAACAGGAAGCCGAACAGGTTATTCAGCTGCCAAAGCGAACAGCCCACGAGCCCGCCCGCTGCCGCCGCCGAAAAATTCACCTTCGTGTTCGGCACCACCACGTAGACCAGCGTGAAGACCAGCCACAGAATCGCCCACGGCAACAGTTTGAAAAGCAGTTCCCCCACCATCGGCATGTGCGCGATCAGGAGCTTGGCCGATTGGAAATGACCTCCGCCCGCCAGCCCCACCGCCGTGAGCAGCAGCGGCGACCACAGCGAGACC
>Ga0316222_1005461_pt1 | contig 10850 bp, 8 predicted proteins | sample TBH18011metaG_FD_206008 | JGI IMG/M metagenome (GOLD analysis project Ga0316222, IMG submission 206008) | Freshwater microbial communities from Trout Bog Lake, Wisconsin, USA - TBH18011 | ecosystem: Environmental > Aquatic > Freshwater > Lake > Hypolimnion/Profundal zone | place: USA: Wisconsin... | reverse complement strand
CACCGACACCAGCGTGATCGTCAGATTGTAATACAGCTTGCGGATCGGCTTCACAAACGCCCAGCCATACGCCCCCAGCATCAGCATGCTGTCCGTGGAATCGATCAGCGCCATGCCCGCCGTGAACAGCGTCGGAAACACCAGGATGGACCATACCGGCAACCCCTTCGTCGCCTCCGTGGCCGAGATGCCCAGCAACCCCACCTCCGTGGCCGTGTCAAAACCCAGTCCGAACAGGAAACCCACCGGATACATCTGCCAGCTGTGCCCGATCAGCCGGAACAAATTGCGGAAGATGCGCCCGAAGAAACCCCGCTGCGACAGGATCAAATCCAAGTCCTCGTCCACGAACCGCCCGCCGCCCTTCACCCGTTGGAAAGTCCGCCAGATGGACGCCAGCACCACCAGATTCGCCCCCGCGATCACCAGCAGAAAACACGCCGATACCGCCGTCCCCACAATCCCGCCGATCGCCTCGAACGCGCCGAACCGGCTCTTCAGCGTGGCCGAAGTCAGCGCGATCGCCACCGACAGCGCAAAAACAATCGTGGAATGCCCCAGCGAAAAATAGAAACCCACCGTGACCGGCCGCTTGCCCTGCTGCATCAATTTGCGCGTCACGTTGTCGATCGCCGCGATGTGATCCGCGTCCACCGCGTGACGCAGGCCCAGCGTGTACGCCAGCAACGCCATGCCCAGCAGCACCGGATGGCCATGGAACGCCGCCAGCGCCCAGAGCCATGCCCCCGCGTTCATCGCCACCAGCACCGCATACATCAGCATGACCCGCCCCTTCACACCCGTGCCCCCCGCCTTGGCAGACGGGGCAACCGCGTTGGGATGGGAGTGGCCGGGCTTCATGAAAATCAATGTTCCCGCCGGCTGGGTAAAAAGCCTGTGGCCGTGCCGCGCCGCATCTGGAAGGGCAGACTCATTATATTACGTTTGCTACCAAAGGTATTACCACACAAAACCCGGCCGCACAACCGGAAATCACCCGGAGCGCACCCGTCCTCGGGCGCAGCCACCCAGCCAGCCCTCCGCCCTCCGCCCTCTGCATCAACCCGCCCGCCCGCAACGAATCCTCTCCGATGCAACCATGCAACCCCGGCCCACACATTCGCTTGCCTCCCGCCCCGCCTATGGCAAAAATGCCCCGTGACCGCGCCGCACCCCAACCTGAATTGAATCTATGAAAACCCCTCTCGCCGACCGCTTCAGCGTCTCCCTCCCGCCCAAGTTGCTCGGCCAGTTCGATGCCATGGTCGCGGAAAAAGGTTTCCAGAACCGCTCCCTCGCCATCGCCGATATCATGCGCGCCGCCCTCGTGGAACACCGCCAGCAGTTCGGCAACGAGGAGATCGCCGGCACCATCACCCTCGTGTACGACCACCACCGCGCCCATGTCCAAGCCGCCCTCACCGATATCCAGCACGACCACCACGACGCCATCGTCTCCACCCTCCACGTCCATCTGGATCATCACAACTGCCTGGAAGTCCTCATCGTGCGCGGCCGCGCCTCCCTTGTGAAAAAAATCGCCGACGCCCTCATCTCCGCCAAAGGTGTCAAACACGGCAAACTCACCGTCACCACCACCGGACGCGAAATGCCCGTCTGACCCCCGCCCTCTCCCGCGGATGATGACCGCCTACGCGCCCGGCTTTTGCCACGCCCGCATCCGGCGCCGGTCCAGCGCCCCCAGCAGTAGCACCGCCGCCGGCAAGCAGAAGAACGTAACGCAGAAAACCACCGTCGGCCGGATTCCCAGCAGGGTTCCCAAGTCGCGATGATACGCGCCGGCCAAGGCCACCGCCCCCAGCATCCCCATCATCAGCACCGCCGCCAACCGGCGCAGCCGGGAAATCGGCACCAGCCGCCCGCGACTGATCTTGACCCGGCGCTCCAACTCCCGCTCGCGCCGGCGCAACCCCGGCAAGAAACCCGCCGCATAGGCGAGCATTCCCAGAATCCAGAGGATTCCAACGGCAAGTTCCAATTTATTTGTTGGTGGCACAGTGATGTGAACCGTCTGCACGGGTCTCGTCCCAGACTAGACACCCCCGTCCCGCTCCTGTCAATCCCCATCACCCAACCTCCGCTGAACCGGGCGCATCGTTATTCGGGCGACCCGCCCGCTATCCGCCCCATCGGTCCTATCCGTCCTATCGGTCCCATCCCCCACTTGGACTTCCGTCCCGCTCGTCCCCTCCGAAAAAATAAAAGCCCCCTCCCCCCCCGTTTTACCCGTTATAAGGCGATATGAGCCGTTATCAGTCGATATTACCTCCGGGGGAACCGATATCGGCTGACAACGCCTCTTTTCACCCCCGTATCACCCGACCGTCGCCTAATATCACCCGGTTTCCCCAAACTTTGGACTGACGCCACCATTGTCGGCCCGGCACCCTCACCGGACGACGATTCACGCTCAAACATGGGTTCGTTTTGGCTTTGTTTGGCTTTGTTTTGGGTTCGTTTTCGCCACCCCGTTTTTTCAAAAACCATCCAAAAAACCCTGATTTTAACGATAAAACCCATCGTCCAAGAATGGGTTCGTTTCGTAATTTCATTCGTTACGCCCGCCCCTCCCTCCCGACTGGTCGCGCCGCCGCCATGACGAAAGCAGAATCGCCTCCCGGAAAAGCCATCAACCGCGAAATGCTCAAACCGTGCGAAACCGCCCCCTGCCCGTTTTCGTGTTTTTCGCATATTTCGTGGTTAACCTTCCCTACCTTGACTGACCTTGACGACTTGGACCGGGAGCCATCGCGGTGTGTCCAGGCAATCGCCCTCCCCCCTCGTGCCTATTTATAATGTCAAAGAACCTCCGCCCGCCGTCCCGCCAGGCCAGCGGCCAAAATCACCCCGGCGGCCAAACTTGGCCCCGGCGCAAGTAATCTCACATGCTACAACGTTCCCGTCAAACTGTTTTTGGAATATTTTGAATTTTCACCCCGCCTGCCCAAACGGCTTTGTCATCCGGCCAACCCGCGGACGCCGTCCCGCAGAGGCTTCGCGCCCGCCCATCCCGCCGGAGACAGCGGCCGGAAGGTCTCGAATTGTCCCCGGCGCCCATCTCGCGACGGTCAGGGCAAAACAGCGGGCGGTAGGGCGCGTCACTCCGTGCGCGCCGCGCGCGGCACCGTGGCTCACGAATTACCGGTGGCTTTCATGGCGTACCCTGTTTGGGGCGAAGCAGGTTTTATTCGGAGACGCTGACTGCTACTGGCCGGCGACGGTAAACCGAACCCGTTGGTTGGTCGTGGGCACTTTGAATCTAGATCCCCCTCACTTTCCCCTGTTAAAACAGGGGATGAAGAAGAACAAACAACCAGTTCCACCCACCGACGCCAATCAATCGGCGCATGCGGTCTTGCAGCGTGTCATTAACCAAACCCCGGCCAAAACGGATGGGGCGCAGAAAACAATAAGCCCTGCTGCCGGGAGAGGCGGCTTTTTATGCCCAAAAACAAAACCAATCCGCCACGTCGCGCAATCTGCCTCATGATTTACCGGAAGCCCCCACCACAATATGCTTCACACAGGTCGGAGGAAACGTGTTTGAGATGGAAGTCACTGGCAAGCTGTCTAAAGCAATTCCGGCGGGTGCGCGCTCAAGGCGTAATTCTGGCCGGCGTTAAGCTTTTTTCCAGTAGCTGCATACATCTCGTACAGGGTATCCATGAAGTCATTAAGCTCCTGTTCTGTCATGCTGCGCTCCGTGAGCAGCTCAACATGAGCGAGCCACTTCGGTTCGGTTGTCTTGTATCCTTTGCCTGTTTTCTGCCAAGTGCATGTTGCCATATGTGGTGGTGTGGTGGTTTCCTGCAATGCCGCCGGGGTTGATTCCTCCGCGGCAAATCTCTAGTAAAGTCCCAGCTTCGCCTTGATCTGGTTAACGTTCAATTTAATGTCTGTCAAGTCGTCCTGCACCCGCATAAGTTTCGGGTCGGCAGGGTTGTTCAGCGCCTCCTTGATTTCCTCCAGCGAGTGCTGAATCTCAATCTGTGATGAGCCCTGCGTGTCAGTCCCAACCTTTCCTGCGTCAAGTTGGATATGGGCAACCCGTCTGGTTTCAGCGTTCACGCTGTTCACGGTGTCAGCCTCCACCGCCGCCATGACGTTCACGAGGTTGGAGGATTCAAGACTCAGCATGTTGATGCCGGCCAGTTCGTTGGAGCAGTAGAACTGACCGATGTATCGCTCATAGTCAGGAATGTTGTGGTCCAACTTTTGGTTGATGATGGCCTGATTCTGCAAGATGACATCCAGCTTCTTGTCCAAAGCGTCCATCCTGGCTGAATCGGTCCTCTGGCACCCGCAGAGCGCCAAAACACAAAATATTGTCGCAAATAATTTAATCATAACAATTTACTTCCGCGTGGCGGTTCTGAAAATCGCGCGCTCGCTATTCATCCACTAGGGGTAAAAGAAAGGCGTGCAACCGGCATACCCCACACAGAGGGCTGCGACACCCTAGAGAGAAGAATGCACCAAGCCCACGCCCATTCGGGGCGTGTTTGCTTGGGCAGGGATTCTCTGTGCAGAAATGTCACAGTTTCTGTGTGGCCCTACCCACTAACGCTAAATTTTCGCCCCCAACCGTAAGCCGTAAGCAAGTCCCAGTCCACCGTTTAATTCTACCGCATCACTTCACCTTAACACGGTCGGTTTCCTTAAACCTTCCACCTTAAACCTTCCACCTCATTGCTCTTTTCCCGCGTGACCACACCGCCTTTGTGTGGCATTGTGACCGTATGACAACTGTCGAAGCCGCCCGGCTGTTGGAACAATTCCGCGCCGGGAAGATTTCCCGGGACGCCGTGCTGCACGCCTTTCAGGCCGCCCCCACCGCCGACCTCGGCTACGCCCAGGTCGATACCCATCGCGCTCTGCGCAAAGGCTTTCCCGAAGTCATCTACGGTGCCGGCAAAACCCCCGCCCAGGTCGCCGGCATCGCCGCCCACCTTGTCAAACAGGGCCAGCGCGTCCTCGCCACCCGGCTGGGACCCGACCACGCGAAGCTCCTGAAGAAAAAATTCGCCCTCGCCCGCCACCATGAAGCGGCCCGCTGCGTGACCATCGAGAAAACGCCCGCGCCCAAGCGCCCCGGCACCATCGCCGTCATCTGCGCCGGCACCAGCGACCTCCCCGTGGCCGAGGAAGCCGCCGTGACCGCCGAGATCATGGGCAACACCGTCACCCGCGTCACCGATGTCGGCGTGGCCGGCCTCCACCGCCTGCTGAGCCGGATGGAAGTGCTCCAGACCGCCACCGTCCTCGTCGTCGTCGCCGGCATGGAAGGCGCCCTCCCCAGCGTCGTCGCCGGGCTCGTGGACCGCCCCATCATCGCCGTCCCCACCAGCGTGGGCTACGGGGCCAACTTCGGCGGCCTCGCCGCCTTGCTCGCCATGTTGAACAGTTGCGGCAGCGGGGTTACCGTGGTGAATATCGACAACGGCTTTGGCGCCGGTTACGCCGCCAGCCAGATCAACGCCCTCGTGGCGGAATCCAAATGAAAACCCTCTATCTCGACCTCTTCAGCGGCATCGCCGGCGACATGTTCATCGCCGCGCTCCTCGACCTCGGCGTCAACGAACGCAAATTCACGGCCGAGCTGAAAAAACTCAAGCTCCACGGCTATCACCTCCACATCGCGCGCGGCCAGAAATCCGCCATCGCCGGCGTGAAGTTTGATGTCCACCTCGCGCATGACCATGACCACGCACATGGGTGCGGACACGATCATGACCATGATCACGGACATGGCCACGACCATCCGCACGAATCCGCCTGCGGCATCCGGCACAGCCATACCCATTCGCACGAACATCAGCATGATGACGGACACCATCACCATCATCACGAGGATGACCATGGCCATGAACACAGCCACGGTCATTCGCACGGGCACCGCCATGAGCATTCCCATGAACAGGGTCACGACCACGGTCACGACCATGACCATGACCATCCGCACAGCCACGGGGACCACGACCACGAAGGCCAGCGCAATTTCTCCGAGATCAAGCAGCTCATCACCCGCAGCAAGCTGTCCGCGTGGGTGAAAGCCAAGTCCATCGCCGTCTTCGCCCGCATCGCCGAGGCGGAAGGCAAAATCCACGGCCTGCCGCCCGGCGAAGTCCATTTTCACGAAGTCGGGGCCGTCGATTCCATTGTGGATATCGTCGGCGCGGCCATCGCGCTGGAATTGCTCGGCAAACCGCGCGTCTTCGCCTCCGCCGTGACCGAGGGCACCGGCTGGATCCGCTGCGCCCACGGACGCTTTCCCGTGCCCGCCCCGGCCACCCTGGCCATTCTCGGCGCGCGCGGCATCGGCATCACCCAGTGCGAGGAACCGCACGAACTCGTCACCCCCACCGGCGCGGCGCTGCTGGCGGAATTTGCCGAGGGCTTCGGCCCCATGCAGAACCTCGTCGCCGAAAAGATCGGCTTCGGCCTCGGCACCCGCGACAATGTCACCCGCCCGAACGTCCTCCGCGCCGTCCTCGGCACCCTGTCCCCCACCCCGGCCCCCGGACGCCAGACCCCATCCCCCAATCTGGATTGGGAAACCGACCGCATCGCCGTGCTGGAGACGAATCTCGATGACTGCCCCGGCGAAATCCTCGGCAGCGTGATTGAAACCGCCCTGACCGCCGGTGCGCTGGACGTCTTTCACACGCCCATCCAGATGAAGAAAAACCGCCCCGGCGTGCTGCTGACCATTCTCTGCGCCGAGGCCGACGCCGACAAGTTCAGCGAACTGCTCCTGCGCGAGACCACCGCCTTCGGCGTGCGCCGCACCATCGCCGAACGCCGCAAGCTGCGCCGCGAGTTCGCCAGCGTGAAAACGGATTTCGGTGACGTGACCGTGAAACTCGGCCGCCTCGGCGGCCAGGTCATCCAGGCCGCGCCGGAATTTGAATCCGTCAAGAAGGTCGCCGTCCACCGGAAAGCACCGCTGAAACAGGTGCACGAAGCCGCCGTGCGCGCGGCGAAGGCTGCCAATCCGGCGCGCCCCAAAGCGGGAGGAAAAAAGCATGCGTGATTGCCCGCCCTCACCCGGTCTTTTCGGACACGCCTTGCCGCCCCCGGCAAGCGAGCCGATCACTCTTTTGAGCCGGTCTCCCAAAGAGAACGGGCTGGTGGGGCGCGTTTCTGGCGATCCGTCCATCCCTCCGGCCAATCCAGCGACTTCGTCATTCCAAGCAGCCGGGAACGTTTCCCCCTCTCTTGGGGGAGAGGGCCGGGGTGAGGGCGGGCGTCTAAACCAATTTTGTTGATTGCCTGAAATGAGTGAAGCCGCAAAAAAACTGGAACAGCTGCGCGCCCAACTGCGCAGCTACGGCTCGTGTCTCGTCGCCTATTCCGGCGGCGTGGATTCCGTGTTCCTGGCGCATGTCGCCCACGAGGTGCTCGGTGCGCGGTCGCTCGCGGCCATCGCGGATTCCGCCAGCCTGCCCCGGCGGGAATTGCAGGAGGCGCTGGAAATCGGGGAGCAGTTCGGCTTTCCCGTGCGCGTGCTGAAGACGCAGGAATTCGCGAATCCCAGCTACACCGCCAACCCGATGAACCGGTGCTATTTTTGCAAACATGAGCTCTTCGAGGAACTGACCCCGCTGGCCTTGGCCGAAAAATTCGCCGTGATCGCCTACGGGGAGAACGCCAGTGATAACGCCGAGCTTCGCCCCGGCGCGAAGGCGGCGGCGGAATTCCAGGTGCGCGCCCCGCTCAAGGAAGTCGGCCTCACCAAGGCGGAGATCCGCGAACTCTCACACCAGTATGGCCTGCCCACCGCCGACAAACCGCAGATGGCCTGCCTCAGCTCCCGCGTGCCCCACGGCGAACCCGTGACACCGGAAAAATTGAAGATGATCGAGGCTGCGGAGTACGTGCTCCGCGACCTGGGCTTCTACGATGTCCGCGTCCGCCATCACGCCCAGACCGGCGGCAGCCTCGCCCGCATTGAAGTCGGCCCCGCCGAAATCGCCCGCCTCGTCGAACCCGCCACCGCCGCCACCGTCACCGCCGCCCTCAAACAGATCGGCTACGCCCAGGTGACCATCGATCTGCAAGGCTACGCCCGGAAGTAGATTGTTCGCCAGTCAGTTGCCCCTCGTGGAACCAGGGGGCGGATTTGAACGGCCCGATAAAAAAAGGGCGCCAGCTTGTGGAGTGCGGCAGTCCTCTGCCGCTGTCGCCAGCCATGGGAGGAAGCGTTAACAAAGAAAGCGGCGATTGCAAACCATCCCCCGAACGCGGCCAAGGATGTTCCAACCATCAAATAAAAATGCGCGGGGGAACAAAGTTCGCCCCGCGCCCAAAAAACGATGCAACGATTCAACAATGCAACGTGGTAACGCCTACTTCCTCGTCCAATCGCAACTGTCCTTGACCGTCTGACCGTTCGCATCAATCGACGCTTCCACATGATTGGCGCCCAACGCCAGCGGCACATTCTTCCAGACGAACACATCATTGCCGTCATTGTCGCAGTTGCCCTGGGAAACCCCGTTGATGGACAGGCTCACGGTCTTGACGTTCGCATACACTTTCACATTGGTCACGCTGTTCGTGCGCTCAGTGAAACGGCTGCTATTGATATGCACCATCGGATCCGTCGTCCAGTTGGCCTTGTAGAAGAAGAAGGCGTCTTTGCGCACCTTGCGGTCGTAGGTCACCAGGCCCTTGTCATTGCGGGCGATCTGGCTGCCCTCATGCCGGTCGGCCACCACAAAGTCGAACATGTTCCACATAAACGTGCCCCAGACGTAGGGCCGGGTCTTGAACACCTTCCAGGCTTCCTCGTGCACGATGCATTGCCATTCCTCCGGATGCCACGGGCCGGTGGTCTTCGGCTGGACGGGATTTTCCTCGTGCTGGTTGATGTTGGCACCCGCGCCATATTCGCTGATGCAAATGCCGCCGTACCGGCTCGTATGGCGCTTGGCTTCCACCATCGGCGAGAAATCACGGGTCTGGCCCCATTCGGAATACCAGCCGGGATAGATGTTCCAGCCGAGCAGATCGGGGATCTTGTTCATCGCCGGCCATTTGCCGGTCGAAGTCGCGGCGATGACCGGGCGCGTCGGGTCTTCCCCGTGGGCGATCTGGTAAAGGTCCTGCAGTTCGCGGTGCGGGTCATCCGTGTGGCCGTTGCCGATCTCATTGAACAGGCTCCAGGCGAAAATGGAAGCATGGTTGATGTTCTGCCGGATGAGATCGCGCAATTGCTCCGTGCTCGTGTTCTCAAAGGCCTGCGTGTCGAGAATGGTGTTCACCTGCGGAATCTCCGCCCAGACCAGGATGCCGGCGCGGTCGCACAGGGTATAAAGATAATCGTTGTGCTCGTAATGGCAGCAGCGAAGCACGGTCGCCCCGATCTCCTTCAGAAAGCCGACATCCTGTTCCATGTCCGCCTCGGTGATGGCCCAGCCTTCCACCGGCCGGTCCTGATGCCGGTTCACCCCGTGCAGATGATACGGTTCGCCGTTCAGGAAAAAGCCCTTGTCCGGGTCCACGTGATAAAAACGCAGGCCGACCTGCTTCTCCACCGAATCCAGCACGGCCACGCCGTTGCTGTCCACCAGGTCCACCACCGCGCGGTAGAGATAGGGATCCTTCCGGCCGTTCCAGAGATGCGGATTCGCCAGCGTGAGGCGGAGCGTGTGCGGCTCGATGCAGGACGGCGCCAGCGGCACGCTGTCCGTCGCACTGGCCACCGTCTGGCCGGCGTCATCGATCAATCGCGCGATCCAGCTCACCGCCTGCTTCTTCTTGGTGCCATTCGAGATCTCGGTGTTCACATCCAGCACCGCGTTGGTGAGCGAAACGCTCGTCTGCAGCCACGCCACGCCGGGCGAGCCATGGTCGGTGATGGCAAAATCCTCCGCCTCGGTCACGATCAGATGCACCGGGCGATAGAGCCCGCCGTACACGGAGAAATCGCCGTCGAGCGGGGCGATGTCCTGCTGCAAGGCATTGTCCACCCGCACGGCGAGAATGTTGTCGCCGGTCTTGGCCAGCTTGCCGGTGATTTCGTACGCGAAGGTGCCGAACCCGCCGCGATGTTCGCCGAGCAGCTTGCCGTTCAGATAGACATCCGCCACCTGGCTGGCCGCTTCGAAGCGGAGGAAATAACGTTTGCCGGCCTCCACCTTGCCGGTGTCGAGGTGCAAGCGATACCACGCCGGCCCGCGGTGATAATCCTTATGCCCCGTCTGCGCCTCCTCCCACCCCCAGCTGTGGGGAATGGTGACCGCCGTCCACGCGCTGTCATCGAAAGCCGCGGCCTCCGCGCCCGCCGGATCGGCGCGCAGAAACCGCCAGCCCGTGGCCAGCCGCGAATCCTCGCGGGCGAAGGCGCCGGGGGAAATCAGGGTGAAAAAAGCCGTCAGAATCAGGATGTGGCGACGCAACATAGATAGGCGAACATAAAAAACTTTGCGCCGGATGTCACTGATTAATCGTGGAGCTTCAAATCAGGATGCAGCTTGCCCCGTCTCGCCGGAGGCCGCCGGCCGGATGAGTCGGAACCGGCCGGCAGGCTGACCCCGCGACGGTCAGGGGGAGCGACGGTTGGCAGGGCGCGTCACTCCGTGCGCACCGCGCCTGCCAGCCGCCGTTCCCTGTTTGCCGCCGCCGTTCACCCGCAGTCAGCGTCTCCGAAACAAAAGCCTTTGCCCCGAACAGGGTAAGCCATGAAAGCCACTGATTGTTTGCGAATTAGAGCGTTTTAAATAATAGTGTAGCCGTTCGGAGCGAGGATTTTTGGGTTTGGGCGAGGCTTTGGCGAAGGCGCAGGTTTGAAAACCCTGTAACTGAGCCGAAACGAAGCCCAAACC
>Ga0316222_1005452_pt1 | contig 10870 bp, 15 predicted proteins | sample TBH18011metaG_FD_206008 | JGI IMG/M metagenome (GOLD analysis project Ga0316222, IMG submission 206008) | Freshwater microbial communities from Trout Bog Lake, Wisconsin, USA - TBH18011 | ecosystem: Environmental > Aquatic > Freshwater > Lake > Hypolimnion/Profundal zone | place: USA: Wisconsin... | reverse complement strand
TGCAGTTCTTAATCAAAGACTCTACGCAATTGGATAAATTAAGCAAGAAACTACTGGATCGTTTCCGCTAAAATACATTTTCAAGTCGCCGCTTTAGCTCAGTTGGTAGAGCAGTTCATTCGTAATGCCATAGTAAATCACAAAAATAAGTTATAAGTGCCTGTTTTTATTACATAATATTTCTTGACAGTTGTATAGTTTTTGCTATACAACTATATTATGGCAAAAAATACACACATTTCCTCAAAAAAACATCCAACTGTGCCAATTCCAAGCACAGTAGAAAAAGTTAAAGGACACAGCACTTTAACGATTTACAAGATGGAAAAATCACCTTACTACTATGTGAGGATATTTGAAAATGGAAAGATTTATAGGAAAAGCACTAAAAAAACAGAAAGAAAAGAAGCAATCAAGTTTGCTGAAGAATACTTTTTGGAGCTTAAAGGAAAGCAAATAAACAGATTGCCACTTACACAAAAAAGTGGATTTGAAGTTTGTGCGTATGGTTTGCTAAAGGAAAACAAGACAAGAGTATTAAGAAAAGAGATTGTTGAGAGCAAGATAAAGCACGACGAAGCAAGATTAAAAAAAGATATATTGCCTTACTTTAAGCACTTTCAAGTTGGCGATATAGATTACAAAGTTATAAATGGCTACATTGACTATTTGATTAAAGATAGAAAAGAAATAAAGGTTAGTGGAAGCACATTAAAAATTCATCTGTCACATATCAAAACGATACTTGGGTATGCACAACGAATGGGAGTTATACAAGCACTTCCAGCTTTTCCAAAAATAAAAACTGTGGATACAGCAAGAAGTTGGTTTAGTAAGGCTGAATATAGCAAGCTACACAACACAGCAAGAACGCATATTGGTGAGAAGTTTGAGATAGAAGCTAAAAGTGGTGAAGTTATAAGAACAATGCATTTAACTGAAGAGTTATATGACTTGATTTTGTTTATGACAAATACATTCATTCGTCCAACTGATATTAGAGTGTTGAAGCATAAACATATTGCTATAGTAAAAAGTGATGAGGTTTATTTGCGTCTAACTCATCCACCAACAAAAAAACACGCAAATCCAGTTGTGTCAATGCCTAAAGCTATTGAGGTTTATAACGAAATAGTAGAAAGACAAAAGAAGGAAGGATTTGGTAAGGCAGAAGACTTTGTATTTCAGCCACAGCATAAGGAAAATAGAGATTACGCAATACAACAATTGCATAGACAATTTGAATATGTATTGCAACTAACAAATCTAAAAAATAATGGTGCTGGAGAAAAGAGAACGCTTTACAGTTTAAGACATACGGCAATTATGTTTAGATTGATTGACTCGCAAGGCTTGGATTTATTGACATTGGCAAGGAACGCAAGAACAAGTGTGGAAATGATTGACAGATTTTATGCTAAGCATTTATTGGCTGAAATGAATATAGAAAAATTACAGTCACATCGTTCTGCAACAAAAACAGAGCGTAACGAAGAAATTAAAAGTAGAGTGAAGGAAGGTTGAGTAAAATATTTACAGAATTGCCACTATAGTTAAGTGATATAACAGTTGATTCGTAATCATCAGTCACAAGTTTGATTCTTGTTAGTGGCACCATTTGATAACTTACTTCTTTAATGCAGCCTTTTTTGCAGCCAACTTAAATTCTTCGCAAATTGGGCATCTCCAAAATATTTTTGTTACTCCATTAGTGCGAACTTCAAATTTTTTATATTCACTTGCTAATGTAAGTCGTTTGCAGTTTGGGCACTTCTTCATATCTAATTGCTGATTGTTGTCACCATTGCTCTGCAATTCAGCTCTGTTGATAATAGTAGTTTCACCTTCGCTATTATTCATAGTCCAATAAGTGAAGGTATCAATATCTAAGTAGATGTAACCAAAAGAACCCCATTTACGAAATTCACCATTGTTTTTAATGTAGTCAGCAAATGTATTAAAACTATTGCTATTGTTGTTATTACGAGTAATAAACCAATGTGGTGCTTGTGGCATAGATTTTGCCAATTGCCATTTATGTTTTGATATAAATGCTTTAATTAGTTCAAGTGACGACATAGCTTCAGATACCTAAATAGATGTTTGATGCGAATTTTTAATTCAAATACTAAGCAAAAAGTAGATGATAACAACAAGTAAAAATAGAGCGACACAATCAGTATATGAAAGTAAAATAATTGCATATGACGAATTTAGAATTGTTTGACGCTGATTTAGAGGTTGATTATTTAACGCTTGAGGCTACGGCTGATGTATTGGGTGTTTCTGTTGCTACTGTAAATAATTGGCTAAAACTTGGTGTTTTAAGTCTCTCGCAAAGTAGCAAGAAGAAGTCTGTATCAAAGTCATCTGTAATAGAGCTTAAGCAGAAAATTGACTTAGGTGAAAGCGAGAAGTTGCAGAAAAGAGCAAATAAGAAATATTCAGCAAAAAAGAGAATACATAATGAGTTGAATGATGCTGATGTCAATGCGTTTCTAACATACATTGATGGATTTTCTAATTCATACTCAATTGACGAATTGCTAATAAGCATAGCTGTTGTTCTTGCTGAAAATAAAATAAAAGAGTGTGGTGAAGGAGAGTGGCTTAAGCAAATAGATGTTGAAATTGCTGATTGGGGAAAAGAATCAAATTCTAAAAAGATGATTTACTCAACACTTAGAGAAAATCAATTACCAAATGTTATAGATTTATTGGGAAAAACATATCAACATCTATCTGCTTCATCATCAAAAGCTATTGGCGGTGTTTTTTATACTCCAACGCATATTTCTAAAAATGTAATTAAGACATTGCAAAAAAAGAATGATGTAGTGCTTGATCCTTGTTGCGGAAGTGGTAGCTTTTTGTTGGAGTCGTTATTAAAAAAGATTGAAGAGAGCGAAAGTAAGCCACTTCATAATATATTTGGATGTGATTTAGATATAACAGCAATACGAATTTGTAGAATCAATTTATTGTTATTGGTGAATAAAAATTATGATGGTGTATTAAACATTCAACATATGAATGGTATTGAATTTCTCAATACAGCTGATATAAAACATATCCCAAGTAAATTTGATTTCATAGCAACTAATCCACCGTGGGGTGCTGATTTCACATTGCCAAAATTGAATAATGAATATCTTAAAAAATTTGCAAGTGATAGTTTTTCAGTATTCTTAGCTACAGCAATAGATAGACTTTCAAAAAATGGAAGACTTTCATTTTTATTGCCCCAATCATTTGTAGATGTTGGAACGCATTCACCAATTCGCAAAAAGGTGCTTGCTGAAACCTCGCATATAAAAATAGCTCAGTTAGGTAAAGTCTTCAAAGGACTTGTGACTGATGTAGTAAATATCAACCTACAAAATGTAATGCCCAAAAAGGATACAGAGTTAGTATTGCAGAAAAACGAGGATGAGTTCAAAGTCTTACAGAGCAAGGTTCTAAGCGAGGCTGATTCAACCTTTATTTTTGGTGTCAGTGCAGATGCAACAGAGTTGCTAACTAAGATATTCAGTCATACACATAATTTAATTGATACAAAATCAAAGTTTGCATTGGGTATAGTGACTGGAAATAATGCAAAACTTCTAAAAGATGAAATGATTGAAGGATATGAAGAAGTTTTGCGTGGCAAAGAAGTAACACCATTCAAAATATCAAAAGCAGAAAAATTTGTAAAATTTGATAAAAAATCATTTCAACAATGTGCTGATGAATCCTACTTTAGAGTTAAAGAGAAGTTGATATATAGATTTATTGCTGATAAGTTTATGTTTGCTTACGATGACAAACAGCGACTTACATTGAATAGTGCAAACATATTGATACCTAATACAACTGTGCCAATAAAAGTAGTATTAGCAATACTTCAGTCTAAAGTTATCCAATTTGTGTTTCGCGTCAAGTTTAGTTCTATCAAAATACTTCGTAAGCATATTGAGGCAATGCCAATTCTTCAATTCAGCAAGGAAGTAAATAAAGAGATTGAGAAGTTAGTGGATGAAGCAATTTCTTGCGACGAGATTGATTTGAGTGGTATTGTCGCTAAGATTGATTTAATCATATACAACGAACTTTGTTTAACAGACGCTGAGATTAAAACAATTACTGATTATTTAGACAAGAAGTTGAAATAGCTCTTCGTAAGACAGTATCTTATACAAATAGTTGTCCAAATGTATTTGTAATGTTTTATCATTTATATGAAATTGTCCTTCACCTTCATTGCCCTTATGTTGCTTGTCTGAGTAGCTAATTTGAGAACCAATTATTTTTGATTGAATCCTAAAAATTACAACTTTATCGCTAAAAAATAATCCGTAATATAGAACTTCAAACTGATCTCGTTTTATTTGCTGTATGTTGCAATCAAATTCTGTTTGCATCCAATCACTAAATTTAACTTCTCTGTTTGTTGCTACCTCATCTTCAATGCATTGCAAAACTGTATTCTCAGTTATTTTTCTATCATTTGTTCGCCTTACAGTCGAAAACTTTACTTCGACACGATGCTTTTCCATATCGTCATATAAGTCGTGAAACTGACTTTTGCTTTTACCTAACTTTACTAATCTCTTTACCATCACTTCAGCAATAGTTCCAAATCTCCTTGTGCGGATATTGAAAATACCTTGTTGTAGCTTTATTGCGTCCATAACATTTCCTTATATGACTGTGGAAGTATGTTATCTCATTTGTGTAAAAAAAGTATTAAAAATGATAACTGTATGGTAAAAATGATTTGAAATTCAAATAACAGTCTAAGTCAATATTAAGGAGCTTGTATGGCAATGAGCGATTTAGAAAAAGCTATGCGTAGCTTTGAAGATGATGAAAAAAGTAAATTAGCCAAAAAAGCTAAGACAGCACAGTCTAATTTTCCATTAGCTGTTCTCTTTATTAAAGATGGAGCCAATGTTACAAAGACTGAGATTGCTGATTGGTTTAAGACACCAAATGTAGATATATTTCAACCCATAAACGAAGGCATTGAAGGCTTGGAGTTGATTGGTGCTTTGGCTGATTTGAAATATATGATTGGCACTAATGTTAAGGATGTGGCATTTGCTGTTGGTGCTAATGAACAAGGCTTTACTACAGCCATTCTTAATAACAAGTTTGACGATTGGTTTTACTTTACAAATACTGAACAAGTTGAATTGCTTTACAGGCTTTATAAGGCATATGAGGAATATGACAGAGGAACGAGACTTGCTAACGAAATTAAGCAATATTGGATTTATGGTTGGCAACAAGTAATACAAGATTTAGCAAGTATTGGCTATACATCAAATAATTTGGGTGACGATACAAGATTATTAGATGTTGTAGAAGAAAAAGGAGATGGATTAGGTAAGGCACTTGAACAATTGCTTTCTAAGCTTCGTCCCCAATAATTGCATTTACAGTTTTAAGTAATGCCACTCTTAACACCAGAAAATAAAAAGAAGAGCATTGAAAAGCTAATCGCAAAGATTAAGGCTAATGGTGAAGTTGCAAAGCGAGATATAAATGCTTTGCTTGCAAAAGAATTACAAGCTGAGATTGAGAATGAATGGAAACAACAACAAGCATTGCGTAAGGTTAAAAAGCCAATCATATTGAGCCAATACGAAAAATTGCATAAACAAGCACTAATGCTTTTTGGTAGATACGATAGCTATGCTATTAGTGCAAAGGCAATTAGCAATGTATTGGTAGATAGGAAAGCTAAAAAAGATGAATTAGCTAACAAAGCTAAATTAGCAATTAAGAATGCACAAGACTATTTACTATTAGCCTTAAGAAAACGATCTGATTTGACTGTATGGTTGGATAGGGATATAAAAAGTGGTGACTTAGGATTGCAATACGACTTGTTACCATTCTTAATTACAAGTAGAAGCGAAGATAAATTAGCTGATATTAAAGAACGCTTTAATTGGAAAACAATTAAGGAAGTGCGTTTGGAAGTGCTTAAAAAGGCTTTGGTATTGGTTGATAAAGAAATAGACGAATGGTATGAAGCAAATGGATATGCTAAACAACTTACAGAAGAACAAACAGCTTTACTAAAGAGCAAGTTGGCAGAGTTGAGAATGAAGAAGAGTTGATGATGTAGGTATTGGTTTAGTAAGAAAAGTGTGCGTTTTACTGTTTATGGTGCTGAAAACACATAGGAGTAAAAAGTATGGTTTTTCTACATAACAAATACCGCCATTGCCTTGCAAGCTATACAAATAGTGCTTGGTTGGTTTGGTCATTATTATGTAAAAAAACCGTGCGTTTTACTCCTATGTATTTTGCTGTGCCAAACCATATCACTTGCACAACACCCAATAGCTAAACGCACACTTTTCTTACTAAACCAATACCAACCATACCAAGTTAAACCAACTCTATTGCTTGTTTAAGCATATTTACATTTACTGATAGATATTTTTGAGTGGTTGATAAGTTCTTGTGTCCCAATACTTCCATAACCAATCTTAAATTTGTTCCACGCTCACATAATCTTGTTGCCATTGTGCGTCTTCCACTGTGGCTACTTGCACCATCAATTCCAGCACGCTTGTAAAGATAGTGAAAAAATTGGCATAGTGTGTTGGGTGTGAAGCCCACTTTACTATTGGTCTTTTGTGTTTGAAAGAACTTATCATCACCACTTCTAAAGTGCATTCCTTTTGCATACTGTAATAAATCTTGCTGAAGCTTGGTGTTTATATAAACAGTTCTGTTATCACTTCCTTTAGTTTGTTCAGCACTTAATCTAATTTCACTTTTAATAGTTCCATCGCTATTCACTACATCTTTATGTCTCAAACTCGCAAGCTCTTTTGCTCTCATACCACTTGCAAATGATGTAATTACAAGAGTGCGATTGCGAAGACTGTGTTTTGTATTTTCTGTGAATTGCAATACTTTTTCAACTTCTGCTTCAGTTAAAACTTTTGCTTGATGTGACATATTTTTTTTCCCTAACCAATGTTTAGCTATGTCATAAGCATATTTTCTTACTTTAGTTTTTCCTATCTTTATCATTTTTTCATTGTGCATATGCTGTTCCTTAATAGATTCAATGCTTTAAGTGCTGAATGTAATGTTTAATACAAAAATAAACATTTCAGTATTTATTGCTTGTGTGGGTTTTTGACTACAGAAATACGCAGACTTGCGTATAGCGTCTATACGCTGTTTAAGTGTTTCTCAGCTGTATTGCTATTAGATGTAGTGCGTTAAGCGTTTGTAGCGTGGATTTGAGGTGTAGTATTAGTAACTTGCTTTATATTTGCGATGAATGAAATAGCTAAAAAAATACAAGTGCTAAAGCTATCGCTGAGCGTTATAGATTCAGTTGATAGCTTGCTTACGCTCGCAGATAAGAACCTTAATGATTTGCGTAATTTATATAAAGCTAACAAATCTCTCTTTAGCAATGAAGATATCATTTTTCTTCAGTCCATATCAAAACTAATTGATAACCTATCTTTATTAAATTCCTATATTGCTATTAGGAGAAGATTGAAATTTTCAGAAAGAGCCCAAATACTATTACAAAATTTACAGAAAATTGAAAATGAATTTGATGGATATGAAATTGAAAATGTAGTTAAGAGTGAACTTTTCAAAGTCTCATTAAAAATTTCTACTCTCCCCAACTTATATTCAAAACCAAATAAAAAATATTCAACCCACCCAATATCCAATCCACCAAGCATTTTGCCTACCTATCAACCTAAGCAAGAAAAGGCTATTGGTGAATTTAGCTCAAAATTATGTATTGATTGTGGAAAAAGAATATTACTTGCAAGAATTGCAATCAACCCCAATGCAGTAAGGTGCATTATGTGCCAAACAGCATTTGAACAAACACACGATACAAGAATTAAAGTGGATGAAGACTTTGGTGGAAGTAGAGAGGAAGTAAAGAAGATGAAAGCCAAACAATGGGGAGAAATGGTAAACAGAACGATTGGTGGGGTAGGTAAAAGCAGAAAAAGAGTGAAATGATTAAGTCATTTATCAAACATCAATGAAATTTTGTAGATATCTTCCTTAATTATTTTTTCATTAAGTCGCTCACCAATCTTTTCGTCATTACAAGCAATTTCAATTCTCAAACTTAACTCTTTATTTGAGTTCAAAGCATAAGCAATGCTATTGAAATACTCCATACTTTCTACTTGCCAATATATGAATGCTTTATTTTCACTAATTGAAATCTCGTGTGGGGATGGATTTTCGCTTAACCATTCTTGTCTGCCATAGCAAATAACTAATTGAGCACTTGAATTAGAAAATAGCTTATGCGTATTTGGTTCTTTCTCGTTTAGCCAACCTATAGCCACATACGACATATCAAATATATCTAAGTAAGCTGACTGTCCTTGCCACTTATCCATAAATCTTTTAGTTTTTGACTCAAATGCGATACCAAAATTACCATTGCTTATTAGTTCTTTTTTGTAAGTAACAGCAACACAAGCCATATCACCAACTATGTAGCTTTCTGTTTTGTCTTTTAGTTGTTTCATTGTTTGCTCGTTTTACTTAATATGTTGATACTAAGACTTTTAACCATAGTAATACAACTACGCATTGCGTCCAATGCGTAGCCAATTAGCCTAAACATAACTTCAGTCAATGTTTAGTGCGTTGTATGGGATTTGCGTATTTTCAAAATCCCAACAACCTAAGTTTCCAATTTGCGTTTCTTTAGTGCCGTAATGTAATAAGTGTGATTGAGTATTGTCTTTAGCTTCAGTAATGTAGATGTCGTTAGATTGATTTGCTTTAGTGTGCCAACAGTATGTCCATAATTCCTTTATGTCATCTGTTGTTAGTATTTTTGGTAAGTTGCCTAAGTAAATGTTGTAGTGAAGTGTTAGTTGTGGGTTGCTTGTATTTTTAGTTCCTTCAAGTGTTGCAATGAATAGTGGCTGTAGTTCAAGTGGTTTTCTTCTTGCACCATTTCTATACAGCTCTTTGTTAAAGCAATTTCTTGCGTGCCTTAAATCTTTTTGTAAGTTGCGTGCCATATGCTCTACAGCTTGTGGCAATTGGTGATAAGGACGATAGTAACTTTGTGCAACTACATAGTGAGTAATGTGCTTTTGTTGCTTATCTAAAAAATCTCTAATTGTGTTTGCTGTTATTCGCATATATTTATTTATGCGAATGTATAAAAACCAATTATTTTCTATACAAATGGTGTGGTTTTGAATGGAATATTGAGGTTGCTCATCTTCATTCTTTGGTAATAAATTTAGTGTGCTTATTAAAAAAGGAGAATGTTATGAGCACATTAAATGGATTGAAATTAGTTATTAGTAAAAAGCAATTGCACGCATCACCAATTGTTATTCGTCGTAATAAGCTAATCAGTAAATTACACGAACAGATTGAATTATGCGAAGCACAACGCGAAGGTAAGACATACGCACCAATTCGCTTAAAAACTTATGTGAATAAAACAAGTGGTGAGCGTATAACAGCAGAAGTTCCAAAACGAGTTAAAGAATGGTTTTGGGTTAGCAATGAAAGTAACAAAATCAATCTATCAGTTAAGTATGGTGCTAAAACACTTATGCTCAATAAAAAGACAAAAGCTAATGCAATTGAACTTGCAAGTGGTGACGAGCTAATAGCAACGCTTAAGGCACTTAAAATTGCTGTTGCTAATGGTGAATTAGATGAAGCTATTACAGAAGTTAGTGAAGCAACGAGAGTTGGTTTTGGAAAATGATGCTGAACTTACAGTTGAGCACTTATATACATTAAAGGCAATTTTGGAAGTTGCTTGTTTGCGTGGTGCTTTTAAGGCAAGTGAGTGCGAGGTTGTTGGAAATGTATTTAATAAACTAACTTCTTTCCTTAATCAGCTTTAATTTACACGCCCCATATAGTTTGTGTTTGGGGCGTGTAAATATAAGAAAAAATAAATACTATATGAAACAGTTCAAAGCAAGAGTTAAGGCAAGTGGTATGTATGTAGAAACGATTGTTTTTGCGAATAGCACAGTTGAAGCACAAAAGATTTTGCAAGCACAGTTTGGTGCAAGCAATGTAATAAGTATTCCAACGCAAATAAATTGATATGCTTATTAAAGAAATTGCCTCAATTAAGCCACTTACACCTCAGCAAGCTCGCGTTAATGCGTTGAAGCTACAGAAGGACAATGTCAGCAAACAGCTTAAGGCTGAAAGACAGCGACAAAAGGTTGCCAAAGCTCAACAACAGCTATCTGTTGCCTTGCATCCCAAAATTGCTTACTAATTAGCGTCCAATTGGGCTTGTTGGAAATAATGGACTTGTAGGGAAGGTTGGAGCTGAAGGTGCTGAGAATTGAGTTATTGGTGCTTGTTGGATTGGTTGTGCTGATTGTGCTGTGCCCAATGGGGTGCCATTAGCGTTGTTGTAGTAAGTTGTGTTTCCAACTTGCTGTGCTGTGCCCAATGGGGTGCCATTAGCGTTGTTGTAGTAAGTTGTGTTTCCAACTTGCTGTGCTGTGCCCAATGGGGTGCCATTGAAGTTGTTGTAATAGGTTGTTTGAGCAAATGTAGTTGCTGATACAAATGCAAGCATTGCAATGGCATTTTTCATTTCAATATCCTCATTTATGCATTCATAGTAGCGTTTTTTTGATACTGTTTGAGTGCAATTTTTTTTGCTTTTTTTGCTGTTTTCTATACAACTTTTTATACAACTATTGCTTCTTAGCACCAATATATAAGCGAGTATGGATAATTCGTAATGAAAAGGTCGCCAGTTCGATTCCGGCAAGCGGCACCAAATTCTTTAGTGCACTATTGGTGTTAGGAGGTGGATTTCTGATGTAGGGCGTTCAGTTGCTCGACGATCTTTTCCGATTTC
>Ga0316222_1005449_pt1 | contig 10876 bp, 5 predicted proteins | sample TBH18011metaG_FD_206008 | JGI IMG/M metagenome (GOLD analysis project Ga0316222, IMG submission 206008) | Freshwater microbial communities from Trout Bog Lake, Wisconsin, USA - TBH18011 | ecosystem: Environmental > Aquatic > Freshwater > Lake > Hypolimnion/Profundal zone | place: USA: Wisconsin... | reverse complement strand
GACGGGGATGAACGGTGATGGACGGGGATGAAGGAGATCAAAACAAGTTGACCTAGGCCCAGCCAGGGGCCTATTTCCCACGGTATTCCGCGAAGAACCCGAATAGAAGTGCATGTGGGCGTTGATCAGGCCCGGCATGACCACCTTGCCCGCGGCGTCGAGCACCTGGTCGAAGGGCCCCGGGATCCCGCCGGCGGGGGCGATGCTGCGGATGAGGTCCCCCTCGATGAGGAGATCGTGTCCTTCCAGCACCCGGCAGGGGGCGCCGAAGGTGATCAGGGTGCCGTTCCGGACGAGGATGCGCGAGGCCGCGGCCATGGGTCAGGCCTCCATGCCCTGGGTGGCGTGGGCGGACTCCAGGGAGGCCTCCTCGCTGCCCTTGAGGTGGTTGAAGTAGAGGTTGAGCAGGACCGCGGCGATGGAGGCCAGCAGAATGCCGCTGCCGAGCAGGGGCCCCAGCCCCTTGGGCATCTGGCTGAAGAACTTGTCGGCCACCAGCGGGATCATGCCGAAGCCGATGCTGATGGCCACGATGTAGAGGTTGTCCCGGTTGGTCTGGAAGTCCACGCCGCCCAGGATGCGGATGCCGGTGGCCGCGACCATGCCGAACATCACGATGCCCGCGCCGCCCAGCACGCAGGTGGGCACCGAGGCCACCACGAAGGCCAGGCGGGGCAGGAGCCCGAGCAGCACGAGGATGGCGCCGCCCATGACGCAGACGTAGCGGCTGCGCACGCCGGTGACGCCCACCAGGCCCACGTTCTGGGAGAAGGAGCTGTACGGGAACGTGTTGAAGATGCCCCCGATGAGGGTGCCCAGGCCGTCCACCCGCAGGCCGTCGCTGAGCTGCCGGGCGGTGAGCTTCTTGCCCGTGATCTCGGCCAGGGCCAGGAACATCCCCAGGGACTCGATCATGACCACCACCATCACCAGGCACATGGTGAGCACCGCGCCCAGGTGGAAGCGGGGCATCCCGAACTGGAAGGGGCGGACCAGGGCGAACCAGCGCACCTGGCCGATGTTGGCGAAGCTGACCTTGCCCGAGGCCGCGGCGATGAGCATGCCCAGGATGATGCCCATCAGCACCGAGATGTTGGCGAAGAAGCCCTTCACGAACCGGGTGATGAGGAGGATGGCCACCAGCACGGTGGCCGCGATGGCCAGATTGCCGGGCGCGCCGTAGGCCGGGTTGGGCACGGGGCCCGCCGGAGTCATCATCACCGGGCTGGCCGCGCCCGCGGCCCAGTTGATGCCGATGCGCATGAGGGAGATGCCGATGACCGTGATGATGCTGCCGGTCACGACCGGCGGGAACAGGGGCAGCATGGCGCTGATGACGGGCGCCACCAGGATGCCGAAGACGCCCGCGGCGATCACCGCGCCGAAGATGCCCTGGATGCCGATCTCGGGATTGGTGGCCATGACCACCATGGGACTCACCGCCGCGAAGGTCACGCCCATCATCACGGGCAGCCGGATGCCGAAGCGCCAGAAGCCCAGGGCCTGGCACAGGGTGACCAGGCCGCAGGCGAACAGGTCGGCGTTGATGAGCAGGGCCAGCTGGTCCTTGGGGAGCTTCAGGGCGCCGCCGACGATGAGGGGCACGGCCACCGCCCCCGCGTACATCACGAGCACGTGCTGGATGCCGAGCAGGGCGAGCCTGCCCGGGGGCAGGACGGCGTCAACGGGATGGATGGCTGCGGAGTCGGTCATGGGAGCTCCTGGCGAGGGCGTGCCCGCGGGCACGGGGAAGAGGAAGGGGAAAGGGAAGGCGGGGCGCGCCGCTCAGCCGCGAGGGCAGGCCGGGACGTCCGTCTGGAGGCGGGATGAGGCTGCTTCCGGCAGGAAGGGCAGGGCGCCCACGGCCGGGATCAGGGCGAGGAGGGTGGCGGCGGGGGCGAGGTCGAGTTCCTCCCCTTCGGCCAGGAGGCCCGGCTCCCACCCTGTGGGCTGCCAGGAACCGGCGGCGAACCGCGCGGCGTACTTGGGGCTCCGGAATTCGGCGGCGTGCGGCCCGACCCGGAGGCTGCAGTCCTGGCCGCCGAGCCGGGCCCGGAGCAGGAAGCCCCCCGGGGCGCGCTCGGCGTGGAAGGCGTCCCCTTCGGCGGTGTCGAAGCCCTCCGGAGAGAGCCAGAACCGGGGCTTGTCCCGGTACGGCGCGCCGGCCGCGGGACAGAAGGTGTCGCAGTTGCCGCAGCCGTTGCAGAAGTCGGCGAGGTTGAGGGTCTGGACCGTCTGCGCGAGGGTGAGGTCCTGCGTGCCCGCCGCGACCAGGTGGCCGTCCCGGGCCACGAGCCGGGGCCAGACCATGGGGACGGGTCCGGTGGCGTAGGCCAGGTTGGCGCGGTTGGGGCAGACCGTGACGCACAGGCTGCAGACCTCATCGCAGTCCAGGCAGCGCGCGGCCTCCTGGAGGGCGGCCGCAGTGCCGAACGTGCCGTTCACTTCCTGGAAGCCCTCGCGTTCCGCCAGGGGCAGGACCGGCACGAGCTGGGGCGCCAGGCTCTGGGCCTTGCGCGCCAGGGCCGCGGCCGGCGTGAGGTCCTTGGCCAGGAGGGGCTCCCCTTCGGGCTGGACGCCATGGAGGCGGGCGATGGCTTCGGCCGCGGCGCGGCCGTCGGCCACCGCCTGGATGACCGAGGCGGGACCGTGGACGGCGTCGCCGCCGGCGTACAGACCCGGGAGGCTGGTGGCGCGCGTCCGGGGGTCCACCGCCAGGGTGCCGTCCTTGCGCCGGGCGACGTCGAGCGCGCCCAGGAAGTCCAGCACGGGCTCCTGGCTGATGGCCGGGATCACGGTGTCGGCCTCGAGGAAGACTTCCGGGCCATCCACCGGCTCGGGCCGGGGCCGGCCCGAGGCGTCCCGCGCCCCGAGCTTCATGAGGGTGCAGGCCAGACCTGCGACCCGGCCCTCCCCGGCGACGACCCGGGCGGGGGCCAGCAGGTCCCGGAGGTGGATGCCCTCCTCCAGGCAGTCGCGCACCTCTGCGGGATCGGCCGGCATCTGGGCCCGGGTGCGCCGGTAGACGATGGACACGTCGCCGTCGGGCACCAGGCGCCGGGCGGAGCGCGCCGCGTCCATGGCGGAGTTCCCCCCGCCGATGATGAGCACGCGCCGGCCCAGGTCGGGGGGCGTTCCGGCCCGCACCTGGTCCAGGAAGTCCAGGGCGTCCAGGACGCCGGGGAGCCCTTCGCCGGGGATGCCCAGGCGCTTGCCCTTCTGGGCCCCCACGCCCAGGAAGACGTACGGGAAGTCCTGCCGGAGGGCCTCGAGCGTGAGGTCGCCGCCCAGGGCCCGGCCCAGGTGGAAGGTCACGCCCAGCTTGCGCAGGCGTCCGAGATCGGCGTCCAGGCTCGCTCCGGTGAGCCGGTAGCCGGGGATGACGCCGCTGACCATGCCGCCCAGGGAGGTCCGCGCCTCGAACACCTCCACGCTGAAGCCCGCCCGGGCGAGGTAGTACGCCGCGGACAGCCCCGCGGGGCCCGCGCCGGCCACTGCCACCCGGATCCCCAGGGACCGGCCCGGCAGCGGCGGCTCGGGCGCCGCGTGCGCGACGGCGTAGCGCTTGAGCTCGCGGATGGCCAGGGGCGCGTCCAGGAAGTTGCGCACGCAGCGCTCGGTGCAGGGATGGTCGCAGACGCTGCCGGTGATGCCGGGCTGCGGATTGGTGCGCAGGATGACGTCCATGGCCTCGGCGGGCCGGTGGCGGGCCACGAGCCAGAGGTAGTCGGGGATGTTCTGGTGGGTGGGGCAGGCTTCCATGCAGGGCGCGGCCACGCAGTCGAAGCGGCCCAGGGGCCGCGGCCCCTTGAAGGCCAGGGGACGGGCGCGCCGGGTGTAGCGCGCCTCGCCCGCGGCCCGCTGGGCGTGGCGGGCCAGGGCCTCGCGCCCGCCCTGGGCGAAGGCGTCCAGGGACCGGGCGCCGCGGGCGTCCATGGCCCCCTGGAGCCGGACGAGGTACTGCTGCAGGCGCGCATAGCCGCCGGGCTTCAGGAGGTCGGTGCACACGGTCACCGGCCCCAGGCCGTCGGCCACCAGGTCGGCGAAGTTGTCCGCGTCGGCCCCGCCGCAGAAGCTGATGGGCACCTGCCCGTCCAGGGCCTCCGTGACCAGGTGGGCCAGGGTCAGGGTCAGGGGGTGGAGGGCCCGCCCGGAGAGGTACATCATCTTCTCGGCGGCCGGGAAGACCGGGCGGTGGTTCACCACCTCCAGGGTGTTGCTGAGCTTGAGGCCGAACTGCAGCGGGAGGTTGCGGGCGGTGGCCTGCAGGCTGCGCACCATGGCCATGGCGTCCTCGAAGCAGGGATCGTGCGCGAAGGCCGCGTCGGGCACCTCGATGTCGAACCCCTGGGTCGCGTTCAGGAGGCCCCGCAGGCGCTCGGGCCCCAGCAGGGTGGGGTTCAGCTTCACCCAGGTGTGGACGCCCAGCTCGGTGAGGAAGTAGCGGGCGATGCGCTCGATCTCCGACGGGGGGCAGCCGTGCATGGTGGAGAGGGTGACGTGGTCGGCGATGCGGGCGGGGATGTCCAGTTCGCGCACCGCCGGGTAGACCCGGGCCACCGCGGCGACCGCTTCCGGCAGGAAGGCCCGGGCGTCGCGCATGTCGGCGATGAAGGTCTGCACCGAAGGGCTGAGGATGCCCTCGAGGTTGTAGCCGATGCTCATGTTGAAGTGGGTGCCCGGCCCGGGCAGGCCCAGCCGGTGGGCCAGGGCGTGCAGGAGCACCCAGGCGTTCAGGTACTCCCGGTACGACTGCGCCAGCCGGAGCTCCTGGGACCACTCGCAGTTGAAGGTCTCGTCCTGGGAGTCGATGCAGGGCCGCGAGACCTGGAGTTCGTCCAGGACCTGCACGGTCTTGAGCTCGATGAACCGCGCCCCGCAGAGCCAGCTGGCCACGATGTTCTGGGCGAGCTGGGTGTGGGGGCCGGCGGCCACGCCCAGGGGGGCGGCCACGGTGTGGCCGAACAGGGTGGCCGCCATGCCGGGCGCGGGGACCTGGAGATTGGCCTGGGGGATCCCCAGCACCGGGGACCCGGCGTCCAGATCCCGGAAGATCCAGCGGGCGAGGGCTTCCAAAGGGGCGGGGCGGAACGGGATGTCCATGGGCGTTACCTCCGGGATCGGGGTGGGGGCGGACGGGCCTGGGGCAGGGGCCCGGATGGGTCCCCCAGGGGGTGGCGGATAGGCCGAGGGCCGAAAGGGCTGGATGCGGGAACTCCGGACACCCCGCCGGCGCCTTGGGTTCAGAGAACAGCCGGGACTTGCTGGTTCATAATTTGGCTAACCGGACCCGCCTGTCAAGAAAATTTTTGTTTGGAAAAAAAATTTTTAGACTATCACCAGGTTCCAAGTTGACGCCGGCGTTGAGGCCTCGCACGTCCCGTTGAAATTAAAAATTTAATTTGAAATTGAAAATTTTTAATACACATGGATAATTTTTTTCAACACGTGAAGGTGGACCATGACCAGCCAACTTTTCATCGACGGCGCCCGGCTCTACCGGTCCCTCGCCGCGCTGGGCGAACTCGGCGCCTTCACCGACCCCCATTCCGGGCTGCGCGGCGTGTGCCGGCTGGCGCTGACGGCCGAGGACGGCGCCGGGCGCCGCCACGTGGTCGAGCAGATGCGCGAAGCGGGCCTCACGGTGCGCGTCGACCGCATCGGCAACGTCTTCGGCCGGCGGGCCGGGCTGGATGACCGGCTGCGCCCGGTGATGCTCGGCTCGCACATCGACTCGGTGGCCACGGCCGGAAGGTTCGACGGCTGCCTGGGCGTCCTCGGCGGCCTCGAGGTGGTGCGGACCCTGAACGACGCGGGCCGCGCGACGCTGCGGCCACTGGTGGTGGCGTTCTTCACCGACGAGGAGGGGGCGCGCTTCGGCACCGACATGCTGGGCAGCGCCGTCGCGACCGGCCGGATCGCCCTGGAGGACGCCCATGCGCTGCGCGACCGCAACGGCCTGTCCGTGCGCGACGAGCTCGCGGCCATCGGTTTCCTCGGCGACGACCCGCCCCGCCTTCCCGCGCCCTTCGCCTACCTCGAGTGCCACGTCGAGCAGGGCCCCGTCCTGCGGGCCGCCGGCCTCGACCTGGGCGTGGTGGCCGGCGTGCAGGGCATCTGCTGGCACGAGCTCACGATCGTCGGCAAGGCGGCCCACGCGGGCACGACGCCCATGGCGCTGCGCGCGGACGCGGGCGTGGCGGCCTCCCGGATCAACCTCGCCCTGCGCGACCTGGTCGCCTCCGGCCGGTTCGGGGCCGAGTTCAGGGCCACGATGGGCGTCCTGCTGCCCCACCCCGGCCTGGTCAACGTCGTGCCGGGCGAGGTCACGGCCACCGTGGACCTGCGCAATCCCGACAGCGCCCTCCTGGACGCCGCGGAGGCCGCGATCATCGCGTTCTACGCCGAGGCCGCCCGCATGGAGGGCGTGACCGTCACCCACCGGCGCACCGCCCGCACGCCCTACGTCGGCTTCGACGCGGAGCTGGGCCGGAGGATCGCGGCCGCGGCGGACGCGAGGGGGCTGTCCCACGCCGGGATCGTCTCGGGCGCGGGCCACGACGCCCAGGAACTCGCCCGCCTGTGCCCGGCGGCGATGATCTTCGTGCCCGGGGAGCACGACGGCATCAGCCACAACCCCCGGGAACTCTCCACCGAGCGGCAGTGCGCCGACGGCGTGAACGTCCTGCTCGACGTCGCGTGTGCCCTCGCCGACGCCCCAGCCACCCCGGAGGACCAGCCATGACCGCCCGCATCATCCGCGTCGCCATGACCCAGACCGTGAACGCCTATGCGCCGATGCCGGCCCGGGTCGAGGACCTGGCCCAGCTCGAGGGCCGTCTCGAGGACGTCCGCCGGGTCAATCTCGAACACCACCTGGACCTGATGGAGGCGGCCGCCGCCGCCGGGGTCCGGGCCATCGGCCTCGGGGAGCTGTTCACCGGGCCCTACTTCGCGCTGGAGGACGATCCGATGTGGAGCGCCCTGGCCGAGGACGCCTGGAGCGGCCCCACCGTCACCGCCCTGGCCGCGGCGGCCCGGCGCCACGCCATGGTCGTGGTCGCCCCGATCTACGAGCGGGACGGGCTCTCCGGCAGGCTCTTCAACACCGCCGTGGTCATCGACGCCGACGGCCGGGTGCTCGGGACCTACCGCAAGACCCACATCCCCCACGGGACCAACGAGCAGGGCAGCTTCTACGAGCAGCTCTACTACGAGGCCAGCGACGGCAAGAACCGCGTCGGCGGGGCCGACGTCTCGACCAACCCCTACTTCCCGGTCTTCACCACCGCCATCGGCCGGATCGGCGTGGCCATCTGCTACGACCGCCACTTCGTCGGCGTGATGCTCTCGCTGGCCCTGGAAGGCGCCGAGCTCGTGTTCTGCCCGGCCGTGACCTTCGGCGCCAAGAGCGAGCGCATGTGGCCCCTGGAGTTCGCGGTGGACGCGGCGCGGCACAACCTCTTCATCGGCGGCAGCAACCGCAAGGGCGTCGAGCCGCCCTGGAACCAGCCCTACTTCGGCGACAGCCATTTCGTGGGGCCCAACGGCCGGGTTCCGGACCTCTCCACCCACCCGAACCTGGTCATCTCCGACCTCGAACTCGGGGAACTGGCGGAGGCGGATCCTTCCGGGTGGGATTTCCCCCGGGACGGCCGGCACGACATATACTCCCATCACGGCCGGCGGCAGTTCGGCTCCGGGAGGGTTTGAAGGCTTCAGGACAGTCATGGTGAGGTGCCACATGGAAGATGCGATCATCGCGGTCACGGGTGAATCCGGTCAGGCCAAGGTCCAGGCGTCCGGGGCCCTGTTCACCGTCCTCGTCAACGGCACCGTGCACACCTCGGCCCGGGACATGCTGCTGATCGATTTCCTGCGGGACGAGCTGGGCCTGACCTCCGTGAAGAACGGCTGCAAGGAAGGCGCGTGCGGGACCTGCACGATCGTCATCGACGGCAAGCCGGTCCGCTCCTGCGTGCAGAAGCTCTCGAAGCTGGCCGGCAAGACCATCCTCACGGTGGAAGGCTTCAGCGCCCGGGAGCGCGACGTGTTCGCCTTCGCGTTCTCGAGCGCGGGGGCCGTCCAGTGCGGGTTCTGCATCCCCGGCATGGTCGTGTGCGCCAAGTGCCTCATCGACCAGCATCCCGCGCCGACCCGGGAGGAGATCAAGTTCGCCATCCGCAACAACTATTGCCGGTGCACCGGCTACGCGAAGATCGAGGACGCCGTGCTCCTGGCGGCCAAGCTGATCCGCGAGCAGGCGCCCTTGCCGGAGGCCAGCCTTTCGGGGCGGGTGGGCGACCGCGTCTCCCGCGTCGACGCCCCGGCCAAGGCCCTGGGCAGCGCCAAATACGCGGACGATTTCTCCTTCCCGGGGATGGTCTACGGCAAGAACGTGTTCAGCCGCTACGCCCGCGCCCGGATCCTCGCCATCGACCCGGCCCCGGCCCTGGCGCTGCCGGGGGTGGTTGCGGTCTACACGGCCGGGGACATCCCGGGCAAGCGCTACATCGGCCATCTGGCCCAGGACTGGCCCGGCATGATCGACGTGGGCGAGCAGACCAGGTGCTGCGGGGACACCCTGGCCATGGTGGTCGCCGAGACCCGGGAGCAGGCCGAGGCGGCGGCGAAGGCCGTGGCCGTCACGTACGAGGAACTCGAGCCGATCTGCAGCTGCGACGAGGCCGCGGCGCCCGGCGCGCACCAGATCCACGCCGAGGGCTTCTCGCAGTTCGGGAAGTGGGTCGTGCCGGAAAACAACGTGCTCTACCGGGAGCGGCTCCACCGCGGGGACGCGGAGGCCGCCCTGGACGGGGCCGCGTTCGTGGTCGAGGGCACGTTCTTCGTGCCGCCCGTGGAGCACGCCTTCATGGAGCCCGAGACCGCCATCGCCCTGCCGGAAGGCGACGGCATCCGCATCATCACCGGCGGGCAGGGCATCTACGACGAGTACCACGAGGTCAGCGCCTACCTCGGCCTGCCGATGGAGAAGCTGCGGATCCAGAGCGCCTCGGTGGGCGGCGGGTTCGGGGGCAAGGAGGACATGAGCGTCCAGCACCAGGCCGCGCTCTGCGCCTACCTCTGCCGGCGCCCCGTGAAGGTGTCCTTCAGCCGGCAGGAGAGCATCAACTACCACCCCAAGCGCCACGCCATGGAGATCCAGGGCCGGATGGGGTGCGACGCCAACGGCATCCTGCTGGGCCTGCGGGCCCGGATCAGGTCCGACACGGGGGCCTACGCCTCCCTGGGCGGGCCGGTCCTGCAGCGGGCCTGCACGCACGTGGGCGGCCCCTACAACTACCAGAACCTGGACGTCGAAGGCACCGCCTACTACACCAACAATCCCCCGGCCGGCGCCTTCCGCGGCTTCGGCGTGACCCAGGCCTGCATGGCGGTGGAGAGCCTGCTCAACCAGCTGGCGGAGAAGGCCGGCCTGTCGGGCTGGGAGATCCGCCACCGCAACGCGATCCGGCCCGGCCAGTCCCTGCCCAACGGGCAGCTCGCCGACCCCGGCACGGCCATGGTGGAGACCCTGGAGGCCGTCAAGGAGGCCTTCGAACGCTACGAGGCGGATCCCGACTACCACGTGGGCATCGCCTCGAGCATGAAGAACGCCGGCGTCGGCGTCGGCGTGCCCGATGTCGGCCGCTGCAACCTCGGCATCCATGGGGGCAGGGTCCACGTCCGCAGCTCGGCCGCCGCCATCGGGCAGGGCGTGCAGACGATCCTCCTGCAGATCGTCTGCGAGGTCACGGGCCTCACCCGGGACCAGATCGACGTGGAGCATCCGGACACCCATCTGACGCCCGATTCCGGCACCACCACCGCCTCCCGGCAGACCACCTTCGCCGGGCAGGCCGCCCGCGTCGCCGCCCTGCAGCTGAAGGCCGACCTGGACCGGGGCGAGACCCTGGCCGCCCTGGAGGGCAAGACCTACCTGGGCGAGTTCGATTTCAAGTCGGACCCGATGGGCTCCCCGAAGCCGAACCCGGTGAGCCACATCGCCTACGGTTTCGCCACGCAGCTGGTGGTCCTCGACCGCGCCGGCAAGCTGGTGGAAGTCCTCGCCGCCCACGACATCGGCCGGGCCATCAACCCGCTGTCGGCCGAAGGCCAGGTGGAGGGCGGCGTGGCCATGGGCCTGGGCTATGCGCTCACCGAGCACTTCCCGCTCAAGGCGGGGATTCCCCAGGTCAAGCTCGGCACCCTCGGGCTGCCCAAGTCCACCTTCATGCCGCCCGTGAAGACCCTCCTGATCGAGAAGAACGACCCCGGCGGGGTGGCCTTCGGGGCCAAGGGCCTCGGCGAGATCGTCTGCTGCATGGCGGCGCCGGCGTGCCAGAACGCCTACTACAAGATGGACGGGGTCTTCCGGACGCGGCTGCCGCTGGAGGGGACCTACTACCGGAAGGCGGGGAAATGAGGGCCTGATCGCCCAGTATTGAGAAGCCTCCCTGAAAGAAGCCCCATCAACCGATGGGGCTTGTCTCATTGGTACCGGCGGTCGGACTGGAACCGATCCGGGGTCGGGGTGCAGGTATGGATCTCGGCGGGCGCGATCCGCGCAGGCCCCGCACAGGGACGGCACTGGCATCGCCTCGCGGGTGAAGCACTTCTGGCAGAACCCTTCCGCCTTGGCCTCGGCGCGGCGGTTCTTCATGTAAGTGGCATAGCCGGGGTTCATGACAGCGCATCCTTTCTTTCAATTCGGCTCTTGACCTTTGTAGCCATACGGATACATTTATAGTTATGAACGCGATTGAGAAGACCCCCGAATTTGAAGCGTGGCTTGGTTCTCTCAGTAAGCCATGACCACCTTCACCCCCTTCGACGTGGCCGATTACCTCGACAGCGAAGAGACGATCGCAGAATA
>Ga0316222_1005443_pt1 | contig 10884 bp, 8 predicted proteins | sample TBH18011metaG_FD_206008 | JGI IMG/M metagenome (GOLD analysis project Ga0316222, IMG submission 206008) | Freshwater microbial communities from Trout Bog Lake, Wisconsin, USA - TBH18011 | ecosystem: Environmental > Aquatic > Freshwater > Lake > Hypolimnion/Profundal zone | place: USA: Wisconsin... | reverse complement strand
GCCATGAAGGCTGGCAACATGGCCTGCAGGTCGGCACCGGCCGAAAACACCTCGTCGCCCGACCAGATCACCAGCCCCTGGTAGCTTTGCTGCGCCAGTTCGAGCGCCCGCAACAGGCCTTCCACCACGCCCGGTCCGAGCACATGCATCTTGGTCTTGCTGCTGGCAATCAGCACCGTCTCGTCCAGTGTCCAAAGCCGGATGTGCGCATCCTCGAACACGGTGCGTCCGGCCTCGGGCGGCTTCGCCCCGATCACGGTTTCCGGAAAATACTGGCGCGCATACACCGGCAACTGGCGCACCGGTACGAAGACACCCTGGCTCGGGCTCCACGAACCCTGGGTCGTGTGCACGCCACCGGCTTCAGCCACCGGGCCGCTGAACACCCAGTCGGGCAGCGGTGCGCTGCACAGTGCACGTCCGGCGTCAATGTCGTCCTGCACCATGCGCGCCACGGCCAGCCAGCCGGCTTCCTGCCACAGCTCGAACGGGCCTTGCTGCAGGCCAAAGCCCCAGCGCATACACAGGTCGAGGTCACGCGCGTTATCGGCAATCTCGCCCAAGTGCACAGCGGCATAGTGAAAGCTATTGCGCAGCACGGCCCACAGGAAACGGCCCTGCGCGCCTTCGGCATTGCGCAGCAGGGGCAGGCGCTCGGCGGCCGGGCGCTTGAGCATGCGTGCGAACACTTCGTCGGCTTTGTCGCCACCCGGTACATAGTCTTTGCTGACCGGATCGAAACGCAGAATGTCGGCGCCCACTTTCTTGAAAAAACCGGCCTTGCTCTTCTGGCCCAGGTGACCGCGCTCAATCAGGGTCTTGAGCACATCGGGCGTGCCAAAGGCACCATAAAACGGATCGGTTTCCAGGCTCAGCGTGTCCTGCAGCGTCTTGATGACGTGCGCCATGGTGTCCAGCCCCACCACATCGGCGGTGCGGAACGTGCCCGAGCTGGCGCGCCCCAGTTTTTTGCCAGTGAGGTCGTCTACCACGTCGTAGGTCAGACCGTGGTTTTCCACTTCCTTCATGGTTGCCAGCATGCCGGCAATGCCGACCCGGTTGGCGATGAAGTTGGGCGTGTCCTTGGCGCGCACCACGCTCTTGCCCAGGCAGCTGGTAACAAACGTTTCCAGTTGGTCGAGCACCCGTGCTTCGGTGTCCGGCGTACCGATCAGTTCCACCAGCGCCATGTAGCGCGGCGGGTTGAAGAAGTGGATGCCGCAAAACCGCGCACGCAGCGCTTCAGGCAACGCGCCGCCCAACTGGCCGATGGACAGGCCCGACGTGTTGCTGGCAACGATGGCGTGCGACGCCACGTGCGGCGCAATTTTTTCGTACAGCGCAAGCTTCCAGTCCATGCGCTCGGCAATGGCTTCAATGATCAGGTCGCAGCCCCCCAGCAGCGCCAGATCGGTGTCGTAGTTGGCGTGGCCAATCAGCACCGCGTCGTCCACCACGCCCAGCGGCGCTGGTTTGAGTTTTTTCAGACCATCCACCGCGCGCATGACGATGCCGTTGGCTGGCCCCTGCGCCGCAGCCAGATCGAACAGCACGACCGGCACGCGGACGTTGACCAGGTGCGCGGCAATCTGCGCGCCCATGACGCCGGCACCCAGCACGGCCACTTTGCGAACATTGAATCGGGACATAGAAGGCATAGAAATTCCTCAGGTCGCCTCAACACAGCGTGGAAAAGTCATTGGTTGTTGGTTATTGGTTGTTGGTGATTGGCTCAATAAGAAGCCAGCGCCGCGTCGGTATCCATCAGGGACGCAGCGCCACTGCGCGCGGTGCGCATCAGGCCCGCCGTTTCCGGGAACAGCCGCGCAAAGTAGAAACGCGCGGTCTGCAGCTTGGCCGCATAGAACGGGTCGGTATTGCCCGCCGCGATCTGGCGCAAGGCGGCCTGTGCCATGCGCGCCCAAAAGTAACCAAACACCATGTGTCCGACCACGCGCAGGTAGTCGGACGCGGCCGCACCCATCTCGTCCGGATTCTGGAACGCCTTGAAGCCGATTTCGGTGGTGAACTTGGTCATCTGATCGCCCAGTCTGGCAATGGGGTTGATGAATTCGGCCATCTTTTCGTTAACGCCTTCTTCCACCACCAGTGCGGCAATCAGTTTGCCAAAACTGCGCAGACTGGCACCGTTGTTGGACAGCACCTTGCGCCCGAGCAAGTCCAGCGACTGGATCGTGTTGGTGCCTTCATAAATCATGTTGATGCGCGCGTCGCGCACAAATTGTTCCATGCCCCATTCACGGATGTAGCCATGGCCACCAAACACCTGCAGACACGCCGAGGTGGACAGCCAGCCGTTGTCGGTAATAAAGGCTTTGACCACCGGCGTCAGCAACGCAAGCATTTCGCCCGCCTGCTGGCGCGCTGAAGCGTCCGGGTGCTGGTGTTCCTGGTCGAGCAGCACCGAGCAATAACACTGCAAGGCGCGCCCGGCTTCGGCGTAGGCCTTGGCGGTGAGCAGCATCTTGCGCACATCCGGGTGCACCAGAATCGGATCGGCTGGCTGGTTCTTGGCCTGCGGGCCGCGCAGGGCGCGCATCTGCTGGCGCTCATGGGCATAGGCCAGTGCGTTCTGAAACGCCACTTCGGTCAGACCCAGCGACTGGTTGCCCACGCCCAGGCGCGCGGCGTTCATCATGACAAACATGGCCTGCATGCCCTTGTTGGCCTGCCCGACCAGGGTGCCGACCGCGCCTTCGAGCACCATCTGGCAGGTGGCGTTGCCATGGATGCCCATCTTGTGCTCCAGGCCGCCGCAGAAAATGCCATTGCGTGCGCCCAGCGTTCCGTCGTCCTGCACATGGAACTTGGGCACGATGAACAGGCTGATGCCTTTGATTCCAGGTGGGGCGTCGGGCAGGCGCGCCAGCACCAGGTGCACGATGTTGTCGGCCAGATCGTGCTCACCCGCGCTGATGAAGATCTTGTTGCCCGTGATCGCATAACGGCCGTCTGCCAGCAACTCGGCGCGCGTGCGCAGCAAGCCCAGATCGGTGCCGCAATGCGGCTCGGTCAGGCACATGGTGCCGGTCCACTCGCCGCTGGTGAGCTTGGGCAGGTAGAGGCGCTTTTGCGATTCCGTGCCGTGCGCGTGCAGGGCCGCGTAGGCGCCGTGCGTCAGTCCCGGATACATGGACCAGGCCTGGTTGGCGCTGTTGAGCATTTCGTAAAACAGCTGGTTGACCACCACCGGCAGGCCTTGCCCGCCATACTCCGGCTCGCACGCCAGGGCGGCCCAGCCAGCGTCAATGTACTGGCGGTAGGCCGCACGAAAACCGTCGGGCGTGGTGACGGTGTGCTGCGCCTGGTCCAGCTTGCAGCCTTGTGCATCGCCGCTGAGGTTGATCGGAAAAATAACGTCGGTGGCAAACTTGCCGCCTTCTTCCAGCACCGCATTGACGGTGTCCGCATCAAGGTCGGCGTAGCGCGGTATCTGCTGCAGCGTCTCCACCGCATGCAGCAGTTCGTGCAACACAAATTGCATATCGCGCAGAGGCGGCTTGTAGTTTGGCATGGTGACAACTCCTGTTGACTGAAATCACTCGGGGGACACGAAGAATACGGGTAACGCGAAAAAGCAAAGGACCGGGGAAACCCAAATTTACCCCAACAAAATACCCAGACTTGCGTCCAGATGCTCCGTGGGATGGCGGCGAAAGCCGGAACGGACAAAGCGCTGCATGCGCCCCAGGCAAAACGCCACCAGCAGCGCCGCGCGCACCTGCGCCTCGGCGCTCGGCGTGGCGGAGCCGGCGTAGCTGACAGAACCAGCCGCTGCCTGCAGCAAACACTGGCGCAGTGTGGCCTCGATCTTGTCAAAAAACAGATTCATGCGCTGCTGCAGCCGCTCGTTTTCCAGCACCAGCGCGTCACCCACCATGACCCGCACCATGCCGGGATTGCGTTGCGCAAACTGCATCAGCATGACAACGATACGAAACGCCTGGCGCACGCCGGGGGCGGGAGGCGCAGCGACGGCATTGGCAGCATTGCCAGCGCCGCCCATGCCGTCGCCTTGCTCGCGCTCCAGAATGTGACCGACCAAGGTCAGCACGGACTGCTCGATAAAGTCGATCAGCCCCTCGAACATTTGCGCCTTGCTGGCAAAGTGGCGGTACAGGGCTGCTTCACTGACATCAAGGCGCGCGGCCAGCGCCGCCGTGGTGATGCGGTCGGCACTCGGCTGCTGCAGCATGTCTGCCAGTGCTTGCAAAATCTGGGTGCGGCGCTCGCCCGGCTTGGGGCGCTTGCGGGCCAAGCCGACGTGCAATGCCGCCGACGCTTCTGGGGCTCCCACATCCATCCCAACCGCGTTCGAGGACGGGTGCCCAGGCGGGCTGCGGTGCGACAAATCGGGTTCGGTCATGGGCGCATGGACAGTGGAATGGCGCATTCTCGCACAGCGCGTAGCAACAGACTGACACACAGTCCACGCCCGTCACGTCCTGCATGAATCTGCAGTTGACTGTGGTGCGCACGCGCAATTTCGTCGGCGATGGCCAGCCCCAGGCCACTGCCTTCGCCGGCGCTGCCAGCAACCCGGTAAAAGCGTTGGAGAATGCGCGCGCGTTCGTCCGGCGCCACGCCCGGACCATCGTCTTCCACCAATACGAACGCGTGGGCGCCCGCCAGCGTGGCGTCCGACACCAGCCCACAGCGCAGTGTGACTTTGCCGCCGGGCGGCGTGTACTTGATGGCGTTGTCAACCAGGTTGTTCAACAATTCCCGCAATTGCCACGCATCGCCCTCGACCCAGGTTGTGGTGGTGCTCAATCCGAAGTCGATCTGGCGCCGCTCGGCAGCGTCCAGGTGCGCCTCCAGCACCTGCTCGCACAGCTGCTTCAAGTCGAGCGGCTCGGGCGCATGCACCAGCACGCCGGGTGTGTCTAGCCGCGACAGCATCAGCAGCTGCTGCACCAGTTGCGAGGTACGCCGCGTGGCGTCGCGCAGGCGCACGGTCTGTTCCTGCATACCCGCAGGCGCGTTCTGCGCCAGCGCCTCCACCTGCGCCTGCAGTCCGGCCAGGGGGGTGCGCAACTGGTGCGCCGCGTCGGCGATAAAAAACCGCTGGCTTTGGGCCTGCGCATTCACCATGGAAAACAAGTGATTGAGCGCCAGCACCAGCGGGCGCACTTCCTCTGGCGTTCCTTGCGCATCCAGCGCGGACAGATCGCGCGGCGAACGCCCGGCCACTTCATTTTTGAGCGCCAGCAGCGGCTGCAAGGCGCGCCGCACGGCCCAGTGCACCGTCACCATGGCCAGCGCGACCAGCAGTATGTTGGGCAGCACCACTTTCAACCACACGCGACGCACACGCTGCCAGCGCACATTGGCGCCATCGGCCAGACGCACCGTTAACTCACCCCGGCTGGTCTGCACGCGCTGCGTAACGATGCGATAGACCACGCCACCGAGTTCCTGGCTGGAAAATTCAGGTTCGTGCGTGTCGGGCGGATAGTCCCGCAACCACTCCTCTCCGGCCAGCACATGACCCTCGCCGTTGAGCAAGGCATAGCCACTGGTCCCCGTGCGGCTGGCAAAAAAATCGGCCAGTTCCGCGGGCAGGCGCGATGGTGGCAGCGCATCCAATGCGCCGGGCTGCACCGCGCTGGCTAGTTGCGGCACCAGCGTCAGCAACTGGCGATCCTGTTGAATGGCGGCGGAATCCGCCAGTTGGTAGTCAAACCACGTATTGAGCAGGGCCAGCAACAGCAATGGCGCCAGCAGCAGCGCCAGCAAACGCCGCTGCAAGCCACCACCGCCCCAGGCCGCCCACCGCGTCACACGCCGCCATCCTGCTCCAGCCGGTAGCCAAAGCCTCGGATGGATTTAAGTGAAAGGCCATGCGGCTCCAATTTGCCGCGCAGGCGCGAAATGTAAACCTCGACGGCATTGGGTGTGATTTCCTGGTCCAGTCCGGTCAAGGCCTGCAGCAACCGGTCCTTGTTGGTCGGTTTTGGGGCTTGCAGCAGCACATATTCCATCACGGCCCATTCACGCGGCCCGAGTTCCAGTGGCAATCGGCTGGCCACCGCGCCCGCCTCGGACGGCTGGCAAATGGCAGCGCTGCGCTGCGCCGTGTCCAACTCCAGCGGACCGAACTTGAGCACCGCCGTAGTGGCCGCCTGCGAGCGCCGCAACAAGGCACGCAGGCGTGCCAGCAGCTCCGGCAACTCGCACGGCTTCACCAGATAATCATCCGCGCCCTGGTCCAGTCCCTGGACCCGGTCCGCCAGCGCGTCGCGCGCCGTTAGGATCATGATCGGCATGGTCTGGCCGACCGCACGCAGCGCCTGCGTCAGCGCCAGTCCGTCGAGCCCCGGCAGGCCCAGATCGAGCACCGCAATATCAAAGCTCTGGTGCGCAATGACTTCCAGCGCGCGCTCGGCACTGCCGACCCAGTCCACCGCATAGCCAGCCTGGGTCAGGCCCAGTTTGACGCCGCTGGCCACCAGCACGTCGTCTTCGACCAGTAGCACACGCATGGCGCAGGGTCTGCTTCTAGTCGGACCGAATCATGGTGCCAAACGCCTGGCCCGCCAGGATTTCAAGCAGCAGCACGTGCGGCACGCGGCCATCCACAATATGCACCGCCTTAACCCCGCTCTTGGCCGCGTCGAGCGCCCCGGCTATCTTCGGCAACATGCCGCCTGACAGGGTGCCGTCGGCGATCAGTGCATCAATGTCGGCCGCACTCAACTGGGTCAACAAGGTGCCGGCCTTGTCCAGCACGCCACTGATGTTGGTCAGCATCATCAGTTTTTCGGCGTTCAGCGCCATCGCCAGGCGGGCCGCCACCACGTCGGCATTGATGTTGTAACTTTCGTTATCGGCGCCAAAACCGATCGGACTGACCACCGGAATGCAGCCCGCATTCAGCAGTCCGGTGACCACGCCCGAATCGACCTGCACGATGTCGCCGACCTGCCCGATGTCGTGTTCAAGAGTGGCATCAACCGGGTCCTTCAAGCGCAACCGGCGTGCTTGAATCATGCCGCCATCGCGCCCCGTCAGCCCCACCGCGCGCCCACCGGCCTGGTTAATCAGGCCCACAATTTCCTGCTGCACCTGGCCGCCCAACACCCATTCGACAACCTGCATGGTCTCTGCGTCGGTAACGCGCATGCCCTGCACAAACTGCCCTTTCTTGCCCAACCGCTGCAGCGCGTTTTCAATCTGCGGGCCGCCACCGTGCACCACCACCGGCTGAATGCCGACCCGTTGCAGCAACACCACGTCTTGCGCGAAGCGCCTTTGCAATTGCGGGTCCGTCATGGCGTTACCGCCGTATTTGATCACCATGGTCTTGCCATGGAAAGCACAGATGAAGGGAAGCGCGCGCGCCAGGATCTCGGCCTGGTCGCCCGGTGCCACCGCCGCAGTCGAAGAAGAAAGTTCAGACATGGTCAGTAAGGATCAAAGTGAGAGAGGGAAGGCGAGTGCGCGTGCGTATGGAAAGAACCCCGCAACGTCGCAAGCGCAAATTGTGCCTCATTACGCGTCCCCGGCCCTGCGCTCCAGGCGCGCGCACTGCGCCGCGCACGGCCGCTAGGAAACCAGACTCGGCTGGTAGCCTTGCACCATGCGCAAAAAGACCGCCTTGATGGCGGACGCATCGTCTTGGTCAGCCGCCACTTGCAGCGCCTGCAATTCGCGCTCGAGCACACTCCACGGACAAAACGACTCGCGCGCCTTCATGATGCGCGGGTGTGCCGTTGATTCCGGGTTATCCCCGATCAGCAGCTCCTCATACAACTTTTCTCCGGGCCGCAAGCCTGTCACCACAATTTCGATATCGCCACCCGGATGCTCTGCGGTGCGCTCGCTCAGACCGGACAAATGCATCATGCGCCGCGCCAGATCCATGATCTTGACCGGAGAACCCATGTCCAGCACAAACACATCGCCACCACAGCCCATGGCACCGGCCTGCAGCACCAGCTGTGCGGCCTCTGGAATGGTCATGAAATAGCGCGTGACTTCGGCATGCGTGACCGTGATCGGACCGCCACTGCTGATTTGCTTGCGAAACAGCGGAACCACGCTGCCGCTGGAGCCCAGCACATTGCCAAAACGCACCATGGTGAACAGCGTGTGCGGGTACAACTGCTCAAACGACTGCAGCACCAGCTCGGCCATGCGTTTGGTCGCACCCATGATGTTGGTGGGACGCACCGCCTTGTCGGTACTGATCAGCACAAAACGGCGCGTACCGCTGTGCGCCGCAGCACGCGCAATGTGCATGGTGCCCAGAATGTTGTTACGCACGCCTTCGCCCGGATTGTCTTCCACCAGCGGCACGTGCTTATAAGCCGCAGCGTGGTAGACCGTGGCAGGGCGGTACTGGTCGAACAGCGCCTGCAACCGGTCCGGGTTGGTCACACTGGCCAGCAGCGGATGCAACTGCACCGGCAAGGCCAGCGCTTCGCACAGGACCAGCAACTCCTGGTGAATGGCATACAGGGCGAATTCGCTGTGGTCGAGCAACAGCAACAGGCGCGGACGCAAGGCCACAATCTGGCGCGTCAGCTCGCTGCCAATGCTGCCCCCGGCACCACTGACCAGCACCACCTGCCCGGCCAGGTCCCGCTGCATCCAATCTTCGCGCGGCGGCACCGGCTCGCGCCCGAGCAAATCCTCGATGTCCAGTTCCCGCACGTCCTGCACCGTGACCCGCCCGGTAGCCAGGTCCCCCATGCTGGGGATAGAACGCACATGCACAGGCACGCTTTCGAGCGAAGCGATGATCTGATTGCGTCGCACCCGCGACACGCTGGGCAGCGCCAGCAAAATATCGGAAATGCGCTGTTGCGCCACCACATCGGCGGCGCTGGCTGCGGCAAAAATGGGCAGCCCGTTGATGCTGCGCCCGACCTTGCTGCTGTCGTCATCCAAAAAACCCAGCACCCTGGACTGGCCCGCCATCTGCAACGCCAACGCCGTCTGCACGCCAGCAGTTCCTGCGCCGTAGATGAGCAGGCGCGCGCCGCCCTGTCCATCGGTCAGGGTGCCCGCAAGCCAAAAGCGCGCCAGGGCGCGGCTGGTACCCACCAGCAACAGGAAAATCATGGGCTGCAAAATGCCCAGCGTTCGCGGGACCCCCAGCCAGCGCGCCCACAGCAGGGTCACGGACAGGACGAGGGCGTACAACACCACCGCCTTGGCGGTGGCGTGCAATGCGGCTTGTCCGGTGTAACGGAAGATCGCCCGGTACAACCCCAGGCGCAAAAAAATGGGAATGGCCAGCGCAGGTGCCAGGCCGTACACATACCACTGTGCGCCCACCGGCCAGACCCAGTTGTCCAGACGCAGCGAAAACGCCAGCCAGGTTGCCACCAGGGACAACCCGACATCAAGCGCCACCACAGCGACTTGCTTGACACGGCGCGGCCATTCGAGAACGCGTTCTTTCATGGTAATGCAGCCGCCCCCAGCCCCGCAGAGCCAAACACAACCAACCGCGCAGCCGCGCGGTTGGTCACAAACCATCCTCGCATCAGACGGAAATCAGGAAGCTTTCCTTGCTTTGACCACCAGCCACCAGCGCTGCCAGCCACTTGGGTGTCAGGCCACGGCCAGACCAGGTCTCACCCTGCGGGCCACGGTACTTGGCAGCCACCGGCGCACCGGCCTTTTGGGCGACCTTGCCAACCTTTGCAACCTTGACCACTTTGGTCGGCTTCGCGCCAGCAACCGGACGACCACGACGCGCCTTGCCAGCGCGGCTCATTCTGGCAGACTGCAAGTCCTTGGCTGTGATGCCAAACGCCTGCATTTTTACCAATATGTCCTGCACCGTGGAATGGAATTCCTTGGCCTTGATTTCACTTGCCTGCTTTTGAAGCTTTTCAATTTGAGACTGAATCTCTACAAGATTTAACATTAATAATTACTCTTTTTTTAATGAAACATACCAACGCGAACGAATTCTAATGCACGATTCCGTCTTTACGTATAACTTTCACCACCGTACGTAAAATGATCTTTATATCGAATGCCAGCGAGCGCTTTTCAAGGTATTCAATGTCTAAAGCCACCTTTTGTGGAATGGGTAGTTCATCGCGCCCATTGATCTGCGCCCACCCGGTCAGGCCGGGAACCAGCGTATGCACTTGGGCCTGCGTGCGCAAGGCAATCAGGTCGTCCTGATTGAACAGCGCCGGGCGCGGCCCGACGATACTCATGTCGCCCTTGATAATGCTCCACAGCTGGGGCAATTCATCCAGACTGCTCTTGCGCAGGAAGCCGCCCACAGGCGTCAGGTACGCGTTGGGGTCGGCCAGCAGGTGTGTAGCCACCGCTGGCGTGTCCACGCGCATACTTCGAAATTTCGGCATACGGAATATCCGGTTGTTACGCCCCACCCGGTTCGACCAGTAAAGCGCCGGTCCAGCGGAGGTAAGACGAATTAATATCACCAGCAACAGCACCGGCAACAAAAATAGAATTGCAGCTGGGAGCGCCAATGTCAAATCGAATAGTCTTTTCATGATCGGGACCCCGCAATTGTTTTGCGCAGACAATCCTGCATGCGCACGGGCGGCACCCAACCTAGCACGGTGCGGGCGTTACTTATATCGACCTGCAGATTGCCACAAAGTCGCTCCATGGCTGCTGATTTCCCACCTATCCGCGCTATTATCCATAATATACGCAAGGGAATAAAAAACAAATGTGCGGGTCGATTTTGCGCTGCAGCAATGCGCCGAATCAATTCGGGCGTTGATACGTCGTCATCGTCACTCACCAGGAACGTCCCATGGGCTGCGCCCGGATGGGTGGTGCAGCAATCAATAAAGTCAACCAGGTTGTCCAGTGCCACCAGGCTACGCCGGTTATCCAGCCCTGCCAGCGGCACAGGGA
>Ga0316222_1005438_pt1 | contig 10888 bp, 5 predicted proteins | sample TBH18011metaG_FD_206008 | JGI IMG/M metagenome (GOLD analysis project Ga0316222, IMG submission 206008) | Freshwater microbial communities from Trout Bog Lake, Wisconsin, USA - TBH18011 | ecosystem: Environmental > Aquatic > Freshwater > Lake > Hypolimnion/Profundal zone | place: USA: Wisconsin... | reverse complement strand
CGGGCTGGTGGATGCGGAAGTGCACGGCGTGCCGCTGTGGCCGCTGCTGGAGAATATCGCGCATCAGACGGGCTGGCATATCTTTGTGGAGCCCACGGCGGTGCGCCAGGCTTCGGCGCGGTTCAGCGGTCTGCCATCCGGAGATGCGTTGCACCGCTTGCTGGGGAACCTGAACTTCGCCTTTCTGCCGCAGACGAACGGGCCGGATTTCCTGTATGTGTTCACCACCCGCATGGAGAACGCCACGCGGGCGGTGGCGGTGAAGGCGCGCCCGGCCAAGCATGTGAGCAAGCAGCTCATCATCCGCATCAAGCCCGGCGCGGATATCGATGCGATCGCGAAATCGGTGGGGGCCAAGGTGATTGCGCGAAACGACAAGCTGCATCTCTACAAGCTGGAGTTTGACACGGATGCGGCCACGGATACGGCGCTGGGGACCTTGCAATCGAATCCGGACGTGCTGGCGGTGGATTATAATTATGAATACGACCCGCCGCCGATGGGGACGCCGTTGACGGGGGTAAGCGGGGGCCCGACCTCGCTTTCGCTGGACCCGAGCACGGATACGGACCCGTGTTCGCCGATTGTGGGTTTGATTGACACGGCGGTGCAGACGCAGGGAAATCCGGTGGATTCGCTGCTGAAGCCACAGATTTATGTGGCAGGGACGGATTGTCCTCCGCCAACACCCACGGCGGATATCCCGCCGCTGCACGGCACGGCGATGTCACAATACATCATGCAGGCGGTGGCCCAGCAGGCCAATGGCGCAACCAGTACCAAGGTGACCATTTTGCCGGTGGATGTTTATGGCTGCAGCAGCACGACGACAAGTTGGAACGTGGCCTTGGGCATTCAGGCGGCTGTCGACAAGGGCGCAACCGTGCTGAGCATGAGCTTGGGCAGCAGCGGGCAGAGCTCGGTGGAAGCCAGCCTCATCGCGGATGCGGCGAGTCGGGGAATTGTAATGTTTGCGGCGGCGGGGAACACGCCGGTGGACACGCCTACATACCCGGCGGCGAATCCGGGGGTGATTGCAGTGACGGCCAGCCAGAACGGCCAGTTGGCGCCGTATGCGGATTACGGGAGTTTTGTGAGTCTAGAATTGCCGGGAGCGGGGCCGGTGTATATGGGGAACCAAGCATGGTTATTTCAAGGCACCTCGGTGTCCACGGCGCTGGCGGCCGGGGTGGCGGCGGGGGTGAAGAGTTACGGCGGCTGCCCGGGGTGGTCGCAGGTGGAGTCGGCCATGCAGGCGAAATTCCCCTTCAATGCGGCCACGGCCAAATGACCGGGAATTGAGGTCAAAAAAGGCAATAAGGGCAAAAAAATGTCGGCGAATCTTAACACGGTAAAAGATTCGCCGACGCCCGTTTCTCAAACAGGAAAAACAGAGCACCCGTTCTCAGGGGTAACTAAACCCTAATCCATCCATACCGTCGTGCAAGTGTTTTTTGCGAAATATTTTGGCCGGTCCGGGCGGGTTTTGACACGGTTCCGTGAGCGCGGCGTTCCCGCCGCTTCAACCTGCCTCCGGCCAAACGGTGTGGAAGGTCTCCAGCCCCGGTCGTTATCCGTGTCAAAGCGAACGGAAGGCCGTGTTTCGGCGGCAAATTTCAAGATGCACCCTTGTGGTGGCCGGGGGGCAAGGCGTATGCTGGGACCGGCTTTGTGCACCCGCTTTTCATCCTTGGTTGCCGGGATCGCCGCCGGGTTGCTCCTGGCGGCGCGGCTGTGCGCGGGCGAGCCGGCCGCAACGGCCGGTCCGATGTCTTTCAACGTGGATGTCTGGAGCACGGAGGAACACCTGCCGCAGAGCTCGGTCATCGCCATGACCCAGACGCGGGACGGTTACCTGTGGCTGGGGACGATGAACGGGTTGGTCCGTTTCGATGGCAGTTCCTTCACCATCTTCAATGTCAACAACACCACGAACCTGCCCAGCGATAAAATTGTGTTTTTGTACGAGGACCGGGAGACGAACCTGTGGGTGGGTACGCTGGATGCGGGACTGTGTGTCATCCGGAACGGGTTGTTGGCGCGGGTGACCTTGCCGCCGGGGCAGGGCCGGGTGAAATTCGCGGACGAAGATGAGAGCGGGACGGTATGGTTTTGCACGGACAGCGGGCAATTTTTCTCGGCCCGGAACGGAACGGTGAACGCGCATCCGGGGACTTCGCCGGTGAAACTGTATTACCGGGTTTTTCATCTGCAGGTGCCGGGGGTGGGCGGCGACCGGTGGATGTTGCAGAATGGGCAGGTGAAGAAGTACCACGGGGATTTGCTGGTGCGGGATTACGGGGCCAGCCCGTGGACGAATTCGCCGGTGCCCGCGCGCTTTCTCCAGCCGGACGGCAGCTATGTGCAGGTGCCTTTCGACCAGAACGTGACGGCGGCAACGGTGGACAAGGATGGCAACCTGGTGGTGGGGACGCCGGGATACGGAATTTATTGGTTTGGTCCGGACGGTGCCAGCCATCACATCACGGTCCGGGAGGGGTTGTCGCATGATTTTATCCTGTCACTGTGTTCCGACCAGGAAGGAAGCATTTGGGTAGGCACGGACACGGGGGGGATCGACCGGTTGCGCCGGCGGGTGTTTCAGTCGCCGGCCGGCTTGGCGGAGGGGGCGGCGCAGTCGATATCCGAGGATGCGCAGGGCGGGCTGTGGACCACTTTTACTTTTCGCGGGCTGGCCTATTATCTGACGAATACGATCCAGACTTTTACCATTGATCCGGGCTTGCATGCCTCGGCCGTGTTGGCGGACCGGGACGGGAATGTCTGGGCGGGCACCAGCGGCGAAGGCGCGCAGGGATTGTTCCGGCTGGACGCCGGGCGGTTCCAGCCGGTGTCCGGAGCCGGGGTGGCGGGGGCGCAGATCCATGCGCTGTTCCAAGGACGGGATGGCAAACTTTGGGTGGGGGGCCAGAACGGGCTGGGGTGCTTTGACGGAGAGCAGTGGTCGCTGTTCGACCAGCGGACCGGGTTGCCGCCCGGTGCGGTTCGGGCGGTGGCGGAAGATGCGGCGGGAAACCTCTGGGTGGCCTCCGGGAACGGCGCGCTGTCTGTATTCACAGCGGGCCGGTTTGTGCCGGCGGATGTGCCGCTGCAGGACATTTCCTGCCTGCTGGCCGGGGCGGACGGGGTTTTATGGGCGGGCACCTCCGGGCACGGTCTGTTGTGGCGGGCCGGCGGGCGCTGGCAGCATTGCTCCTCGTTCAACGGGCTGGCGGCGGATGACATCGGTTATCTGGTGGAGGATGCGGCCACGAACCTGTGGATCGGGACGTATGAGGGGCTGGTGCGGGTGGCCGAACGGTCGCTGTTTGATTCTGCGGCGGATCCCGCCAAAAAAGTTTCGGGGCGGATTTTTTTGACGCGCGAATGTTCGTCCGGCATCCAGCCGGCGGCCATTCAGGCTCACGATGGCAAACTGTGGTTTCCCACGGTCCAGGGGGTGGTCACGGTGGCCCCGGCCGAACTGACCGCGAATCCGCGCCCGCCGCCGGTGGTGATTGAATCCATCGCGGTGGATGGCGTGCCGCAGGAGCCCAGCGCGCTGAGTTCGGTCTGGCCGGAGAGCATCACCCTGGCGGCGGAGGCGGAGCAGCTCGCCATCCATTTCACCAGCCTGAATTTCTCGGCGCCGAAGAACGCGCAGTCGGGCGTGCGCTTCCGCTGGCGGCTGGGCAAGGGGGACCAGTCGGGCGGCTGGACGGAGGTGGCAGGCGGGGAACGGGTGGCGCATTTCAACCGGCTGTCCCCGGGAGAATACCATTTCCAGGTCAAGGCCTGCAACGAGGACGGCTTTTGGAACGAAGCCGGGGCGGCGCTGACGATCCAGGTGCTGCCGCCCTTCTGGCAGACCCGGCCGTTCATCGCCACGGTGGCGCTGGTTTTGCTGGGGTTGCTGGCGGGGGCGGTTTATCTCGTTTCCACGGCCAAGCTGAAACGCCAGGTGCGGGCGTTGCACCAGAAAGAGCTGATCGAGAAGGAACGGGCGCGCATCGCCCGGGACTTGCATGACCAGCTGGGGGCGAATCTCACGCAGGTGACCTTGCTGGGAGAGATGGCGGAGGCGGACAAGGAGCAGCCGGGCGAGGTGGAACAGCATGCGCAGCAGATTTGCGCCACGGCCCGGGACACCGCGCGGTCGCTGGATGAAATCGTGTGGGCGGTGAACCCCTCGAACGATACGCTGGAGGGTTTGGCGAATTATGCGTGCAAGTATGCGCAGGACTATTTTGCGCTGGCGGGCGTGAGCTTCCGGTCGGAACTGCCCACCGGCCTGCCCGCCAAGCCGATTCCGCCGGAAGTGCGGCACAACGTCTTCCTGGCCTTCAAGGAGGCCGTGAACAACGTGGTGAAGCACGCGCAGGCGACCGAGGCGCGGGTGAAGTTGCAACTGGAACCGGGGCGCTTCATCCTGAGTGTCACGGACAATGGCCGCGGTCTGGGGGACATTTCGGGCAAACAGTTGCGGAACGGGATGCGGAACATGAACCGGCGGCTGGCGGACGTGCACGGGGAGTTTGAGATCGCATCCGGACCGCAGGGCGGCACCGTGGTGCAACTTAAGGTTCCCATCGGCAAATGAGCGGTGTAACCTTGGTTGATTCAAATGGCCATCACCATCTCCATCGTTGAAGACAATGACAGCCTGCGGGCCACGCTGGCCAAGGCCATCGGCCGGACCAAGGGGTTCGAGTTTTTGAGCGATTATGCGAGCGCGGAGGACGCGCTGGCGGGGTTGCCGGCGGTGAAGCCGGAGGTGGTGCTGATGGATATCAACCTGCCCGGGATGAATGGCGTGGAATGCGTGCGCCAGCTGAAGGCGAAGCTGCCGCAAACGCAGGTGATGATGCTGACGGCGTACGAGGACACGGAGAACATCTTCAACGCCCTGGCGGCGGGGGCGAGCGGCTATATGCTCAAGCGGACGCCGATGAAAGAATTGATCGAGGCCATCCACGAGGTGCGGCGCGGCGGATCGCCCATGACCACGCACATCGCGCGGCTGGTCGTGCAATCCTTCCAGAAGGCGGCGCCCGCGCCGGCACCGGCGGAGACCGGGGGAGAACTGGCGGTGCTTTCGGAACGGGAGCAGCAGGTGCTGGACCTGCTGGCCCAGGGACTGATTTATAAAGAAATCGCGGACAAGCTGGGTATCAGCTATGAGACCGTACATACTTACATCCGGCGGATTTACGAAAAACTGCAGGTCCGCACGCGCACCGAGGCGGTGGCGAAGTTCTTGCAGCGGTAGGCGACCGGGGGCGATGCCCGGGGCGGTGCCGGCGGCCAGATGGACGGCGAAAAGGCTTGCGCCGCCGGGGGATTTTAATAATTTCCCCATGAGTCAATGTTGGGGCGGTCATAATCAGAAGTCATGCCGTTCGGAATCGGAAGCAATCAAACCCGACGGGATGGGTTGACGGTGGCGGGTGAACAAAACTATTCTATTCAACAGGTAATATCATGAAAATCGAACAACAAGTCCTTTCCTCCTTCACCGACCAGTTGCGGCCCGTGAAGTTCACCGGCAAGACCCGGCTGGCCATCGTTTTCGGGTCGGTGGAACGGCTGGAAGCGCCGGGTGAGCTGGACAAGATCGCCGCCGCTTTTCCCGGGGTCACGGTCGTGGGTTGTTCCACCGCCGGCGAGATCAGCCGCAACGGCGTGGTGGAGCAGCGCGCCGGGCTTTCGGTGACGACCTTGGACATGAATCACACGGACATCACCGTGGAGCGCCAGGTCATCAGCAGCATGGCGGCCTCGGCGGAAGCGGGCGCCGCACTGGGCAAGGCGCTGCTCAAGCCGGATCTCCGCTATGTGATGGTGCTGAGCGACGGTCTGAAAGTGAACGGCGCGGAACTCGTGCGCGGCCTGCGCAGTACGCTGCCGGCCACGACGGTCATCAGCGGCGGGCTGGCCGGGGACGATGCGCGGTTCGGCCGCACCTATGTGGTGCATGGCAAGGAACTGCTGTCCGGCCAGGTGGTGGCGGTGGGCTTTTACGGGGCCAAATTCACGGCGCGGGTCATGTCCGGCAGCGGCTGGATCTCCTTCGGCATGGACCGGCGGGTGACGCGGTCCGAGGCCAACGTGGTGTATGAGATCGACGGGCAGCGGGCCTTGGACGTGTACAGCGCCTATTTGGGCGACGAGGCCGCCAACCTGCCGGCGACCGGCCTGCTGTATCCGCTGGCGGTGCGTCTGGCCGAGGGCGACCAGGGGCTGATCCGCACCTTGCTCGCGGTGGACCGGGAGAAAGGGTCCCTGACCTTTGCCGGCGATGTGAACCAGGGTTCGAACGTGCGGCTCATGCATGCGAACAACCAGCAACTGGTGGCGGGCGCGGGCGCGGCGGCGGAAGATGCCTGCGTGACGACCGGGCCGGCGGCCACGCAACTGGCGCTGCTGTTCAGCTGCGTCGGGCGCAAATTGCTGATGGGCACGCATATCGACATGGAGATCGAGGAAGTGGCCACCCACCTGCAGCCCGGAGCCGTGGTGAGCGGATTCTACACCTATGGTGAGATCGGTTATTACAAAGACAGCGGGCATTGCGAGCTCCACAATCAGACCATGACGGTGACTTCGCTGACCGAGGCCGACTGAAGTTTTTAGTTCCGGATGCAAAACGTCCTCCGAATCCAACTGCGGAAATGCCTGGGGTTGACACCGGATCAGGTCCGGAATCTGACCTTGCAGGATCCCGTGTTGCGGGAGTTGGCGACCAAACTGACGCCGGAGCAGTTCACCGGTTTCCTGGACGACATCAACACGACGTACAAGCAGTCGGAACAGCAGAACAACCGGCTGAACCGCGCGCTGGAGATCAGCACGGCGGAGAGCAACAAGCTGAACGAATCGTTGCTGAAGTCGAACCTGCGGCTGGAACAGACGCTGAAGGAACTGGCGCGGCTGGTGGGCGATCTGTCCTCGGAGATGCCCGGCCTGGTGCAGTCGCCGGCCGCCGGTGAGAGCGGCGAGGAATATTTGCTGAAGGCGGTCCGCACCCTGATCGCCGGCCAGCGCAATCTGGTGCGGGAAAAGGAGCTGAACCACCAGTTGCTGATCCAGGAAAATGCCGAGCGCAAACGCGCGGAGGAGATGAGCGCCCGCGAGGCGGCCAAGCTTTCCTCCATGATCGCGGGGATGGATGAGGGCGTGGTCTTTGCGGACACGAACAACATCATCATCGAGGTCAACGAATGGTTTTGCCGGCTGCTCGGCTTGCACCGGGCGGATCTGCTGGGGCAGAAACTCGATTCGCTCAAGGATGAACTGATCCGGGAGCGGATCAACTCGCTGGTCGATCAATTTCGCGCAAACCCGGCATCGCCGCCGGCCATCCTGCAGCGGCAGATGGTGGGCCGCGAGCTGATCATCCGCATCCAGCCGATTTACCGGCGGAGCCACTATGACGGGGTGCTGCTCAACACCATTGACGTCACCGAACTGGTCGAGACCGGTCGCCGGGCCCAGGCGGCCAACGTGGCCAAGAGCCAGTTCCTGGCAAACATGAGCCATGAGATCCGCACGCCGCTCAACGGGGTGATCGGCATGACCGGGCTGCTGCTGGATACGGAATTGGCGGACAAGCAACGTCAGTACGCGGAGATTGTGCGCACGAGCGGCGAGCATCTGCTGGGGCTGCTCAATGACATTCTGGATCTGTCCAAGATCGAGGCGGACCGGCTGGATCTGGAGATGCTGGATTTCGACCTGCGGGCGACGCTGGAGCAGGTGGCCGAGACGCTCGCTTACCGGGCGCAGGAGAAGAATCTCGAGTATGTGAACTGGCTGGAGCCGTCGGTGCCGGTGATGTTGCAGGGCGATCCGGGCCGTTTGCGGCAGGTCATCATGAACCTGGCCGGCAACGCCATCAAATTCACCGAGCGGGGCGAGGTCATGGTCCGGGTCAGCCTGGTCACGGAGTCGGCGGAGACGGTCACGGTGCGTTTTGAAGTGCGGGACACGGGCATCGGCATCCCGGCGGACCGGCTGGGTTCGCTGTTCCATCCGTTCACGCAGGTGGACGCGTCCACCACCCGCAAATACGGCGGCACAGGGCTGGGGCTGGCGATTTCCCGCAAGCTGGTGGAGCTGATGGGCGGAACGGTGGGGGTGGAAAGCCAGGTGGGCCGCGGCACGCTCTTTTCCTTCACGGCGGTGTTCCACAAGCAGCCGGTCAAGAGCGAAGCGGAGCTGGTGGAGAACGGCATTGCGGGCCGGCGGATTCTGGTGGTGGATGACAATGCCTCGAGCCGGCTCCTGCTGCGCACGCTGCTGGAATCCTGGCGCTGCGAGCACGCGGAGGCGGAAGGCTGGCGGACGGCGCTGGAACTGTTGCGCGAGGGAGTCAAGACCGGGCGCCCGTTCGATGTGGCCATCCTGGACATGCAGATGCCGGAGATGGACGGCGAGCAGTTGGGCAAGGCGATCCGTTCGGATGAACTGTTCAAGCAAACGAAGTTGCTGATGCTGACCTCGTTGGGCTGGCGCGGCCCGCTCTCGCGGTTGAAGCTGATGGGTTTTTCCGCGTGCCTGACCAAGCCGGTCCGGCGTTCGCACCTGCACGACAGCCTGATCTCGATCGTGACGGCGGCCGACAATGGGCACGCCCTGTCGTCGCCGGATTATTCCGCGGCGCGGCCGGCGGCGCCCGTGGAGGATCATTTCAAGGCCTCGCGCCAGTGCCGCATTTTGGTGGTGGAGGATAACAGTATCAACCAGCGGCTCGTGATGCTGATGCTGAACAAGTTCGGCTACCGGGCCGATGCGGTGGCGAACGGCAAGGAATGTGTCGAGGCCCTGGCCAACATGCCGTATGACCTGGTGCTCATGGATTGCCAGATGCCGGTGATGGACGGATACGAGGCCACGCAGATGATCCGGTCGGCTTCCTCGCCGGTGCTGAACCACCGCATCCCGGTGATTGCCATGACGGCGCATGCGCTGAAGGGGGACCAGGAGAAGTGCCTGGCCGCCGGCATGGATGATTATATCAAGAAGCCGCTGGTGCCGAACATTCTGAAAGAGACCATCGCCCGGTGGGATCCGACGGTGGCCAAGGCGTGACGGGTTTTGTGATTCGGTTGAATTGATACATCATAGTGGCGGAGGCGAGGCCCGGCCTTGCGCCCGGCGCGGGTTCGGGCAGAATGACTTCATGAAACGGTTTCCTTTTTTCTTTGGTTTCACGTTGGCAGGACTGGTTTTGGCCGGCGCTTTTTCCGCGCGGGCGGAGTTGAAGGTCGCGGCCATCTTTGGCGACAACATGGTGTTGCAGCAGGGACAGCCGGTGCCGGTCTGGGGCTGGAGCAATCCGGGGGCGGAGGTGACGGTGAAATTTGGCGGTCAGACCGGCACTGTGCAGGCCGATGCGCAAGGCCGGTGGCTGGTGAAGCTCAAGCAGTTGGCGGCTTCCGCTGTGCCAAGTGACCTGACGGTCATGGCGGGCGGGTCGGAGGCCGGAACCGTCACGCTGACGAATGTGCTGGTGGGAGAAGTGTGGCTGGCGTCCGGGCAGTCGAATATGGAAAAGCCGCTGGGCCAGCAACCGGGGCAGCAGCCGTGCTTCAATTTTGAACAGGTGCTGGCGACGGCGGATTTTCCGCAGATCCGGCTGTTCAGCGTGGACAAGGCGCTGGCGGCCGCGCCGTTGAACGATTTGGGCAAGCATAAGAGCTGGCAGGCGTGTGATTCGAATGCGCTCTCGGGGATGCGTTTTTCCGCGGCGGCTTATTTCTTCGGCCGGGAGATCCATACCAATCTGAACGTGCCGGTGGGGCTGATCGGGTCGTATTGGGGCGGCACGCGCATCGAGCCATGGACGCCCCCGGCGGGGTTTGCGCAGGTGCCTTCGTTGCAGGCGCTGGCGGCCACGAAGCTGGGTACGAACCGGCTGGCGAACACCCGGCCGACGGCCCTTTACAACGCGATGATCGCCCCCATCGCCGGATTCGCCATCCGGGGTGCCTTGTGGTATCAGGGAGAATCCAATTGCTCGGGCACGAATGACGATGATTACCTGACTTACGGCGACAAGATGGCGGCGCTGGTCGGCGGCTGGCGGCAGGTTTGGGGCGAAGGGGATTTCCCGTTTTATTTCGTGCAGATCGCGCCCTTCAAATATTACGGAGGCAAAGCCAAGCGAGTGAAGACGCCGGAGACCTTGCCGGAATTCTGGACCATTCAGGCGCGCGCCGCGCGCACAATCCCGCAGGCGGGCATGGCGGCCACGACCGATCTGGTGGATGATCTCAACAACATCCATCCGCGGGACAAGGCAAGCGTGGGCCATCGGCTTGCCTTGCTGGCGCGGCACCAGACTTACGGGCAGGCGGAGGTGGTGAGCGCGGGCCCGGTGTTCGCAAAAGCGGAGTTTTCCGGCGGGCAGGCGGTGCTGAAATTTGATCATGCCGAGGGTGGATTGGCGAGCCGGGACGGAAAGTCGTTGAGCTGGTTCACCATCGCGGGAGCGGATGGGAAATTTATTCCGGCCCAGGCTCAGCTGGCCGGTGACACGGTGCGCGTGTCATCGCCGGAGGTGGCGCAGCCGGTGGCGGTGCGGTTCGCCTGGGCGGAGACGGCGGAGCCGAACCTGATGAACGGGGCGGGGTTGCCGGCGGAGCCGTTCCGGACGGATGCTGAAGCGCGTTAAATCGTTGGAGTCATGCGTTTTTGCCTCAGGGGATTCGGTGCGGACGGGCGGAGGTTTTGCGGTGGTTGCCCGGCACATTGAGCACTGTGTGCATCTGAAAGGTTCCCCCATTTGTCAGTTCCAAAGTGAGTCCCAGTGGCCATTCTGCCTGGCTTCAATCAGGGCGGAGAGGTTTTGCTGGCCTGGTTGGGTCCAAAATTGGCCGCTCCGTTT
>Ga0316222_1005435_pt1 | contig 10894 bp, 12 predicted proteins | sample TBH18011metaG_FD_206008 | JGI IMG/M metagenome (GOLD analysis project Ga0316222, IMG submission 206008) | Freshwater microbial communities from Trout Bog Lake, Wisconsin, USA - TBH18011 | ecosystem: Environmental > Aquatic > Freshwater > Lake > Hypolimnion/Profundal zone | place: USA: Wisconsin... | reverse complement strand
GTACAGCAGGGGCATGGCTGGACGGCATCACCAAAGATCCAATGCAATCGCTGAGGCGCTGAGGAAGCTGAAGATCGCTGAAAAATATGAATCAGTCCTTGAAGAACGCCTGCAGCCGCTCCCCCGCGAGCCGCAGCCGGCCGACTTCACCCGCGAAGCACAGCCGGAGATGCCCCGGCGCCCCGAAGGCCGACCCCGGCAGCACCTTCACCCCGGCCTCGTCGCGCAGCCGGGCCGCCAGGGCGACATCGGTGGCCAGCCCCAGCTTTTCCATCCAGTGCGACACCTCCGGGAACAGGTAGAGGCCCCCCGAAGGCCGGGCCACGCGGGCGTCCGGAATGGCCCGGAGCCCCGAAAGGAGCGCGTCCCGGCGCGCCCTCAACCCTTCGACCATGGCCGCCTCCCAGGAGCCGTCCAGTTCCATGGCCGCGATCCCGGCGTGCTGGCTGATCGTGGAGGCGTGGGTCACGCTGGTGGAACCCAGGGTCGTCATGGCCTTGATGAGGGTCCTTGGGCCGGCGGCCGCGCCCAGGCGGTAGCCGGTCATGGCGAAGCGCTTGGAGAAGCTCTCGACCACGACGCACTGCCGCGCGAGGTCCGGGGCCGTCTGGAGGAGGGGGACCTCCGGGCCGTCCAGGGCCAGGGTGCCGTAGACCTGGTCCACGATCACCCAGAGGCCGTGCCGCAGCGCCAGTTCGGCCAGACGGCGGATCCGCAGGGCGTCCCAGACCTGGCCCGAGGGGTTGGAGGGCTGGTTGACGATGACGGCCCGGGTGCGGGCCGTCACGGCCCTGCCCATGGCCTCCGGGGAGGGCAGGAGGTCCGGCCCCGGCTCGACCACCACCGGCACGCCCCCGGCCCAGGTGATCTGGTCCTTGAAGGTGGGCCAGAACGGCGCGAACACCAGCACCTCGTCCCCGGGTTCCAGGATGCAGCGCAGGGTGTCGAAGATGGCCGGCTTGCCCCCGGCGGTGATCAGGATGTCCTCGGCGGCCCGGGCGACGCCGTCGCGCCGGGAGAGATCCTGGGCCACCAGGGCCCTCAGGCGGGCCAGTCCGGCCACCGGGCCGTAACGGGACCGTCCCTCCATCGCCGCCGCGGCCGCGGCCTCCCGCGCCTCCAGGGGCGGCGGCCCCGCGGGTTCGCCCACCGACAGGTCCACCGGGTCGGGGTGGGCCGAGATGGCCGCGGCGGCGGCCATGGTCGGGGACATGGACCCCGCGGCCGCGCGGGCGTTGAGCCGGGGTTCCGGGTAGGCGGCCTGCGGCGTCATGCCCAGACCCTCCCCTGGGCGGTGATGATGGGCCTCAGCCCGGCCACCATGGCGGCCAGGTCCTCGCGCGTGAGGGCCTGCTCCTTGTCGCAGAGGGCCTCCTCGGGGTGCGGGTGGGCTTCCACGATGAGGCCGTCGGCGCCGGCGGCGGCGGCCGCCAGGGCCAGGGGCACCACCAGTTCCCGGTCGCCGGCGGCGTGGCTGGGATCGACGATGATGGGCAGGTGGGTGAGCCGCCTGAGGACGGGCACGGAGCTGACGTCCAGGGTGGCGCGGGTGGCGGTCTCGAAGGTCCGGATGCCCCGCTCGCAGAGGATCACCTGCTGGTTGCCGCCGGCCAGGATGTATTCGGCGGCCAGCAGCAGCTCCTTGACCGTGGCGCTCATGCCGCGCTTCAGGATGACGGGCTTGTCGACCCGGCCCAGCTCCTTCAGGAGGGCGAAGTTGTGCATGTTCCGCGCGCCCACCTGGAGCACGTCGGCGTGGGCCACGACGAGGGGGATGTCCTCGATGGTGAGCACCTCCGTGACCACGGGCAGGTCGAACTGGCGGCCCGCCTCCTTCAGGAAGCGCAGGCCCTCGAGCCCCAGGCCCTGGAAGGCGTAGGGGGAGGTGCGGGGCTTGAAGGCGCCGCCCCGGAGCAGGGTGGCGCCCGCGGCGCGGACCATGCGCGCGGCCTCGACGATCTGGGGCAGGCTTTCCACGGCGCAGGGGCCGGAGATGAGGACGAAGTGCCCCTCGCCGAAGGTCGAGCCGCCGATGCGCAGGGCGCCCTTGGTGCGGTCCGGGCGGGTGCTGCCCGCGGCGGGCATGGGCGGGGGCGCCACGGGACAGGTCTCGACGATGTCCAGCGGGGCGGGCGCCAGGGTGGCGGGCGCATCCACGTCCAGGTGGCGGTCCTGGCGGACGGTGCGGGAGGGATAGCAGCCGAGCACCCGCAGGTGGTTGCAGCAGGTGCGCAGCTGGCGCAGGGCGCCGGCCAGGGCGGGCGCCTCCGAATGCCCTTCCACGTCCACGAAGAACAGGTATTCCCAGGGCGTCTCCGGCTGGGGCCGGCTCTCGATGCGGGTGAGGTTGGCGCCGGCCGAGGAGATCACGCCCAGGGCCCGGGCCAGGGAGCCCTCGTGGTGGTTCAGGCGGAACAGCAGGGAGGTCTTGCAGTGCAGGCGGGGATCCGGGGTCTCGGGGCCGCGCGCCAGGAGCAGGAACCGGGTCTCGTTCCGGTCCTGGTCGGCGATGCCGCGGGCGACGATGTCGAGGCCGTAGCTGGCCGCGGCCTCCTCCGAGCAGATGGCGCCGACGGTGCCGTCGGCCACGTCGAGCACCGAGGCGGCCGCGCCCGCGGTGTCGAACCAGGGCTCGCGCTCGACCCCGTCGAGCCCCCGGAGGAAGGTGTCGCACTGGGTGAGGGCGGCGGGGTGGCTGCGCACCGACTTCAGGGCCGACAGCGGCGTGCCGGGCTTGGTGGCCAGCACGTGCTCGACCCCCCAGATCTCCTCGTCCACGATGTGCAGGTCGCGGTCGCAGATGAGCCGGTTCACGTCCAGGATGCTGCCGCCGATGCTGTTCTCCACGGGCAGGAGCCCGTAGTCCAGCTCGCCGCCCAGCAGGGCCTCGACGACCTCCTGGAAGGTGGCGAAGCCGGTGATCCGGCTCTCGGCCTTGGAGCGCATGGCCAGCAGGTGGGTGGCGGCCTGGGAGCTGTAGGCCCCCTTCACGCCCTGGTAGCCGCACACGATGGCCCGGCCCAGGGTCTCCCGGGTATCGATGAAGGACTCCTGCAAGCGCCGGGAATGGTTCAGCACCTCCCTCAGGATCCGCCGGGCGAAGGCCGCCGACAGGCCCTGGCTCTCGGCGTCCTGGACCCAGCTGGCCTGGACCCTGCGCTCGCGCTCCGTGTCCAGCAGGGGCGAGGTGGGCGAGGCGTGCTTGACGCTGCCGACGCGCCGGACCGCGTCGAAGCGGCGGGCCAGGATCTGGATCAGCTGGCGGTCGGCCTCGTCGATCTCCATGCGGACGGGATCAAGGGGGTCCTGGTTCGGGTTGACTGGCGTTGCCATCGGTGTGCCTTTGGGAAAGGGCCGCCTCGGGGCCGGTAGGGGTAAAAAAAACGCCCACCGGATTGAGGTGGACGGGTATTGAGACGGGTTGGGGTGCTTCTATCCGAGCCTGCCCCGCATCTCGACCCACCCACCGCCGATGCCGAAAAATCGGACGGCGGCGCAGGTAAAGGCGAAGTTGGCGGAGAGAGGCGTCATGGAGGGGACTCCTCCCCAGACCCTAAAACCAATCCCACCCCCTGTCAAGCTTCACGGCTCCCCCCCCCCGGAAGCAGGGTAGGATGGCAACAACGCATTGAGGTACGAGTGGTCATGGAGTTCACGCCCGTCAAGAACAGAAGGCTCTACGAAGACATCGTCGAGCAGATCAAGTTATTCATCACCGGCGGGGCCCTGAAGCCCGGCGACAAGCTGCCCGCGGAGCGGGACATGGCCGAACGGCTCCAGGTGAGCCGGGTCTCGGTGCGGGAGGCCATCAAGGCCCTCGAGATGCTGGGGTTCGTCGACATCCGGCCCGGGGACGGCACCTTCGTGCGCGACACCAACACCGACGACATCATCCGGCCCCTGGCCATGTTCCTGGCCGTGGAGCGCAACTCCCTGCTGGACATGTTCGAGCTGCGGCGGATCTTCGAGACCTCCGCGGCGGGCCTGGCGGCTCAGCGCGCCGACGCCGGGGAGCTGGAGCACCTGGGCGGCATCCTTGAGAAGATGCGGGAGGGCCTGAACCTCCAGGATCCGGAGATGGGCGAGGAGTTCGACACCCACTTCCACTACGCGATCTTCGAGGCGACCCACAACAGCCTGCTCACCAAGCTCTTCCGGACGGTCTCGGCGGAATTCGCCAAGGCCAACTCCGCGGCGCGCCGCCAACTGTGGTCCGGCGACGCCGAGAACGGGCAGGTCATCATCGACCAGCACACCGACATCTTCGAGGCGATCCTGGCGCATGACGCGGCGAGGGCGTCGGAGGCGATGCTGACGCATCTGAGCTTCGCGGAGAAGGAGTTGCGCAAGCACATGTGAGCAGGCAGGAAACCGTGTGCTTCGGGATGCCCCGCCTGCAGGCCCGGCCTATCAGGCCGTCATGCGTCCTCCCCCGCAAGATACCTGAGGATTGGATGCATCCAAGCGGGAGCCAGCGACAAGTCCCTGAGGATTTGCTTCCGATCCTTCGCTTTCAGCGTTTCCCGAAGATGGGCGACACGGGCCTTGGTGACATGGTCCTTTCCGAGGCCCCGCAAGGCGGCGAAAACCAGACTGCTGGTCGCGGCGGCAGTTCCGACCTTGCGCCTGGGGCGGTGCTTGAGTTGCACTGTCAGGGACCCCACGGTAACCACCCGGGCGGGGCCATCGGTCAGGAACACGGCCTTCGCCGGGACCTGCTCCGAAAGGCTCAACAGGTTGGCAGCCATGGCCTCCGCAGGCTGGATGACCGCGCCATCCCTCCGGGCGAGCGCCTTGGCAATGGCCTCGGCGGTGGGCAAGAGTTCGCCAAGAAGGGGATGGTGTCGAGGCACATCGTACAGCCCTCGTCCCAGGCGCCTGAGTGTTCCGGCTCGGACCATCCTCAACAAGGTCATGCCGACACTATGAGGAGAGCCGAGATCAAGAAAATCGAAAGGGGTGAACACCCGGCCTGGGTCCCTGCGTCCCACGCGTTCCATGCGCTGAACGATGTGCCGGCCGACGAGGTCCCGCTTCCGAACCGTCGGGCCGGATGGCGGGGACGTTTCCCCTTTCTTGGCGCCGGTGTAGCCTCTCACAGGGGAATATTGAGTCATTTGGTTAAAATAACAAGACTGATTTTTTAACCAAATTTCAACCCCAGGCCCAGATCCTCAACGAAAGCGACCCCAGCTGCCAGGCATCATGCACCGTGGTCAGCGCCGAGCCCTCCCCCGCCCCCATCGCGAAGCACAGCGGATCGAAATGCTCCGAGGTGGGCACCGCCTTCTCGAAGTGGGGGGCCGCCGCGCAGTCCGCCATGACGGCGTCGTACTCGCCCCGTTCCAGCCGCTCCGCCACCCAGGTCTCGAAGGCCCGCGCCCAGGGTTCCGGCTCCGAGTCCCCGGCCCAGTCCAGGAGCCGCAGGTTGTGGACGATGCCTCCGCTGCCCATGAGCAGCACGCCCTCCTCCCGCAGCGGGCGCAGCGCCCGGCCCAGTTCGAACACCTGCCTCGGCGTGCGCGGCCGGGGCAGGGAGACCTGGATGACCGGAACCGTGGCCTCGGGAAAGGCCGACCTGAGCGGAACCCAGGCGCCGTGGTCCAGGGGGCGCTCGGGGTCCAGCCGCGCGGGCAGGCCCGCCTCCGCCAGCAGGCCCCGGACCCGCTCGGCCAGGGCCGGCGCTCCGGGCGCGGGGTATTGCAGCGTGTAGAGCAGGTCCGGAAAGCCGCCGAAGTCATGGAGGGTGGCGGGCGCCTCGGCGCTGGTGATGCCGGCCGGACCGGAAGCCTCCCAGTGGGCGCTCAGCATCACCACGGCCTTCACGTCCCGCAGGCCTTCGGCCCAGCCGCGCAGGGCCGCGCCCCAGAGGCCGGGCTCGGCGGCCAGCATCGGGGAGCCGTGGGAGACGAACAGGGTGGGCTGCAGGGTGGGCATGGCGGCTCCGCTTCAGACTTTCAGGTGATGGATGTAGGCGGCCACGCCACTGAGCAGCATCTCGATGGCGATGGCCGTGAGGACCAGGCCCATCAGCCGCTCGAGGGCGATGATGGCCGCCTCCCCCAGGAGCTTGCGGATCCGGGTTGCGAGCAGGAAGACGCCCAGCGTGACGAGGATGCAGAGCACCAGGGCGGCGATCCACTCCCACATGCGGCTGGGGTCGCTGCCGGCGATGAGCATGGCGGTGGCCATGGCGGAGGGCCCCGCGATCATGGGGATGGCCAGGGGGACGATGAAGGGCTCGCCGACGACGTCCTCGTCGCCCACCCTGGCGCCGCCGGCGGGGAAGATCATCTTGATGGCGATCAGGAACAGCACCACGCCCCCGGCCACCCGCAGCGCATCGTCGCTCAGGTGGAGCACGGCCATGATCCGCCGCCCGGACACCATGAACAGCAGCAGGGCCGAGAAGGCGATCAGGCATTCCCGCAGGATCACCCGCCCATGGCGTTCGTGGGGGATCCGGTTCAGGGTCGCCAGGCACATGGGGATGTTGCCCAGGGGGTCCGTGACCAGGATCAGGAGGATCGTGGCCGAGAGGAAGGTGTGTTCCATGAGGTTCCTTTGGCGCCGGCCTCAAGCCTGGGGCACGGCGATCCATAAGGTTACCATCGCCAGGAGGATCACGGTCCCAGGGGCAGCTGCAGGCGCCGGCCCTGGCGCTGGACCTCCAGCTGGACGCGGGCTCCGGGCGGCTCGGCCTCCACCAGGTCCAGCAGCTGATCCATGTCCTTCACGGGCTTGCCGTTCACGGCCACGATCACGTCGCCCAGGGCATAGCGGAGCCCCTGGCGGGTGAGGCCCTGGAGCCCGGCCCGGTCCGCGGGCCCGCCCCGGCGCACCCGCCCGACGATCACGCCCTTGGGCGGCGCCTCCAGGGTGGCCGCCCAGGACGGGGGCAGCGGATCGAAGCCCAGGTCGGCGCTGGCCGCCCGCCCCTTGCTGATCAGCTGGGGCACGATGCGGTTCACCGTGTCCACCGGCACGGCGAACCCGATGCCCGCGGAGCTCCCCGAGGTGCTGTGGATGGCCGTGTTCACGCCGATGAGCCGGCCGGCGCTGTCCAGCAGCGGGCCGCCGGAATTGCCGGGGTTGATGGCGGCGTCGGTCTGGATCACGCCGCTGATCTTGCGGCGGGTGGCGCTCTGGATCTCCCGGCCCAGGGCCGAGACGACGCCGCGGGTGAGGGTCTGGTCCAGGCCGAAGGGGTTGCCAATGGCCAGGACGCTCTGGCCCACCTGGAGTTCCGCGGAGGTCCCGAGGGGGATGGGGCGCAGCTTGAGGCCCCTGGTCTGGATCTGGAGCACGGCGAGGTCCTTCTCCGGCGCCACGCCCACCAGCCGGGCCCGGTGGCGGCTGCCGTCGGCCAGGGCCACTTCGACCTCCTGGGCCTCCTCGATGACGTGGAAGTTGGTAACCACGTGCCCCTCCTCGTCCCAGATGAAGCCCGAGCCGCTGCCCGTGGCCACGGTCTGGACGTCCAGGGAGAACAGGTCCTGCTGGAGGGCCAGGGACGTGAGGTAGACCACCGAGGTCCGGGCCTCCCGGAAGCGGTCCACCACCTCCTGCTCGGCCGCGGGGAGGGGCCCCCGGGGCGTCACGGGGCGGGGGGCGGCGCTGGCGCGGCTGGACACCTGGCCGGAACACCAGCCGACCCACAGGCCGGAGGCGAGGACGGTGGCGATGATGATGGCTTTGCGCATGGCTGGCTCTCGACTCGTCCCCCATGATAAAGCGAGCCGGGAACCCGCGCCGCTATCGAATGGGCCTCGGCATCAGCGCGGCGCCCGGGGCAAGGGTCAGGGCGCGGTCGAAGGTGAAGGTCTGGGCCGCCCCCTTGGCGCGGGCGGCCTCGAGGATCACATGATCGGAGAAGCCGGCCTTGCCGGCCGCATAGGCGGACATGGCGGCCTCGACGACTTCCCGCCGCTCGAGCACGAAGGCGTTGGTGTCAATCCCCACGGCCGGCATAGCCGCCCTCGATGGCGCTTCGGATGGCCTCGTCCGTCAGGGAGTGGGCAAGCCTGAAGATCCCGGCCACGTCCTCGAGCCCCAGGCGCATCGGCTTCAGGAGGATGGTCCCGGCGCCGTCTACCTCCCACATGAACTTCGTCCCCGCATGGACATTGGCTTTCCGCCTGATTTCGGCAGGCATGGTGAGCTGGCCCCGGGCCGTGAGTGTTGACGCGTACCGCATACGGCCTCCGATTCATTAACAAGGTTAAGGCGTTTGGACGATGGGGCAAACCCTCGGGAGGCCAGGACCCCCTTCATGATTTCTTGACCCCCTCGGGTGACATCCAGACCTTGTCTTCACAGCCCCGCACCGATCCTGGCACCAGGGCTTCGGCCCCATGGAGGTTGCTTGAATCCAGTCCCCTGGCAGCGGCTCAAGCGCCGCCTGCGCCCTGCCCTGGTCGCCTGGGCCGCGCTCACCGTGGTCACGGGCATCGCCTACCCCGCCCTCCTGATGGCCCTGGCCCAGGGGCTCTTCCCCCGCCAGGCCAACGGCAGTCTGGTCTGGCGGAACGGCCGGGTGGAAGGCTCCGAGCACATCGGCCAGGTGTTCACGGACCCGGCTTGCTTCTGGGGCCGCCCCTCGGCCACCACCGCCCCGGACGGCAGCCCCCGGCCCTGTGACGCCGCCGGCAGCGGGGGGTCCAACCTGGCCCCGGGCCACCCGGACCTCCTGCGGGCCGTCGCGGGTCGGGTCGCGGCGCTGAGGGCCGCCGACCCCGGCCAGACCGGGCCCGTGCCCATGGACCTGGTGACCGCCTCCGGCAGCGGCCTGGACCCGGACCTGAGCCCGGGCGCCGTGGCCTTCCAGATCCCCCGGGTGGCGCGGGCCCGGGGCCTGCCCGAGGCCCGGGTGAGGGCGCTGGTCGCGGCGCACACCCGCGGTCGACAGCTGGGCCTCCTGGGGGAGCCCCGGGTCGGCGTATTGGAACTGAACCTGGCCCTGGACGGGCTCCGGACCCCATGACGCCCGCCGACCTCGCGCAGTACCTGCTCTTCCTCGCCCTGACCCTGGCGCTGGCGGTGCCGGCGGGGCACTACCTGGCCCGGGTCTTCACGGGCGGCCCCCTTCTCCTCGAGCGGGTCCTGGGCCCCCTGGAACGCGCGCTCTATCGGCTCATGGGCGTGGACCCCGAGGCCGACATGGACGGGCGGGAACAGGCCTGGGCCTTCACGCTGACCGGGCTGGCCGGCTCGGCGGGGCTGTTCGGGCTGCTGATGCTCCAGCGTTTCCTGCCGGGTCCGCCCGGCCCGGGCCACCTGTCGACCCCCATGACCTGGGACCTCGCCCTCAATACGGCCGTGAGCTTCGCCACGGGCACCACCTGGCAGGCCTACGCCGGCGAGACCACCCTGCGCCACGCGGCCCAGATGGCGGGCCTGGCCACCCAGGGCTTCCTGGCCGGCGGCACGGGCCTGGCCCTGGGCATGGCCTTCATCCGGGCCTTCGCGCGGGAGGGGACGCCGGGCCTGGGCAACTTCTGGGCGGACTTCATCCGGTCGGTGCTCTACGTGCTCCTGCCCCTGTCCCTGCTGCTGGGCCTGGTCCTGGTGGGCCAGGGCGCGGTCATGACCTTCCGCGACCACCTGGCCATCCCCACGGCCCGGGGCTGGACCCAGGTGCTGGCCCTGGGGCCCGCGGCGGCCCTCGAAGCCATCAAGAACCTGGGCACCAACGGCGGCGGCTTCTTCAACGCCAACGGGGCGCACCCCTTCGCCAATCCGACCCCCCTGACCAACTTCCTGGGGATGCTGGCGATCACGGTGCTGCCGGCGGGGCTGACCGTCACCTTCGGGCGCCTGACGGGCAGGCCCGGGGCGGGCTGGATGCTCTGCCTGGTGATGACCCTCCTGTTCGGCCTGGGCCTGGCCGGCCTGCACCTGGCCGAGGCGGCGCCCTCCCCGATGCCGGCCGGGGTGGTCCAGGGGCCCGGCCTCGAGGGCAAGGAGGTCCGCTTCGGCCTGGCCCAGACGGTCCTGGCCGGCGTCGCCACCAGCAACGGCGCGTGCGGCTCGAGCGCGGCCCAGAACGATTCCTTCCGGCCCCTGGGCGTGGCGGTGCTCCTGTTCGACATGCTGCTTGGGGAGGTGGCCTACGGCGGCCTGGGCACGGGCCTGGCGGGCCTGCTCATGGCCGCGGTGGTGGCCGTGTTCCTGGCCGGCCTGATGATCGGCCGCAGCCCCGAATACATGGGCAAGGGCATCGGCGCCCGGGAGGTGCGGCTGGCGATCCTGTACGCCCTGGTGATGCCCTGCGCCGTCCTGCTGCTGTCGGCCCTGGCCCTGTCGACCCAGGCAGGCCGGGCGGGACTGGGGAGCAATCCGCCCATGCGGCGCTTCACGGAAGCCGTCTTCGCCTATGCGTCCTGCTGCGCCAACAACGGCCAGACCCTGGGCGGGCTCTCGGCCAACACCCCGTTCTGGAACCTCACCACGGCCCTGGCCATGCTGCTGGGGCGCTTCGCCACAGGCATCCTGGTCTTGGCCCTGGCCGGGACCCTGGCCACGCAGCGGCGCAGGGCCTCGGGCCCGGGCTCGCTGCCGGCGGGTTCCCCCGTCTTCGGCTGCATCCTCTTCGGCACCGTGCTCCTGCTCACCGGCCTGAGCTTCCTGCCGGTCATGGCCCTGGGGCCCGCGGCCGAGCACTTCGCCCTCAGCGGGCGCGGGCCTTGACGAACGCCGCCCTGCGGAACCTCAGGGCCGACCAGTCCTCGTCGATGGCCACCATGCGCACGCTCTCGTAGCCCGAGTCGCGCAGCACCTGGAAGCCCGTGTCCCGGTTGAAGTCGCACCGGTAGCGCCTGGAGGTCTGCTTGGGGTAGGCGAACCAGAGGAGGGCGTCCCCCACGGCCCGGGCGGCGAGGCTGCGGGCGGCGGC
>Ga0316222_1005432_pt1 | contig 10903 bp, 5 predicted proteins | sample TBH18011metaG_FD_206008 | JGI IMG/M metagenome (GOLD analysis project Ga0316222, IMG submission 206008) | Freshwater microbial communities from Trout Bog Lake, Wisconsin, USA - TBH18011 | ecosystem: Environmental > Aquatic > Freshwater > Lake > Hypolimnion/Profundal zone | place: USA: Wisconsin... | reverse complement strand
TCACGCCCAGCACCTCGCCGTTGCCCGCCAGCGGCACAGGCCCGCAAGGCTCCGCAGGAGCCGCCCATGCCCCACCGCCGAAGAAGCCGAGGGGGCGGCCAACAAGCAAACGGCGCGAGCCATCCCTGACCCGCGCCGTTGCTTCGCACAAAATGCAGCCCGCCTACTTGAGCTGGACGAAGAACTCCTCCGGACGCGCGGTGTGGAATGCCTCGTCGTGCGGGCCGCGAACCATCATGGTGGCCGTGACTCCCGTCTCGCCGGCGGCGAACCTGCCGTCGCCAACGAGGTTCAGTGCACCCTCCTGGGACTGATATTTCGTGCCGCCCACCGTTATCGAATTTGAATTCGTCGTCACGTTACGTGCGCAGCCCCAGCGCAGGGTGGCCGGATAGCCGCCGGTCGCCTGGTAGTTGGCTGTCCCGACGATGAGGCCGATACCATTGCCCAGGGTCTCGTCGACCGTGCCCTGCGGCCCGAAGACCTCTTGCTCACCCACCGTCAGCCTGGCGCCGCACCGCAGGGGCCAGTTGGCGGCGGGATTGTTCCGGCGGAAGAGCATCGCATAGCTGGTCTCCCCGCTTTCGGCGACCGCCGCGTTAGTCTTGGCCAGGTAGATGTACGGCTTGGCCTCGCCGACCTTGGCCTGCACCTGCGCCATCGACGACCACGATGACCTGGCGGTCATCGAAAAAGGGAGGGTGAACTCGACGGGATAGCGGTCATCCTCGCCCAACCAGACTGCGCCGCGGTTGTTGCCCTTTCGCTCGTGCACCTCAGCCTTCGGCTGCCATCCCTCGACCACCCAGCCGGATCCGAACTTCGTCGGATCCGAAAAAGGAGAGGCACCCGAGGCCGCCGTCAGCGCCAGGCTCCCCGGGTTATCCTTCGTATCGTGCTGGACGCCGGTCACCGACGCCCAGGGTGCGCCGTCCTTGGAATAGAGTAGTTCGAACGCCATGCCCAGGGTGTCGGCGGGGGTGGCCGGGACGGTGGCGTTCTTGTCGGCGAACCCCTCCCAGTGAAGCCGATCCAGGACAGCGTCAAAACTGCCGTTATTCGTCGCGGCGCAGCTCTTCCAGAAGGTGATCGGCACTTCACCGCCCCCCAGCGCCAGGGGCGGGCCGCCTTCGATCGGAGGGTTGGAAGCGCCGCCATCATAGGAAAGGACACCACGGAACGCCTCAATCCCAGCGACAGTGCCGTGCCAGGCGCAGGTCTCGCCCAGGCCCGCCTTGTTCGGCGTGGTGCGAACCGCGAACCGATAGGAGCCTGAGCCAGGCATTGTCCACAGGCCCTTGTGATTGACGCCGACCGGGAGGTGGATGTTGCCCGCCCCCAGGTGCAGGTGGGCCAGCGGCTCGGTGTAGCTGATGCGGCCGCCGTCCACGGAGACATAGCGGGCAAAGACGTCGGTCGTCTCCTGCTGAAGCTGCGGGTTCCACCGGGGGATGGCGGGGTTTCGCATGTCCTGGCCATCGGCGCGCGAACTCACATAGGCAATCCAGCCAGGCTCACGGGCGGGGCCAGCCGCTTGCGTCTGCACCACCTGAGCGGGCGCCGCCTGAGGGGGCACTGCGGGGGGCTGCGGGGCCGTCTGAGCTTGTGGTGTCGCCGGGGCCAGAGGCGCCTGCGCTGGCGCGGTCTGCACAGGAGCCGTCTGGGCAGGCGTTGCCGGAAGCAAATGCACCGGGGCGTCGACGGCGTGGGCGAATGTCGGCAGCAACATGGTGACCATGGCGGCTGCGGTCAGGTGTCGGGCGTTGGACATGGTTCCCCCTTGGTGATGTGTCTCCTACCCAGCCGAGGTGACCAGCGCGGCCGCCGTGCGCAAGCGAACTGGCCCAGCGCGCGGCCGCCACCTACCTCGTCACCAGGTGCGGCTTTGTCTGCGCCTGGGCTGTGCTGGCTGCGGGGGAGAATCGGGCGATGATGGGCTTTATCAACGGGATCGGTTCGGTGTCTCGGCTGGCCGTCGGCGTCGTCGCGCTGCTCTTCGCCTGCCTGAGCCTGGTTGTCGCGCACTACCTGAAAACGTGGGCGCCGTGGGCGGGTTCGCTGATGGACGTCCTGGCGCCGACCATCACGTGGATGGCGCTGGTCATCCTCCACCAGCTGACCAACGCCATGTTCAACAGGAACTTCATCCTGGCCGCCGTCGCATTCCAGTTGGCGGCGCTGTGGGGTGCGCTCGGCAAGCTGCACCGGGTCGGCGCTGGCATCGGAACGGCGTTCACCGACAGCGATAATCTTTCGGTCGCCTTGGTGCGGGCGGTGGGCGCGCTCATCGACCCGTACATCCCCCTGTTCGCGCTGGCGCTGGTGCTGGCGCTGGGGCTGACGGCGGCGCAGATCGTCTGGATGAAGGCGCGGCCTGGCGCTATCGAGGCGCGCTTTCGCCGCACCTGGAATCTCGTCCATTACCGCTCGCCCGTTGCCCCCAGCGACACCACCGGGCACGACAAGAAGGCCCTTCGCGACATCGAAGAGATGGTCGACGCCAAGGATCTGACGGTTCCGTTCGAGGACGGCGGCATCATCATCGGGCTGGGGCAGGAACTGCCGATCCCCGAGTTCGATCCGACATCCAAGCTCTACTCGCCGACGGCCAAGAAGCTGTACGACCTGCGCCAGCGGATGCGGGCAACGCTTCAGCACAAGTCCATCCCCGATGATGACCCAGCCAAGGCGGTCATCCTGCGGGTTGACCCCGGCGGCCACATGTTGCTGTTCGCAGGCTCGGGCACGGGCAAGTCGGTCTGCTATTACGTCCCCATCCTCTGCACCTACCAGGGCGGCAGTGTCGTCGCGCTCGATGTCAAAGGAGAGTTGTGGGACCTGTGCCACGAGCGACGAGAAGCCCTGGGTGACGACACCTATCGGCTCAACTTCCAGGCGGGCGATTCCGATGCCTACGACGCCCTGGAAGGCGTCTGCTTGGACGTCGGCCGGATGGACATGACGCTGAGCAACAGCGGTGTCGACTCCGACGTCGATTCCAAGGGCAACCTGTCGGCCGACCGCTGGAACGACGGCGAGCTGACCTTCTTCCAGCTCCAGTGCGATATCGTCGCCGGCGGCCTGTTCCCCGAGAAGCCCGGCGCCGCCTCGGACACGGGTGACTTCTGGCGCGAATCGGCGGCGGCACTGACCTCCGCCGTCATCCAGTTCAAACTGCTCGCGTGGCAAGCCGAAAGCCGCCGACTGCTGGCCACCGGCAAGACGCTGCCTCGGCCGACGCTCCAGGACGCCTACGACGTTCTGCAACGGAATCCTGACGAGCTGCAGAAGTGGATCGTCGATAAGTGTGCAATCCTGGAGAAGAACCTCAAGGCCAACAAGGAAGACCCCGCCGCCAACCCGCTTATCTTCGGTTCGCAGCACACCGACCGTTTGTGGAAAGACATGAGCGTCTTCGGCCGAATGGACAAAGAGCGCGTCCTGCCCACGCTGACGATGTCGATTTCCAAGCAGTTGCGCTGGATCGGAAACCGGGCGCTGTCCGATATCGTCTGCGGCAAGCCCCGCGGCAACGGACGGCTGTTCCATGCTGACGACATCTGCTCGGGCAACACGTCGGTCTTCATCTGCATGAACGAGCTGCTCATCGACAGCTGCCCCGGCGTGGCCCGCTTGGTGGTCGGCAGCTTCCTGGGCACCCTGTTCGGCCGCAGCCCCGACGAAACCAAAGGCTACGTCCTTTTCGCCCTCGATGAATGCGCCAGCTTGAAGAACCTCGAGTTGATCCACCGTTCAGGCCTGGAGCGTATCCGCGGCCGCAAGGGAATCCTGTTGGCTGCATTTCAGGGTGAGGACAGCTTAAAGGAGGCGGCGGGCGACACGGCGCTGAACCGCTGGAAGGCGTCGGCGATGTATACAATCTACATCGGCGTCGGCGAGCCGGATGCCGCCCGAAACATCTCCGACCTGCTGGGCGAGACGGTGTTCACCGAGGTAAAAATCGGGGACAACGCCTCGGTCAACATGCACATCCACAACCCGCTGGCAGGCAGTGGCGGCAGCGCGGGCACCAACCGCTCGTTCGACGTGGCCTCCTACAAGGTCAAGACGATGGCCGAAGTCGCGCAGACCCCGAACACCTTCGCCTACGTGTTCACCCGCCGGGGCACCCGGAAACCGATGTTGGTGCGCACCTGCTACTTCGGCGATCGCACCGACGACATCGCCAAGTGGGTCGGCAAGACGGCCTTCACGCCGACCAAGAAGAAGGACGCCAGCCCGCTGTTCCTGCCGCCGTCCATCAAGCGGCAATGCGAGGGCGGCGCCGACCTGGCCGCGTCCATCCACAACGCCGTCCTGGCCCGCCGCCGTGGCCTGCTGCCGCCCCCGACCTCGCCGACGTCGCCACCGCCGCCGTCGCCGAAAAGCCCGTCGTCGGCGCTCTTGGACGAGCTGAACCGCGACGATCTGCCGCTGAACGACGAGGAGAAGCGGGAACTTGTCGAGCAGGCCGCCGACGCGCTCGAGTTCGGCGAGCCCGAGGCCGCCATCGTCGGGGAGGATTTCACATACGGCGACGAGCAGCCGACCGACGACGACCTGACCGACGTCGAGGCGGCCGGGCTGGCGGCGGCGATTGGCGACAACGGCGGCGGCTTCGACGAGAGCCTGTTCCTTGACTCCGTCTCCTACTCGCAGGAGGCGGGGGCCGACGAAGTGGATCCGGCAACGCTGGCCGCGCTGGAGCCGATCGAGGACGACGAGATGACGTCGCCCTGGGCGCTGGCCGTCGAACGGCTACGGGCGGAGCGAGCCGCGACGAACGGCGGCCCCGTGGAGGAGCTGGACGAAATCGCGCTTGCCGAGTTGGCCGAGCGTCAGGCCCAGGCGGTCGTCGAGGGCGAACCGGGCGCGGCCGACGACTTCGACGGCGCCCCTGAGAGCTCCGACGAGGCGGCCATCGACGCCGCCGCCCAGGAGGCCGAGCGCGAGCAGGCGTTGCTCGCGTTGGCCCTGGCCGACACGCCGCCAGGGGTCGCCGCACTTCAGTCCCGCCTGCAACGGGCGCGTCGCGGCGGCATGGAGCTTGGCCTCCAGGGCTGAAGCAATCAATCCGCCGCGCTGCGGCGGGCGTGCTGGGACGGTGCAGGCGACGGGATGTCCTCGTCGCCTGCATCATTTTTGGTTCCAAGCGGCGGCGCCGCGACGAGGACTCCACGCCGAGTGAGGCCGAGCCTCTGCGGTGACCGATATGTCCGTTGTCATCTTGTGCTTTTCCGCATGCGGGAGCATTCTGTTCTTCGCCAAACCGTCGGTGATCACCATGAGCAACCTGGTTGCCCGCATTTTCTGGCGCGCTGTCGCCTCCGCACAGTTGGCCACCGACGCACTGGTGGTCAGCGATAGGGATTCTATTCGCAAGGCCGTAGCGGCGCTGGTGCAGGCCGAGGCGGCGCTCGGACAACTGACAACAGCTACAGCCCACAGGGCGGCGCTGGCCAAGGTGCGGCGATCGCTTGAGTTTGCACTGGGCGGCGGCGCGGCGCTGTCTGTCGCCGTCGCCAGGGCACATGGGCCGCTTCGGCAAGCCCTCGGCCAGTTGACGGCGGCCGCCGAGCGCGCCGAGGTGGAGGCCGATCCGCAGATGGTGGCGGCGGGGAAGCTGCGGGCGCTGCTCGCTTCTGGCCAGCTCATCCCTGCCTCGCGGTTGCCGCAGTCGCCGTAGCCACCTACCTCGCCTTCACTGGCGGCGGGGAGGCTGGGAATGGAAATTATCCGGGATTTCACCTGGCGGCATGGCGCCGGCGGCGTCGATGCGCTCGATACCGTGCAGTTGGTGTCGGCCTACGATGCGTTCCGCAATTTCGCCGCCAGGGAAGGCGACAAAGTGACCTTCGAGGCCTACGTCGCCATGCGCCAGGCCCAGCCGCGCCACGCCTCCGGCCTGGAGAATGCGGTGTCCGACCATCCGCCCGTCGAGCACGCCCGCCGCCGTCTGCTGGCCGCCTGCGCCTGCCTGTCGGGCGGGGACGGTGCCGCCCAGGTGCGCGTCGGCCGGGCCGCCTGGAATCTGACGATCATCGCCAGCAAAGCCCGAGAGACGGCGCTGGCCAGGCATGTATTCGTGGCCGCCAGCGTCCGCGACTATGCCACGGAGATGCGCCACCAGGCCGACGATGTCCTGCCCGAGGCGCACCGCAAAGCCCTGGCGAAGCTGGCGCCCCGTCCGGCCATCACGGGCGCGCTCACCGTCGGGCAGGTGGCCAAGCTGCACCAGCTACGCGGCGATATGCGGCGCTGGACGTCGCTCGGTGCCGTCTTGGAGACGGCGAACGGGGATGCTGCCGCCAAAGGAGCCACCATGACCGCCGCCGCCAAGACGCTGCGCTCCACCAAGGCCGACGTCGAGGATGCGCAGGCGGCGCGCGCGGCCGCCGCTGAGATCGGCGAGGCGACAGATCCCCGCTTGGAGGTCAGCATGCGCGAGAGCGAGACCCGGCAACTGGCGGCGGCGCGCGACAGCTTCCGGGCGGCGTCGGCGGCGGCCAGCGCGGCGACCGACAATATCGCCACCATCGAAGATGCCCGCAGCAAGCTGATGGGAAGGGTCGCGGCGACCTGGTGCAGGCACTTTCTCCCCGATAGGGCCGCCATGCATGCCGTGGCCGCCGTCGCTCCCGGTGTCGCGACGGCAATCGGGATGCACGTCCATCCAGTTCTACGGGCGCAGTGGCAGGAAATCAGCGCGGCGGTGGCCCAGCATCCGCCACAGGCCCAGGCGGCGACGCTGAAGGCGGTGTTCGCCGCCCCGGGCGCCGTCGGCAGGAAGGTGGCCGAGCTGGCGACCAGCGTCCTCGATTCCTTGGCGCCAGCGGCACCGAATCTTGTGCACCGGCTCCAGCAGGCCCTGCGCCCGGCGCTGGAGACGCCGCCGCCGATGGGCCTGCGCGCCGCGCTGTCGGCTGCCTTCGGGAAGAAAGTGGCCGATGATTGGCGGGTGGTCGGATTCGTTCGGGCCACCAACGCCTTCCGCGCGGCTGGTGGTGACACCACGGCGCCCAACAGCACCGACGGCGCCGGGCGAAAGTTGGCCGAACACGCTTTGGCGCTGGCGACCCATCCCGAGCTGCGCGGTCAGATTGCCCAGGTGTGCCCGGCCGCCGATCGCTGCGTCCGCGCTTGGGCTGGCCACGCCCTGGAAGCTGGCCTGCCTGTAGCTTCGGCGCCAGCGGCTCCAGCGGCGCCGCTGAAGACGGTGGCCGCGACCAAGGCGCCGACCGTCAAGCCTGCGGCGGCGGTGCCGGGCAAGAACGAGATGCTGGCGCGATTGCTACCGTCGCCCGGCGGCATATGACGCCATCGTCGTGTGCGCGCCTTTAGGCCGGACACACCCTGAAGGCTGGCCTGCCCATGGCGGCGGCGCCGGGAGGACGGCGACACCATCTGCTGCTGCACCAATCACCGGATCGGGGGCGGCAACGTCACGGGAGCCACAATCGCAGGGGCTTGAGTCGGAGCGACTACAGCTGCGGGCGTCCTCATTGGCGCACTTCCGAGGTTGATAGGCGCTGTAACCGCAGCGGCGGGCGGCGGCGCGACGTGGGCAGATGAGGGCTTCTTCATCACACCCTCCTGGCTGAGGGGAGCTGCGATGGCGGCGGGAGGAGGAGGCGGTGCAACGACCACGGCTTCCGTCGGAGCCTTGGTCGTTTCCGACTCGCCCGAGCCTGCGGTCACAGTCGGAACCGATGGTTCCTGGGTGGGGCGAGCGTCACGCTCGACGGGCTCGCTATGCCGCAGCCACCTAGGGTACGGCGGATCGCTCATACACCACAGGCCCGTACTTGCCCTCTCGACCCCCCCATTAATTTCAACCTCCACCCCCAGGTTTATCGGAATGTCGCAATTCTCGGGCTTGGACGAACTGCGCACTGCGATCACCCGTCCGCTTCGAGTCCCATCCTTGCTTTGCCACGTTATCTCATGACGAGGATTTTCCCTCGCCTGGGCGACCGCGTCAAACAATAGCCTAATGTCGGATTGCGATAGATTTGAGCGAGCAATGTTCGACATCCTTTCGATGGGAGCGACATCCTGCATTAAGTCCAGGCGATACCTATCCTGCAACGCGTCATTAATCGCAACCTCTACGTCTCTATGATTATAATACTCATATCGAACATCAGACTGGAATTCCTTAACTGCATCCACATATTTTTTGTCATAATCCAGGTTGATTGGGCCATGAAAAATTCCAAGCCTTGCCAATCCTGTTTTTACCCGCTCAATATGCTCCAGAGAGTTATTTATTTCCGCCGGTAAGACGGTCTTCAGCGCAGGCTTGTCCGAAGCCGTCAACAGATCGACCGCAGCCTGCTGAGCGGGCGTCACGACAATTGCCTCAACCGTAGGGGCCGGTATCATCTGCCCCCGGACGAACGCAAGAACGTCAACCGCCCCAAGGTTCAAGGCGCCTAATAGAAACCCAAGCGGAAAGATGTACCAAAAGTGACGAGGGCCATTTGTAGGCCTGCATCCCGATAGCTGGTCTGAAGCTTCCTTTTCCCACCGGAACTGGGCCTTCATCCACGTTACAACAAGAATTAACAGTGGCCAGAGCGCCATTGCAAAACGCACCCCAATGGGATCAATTTTTGCAACGACCGTTAATATCCGCCATGCGTCGGTCGCGGCAAATATGAGAGACGCGACCGCCAGTCCAATCGACGCATTGCGCCAGGTTTTGTATATGCCTTTTGTGCCTATCCGCTTTGCACCAGCGTCAATAGCCTCCTTCGTAGCCGTCAACATACCGATGGAAGCGGAGCCGTGGCTTCGATCATGCGCGGCTTGAAGTGAATTCTTGTCGCTTTTTATTGCGTCATTAAATAGCTGCGTCAGGAGCTTGCTTTGTCTCACCGCACTGAACCAAGTGTCGGTGTCGGCATCAGGGGTACTAATTTTCCCGACCATATCCCTAAGTAACAAGTCGAGGAATTCCGGAAACTTGACGATTTCAGCCTGCGTCCCGATTGCCTCGGCGGTAAATGACCTGCCCGCCACGACGAGCGGCACTGCGGCATAGGGAACAGCCCCGACAATAGTTGCCCCGCCCCTCGCATTCCCGTCGAATGAATCCGCAAGCACATAGTCTGCGTTCTGCCTAATCCATAAGCCATCCTTTTGCGTGAAATAAGCTCTTAGGGCAGGTGGGCTGTCATCTGGGAAGTTCATGTGCCGCTCGATTGTCGAGCTAATCTCTGCGGTGCCAAAATTCGTGAGGTGCCCAGTCGCCCCACATCTGCCGCAGTTAAGCACCGTGCTCCCGCCGCACCACGTACATCTCATCTTGCCGCTGCCACAGCACGTAGTGCAATAGCCACTCCTCCCAGTGGCGCCACAGTATGAACATGAAACTCTCCGCGACGGGTTACTCAAATATATCGACCCGCTACCACCGCATTGCGAACATCTAGGCTTTCCATGTCCGTTACAGCCCGTGCACTGAACTTTACCAAACGTACAGATGAGGCAAGGCACTGTGCCGTTACCGTTGCAGTTATTGCACGTCTCATGATAGTATACAGAGCCAGCCACATTAGCCAGTAGCGCGTCGCTTAATACAACTGACAGAGACGGGTCTGATGCGATATCCGCTAAAATATTTGAAATGTAACCTTGCTCGGCGGCCTGTTTATTGGCGAGGCGTCCCAAGAGAGCATTTCCCTCGTCGCACTCTCTGACCTCTATTCCGCCAGATGGCCGTTGCTTTCCCTTATAAAGTTTCCAACTAGATTCCCATCTCCAACTAACGCCGAGCAGGACTTCGATGGTCCGATCAACAGATACCCCGGTTCCGATCTCGACCGGGAGATTCGAAGGATTATTTCCATCGATAACGTCTGCTATTTTTAGCTTTATCGCATCGACGAGGGTCTGTGGGTTGCAGGTCCTGGACATCGACTTCGTTTCCCTCTTAATGGGGGCTATTCAACCCTTGCGTACGCGGCTTTCGGTGAAAGTGGCCTCAGCGCAGCGGATCTTTGCTTAGCCGTCAATGCGACGAACGGTGACACGGCGATCCTTCGACCAGCAGGCGTCGCCGACGTTGGCGGCGGCGCACTCGGAGATGGGCTTGCCGCTTCCGAACCCCTTCGACGTCAGCCTGCCGACGTCGATGCCATGGATATCCTTCAGCTCGCTGGCCACCGCCGCCGCGCGCTTCTCGCTCAGCGGCTGGTTCACCGCGTCGCCCCCCTCAGGCGACGTGTGGCCTTCGAGGACGACTTTGGCAGTCCCCAGTGTGCGCAGGGCCGCGCCCAGCTCAGCGACCTGGCGACGCCCCTGAGGATCCAGATCGGCCGAGCCGACCTTGAAGCCCACGGTCAGATCCAGCGCCGCGTTCGCCTGGGCCAGCTTGGCGGCGATCTCGGACGCCGAGGTGGTGTCAGCGGCCGCCGGCGTCGCCGGGGGCGGGGCGGCGGGCGGTGCGACCACGGGGACGGTCACTGCTGCCGGCGGAGCGGCGATGGGCGCAGCAGGTGGAGCGGTACCGTAGACGTAGGCGTCAGCGGGGACCTTTTCGACAAATTCACCGGGCCGCGGATCGCGGAAGACTAGGTCGGACGGCCCTTTGACGTAGATCCTGGCCGAGGCGAGCTGGTCGCCTGGCAGCAGGTTGTCGTTGAAGACAATCTGGGCCGAAGCGTCAACGGTCATGCCGCAGCCGAAATAGAGGTCGAACGGCCACGCGGCGCCAGCACCCGCAGACAGCGGCTGCGGAGTGCTGCCGATGAATGTGGCCGAGCCGTCCAGGGCTACCTTGCCGACTCCGTTGATCAGTGGCCTGTCGAATCCTTGTAGCGTAGCCTTCGCGCCGCAGCCCATGTAGCGCTGCTGTGGACCATCGGGGCTGATGCCAACGAGAAATTCCCAGATGCCA
>Ga0316222_1005431_pt1 | contig 10907 bp, 7 predicted proteins | sample TBH18011metaG_FD_206008 | JGI IMG/M metagenome (GOLD analysis project Ga0316222, IMG submission 206008) | Freshwater microbial communities from Trout Bog Lake, Wisconsin, USA - TBH18011 | ecosystem: Environmental > Aquatic > Freshwater > Lake > Hypolimnion/Profundal zone | place: USA: Wisconsin... | reverse complement strand
CATTTCCACCGGGTTGCTTTTTAAAAAGTTACGGCGGGCGGGTGTGTTATAAAATAAATTTTTTACCGATATGGAAGTTCCCGGATTTGCCGAACAGACATCCTGGCTTAACACTTCCGATCCTTCAATAAAAATACAAGTGCCAAGTTCATGTTCATGCCGACGGGTTTTTAGTTCAACCTGGGCTATTGCGGCAATGGAGGCCATCGCTTCGCCCCGGAAACCCATGGTACGGATAGCAAAAAGGTCTTCTGCCTTCTGGATTTTCGAAGTGGCGTGGCGCTCAAAACTCATCCGGGCATCGGTTAAGCTCATGCCGCAGCCATTATCAATAACCTGCATCAGCGATTTGCCTGCATCTTTAAGTATCAGTTGTATTTTATCAGCTCCGGCGTCGAGCGCGTTTTCAACCAGTTCTTTTACGGCTGATGCCGGCCGCTGCACTACTTCGCCTGCGGCAATCTGGTTGGCAACGGCATCTGGTAAAAGATGAATAATATCTGCCATTTTGTAAAAATTCCCTTCTTTTTCGTTTTCGGTGCTAAATTAAATATTTGATGCCATAACTTTATGCCTTTGTTTTTGTATATACTTTTGTAGCTTACAAATTTTAACACACCCCGATGAATAAAACATGGCCCCTGATACTGCTGCTCTTTGCAGTAGCATGCAAACAAAAAGATTATAATGCTGACCTGCTGGTTAAAAATGCGTTGGTTTATACAGTTGACAGTGCTTTTACAACGGCCGACGCATTTGTAGTAACAGCGGGAAAAATTGTGGCCGTTGGCAAAGCAGATACATTAGAACAAAAATATACCGCCCGTGAAGTAATAGATGCCAAAGGGAAGCCTGTTTACCCTGGCTTTATTGATGCGCACGCACACTTTTACGAATATGGATTAAGTTTGCAGGACGTTAAACTCGAAAAAACCAAAAGCTGGCAGGAGGTTATAGATTCGGTAAACGCTTTTGCACGGAAAAATGCGGAAGGATGGATAGTTGGCCGCGGATGGGATCAGAATAAATGGAAAGTAAAGGACTTCCCCAACAAAGCCAGGCTTGATTCCCTGTACCCGGTGAGGCCGGTGATGCTGGAACGAATTGACGGCCATGCTTTAATGGTTAACCAGGCGGCTTTAACTATAGCCGGAATTAAACCCGGACAAACCATTGCTGGTGGAAAAATTGAGACCATTAACGGAAAACTTACCGGTTTGTTAGTGGATAATGCCGAAGCATTAGTAGAACGCAAGGTTCCCGCCCCAACAGAGCCGATAATTCAAAATGCTTTACTGGATGCCCAGGGTAATTGCTTTGCGGTTGGGCTTACTACAGTTGAAGACTGCGGCCTGCCTTATACTATGGTGAATACAATTGCTCAGCTTCAACACAAGGGCGCCCTTAAAATGCGGATGTATGTGATGCTTTCGGATGCTCCGGAAAATTATGCTTATTTATTTAAGCGTGGTGTTTATAAAACCCCCGGCCTTGATGTAAGATCATTTAAAATGTATGCTGATGGTGCGCTGGGTTCAAGAGGGGCCTGTTTATTACAGCCCTATGCCGATCAGAAAAACTGGAAAGGGTTTTTACTGAGTAGCCAGCAGCATTTTATGGATGTAGCGAAAATGCTGGCAGCCAAGGGTTTTCAATTGTGTACTCATGCCATCGGTGACTCGGCCAACAGGGTGATTTTAAAGACATATGCAAGTGTATTAAAAGGCAAAAACGACCGCCGCTGGCGGATAGAACACGCACAGGTGTTATCGCCGGAGGATATAAAATTGTTTGGAGAGTATAATATCATTCCTTCGGTGCAGCCAACGCATGCTACCTCTGATATGTATTGGGCAGGCAACCGGCTGGGTAAAAAACGCCTTAAATCGTCGTATGTATATAAACAACTGCTTGAACAAAACGGCTGGCTTCCGCTTGGTACCGATTTCCCGGTTGAAAACATTAACCCGATGTACACGTTTTATGCAGCAGTTGAACGTAAAGATTTGAAAGGTTATCCTGAAGACGGGTTTCAAACCGAAAACGCCCTTACACGTCAGGAAGCTTTGCGCGGAATGACCATCTGGGCGGCAAAGGCAAATTTTGAAGAAAAAGAAAAAGGTAGCATAGAACCGGGCAAATATGCCGATTTTGTGATCCTCGACAGTGATATTATGAAGATTAAGGGAGCCGGATTGCCTGGTGTTAAGGTGTTAAAAACATATGTTAATGGTGAAAAGGTTTATGAGAAAAAGTGATCCCTGGTTTTACACTTTAATTGTATCGGTATTTGTTTTGTTTAATTCCGCTTGTGCACAAAACCCTCCATTTACAGGCCGGGCTTATGTGGAGGAAGAAAAACTGGTTGCACAAACAACCGTATTGTTGAACAACGCCAATTATTTAATTCCCCTGCAAACCCCTGATCAGCTAAAAATTGCAAGCATTCATTTTTCGTATCAGTATGCGGCAGGGTTCGATAGTCTGCTGAATAAATATGCTAAGGCGCAGCCATTTAATGGCAAAGATTATTTGGGGGTTAAAAGCCTCGATGAACTATCATTCGACCTGAAGTTGTATAATACAATTATCCTCCAATTAACTGATGCAGATCTGGATAATCCGCAGGTCCTCGGTTTTATCAACAGCAATCAAAAAATCAAAAATGTGGTTATTGCCTTATTTGGCAGCAGCAATGGATTGGTTAAATTGAATAATGTTACGCTGCCCATCATTTGGTGCGAACGGGTATCTCCGGTTTCAGCTTACTTTAGCGCCCAGGCTATATTTGGCGGGGTAGCCATTACGCAAAAATTAAAAAGGGGTTTCTCATTGGTCTACCGGGCAAAAATGGGCTTTACGACCGAAAAAAACCGTTTGCAATACACTGTTCCCGAAGATGCCGGGATAAATACCAACGATTTGCTGGGAATTGATAATATTGCTGCCGAAGCTATTTTAAACCAGGCAACCCCGGGCTGCGTGGTTTTAGTGGCAAAGGATGGCAAGGTGATATTTAATAAAGCATACGGTTATCATACCTATGATAAAACCCTGCCGGATAAGATCACCGATATTTTCGACCTGGCTTCGATGACCAAAATATCGGCAACGACCGTGGAAAGCATGCTGCTGTATGACCAGGGCAAATTAAGCCTTGACTCAACCGTTGGCGATTACCTGCCTATGGCCCGTAAAACCAATAAAAATGATCTCCGGGTGCGCGAAGTACTGGAGCATCAGGCAGGGCTGATCCCTGATATACCAACTGTTGATGTGGTAAAACCAACGGATCGCAGCGTTGATTCATCAGCGGCCTATCCCACAAAAGTGAATGATAATTACTTTTTAAGGAAGGACTACTTTAAGGATGTGATGTGGCCTGCTATAATGAATTCGCCGCTGAAAACAAGAGGGCAATATGTTTACAGCGACCTGAGCTTGGTTATTATGCAGCAAATAGTTGAAACGCTGACCGCAACCCCCGAGAATATTTACATACGGCAGCAGCTTTATAACCCGTTAGGTTTGCAAACCGCGGGTTTCTTACCGCTTTACCGTTTCCCGGTTGACCGCATCCCCCCAACGGAGGACGATGAAGTGTACCGGCATGAACTGCTTGATGGTTATGTGCATGATCCAACAGCGGCCCTGATGGGTGGTGTAGCCGGTCATGCAGGCTTGTTTGCCGATGCCAATGACCTGGCCATATTATACCAGATGATGCTAAACCGGGGCAGCTACGGCGGGGTACAGTTTATAAAGCCCGAAACGGTGGATCTGTTTACCGCCAAGCAAAGTGCCATAAGTCGCCGTGGCCTGGGCTTTGATCGCTGGGACCCCATTGCCGATCATAAATATCCATCAGAATTGGCGTCCCCTCAAACCTACGGGCATACCGGTTTCACCGGCACCTGCGTTTGGGTTGACCCAAGGTATAACCTCGTTTATATATTTTTATCAAACAGGGTGAACCCGGTAGCCAGCAGTAAACTATCCAGCCTGAACATCAGGCCAAGGATCCAAGATGTGGTTTACCAGGCGATCCAGAAGGGGATGTGATTGATTTTCGCCGATGTTGGTGTTGTCACCAACATTATGGATTGTTTTTGAAGCGGGGATTTGCGAAACGGCATTGTACTTCATTGTAAGATATTGGTACTTGTTGGTGACAACACCAACAAGGGCGTAAGGATCCAGGATGTGGTTTACCAGGCGATACAGAAGGGGATGTGATTGATTTTCGCCGATGTTGGTGTTGTCACCAACATCATGGATTGTTTTTGAATCGGGGATTTGCGAAACGGCATTGTCCTTCATTGTAACATATCGGTACTTGTTGGTGACAACATCAACAAGGGTGGGAAACTGCGGGGGGGGTATAAGGAGTTCGGCGCTAACATATTTAACTTCTCAGTTTAAAGCTTATTGCTATTTCATACTCTACTACAACGGGTTTTCCATTTAATACGCCGGGAAGCCATTTCCCATCTAAACATTTAGCCGCTTTTAATGCTGCCTCATCGCAGTCATATCCTAATGGTTTAATTACCCGGTAAGCAATTGGGTTTCCCAACTCGTCAATGGTTATGCCTATAATTACTTTGCCCTGGATTTGATTTTCTCTTGCTTTAGCCGGATAACCAGTACGAATTCCTATAGTATAATTCAGTGCAATTTCGCCGTCTAAATATATAGGGGGCTGATCTAAAATTAGATCTTTTTTATTGGGGCCATCAAGCACCGAATATGTTTTCGTCTTATCATCAGGATTGGGTTTATAATAAATTAATTGATTGTTTGTATAATCGTACTGTACCTGTAGTTGGCCACTCAACTTGTAAGCCTTCCAGATCCCAACCTTTTTTCCTTGTTTATAATAACCACTATCGGCAACGAAGTCTTGATGAGGGTAATCGATCCATAGGCTATCTTTTAAATTATTTTTATAAAACCCTGTGCAAATTATACCATTTGAAAAGAAGGTATATTTTGTATAGCTCCCTTCCTTAATGTCCTGGTTAGATTTTAAAACAAAATAATCTTCTTTGGAATTTGAACTTTTGTCCTCCGTTGTAACCTCGACAGTTTGAGCAAAAAGTTTACTGGAAGTTAGCAAAGCGATGATAAAGGTAAAGGATTTCATAGCGTAAAGTTATTAAAATATTGTTGATTGGGTGCAAATCAATTTGTCGAGAATAAGAAGAATGATTAAATTTATGTAATAAAAGAACAAAGTATGTTTAATACTCAATCTGGCGCGAGAATGACGTGAAAGGCCAGCAGGGGAAAGGCTACTCATATTGTTCTCGCCGATGTTGGTGTTATCACCAACATCATGGAATGTTTTTGAATCGGGGATTTGCGAAACAGCATTATCCTTCATTTTAACATATCGGTACTTGTTGGTGACAACATCAACAATGGCGTAAATGGAAGGAGGTAATCTCAATATTGGACTCGGAAATGGAAACGCCCTTGATATATTCAATTCAAATATTCAATATTTTAAACCAATAAGATAAAATTTATGACAGAAGAAATAAAATCTTTGATACAATTATTGGCATTAAGAAAAATAAATGAACAGGAATTTCTGTCAACTTATTTTAAAGGCAAACAACCTAATAAAGAATATTGCTTAAAATTATTAAAGGACGGGTTAAGCAATAATGAAACTGAAAAAATTGAAGAGGCGTTGATTGTAATGTCAGTGGCTAACTTTAATGATGATGTTTTCTCAGAAGCGCTATGTGTACTTCTATCAAAAGATTGGCATTATAGTCATGAAGTTATAGCAATGCTTTTAAAGAATATAAAAGACCCCTCAACAGTAAATGGTTTGTATTATGCGACGGAGCTCCAATTTGAGTATTTAAATTATGATGATACCTTTCAATTTGCGCGAAAGTGTATAAAAGCATTGGCAGCTATTGGAAATGAAAATGCAATTGATAAACTAAGGCTATTAACAAAAAGTAATATCCATATAATATCAGAGTATGCTAAAAAAGAACTGCGCTATAAGAACCTTGAGTAATCTCGCCGATGTTGGTGTTGTCACCAACATCATGGATTGTTCTTGAAGCGGGGATTTGCGAAACGGCATTGTCCTTTATTTTAACATATCGGTACTTGTTGGTGACAACATCAACAAGGGCGCAAATAGGTGGTTTATAATGCGTTCCTCGCGAACCGAATTGTGTTATATAGTGAGTGTATTTTTATGGCATTCGGATGTATCTTATGACGCGCAAAGCCAAAAAAGCGAGATGGCTCCCGCCTTTGCAGCCCTCCTAATCAAGCCCAATCAACTACCCGCCAATATTATATCTTCCCGAATAACTCCTCCAATTTATCTTCCAAATCATCGCCGCGCAGGTTTTTGGCTATGATTTTTCCATTGGGGTCAATAAGGAAGTTTTGGGGGATGCCGCGCACCGCGTATAGTCCGGCTACTTTGCTGTCCCAATAATTTAGGTCGGAAACCTGTGTCCAGTTTAACCCGTCCTTATGAATTGCTGCGAGCCATTTGGCTTTCGCTCCCGGGCGGTCAAGCGAGACCCCTAATATGGTGAATTTCTGTCCCTTATAATGGTTGAATGCTTTTACCACATTCGGGTTTTCGGCCCTGCATGGTCCGCACCATGATGCCCAAAAATCAACAAGCACATATTTACCCCTAAAGGAAGATAAACTAACCATTTTACCGCTGGTATCTGCTTCTGCAAATTCAGGGGCAGCTGCGCCAAGCGCTACCGCTTTTAATTTTGGCAAGCGCTCGCCAAATTTTTTTCCTGCATCCGTTTGTTTCAACGCTGCCGACAAGCCATCGTACAGAGGTGCTATGTCTACGTAATCGGCAGCGTAGGCATAACCTTCCAAAGCAACCAGGCTAATGTATGAAGCAGGGTTCTCCTTGATAAATTGTTTATTTGTTTCGGCTTCCTGTTTCTCAATAGCTTTTTCAGCCTTGTTGTTTTCCCGGTCGAAAGCATCAGATTTTTGCTGTTCGGGAGTGGCGGCTTTTTTCTTTGCCTCTAAAGCATCATACGCGTCATAAATGGGTTTTAATCCTGCATCATAGCGTACATTATCGTCATTGGTTTTTGTTCCGGCAATTTTTGCTTTACTGAGGAGTGTATCGCCGGTAACAGTAATAATTCCATTTTCAAGATATACGGATTTATAATCGGCATAATTCATCCCGTTCCCTTTCGCATTAAACATCAGGTTGGCATAAAGAGGGTCGCCTTCTACTGTACCACTGAATTGAAATTTACCTTTTTTCAGCATAACGGAGTCGGTTTTAACTTTCTTGTCGACCCGGTATTGGATATATATTTTGGCGGGTGAATCATAATTCCCCAATGATCCTTCAATGGTATATTTATTGGCCTGGGCAAAAACAAAGGCAGGTAAGGATGCCAGTGTAATTAAAATAATTTTCTTCATGCTTGTTAATTTATTTGCAATATAAAGCCTTACAACCGATTATAAAAGAAGCCGGGAGAAAAAAGCTAATCCAAGCCTGTTCTTTTCCGGCTTTCCGGCTTTTTTGTATTCCCTTTTGCTGAATATTTAAAATTTAGCCGCAGATACCTTAGTGTTGAACATCGTGAAGCATCTTCTACGCCATGTATGTCGCCAACCGGTCGCTTCAAGATCCTTCGGGCGTTCAGGATAACAATCCGGACCATCGACAAGCAAAGCGATGTTTGGGTGAGTTAATTAAGCACTACCAGAGGGTAAAAACACAATCCCCTGCTGCAGTTTGCAAACTATCCTTTCCCCGCATCCTTCAGCGCCTTTTCCTGATCCTTTTCTTCATTGCGCAGGCGGCGTTTTTCCTGGCGGATTTCTTTTCTGGTTTTTCCGGCAGTATCAATCAAAAGCTCTTTCTTATTTTCGTCATCCCGCAGCTTTTCTATCGCCTCTTTCAGCTTTGTTTTGGCATCCTTTTCTTTTACTTCCTCCTTTTTAGTAACGCTATCTTTTTTGCCGAAAATCCGCTGGATCAAATTTGGTTTCTTTTCGGGCACAACAGCGGTTACCGGCAGGGCATCGTCATCGTCATTCTGACGCATCAGGCTATCCGCAACAGCGGTATCAACAGGCGCAATTTCTTTCCGCAGGCTCTCTTTTAAGCGCACTGTCGAAAAACCATAACCGCTGCTGTCAGCCGGGGCTTGCCCCTTTTGGGCCATTAAGCCACCAATCAGGTTAAAGTAATTCGCAAGGTAGGGCCTCAGCGAGCCATCGGGCAAAAATGAATATAGCCCCGTTTTAGGATGCGGCACAATGCTGGCCAGGTAAATACTTTCCCCAACGGTAAGCTCCGCCGGTGTTTTGTTAAAATAATACCTTGAGGCCTCCCCTATACCGTATACATTATGCCCCCACTCTATTATATTAAAATAAACTTCCAGCATCCGGTCCTTGGTCATCACCTGGTTATTCTCAATCATCCATACAATCAAAATTTCCTCGATTTTGCGGGCAAGCGTTTTTTCACGGTTTAAAAAGGTGTTTTTTACCAATTGCATGGATATGGTGCTGCCGCCCCTCTTAAACTTCTTCTCCTTATAATCTGTCGCCAGCGATTTTCGGATCGACTCTTCTACAAAACCATGGTTGGTGTAAAAAGAGGGGTCCTCAGCTGTCATTACTGCATATTTTAAATTAGGTGAGATCTCATCAAGCGGTGTAAAATATGGATTTTGCGGACCGATCACACGCGGCGGCATCGGCCCTTCCTTTTCATAAGGCGTGTACGTAAATGCCGTATTTAATTTGGTTAGATCGGTTTTGCCATACCTGATGATCCTGAAATCTTCCTTGCCAAGACGCGAATCAAATTGAACAGCATCCGGGGTAGCGGCATTTAGAAACACATTCAAACTGTAATTGAGTTTACCGGCTACCTGCATCCCGCTCAGCGAATCAAAAAAGCCAGCCGGGAACGAGTCAAAAAGATCCTGCGCATCCATCCAGCCAGTATTAAGCTTTAGCTCATAAATTTTAACCGGGTTCAGCGTGTATTTGATATATGGGTGTGCCGTAATTTTTTTAAGGGTAATAAGCGATGAACTGTCAACAGACACATAATTTTGACCCACAAAAACATTGGCATCAATACTTGCATTGGGCACAACAATATCACCGGATGATAAGCCCGGCTGATTGATCAGCAAATTACGCACACCCCAGGAACCGTAAATGCGCGTTTCGCCGCCACCGTGTTCCACTCTGTTCAGACTGGTGCTCAGGGTATCGAAATTCACTTTCAGGTGGTAGCGCCTTTCAATAAAAGGCAATTCCACCTTTTTACCATCGGCATACAGTTTAATATCAATTTCTTTATCGGAGGGATGCATTCGGCCCGCGAAATGCCAGGTAGCAGCACCGTTATTTATGTTCAGCGTTGAACTCAATTCTCCGTTTTTGATGGTGGCGGTTTGTGTAAGCATGCTGAAATTTGAACTGTCGGTTTTAAACGTTACCAGGAAATTGCTCATGCTAAGGTTGTCCGGAATTTTATACAGCACCTGGTTGATCAGGTTGTTTGATAGTTCAGCCAGGTCTACTTTTGTACCCGTATCAGTCGTATCTTTTTTCTTTTTAAACAGGAAATCGAAATTTCTGATGTGGTTAATGTCGGTTAAATTAAGGTGGGCATCCTCCAACAGCACATCGGCCAGTTTTACTTCACCAAAAAGCAGTGGCATTAATTTAACATTCACCTCAAACCTTTTTATACTTAATAAACTATCGCGCTGCGCCGGCACGATAGTAATATCGTTAAAAGCTACCGTGCTGAGTCCGATAAAATGCGCCGAACCAATTTCAAGGTCGAGGTTGTAGCTGGTTTTGGCTTTTTCTTTGGCTTTGGTAATTTCATGCTGCAGCAAAGCTTCGCGTTTGGCATAGGCGATATACCCGGCAATAAGTAGTAACAGGAACAAGCCGGCAAATATAATACCTGCGATACGCAGATATTTACGATTAACGTGTATGTTTTTTATATAAAGAAGTATGTCGTTTATATAAAGGCGGAAGGTGTTGGGATGAAGGCGCTGCATTAAAAATAATTTATCCAAAACTAAACTAATTCATATTGGATACAAACGCCTTGAATGTTAAAATGTTTCCCCGGAAGCCGGTTGTTTGGCGGATTAATATTGGATAGGCAAATATTAGATGTTGCAAATATTGAAGCCGAAACAGATTATAAGCCGACCAGACTCCTTTGTTAAGTTCATGATAATCGTTTTATGCGTTTTTTTTGGAATTACAAGAACCTAAATGCGTTTGGGTCCACATAAAAAAATCAGGCCTCCGGTTTTTAAGAGACTGTACGACTCCAAAATGCGTTCCAACAAGGAGTTAAAATAATTTTTTATACAGATGAAATTGATTTTAGGAAACCCCGGGGGTTAGTTGCTTAAATAATAGAAACCGAAAAATGAAGGGGATTGGCAATGGGCGGTTCGATCTTTTCTTGCTTTCGATATCGTCGGTTTAAGGCTCACCCTTCCCCGCCCGTTCCAACCTTTCGTTAATTTGAAAGGCTTCACTTGAATGAATAATTTTTTGAGGGTCACATTCAGGAAACGTTTTATGATCAGTGTCTTTTTAATAATGTAAAATAAAACGTGGCCCCGTTATCCTTTGACGACTCTACCCATATTTTACCATCAAGGTTTTCTATTATCTTTTTGGTTATCGCCAGGCCCATTCCGGTGCCCGAATATTCCTCTTTGTAATGTAAACGCTGAAAGATGATGAAGATCTTATCAAAATATTCAGGCGAAATCCCTATGCCATTATCTTTAACTGAAAACAGGAAGTGGGTTTTGGTTTCTTTACAATCTATTTGAATAAGAGGCGCTACACCCGCTTTATGA
>Ga0316222_1005430_pt1 | contig 10907 bp, 8 predicted proteins | sample TBH18011metaG_FD_206008 | JGI IMG/M metagenome (GOLD analysis project Ga0316222, IMG submission 206008) | Freshwater microbial communities from Trout Bog Lake, Wisconsin, USA - TBH18011 | ecosystem: Environmental > Aquatic > Freshwater > Lake > Hypolimnion/Profundal zone | place: USA: Wisconsin... | reverse complement strand
CGTGCCGCTCAGGTGCGGCGTCGTTTGCCGCGGACCAAGCCGATGAGGCCGATTCCAGAGGCAAACAGGCCAGCAGACATCGGCTCGGGAACAGGGGCACCCTCCAGGGTGAGCGAGCCTGCCGTGATATTGCGAGTAGGCACACAGTTGCCGCATTCGTAGGATTCGGAGTCGACAAGATCGAGGTTGACTGTCGATGCACCAGTGAGAAGGCTGCTATATTCGGCGCTCGTAAAATCGAGACGGATATATGTTGTATCAGTCCAATTACTGAAGCTGATCTCTACATTTGATGTTGCGTCACCAAGGAAAAACGCATTTCCGACACCCTGGTTATACACGTGTGCACCCAACACAGTTCCGAGGGCGGTACTGATTGGTTCCCCATGTCGCGGCCGCCTGGGCGGAGTTCGGTGCTGGGATGAGTGTTGATCATGCCACGCGGTGGATTGCGGTGCCGCGCGCGCCAGCGGCAACGTGAAATATAATGCGCATTGCCGCACTGCATTGCGCTCTCTCGACCGTGGAGAATTCCCCGCGCATGATGCGGGGGTATCGGTGCTTCGGCACCCAATTTTACATTCGGGAGAACCGCAACATGTATCCTGCCGTTCAATTGCTCATCGATGGCAATTGGGGTCCGAGCCAGTCTGGCAAGACCCTCGACGTTGCCAATCCCGCCACCGGCGACATCAATGGCACCGTGGCACATGCCGACATTGCCGATCTCGACCGTGCGCTGATCTCGGTGCAGAAGGGCTTTGAGGTCTGGCGCCGGATGTCGGCCTATGATCGCAGCAAGATCATGCGCAAGGCCGCCGAGATTCTACGCACCCGCGTGGATGCCATCGCCCGTCTGATGACGATGGAGCAGGGCAAGCCGTTCGGCGAAGCCAAGGTGGAAACCGCGTTCTCGGCGGATGTGATCGAATGGTTCGCCGAAGAGGCCCGCCGCGCTTATGGGCGTGTGGTGCCGTCGCGCGCTGAGAACATTCAGCAATTGGTGATCAAAGAGCCGGTCGGCCCGGTGGCAGCTTTCTGCCCGTGGAACTTCCCGATCAACCAAGCCAACCGCAAAATCTGCGGCGCGCTGGCGGCTGGCTGCTCGATCATCGTCAAGGGGCCGGAAGAAACCCCGGCTTCGCTGGCGGCCTATGTGCAGTGCTGGCTGGATGCTGGTGTGCCGGCGGGTGTGATCAATCTGGTGTTCGGCGTGCCGGCCACGATCAGCGAATATCTGATTCCGCATCCGGTTATCCGCAAGCTCACCTTCACCGGCTCGACCGTGGTGGGCAAGCATCTCGCGGCCCTGGCCGGTGCGCATATGAAGCGGGTGACGATGGAACTTGGCGGGCATGCACCATCGATGATTTTCAACGATGCCGATCTGAATGCGGCCGCTGTCATCCTGGCCGCCAACAAGTTCCGCAATGCCGGTCAGGTTTGCGTCGCCCCCACCCGTTTCCTGGTGCAGGACGATGTGCATGACGAGTTCGTGGAAAAGCTGGTTGCGCGCGTCAACAAGCTCAAGGTTGGCAACGGGTTGGACGAAGGTGTGACGATGGGCCCGCTGGCCAATCCGCGCCGGATTCCGGCGATGGAAGGGCTGATTGCGGACGCGGTGGCCAAGGGGGCGACGATTGCCGCCGGCGGCAAGCGCATCGGCAATGTCGGCAATTTCTTCGAGCCGACGGTGCTGACCGGTATGACGACCGATATGCGCGCGATGAACGACGAACCGTTCGGCCCGATTGCCCTGGTGCAGCGTTTCTCCACGTTGGATGAGGTGGTGGCCGAGGCCAATCGCCTGGATTACGGTCTGGCGGCTTATGCCTATACGTCGTCGTTCAAGACGGTGAACGCGCTGACGACGCGCGTTGAGGTAGGCATGTTGTCGATCAACCATCATGGCATCGCGCTGCCGGAAGTGCCGTTCGGCGGCATCAAGGATAGCGGCTATGGCTCCGAGGGCGGCACCGAGGCGATTGAGGCCTATCTGAACACCAAAATGGTCACGCAGGCCGCGATCTGATCATTCCAGTATCTCGCCGTTCTGCCACACGGCACGAACGGCGAGGTCTGGGCCGAGTTCGACGAAATCGGCGCGGCTGCCCGGCATGATCTTTCCATGTCGTGGCAGCCCGACCGCCGCCGCCGGCGTGGATGTGGCCATGCGCAGCGCATCTTCCAGCGGAATTCCCACATATTTCACCGCATTGCGCAGGGCTCCGGCCATGGAGAGATGCGCCCCGGCCAGGGTGAAATTCGCATCCGCCAGCATGCCGTCATGCAGGGTGATGTGGTTGCCGTCGATGTCAAAACTTGTGGTGCCACCGCCGACAGTGGCCATGGCGTCTGAGACCAGGAACAGCCGCTCTGGCCCCATCAGGCGATGGGCGATGCGGATATTGGCCGGATCGACATGCAGCAGATCGACGATAATCCCGCCATAGCCGTTGAGCAGTGCGGCCCCCACCAGACCGGGTTCGCGCGGGGTGATTTGTGACATCGCGTTGAACAGATGCGTCACCCCTGTCACGCCGGTGTCGAAACTGGCCTGGGCGGTGTCGCAATTGGCATCGGAATGCCCGGCGAACACGATGCGCCCGGCTGCGCGCAAGGTGCGGATCAGTTCAAACTCCACCACTTCCGGTGCCAGCGTGATCACCATCGGGCCGGGGAAGGCGGCGCAGATTTGCGCCATGTCGGTTTCAGACGGTGTGGTGATCATCCGCGCCGGATGAATGCCGCGTCGCGAGGGCGAGAGAAACGGGCCTTCCAGATGCAACCCGGCGATCCCCGGCACGTTCTCCTCAATCGCCTGCCGCGCGGCGTCGATGGCGCAATAGCGGGAGGCGATGTCGGAGCTGAACAAGGTGGGCAGAATGGCGGTGGTGCCGAGCCGGGCATGCGCCTTGGCGATGTGGCGCAGGGTTGGCACGTCCTGGTGATGATTGAACAGCACCCCGCCGCCACCATTGACCTGGATATCGACAAAGCCGGGAGCCAGCAGGGAGGTCTCGTTGAGTTCAATGATCTCGATGCCGCCCGGCAGGGCATCTTGTGCGACCAGCCCGACCACAGTGTCGTCGTCGATCAACACAGCCTGCGACGGCAAGAGGTATTTGCCGTCGAAGACGCGGTGCGCACGTAGAGCCTTCATGTTCGCTCCTCTATCAGCGCCGCGCGCAAATGCCCATCATGCCGCGCCAGTGTAGTATCTGCCTCTTCAATGCCGCAGCCAAGCAGTAGCATCAACACGGCAGGCTTAACCCGGCCCTGAGACGCATCCAGGGCGGTTTCGATCTCGTCCGGCGCGGCGTCGGTCAGATGCGCCAACATCCGCCGCGCGCGCACCCGCAATTTGGCGTTGCGCGCCTGCATATCAACCATCAAGCCGCGATAGACATGACCGAGGCGGATCATCACCAGCGAGGAGAACAGGTTCAGCACCACCTTCTGCGCGGTGCCCGCTTTCAGGCGGGTGGAGCCTGCGATCGGTTCAGCCCCGGTCTCGGCCAGGATCGGGAATTCCGCAGCCTTCAGGATCGCCCCACCGGCGGCGTTGGCCACGGCAATCGTGCATGCCCCGGCCGCGCGTGCAGCCTGGAGTGCCGCCAGGGTGAAGGGGGTGCTGCCGCTGGCGGCGATGCCGATCACCACGTCACCCAAACCGATCTGCCGCACTGCGATCTCGCGCGCTGCCGATTCGGTGTCATCTTCGGCATTTTCGATGGCCTGGGTGAATGCGGCCGCGCCACCGGCCATCATCAGCACCAAGCGATTTTCCGGCCAACCGAAGGTGGGCGGCAATTCCGCGCCGTCTTGCACGCCGATTCGGCCTGATGTTCCGGCCCCGGTATAGACAAGTCGGCCTGTGCCCTTGCGTAAGCAGTTCACTGCCGCTTCGGCCGCCGCTTCAATCTGCGGCAGTGCTGGCAACACGGCAGCCGTGGCGGCCATCTGCGATTCCCAGAATGTTTGCAACACGCTGCGAGATGTCCACGAGTCGAGCATGTCAAAGCGGGTACTCATTGATTCGGTTTCGGATTGAGTGCGCCCCTGGGTCATATCAACTCGCTTGTTGCTGCCTGCCACTTTTCCGAAACACCAACGCAACCGGGTGTTCAACGATTTGGGCAGAATTATTGCCGGATTTCCGTGGATTGCAGCCTTAGCTACAAAATGATTTACAAGTCTGGTGCGGCGTTGTTACGTGCTGGCTTGCGCTGCCGGAGGCGACAAAACTGGCAGCGAGCCCGCTGCAACGCAACAGCCTGGGCGTTCACCAGGCGAGCAGGAGAGAGTGTGAATGTCCAAGGCGTTCATTGCCCAGGTCATACAGGATTCAGCGTCCCTGACCGGGGTGGCAGCCAATCGTACCGCAAGCGACGTGATCGCGGCGATTATTGGCGAGCTGAAAAAGAACGGCAAATTCACCCTGCCCAGCTTTGGCACCTTCACGGTGCGCGACACCAAGGCGCGTAAGGCGATGAACCCGCGCACCGGTGAGTCGGTGAAGGTGACGGCTGGTAAGACCGTGCGATTCAAGGCATCGCCGTCGCTGAAAAAATCGATCTGATCGGAGAAGGTAGGGCGGATGACGCTGCGCTCTTCCGCCCTACGAAGATGATGTTTCAGTCGAAAAGCATCAGACTCTAAACGTCCAGCTCGCCCGCCAAGCGGGCATTTTCCTGGATGAATTGGAAGCGCAGTTCCGGCTTGCGCCCCATCAGGCTTTCCACCCGCTCCTCTGTCCGCGCCCGATCTTCCGGCGGCGACACCACTTTCAGCAGCGTGCGGCGCTTGGGGTCCATCGTGGTCTCTTTCAGGGCGGCGGGTGGCATTTCGCCCAAGCCTTTGAATCGGCTGATCTCCACCTTCGCCCCCGCACGGAACAGCCCGAGCTTGCTCTCGCGATCCGCATCATCCATCGCATAGATCGACTTCGCCCCTTGGGTGAGGCGATAGAGCGGCGGTTGGGCGAGGTAGATATGGCCCTGGCGGATCAATTCCGGCAGCTCGCGATAGAAGAAGGTCATCAGCAGGGAGGCGATGTGGGCACCGTCCACGTCGGCGTCTGTCATGATGATCACCCGGCCATAGCGCAGGCGGGTTCGCTCAAAGCGATCGCCCACGCCGCAGCCCAAAGCCTCGATCAGATCCTTCAATTCCTGATTTTGCCGCAGCTTCTCGGTGGAGGCACTGGCGACGTTGAGGATTTTGCCGCGCAGAGGCAGCACCGCCTGCGTCGCCCGATCCCGCGCCTGCTTGGCCGAGCCACCGGCGCTGTCACCCTCGACGAGGAATAATTCGGTGCGTGAGGTGTCTTCCGACGAGCAGTCGGCGAGCTTGCCCGGCAGTCGCAGCCGCCGCGTGGCGGTTTTGCGGGGAGCGTCTTTCAGCTCCTTGCGCCGCAGCCGTTCCTCCGCGCGCTCGATGGTAAAGGCCAGCAGCGCATCGGCCTGTGACGGGCTGGCCGCCATGAAATGGTCGAAGCGATCCCGCAGCGCGGCTTCCACCAGCCGCGCGGCCTCGGCGTTGGTCAGCTTTTCCTTGGTCTGGCCTTGGAATTGCGGCTCACGGATGAACACCGACAATTTCGCTGCAAGCCCCGCCATCGCATCATCGGCGGTGATGGCGGTGGCTTTCTTATTGCCGCGCTGCTCACCCCAGCTGCGCAGACCCTTCAGCAACGCCGCCCGGAAGCCCGCCTCATGCGTGCCGCCCTGCGGGGTGGGCACGGTGTTGCAGTAGGAGGACAGCCCGCTCTCGCCATCTTCCAGCCATGCCAGCGCCCATTCCATCCGCCCGGCGCGCTCGCCTGCTGCATTGGTTGGGAAGTTCGCCTCACCCGCCCAGAGCGGCACCACCGGTGTTTTGCCGCCGAGATCAGCCTCCAGCGAATCCCGCAGACCGCCGGGGTAGTGGATTTCAACTTCAGCCGGAATATCGGTGCCGACGATCAGGCTGGGATCACACGCCCAGCGGATGCGCACGCCGCGAAACAGATAGGCCTTCGAGCGGCAGAGCCGATACAGGCGACCCGGCTGGAAGTTCAGTTCGCCGAAAATCTCGGTGTCCGGCGTGAAACGGATCTGCGTGCCACGCCGATTCTGCACCGCACCCGCATTGAGCAACGCCGTCTGCGGCACGCCGCGCGCATAGCTCTGCCGCCACAACACCCGATCCCGCGCGACTTCAACCTCAAGCGAGGAGGACAGCGCGTTGACCACCGAAGAGCCGACGCCATGCAGGCCGCCCGAGGTTTCGTATGCCTTGCCAGAGAATTTGCCGCCGGAATGCAGCGTGGTGAAAATCACTTCCAGCGCCGAGAGGGTGGGGAATTTCGGATGCGGGTCGGTGGGAATGCCGCGCCCATTGTCGCGCACCGTCAATGTGTTGCCGGGCGAGAGGGTGACTTCGATAAAGCTCGCATGCCCGGCCACCGCCTCGTCCATCGCGTTGTCGATGATTTCGGAGGCGAGGTGGTGCAGCGCGGTTTCATCCGTGCCGCCAATATACATGCCGGGCCGACGCCGAACCGGCTCCAGGCCTTCGAGGACTTCGATGTCCTTGGCGGAATAGGCTTGTGCGTCCTTGCCGGTTGGCTCGGACTTGAACAGGTCGTTCATGCTGTGTTCCCGATTCTCGCGCGACTCTACCCGTTTGGCGGGGGCAGGGGCAATCATGGGGTGGTTTTGGGTGCGTCATTGCGAGGCGGCAGGACGATGCAATCCATCGAATCAACGCCTTGGGTCTCGATGGATTGCTTCGGAGCACGCGCTCCTCGCAATGACGGATCTATTTTAGAGGGAAGGAAGATGCGTTTTTCCTTGAGTTAGACCACATAACGTGGCAGTTAGTTTTGATGAATTCACCCGCAGCCCTCTCCCCATATCAGACCCTATCGTCGGTGCTCTGCGCATTGCGCGGTGAGGTCGGCGGTTGGGCGGTGCGCGGGTTGTTCAATCATCTGCTGATGCTGCTGCTATATCGGCGTCTTGGTGAGATTTGCAGGAAAATGGAGCGACTGGCGGCGCGGTTTCAGGCCGGGCGGCTGTGGCGGCGTGCACCGCGCGCGGTATCGGGGGAGACGCGCCGGGCTGGCGGCGTGCGCCTGTGGCCGGGTCGGGTTGGCTGGCTGGTGCGGGCAGCGTCGTATCAGGCGGCGGGCTATGGCGCGCAATTGCGCGAGATCCTGCAACAGCCGGAGATGGTGGAACTGCTCAAGGCCACGCCACAAGCCGCGCGGATTTTGCGGCCGGTGTGCCGGATGCTGGCGGTGGAGCCGGCGCTGCTGCGCCCTGGGGTAGAGATTGCGGCGAGGGTGGCTAAGGTGAGGAAACCTCGGCTGCGTACACCGCCACCGCCGATCGATTGGGGACGAATTCCGCTGCCGAGGGGGGTGTTATCGGCAGCGCGACGGCAGGGATTTGGCAAATGCTGAATGCGGCTGCGGAAGACATGCCGCCTTATTGTTCCGGGTTGTTATTGTGTTGGGCTGTGGCGGACTGCGCTGGTCCGCCCTATTGCAACGTCCCATGCGCCCGATGTGGCGTGACAGCCAGGAAGCGTCGCGTGGGGGGCGGGTTGCCGTCATTGTGGAAGGCGAGCGCACGGGCGAGCACTTCGCGGTCAGCATCAGAATGGCGGCTGGCCTCGCGCAGATGGTCGGTCCAATTCTCCACCCACCACAATTCCACCCAATGTTCGGGGTCTGACACATCCTCACCCAGATGCCACAGCACCGCCCCGCCGCGCCCGCGCACATCACGCAATTCGGCCATTGTGTGCAGGAAGCGGTCCTTATCCTGTGGGTTGATGTGGTAATGCTGGCTTTCCATCACCCGTCCGCGCGTTTTGCTCAGCACCGTGGCCAGGGCAGGGGCGACGCTTTCGGGTTCAGCTTCAGCCTTCGGTGCCTCCGATGGCGGCACCGGCTTGCCCGCGATGCCTTCTTGGGTGTCGATGTTGAACAACCGCGCCAGCACGGCCGTTACCGCGCCGAAGCCAGCAGCAGCCCCCAGGGTGATCGACAACGAAACCTGTGTGGCAAGCCAGCCCCAAAAGAATGTGCCGAGTACCAGCGCCAGGTTGAACGACAATTGATACACTGACAGCGCCCGCGAGCGCACCCAGGCGGGGGCGGCCATCTGTGCTGAAGCCTGTGCGACCGAGGAGGCCATCACCCAGCCGACGCCGAACATCAGCATCGCCAAAGCTGCCGGTGCCCAATGCCGCGAGACGGACATCAACCCCATTCCGGCGCAGGACAGCAGCGAGGCGTAGAAGACGATCTGCCCGCGTTTGAACCGGACCCGTGCATTCGGCAATAGCAGCCCCGCCGTCACGCCGCCCACACCCATCAGCCCGAGCAGCATGCCGAACGAGCCGGCACCAAGGCCCAATTGCAGCCGCACCACCAGCGGCAAGGTCGCCCACAATGCCGAGCACGACACAAAATAGGTCGCAGCCCTGGCCATTGCCGCCAGCACGGTGGGCGTGTGCCGCACAAAGCGCAGGCCGGATTTCATCGCTCCCAGCAAATGCTCGGGAGGATTGGCCGAGGGCGCGGGGGCGGGGCGCTTCCAACGGATCAGCACGCCGATCACCGCCAGATAGGAGATCGCATTCAACCCGAAGGTCAGCGATGGCCCGGCGGCAAGCAGCAACAGCCCGCCCAAGGCTGGGCCCACCGCGCGGGCGATGTTGAACCCCACGCCGTTGAGCGCCACCGCCTGCACCAAATCGGCACGCGGCACCGCCTCCACCATCACCGTGCCCCAGGCCGGTCCGTTCATCGCAATGCCGGTGCCGAGCGAGAAGATCAGGGCGAGCAGAGTCCAGGCGGTCATGTGGTCAAAAAACGTCAACCCCGTCAGCGTGGCCGCCGAGAGCAGCATCCAACTCTGCGTGGACAGCAGCAATCGTTTGCGGTCGATGATATCGGCCAATGCCCCGGCGGGCAGCACGAACAGAAACACCGGCAAGACGGTTGCCGCCTGCACGAGGCTGACCATCAGCGCATTGGGCGACAGCGAGGTCATCATCCAACCCGCCGTGGTGCTCTGCATCCAGACACCGAGCGAGACTGTGACATTGGCGAGCCAAAGCGAGCGGAACAGCGTGTGGCGCAGCGGTGCGAGGGCGGCGGGAAGGCGCATCGAAGCCGGTCTCCAGGGTTAGACGGATGCCTGCGACGAGATCGTGTCGCCAAACGACCGTTCCTGCAACGCAATACCGCGTGCGACCGCCTGTCCGATCATCACCAAGGTCGGCCCGTTCTGCGTCCAGCTTGGGGCGGCGGCCACCAACTCATCGAGCGTGCCACGAAATTCGCGCTGCCGGTGCGAACCGCCGCGTTCGATCAGCATGGCGGGGGTGGTGCGATCCAGACCATGGGCAAACAAGCCGTCGCGCAGCTGCGGCAGCGAGACGATGCCCATATAGACGGCAATTGTGCCATGCAGCTTCACCAGCGGCTCGAATTCCAGATCGAGACGGCCTTCTTTGGTGTGCCCGGTCACGAAGGTTACCGCACGGGTGGTGGCGCGATGGGTGAGGGGAATACGCGCCTGCGCGGCACAGGCGAGGGCCGCGGTGACGCCGGGGACGACCTCGAACGGCACGCCTGCTTCATGCAGCGCCTCGGCCTCCTCGCCGCCGCGCCCAAAGACGAACGGATCGCCGCCCTTCAGCCGCACCACTTTCTTGCCTTCGCGGGCAAGTGAGACCAGCAGGCCGTTGATATCCTCCTGCACCACGCAGTGATGCGCACGCACCTTGCCGACATAGATCCGGTGGGCATCGCGCCGGGCGAGATCAAGCACTGCATCGCCAATCAGCCGATCATGCACAATCACATCCGCCTCACCGAGCAGGCGTTGGGCGCGCAAGGTCATCAGATCCGCGGCTCCCGGCCCGGCACCGACGAGGAAGACCATGCCTTCCTTCTGCGGCACATTCTCCAGCGCCTGTTCGAACAGACGGGCCGCTTCCTCTTCCTGTCCGGCGAACACCAGGTCCGCGGCCAATCCGGTAAACAGCCGCTCCAATGTGCGGCGGCGCTGCGCCAGATCGGGCAGGGCTGAGCGGATACGGGATTTGAAGCGGTCGGCCAGTGCTGCCAATCGCCCATAGGCCGGCGGGATCAACGCCTCGATCCGCGCCCTGATCATCCGCGCCAGAATAGGGGCGGCACCGCCAGAGGAGACAGCAATGGTGATCGGTGCACGGTCGATGATCGCCGGGGTGATAAAGCTGCACAGCGCCGGCCGATCGACGATATTGACTGGAATACCGCGCGCCTGTGCCGCCTGACTGAGGGCCAGCAGGTCCGCTTCCGGCGCATCCGCCCCCACGGCCAGTGCGACGTTGGCAAGATCAGCGGCTGAAAACCGCGCCCGTTGAATGATATTTGCCCCGGCCATCCGCAGCGGCTCCGCCTTGCGCGCGGCAGTTTCGCCATCGCCCACCACCAGGACGCTGCGCCCCTGAAGCTCCAAGAAAATCGGAAAATGCCGCATATCAAATCCCCTACGGCTCCATCTTTCCCGGATCAGCCCACAAAGAACATAGGGTTTTCGGTGGGTTGTCGCCAACGAACAACAAAAGTGACATCGAATTGCAAAAAACCGGTTGACGCTTCCCGCCGTCAGTCATAGAACCCGCCTCACCGAAACGCCGCTGGGCACTTCGCTCCGCCGCTTCGGATGCTCTTCAAGGCAGGCTCCGGTCGCCGCAGTGGCAAGCGCCACACGGTGAACGTTTTCTGTCTTTGTTCTTTGAAAATTGCATCTGGAATGGAAGGGATACGTTGGCGGCGCTTGGCTGTTACTTGGATTGACGCGAGTTAGTTTGGGTGATGGTTTAGACTTTGGTGGACAGCTCTTTGGCTGGTTTTG
>Ga0316222_1005427_pt1 | contig 10915 bp, 9 predicted proteins | sample TBH18011metaG_FD_206008 | JGI IMG/M metagenome (GOLD analysis project Ga0316222, IMG submission 206008) | Freshwater microbial communities from Trout Bog Lake, Wisconsin, USA - TBH18011 | ecosystem: Environmental > Aquatic > Freshwater > Lake > Hypolimnion/Profundal zone | place: USA: Wisconsin... | reverse complement strand
CCGGTTCTTTTCCGGTGTCTTTTTTCCATGAGTCAACGATGTTCTTTCACCCGCCTCCACAGTAACCCTTCGGTGTCATTTAATTTGAGTCAACGCGGGGTTGTTGGCGGGGTGTCAATAAATCTTGCCTCTGGCGACAGGTTGCATAAACTGTCCGACCGTTTTTCGTATTTATTGATTATGCACATTTACTGTCTTGCAGACGTGGCCGCCGCGCCGGCGGCAGCGGCTTCGACCGCCGCCACTGGCACCGCTACCACTGGCACACCCACCCAGGGTTCGCTGTTCAATTCACCGATGGTACCGCTGATCCTGATGGTGGTGGCGTTTTACTTTCTGTTGATCCGCCCGCAGCAGCAGCAGGCGAAGCGGCAGGCCAAGTTGCTCTCGGCCCTCAAGCCGGGCGACAAGGTCAGCACGGCCACGGGCATCATCGGCGTGGTGGTCACCGTCAAAGACAAGACGGTGACGCTGCGCTCGGGTGATTCCAAATTTGAGCTCACGAAATCGTCCGTCACTGAAATCCTCGAAACCGGTTCCACCACGGAAGCCTGAAGCCTGACCTGTCATGAATAAAAACAACAATTTGGGGCGGTTCATCCTCGTTCTTCTCATCATCGCCTGGGCGGTGATCCAGGTGATTCCGCCGCAGTCGCGGGATCTGCTGCAGGAATTCGCGCGCCGGGCGCAGAACCGGGACACGACGTTTGCGGCGATCGTGAAACAGGCGAATGCGTATGTGCAGGCGGGCACGAACAACGAGTTTCTCGCCATCCAGCTGGCGACGGGCACAAACAACCTGGCGAATTACTTCACCTTTGGCGGCATCGCCGACCAGGCGAATCCGAACGCTTACATCCTGAACCGGCTGCAGCGCGACGCGGCCGGCAAGATCAAGCTGGGGCTGGACTTGCAGGGCGGCACTTCGTTCCTGCTGCGGCTGGACACGACGAAGCTGGCGAACACCAATGAAACGACGGCGGCGCTGTCGCAGGCCATCGAAGTGTTGCGCAAGCGTATCGACAGCTTTGGCGTGGCGGAGCCGATCATCCAGTCGGCCGGCGGCGATCGCATCCTGGTGCAGTTGCCGGGGCTTTCCCAGGCGGACAAGGAAAGTGCCCGGGCCCGGATCACGAAGGCGGCGTATCTGGAATTCCGAATGGTACACGAGAACAGCGACGAGATTCTGAGCAGCGGGGATCCGGTGCCGCCGGGCTACCAGTTGATGAAACATATCAGCAGCGGGAATGGCGGCAAGAACCGGCTGGAACGCTATATCGTCAAGAAGACGCCGGAGAACGGGCTGGCGGGTGACATTGTCCAGGATGCCCAGGTGGACCGTGACCCGACGGGTCAATTGGTGATCGATTTCAAGCTGACGCCGGACGGGTCGAAGAAATTCGCCGAAGTGACGAAGGCGAACGTGGGCCATTCGCTGGCAATCATTCTGGACGGTGAACTGGTGACGGCCCCGCGTATTAACGGTGCGATCGAAACCGGCAGCGGCCAGATCAGCGGCACTTACACGCCGGAAGAGGCGCAGGGCATCGCGAATGTGCTGGAGAATCCGTTGCGCGCACCGCTGATCCCCGAATCCTCGATGGATGTGGGGGCGACGCTGGGCAAGGACTCGATCGCGAGCGGCATCAAGGCGTCGTGCTACGGCGTGCTGTTTGTTTCGCTGTTCATGTTCATCTATTACCGCCTGTGCGGGCTGGCGGCCAACGTGGCGCTGGTGACGAACATCATCATTTTGCTGGGCGTGATGTGCTCCATCGGGACGACGTTCACGCTGCCGGGCATCGCGGGCGCGGTGCTGACGGTGGGTATGGCGGTGGATGCGAACGTGCTGATCTATGAGCGCATCCGGGAAGAACTGGCGAAGGGCAAATCCCTGCGCGGGGCGATCACGGCGGGCTATGACCGGGCCTTCGGGACGATCTTTGACTCCCACGTGACGACGCTGATCTCCTCGGTGATCCTGATTTACATGGGCACGGGCGAAATCAAGGGCTTCGGCGTGACGCTGACGATCGGTGTGGCGGCGAGCTTGTTCACGGCGCTGGTCGTGACGCGGCTGATCTTCAACTTCCTGATGGACCGGAACATCATCTCCTCGCTGACGATGATGCACGTGATCAAGAGCTCGAAGGTGAACTTCATGGCGGTGGCGAAGCCGCTGTCCATCCTCACGACGCTGTTTGTGATCGGCTCGCTGATCTTTGGGGCGACGCGCGGCAAGCAGCTGTTCGGCATCGATTTCCTGGGGGGCGACAGCAACACCTATACGTTTGCGCAGAAGTTTGATGAAAAAGACATTCGCGCGGCCCTGGTCCCGGTAGGCGAGGGGACGGCCCAGATCCAATACGCCAAGGGCGATTCGACGGAGACCCTGTGCGTGACGTCGTCCGGCGGTTCGACGGCGAAGGTGACGGCGGCTTTGACGGCGGCGCTGCCGAAGGCGGATTTCAAGTCGGTGGGCCACCAGGAAGTGGGGGCGACACTGGGCGGCGAGATCCAGCAATCGGCGATTGTGGCTTCGCTGCTGGCGCTGTTCGGCATCCTGGTCTACGTGGCGTTCCGCTATGAATTCTCGTTCGCCGTGGCGGCGGTGCTGGCGGTGCTGCATGACGTGCTGCTGGCGATCGGGGCGTATTGCATCGCAAACGCGGTGACGGGCCGGCAGTTCAACGCCACCGTGGTGGCGGCGATCCTGACGATCATCGGTTTCTCCATCAACGATAAGATCGTGATCTTCGACCGGATCCGGGAAGACCTGAAGCTGGGCGTGCGCGGCTCATTCCGCGACGTGATCAACCAGGCGCTGAACCAGACCCTGAGCCGGACGATCATCACGAGCGGCACGGTGTTCCTGGCGACGCTGTCGCTGTATCTCTTCGGCGGCGGCGTGATCAACGACTTTGCGTTCACCTTCCTGGTGGGCATCATCACGGGCACGTATTCCTCGATCTTCATCGCGTGCGTGATCGTGCTCTGGTGGCACAAGGGCGAGCGGCCGAACATCGGCACCGGGCCGGTGGCGGGGCAGCAGCAGGTGCCGAACGTCCCGATCGCGCCAGTGGTGACGAAGGGTTAAGCCATGTTGGCAACGGTTGAAATCACGCCCTGGCACTGGGCTGGTTTCATCCTGTTCGTCCTCGGGGCGGTGACGGTGGACATGGGGGCGTTCCGCTCCCGGCCGCGGCCGGTGACCTTTCGGGAGGCGTTCCTCTGGAGCGGGCTGTGGGCCTTGCTGGCGCTGGGCTTTGCGGGGCTGCTGCTCTGGTGGCGGGGCCGCGGGGAGGCGGGCGAATTCGCGGCGGGCTATGTGCTGGAACTTTCCCTTTCCCTCGACAACATCCTGGTGATCGCGCTGATCTTCGGGGCGTTTCGCATCCCGGCGGAACTGCAGCGGCGGGTGCTGGTGTGGGGCCTGCTGGGGGCGATGGTGATGCGCGGGGTGATGATCGGGGTGGGCGTGGGGTTGGTGGAACATTTTCACCGGCTGCTTTATGTCTTCGGCGGTTTTCTGGTGCTGACGGGGAGCAAGATGTTCTTCGATAAAGAGCCGGCGGTGGAGCCGGATAAAAACCCTTTGCTGCGGCTGGTCAAAAAGCTCTTCCGGGTTTCGCCGAACCTGGACGGGCAGAATTTCTTCACGCGTTGGAACGGACACCGGGCGCTGACGCCGCTGGCGCTGGTGCTGGTGCTGGTGGAGAGTTCGGACCTGATCTTCGCGCTGGATTCGGTGCCGGCGGTGTTCTCGGTCACGCAAAAGGCGTTCATCATTTTCACGTCGAACCTGTTCGCCATCCTGGGGCTGCGGTCGCTGTATTTTCTGCTGGCGGGGGCGATGGCGCGGTTCCGGTATCTGCCGGCGGGGCTGGCGGTGGTGCTGGTGTTCGTGGGGGCGAAGATGCTGCTGGACCCGCATGGCAGGGCGGCGAAGTGGTTTCAGGTGGAGATCTCCACGGGGGTGTCCATGGCGGTGCTGGCGGGGATTTTGGCGGGGGCGATCGGGTGGTCGCTGGTGGCGGCAAAGCGGGGGCGGTCTTGATTTTTCAGCCACAGATGGGCACAGATGAAACACAGGTGGGGAGGCACGGGGGGCGGGGGGAAGCAGTTGGCAAACAAACGCTTTTGATTCGCGCGTGGAAAAGCGCCGTCGCCGCTTCGCTCTGCCGGCGCAGTCCAAATCCGCTTCGGACAGGCTGAATTGATTTTGAAAACAGGTTGCTGATGACATACGAAAATGCAAAGAAACCGGGACGCGGCAGCGCGGCATCCCTGCCTCAGGGCGGAGGGGGGCGATGAGGTGCCGGTGGATGGTCGCGCCTTTGCAGCCGTTGCTGACGGGGCAGTTGGCGGCGAAGCTGAAGCTTTCGCCGCTGCTGGCGCAGTGTCTGGTGAACCGGGGCTTGAGCGAGCCGGCGGCGATCGAATCGTTTTTGACCCCGCGTTTGAAGCAATTGGCGGATCCGTTTTTGCTGCCGAACATGGAATCGGCGGTGACGCGGCTGCTGCGGGCGCACGCGGAGAATGAGCCGCTGGTGGTGTATGGGGATTATGACGTGGACGGGGTGACGTCGGCGACGTTGCTGCTGACGGTGCTGCGCCAATTGGGCTGGCGGGTGGAGGCGTATCTGCCGCACCGGATGGATGAGGGATACGGCCTGACGCGGGACGGGGCGGAGAATTGCCTGAAGAAATATCCGGTGAAACTGCTGCTGGCAGTGGATTGCGGTTCCACGGCGGTGGAGACGATCGGCTGGCTGGCGGCGGGCGGGGTGGAGACGATCGTGCTGGATCATCATCAGGTTTCGGATCCGGCGCCGGCGGCGGTGGCGCTGGTGAATCCGCAACTGTCGCGGGCGGGCGGCGGGGCGGGGGCGTTCACGGAACTGTGTTCGGCGGGGCTGGCGTTCAAGCTGATCCATGCACTGGTGAAGCGGGGGCGGGAGACGGGGTTGCCGGGCGCGACGGAAATTGATTTGAAGCCGTTGCTGGATCTGGTGGCGCTGGGGACGATTGCGGATCTGGTGCCGTTGACGGGGGAAAACCGGATTCTGGTGGTGGCGGGGCTGGAGCGGCTGAGCACCACGCAGCGGCCGGGCTTGGTGGCGTTGAAACAGGTGGCAGGGACGCCGGAGCAGGTGAGCGCGACTGACGTGGGGTATCAACTGGCACCGCGGCTGAACGCCTCGGGCCGGTTGGAGACGGCGGCGGCATCGCTGCAATTGTTATTGGCGGAATCGCCGGAGGAGGCGTTGCCGCTGGCGCAGAATCTGGATTTGCAGAACCGGGAGCGGCAGCAGATCGAGCGGGGCATCACGGAACAGGTCTTGGGGGCGGTGCGGGCCAAGTTCAATCCGGAGACGGACTATGTGATCGTGGAGGGGGAATTGCGGTGGCACATCGGGGTGGTGGGGATTGTGGCATCGCGGGTGGTGGGAGAATTTTACCGGCCGACAATCATTTTGGGCGGGGATGCAGGACAATGGCGGGGTTCGGGCCGGAGCGTGGCGGGGTTTGATCTGGCGGCGGCTTTGCGGTCGTGCGACGACCTGCTGATGAAGCACGGGGGCCATGCGATGGCGGCGGGGGTGACGATGGCCCCGGAGCAGGTGGGGGCCTTCCGGACGCGGCTGAACGAACTGGCGCGGCAAAGTCTGAAGCGGGAGGAACTGCAGCCGCCGTTGCGGCTGGATGCAGAGATCGGGCTGAAGGAGCTGACGGTGGCGACGGTGGAAGAGTTGGAGCGGCTGAAGCCGATGGGGATGGGTAATCCGGCCTTGCAGTTTTGTGCCCGTAATTTGACCCACCAGCGGCCGTTGCAGCGGATGGGGGCGAAGCAGCAGCATGTGAAGCTGTGGGTGACGGACGGGGCGGTCACGCATGAGGCGGTCTGGTGGAATGCGGGGCAGGGGAAGCTGCCGGTGGGGCGGTTTGACCTGGCCTTTGCGCCGTCAATCAACGAGTTTGCCGGGCGGCGGTCGGTGCAGCTAAAAGTACTGGACTGGCGGGAGGCTAAAATTTAGCTTGCCAAACATTGGGATTGGGCTAGGATTAACCCGTCTGTAAGATAAATTGACCTTTCGACCATGGTAAATCCTCAAGTGAACTTCGTTCAGTGATGATTTGAAACCCGGCAGTTCGGGAACAGACGAAATCGGTTAGTAATTGAACAGCAATCATCAAATGAGTACGAAACTGTTTGTCGGAAATCTTTCCTTCAACACCACGGAGAACGACCTGCACGAAGCCTTTGCTGCCCATGGTACGGTCGTCGAAGCCAACCTTATGATGGACCGCATGACGGGCCGCTCACGGGGTTTCGCTTTTGTCACCTTCTCCACGCCCGAAGAGGCGCAGAAGGCCATTGCCGCTTTGAACGGTGCCCAGCTTGACGGCCGCGCGTTGACGGTCAACGTTGCCCGTCCGAAGGAAGAGCGTCCCCCCGGCGGCGGTGGCGGCGGTCGTGATCGCGGTCCGCGTCGTGAATACGGCGGCGGCAGCGGTGGCGGCGGCGGCTACGGCGGCGGTCGTCGTGAACGCTATTAATCGTTGAATCTCACCGGGCGGGGCGGCGTCTTAACGGACGCCGCCTCGACCCGTTTTTCGGAAGTGCGGTTTTTTTGGACCTTATTGACACATGGAAGAACACATTGAGGTAGAGGGTAGAATCTCTTCCGTGCTAGCCGGCACGATGTTCCGGGTGGAATTGGATAACAAGCACCAGGTGCTCGCGACGATCTCGGGCAAGATGCGCAAGAAATTTGTGCGTCTCACGGTCGGTGACCGTGTGAAAATGGAGATGTCGCCCTACGATTTGAACAAGGCGCGTATCGTCTGGCGAATCGGCTGATCTGGGATTTTTTAACAACCGGCGAGCCTTGCGGCCGCCGGTTTTTTTGCGGTCGGAGACGGCGGCGGTCGGGTCGGGGCGGGCCGGGGCGAGGATGGAGGATGGCAAAACCGATTGGCGGAACATGGCCAGGTCCAGTGGACTGACGGCCGGCACTTGCTTTCCGAGCCGGGGCGGCATTAACATGCGCCGGCACAGAGACGTTTCGTTTGATTTATCAATTTCTACCATGATTTCCGCGATTATTGTGGCAGCGGGCCGGGGGACGCGCATGGGAGCGGACCGGGACAAGCTTTGGCTGGAGGTGGCGGGGCGGCCGGTGATCGCGCATACCTGGCAGCGTTTCAATGACATTCCGGAGATCCGCGAAATCATCGTGGTGGTCCGGGACGGCATGCAATCGCACTTCACGCAGCTGGCGGAACAATACCATTTTCAAAAGCCTTACCGGCTCACCGTGGGCGGAGTGGAGCGGCAGGATTCCGTGTGGAACGGCCTGAGCGCGCTGGCGCCGGACACGGAGATCGTGGCGATTCAGGACGGGGCGCGGCCGTGCACGAGCGCGGAGCTGATCCGGGCGACGATTGCGGCGGCGCGGGAGACGGGGGCGGCGGTGGCGGCGCAGCCGGTGACGGATACGCTGAAGGAATCGGCGGACGGCCAGGTGATTTCGCGGACGGTGGACCGGTCGAAAATGTGGGCGGTGCAGACCCCGCAGACGTTCCGGGTGGGACTGCTGCGCCGGGCGATCGCGACGGCGCGGGAGCGGGGACTGGTGCTGACGGATGACACGGCGGCGTGCGAATTGATCGGCCAGCCGGTGCGATTGGTGGGCGGCAAGGCGGCGAATCCGAAGGTGACGGTGCCGGCGGACCTGGCGCTGGTCGAATCCCTGTTGCGGTCGGCGGTTTAATGGCGGAGAATATGACCATGAAACGGCGTTTGATTTTCTTCATTGCGGGGGCGGCCCTGACGGTCAATCTCGCGGTGGGTGCGCGCATCTACCTGACTTCGGCGGCCCGGCCGGCGCCGGAGGATGACAATGCGCAGGCGAATCTCGAGCTGTTCAACGACGTTGTCCAGAAGATCCGGACGGAGTATGTGGACGGGCAGAACCTGACTTCGCAGCAGCTGGTCTATTCGGCGCTGCGGGGGGCGGTGAGCAAATTGGATCCGCACAGCGAGTTTCTGGATGCGGAATCCTTTCAGGAACTGCAGGACGACACCCAGGGGCAGTTCGGCGGCCTGGGGCTGGTGGTGCAGGTGAAGAACGGGTACATCACGGTGGTGACGCCGATGGATGACAGTCCGGGTTTTCGCGCAGGAATCGTGGCGGGCGACCGCATCGTGAAAGTGCAGGGGACGAATGTGGAGAAGCAAGTGCTGGGGGAAGTGGTGAAACAGTTGCGCGGGGAGCCGGGTTCCACGGTGACGCTCTCGGTGCTGCGGCCCTCGACGGGGGTGACGAAGGATTACAGTTTGCAGCGGGCGATCATCCAGATGGCGATGGTGAAGGACCTCGACGGGAAAAAGAATTTCAAGCTGCTGCCGAATCAGATCGGCTATGTGCAGATCACGCAGTTCGGGGAGAAGACGGGGGAGGAATTGGAATCAGCACTGGGGAAATTGCGGGCGCAGAGCATGAAGGGGCTGATCATCGACTTGCGCTGGAATCCGGGCGGCCTGCTGGACGAGGCGGTGGAGGTGTGCCAGAAATTCCTGCCGTACGGGCAGCTGGTGGTCTCGACGGAGGGCCGGCATGAGGTGGAAAAATATTTTGCGAAGGGGCACGGCGATGAATTGAAGGGGATGCCGATCGTGGTGCTGGTGAATCTGGACAGCGCGAGCGCGGCGGAGATCGTGACGGGCTGCCTGCAGGACTTGCACCGGGCGGTGGTGCTGGGCGAACGGACGTTCGGCAAGGGGTCGGTGCAGACGATCTTTCCGCTGGAGGACGGGTCGGCGCTGAAGCTGACGGTGGCGAAATATTATACGCCGAGCCACAAGGTGATTCACCAGAAGGGCATCACGCCGGATGTGGTCGTGCCGGTGAGCGATGAAGAAGAGGCGGCGCAGATCATCAAGCGCGAGCCGGGCGGCGCGGAATCGCTGCCGGATGCGGAGCGGGCGCGGGTGGACGCGCAGCCGGACCAGCAATTGCAACGGGCGGAGGATTTGCTGAAGGGCCTGATCATTTATCAGAACCTGGCGCGCGGCGCGCATGCGGAGAAAGTGGCGGCCAAATAGCGTTGCATGGTCACATTGGGGGCAGGTTTAAGGTGGAAGGTTTAAGGTTTAAGGAAAACGGCGGCGCGGTGAATGATGTGGCCGTTGGCTTGGCGGCGTGTTGCGGCTGTGGCAGCTGTGTTCCGGAGGCTGCGGTAAGATTTTGACATTGAATGTAATTTCATATCAAGTGCTCCTGTCCATTGGAAAATAACAGTAAAGGCAATTCAAAGTGAGCTTCAAAAAAGTTGCAAACTTAGTAAAATCATGCATGACGCTTTTACTGGTGTTGCTAGCGGCTGGCTTCATTTCACAGCAGATTCTTTTTGTATTTGAGGCGCGAAGGATCAAGGAGGCTGCCCCGGTGAAACAACAGTGTGCCCGGCTGGAGATGGCGGTCAATCAATACCGTTTTTCACATGGCGCGTACCCCATCGGGAGCAATGCCCTGAGTCTTGCTGCCAGAGATCCGGACTGTGTTTCATTGCCAGCCAACACCAACTTGGCTGACTGTTGGGGCACGCCGTTGCGGCTCAGAATCATCAACGGAACGGCTCTGGTGGATTCGGCGGGGCCTGACCGTCTGTTTGACACCGCCGATGACATCGAGTCACCTGAGGTGGAATTGAACACCACCATAAGCAAGCCGGGTTGGTGACGGGCTATGATTCAACCGCTGAAAAGAAGATGCTTTTCAATTTGGTTTAACGCATATATGCAACGGGCAAAAAATAAGATGATAACGCTAAAATGATCCTTTTGGCCTTCGAGACTTCGTGTGATGAGACCAGCGTGGCGGTGGCGCGGGACGGGAAGGTTTTGTCCAATGTGGTGTCTTCGCAGGTCCGGTTGCATGCGGAATATGGCGGGGTGGTGCCGGAGTTGGCGGCGCGGGAGCATCTGAAAAATCTGCAGCCGGTGGCGCGGGCGGCATTGCAGGAAGCGGGGGTGACGGCGGCGGAACTGGACGCGGTGGCGGCCACGCAGGGGCCGGGGTTGCCGACGGCGCTGCTGGTGGGGTTCAAGGCGGCGCAGGCGATGGCGTTCGCCTTGGAGAAGCCGTTCGTGGGGGTGAATCATCATGAGGCGCATCTGTATTCGCCCTGGATTTCGGGCCGGCCGGCGACGGCGGATTTCGGGGCGTTCCGGCCGAATGTTTCGCTGATCGTGAGCGGCGGACACACGATGCTGGTATTGGTGGAAGGGGAATTGAAGCATCGGGTGCTGGGCGGAACGATTGATGATGCGGCGGGGGAATGTTTTGACAAGACGGGCAAGCTGATGAATCTGCCGTATCCGGCGGGACCGGAGATCGACCGGCTGGCGGAGCAGGGGAATCCGGCGGCGTTCGATTTTCCGCGGCCGCTGTTGCATGATGCGGGGGATGATTTCAGTTTCAGCGGGCTGAAGACTTCGGTGCGGTATTTTCTGCGGGATCATCCGGAGTTGCTGGGGGACCGGCAGCAGATTTGCGATCTGTGCGCGAGCGTGCAGGCGGCGATCATCGAGGTGCTGGTGAAGAAGACGATCCGGGCGGCGAAGCGCGAGCAGGTGCGGTGCGTGACGGCGTCGGGCGGGGTGACGTGCAACCGGGCGTTGCGGGCGGAACTGGAGCGGGCGTGCCAACGGCATGGCTTCGTGCTCCGGCTGGCGGACCGGACTCTATGCACGGACAATGCGGCGATGATCGCGATTCTGGCGGAGCGGAAGCTGCTGGCGGGTTTGCCGGCGCCGGCACCGGATGAGGAGATCAAGCCGGGTTGGAGTCTGGCTTGAGGGATTTATAATCGACGCGTGCCGGCAAGTTGGAGCGATGCTGGATGC
>Ga0316222_1005422_pt1 | contig 10919 bp, 10 predicted proteins | sample TBH18011metaG_FD_206008 | JGI IMG/M metagenome (GOLD analysis project Ga0316222, IMG submission 206008) | Freshwater microbial communities from Trout Bog Lake, Wisconsin, USA - TBH18011 | ecosystem: Environmental > Aquatic > Freshwater > Lake > Hypolimnion/Profundal zone | place: USA: Wisconsin... | reverse complement strand
AGCATCCTGCCCGAAAACTTCGCCATGGAAACCATCATGCGCATGCTGCGCATGGAGGCGGTGCAGAAGGAAGTGCTGGACGGTGTCGAGCGAACGCTTCGGACGGAATTCATGACCAACCTGGCCAAGACCCAGCGGCGCGATTCCCACGAGATGATGGCCGATATCTTCAACAACTTGGACCGCAACGCCGAGAACCGCTTCATGAGCGCGTTGGAAGAGCGCAACCGCGAATCGGCGGAAAAGATCAAGGCGCTGATGTTCACTTTCGAGGACCTAACCCGCCTCGATGCCGGCGCGGTCCAAGCCCTGCTGCGGCGGGTCGAGAAGGACAAGCTGGGGATCGCCTTGAAGGGCGGCTCGGATTCCATCAAGGAACTGTTCTTCAAGAACATGTCCGAACGCGCCGGCAAGATGATGCGCGACGAGATGGATGCTGCCGGCCCGGTGCGCCTGCGCGACGTCGATCAGGCCCAAAGCGCCATCGTCGTTCTGGCCAAGGAAATGGCCGCCGCAGGCGAATTGGTCATCTCGGAAGGCCGCGACGAGGACGAGTTGGTGTACTGAGGCCGGGGGCTACGCCGCGTGGACCTTCAGCGTGTGCAATTTGTCGCGCAGGCTGGCGATGCCGGAAGGTGGGGCGCCGCGGGGGCCGCCGGGGAGGGTGCTCGAATCGAGCGCCAGCAGGATGTTGGAGCGGGCGAGGGTGGCGTGATTGGTCGCCAGGGCGGTCATTGCCGCCGCCAGGTGGCCGCATTCATCCGGGGTGATGGCGCCGCCATCGTCTTCGAGTTCGCAGAGAAACCGCTCGATGGCGTCTTCCAGCCTTTGGTTCTCATCGCCGATGGACAAGCTGGAGTTCCCAAGGGCGAGCAATTCGTTGGCCAAGGATTTGCGGTCAAACATGCTGACCTCCCGACACGATACCAAAGAGATAAGGTAACGCCGGTTGGTCGAGGGGAGTTGGGCGATTTTCGCATGCGCCCATGAAATAAGGGTGGGGCCGCAGGTCGTTGCGGCCCCACCCGTTTCCTACCCGAACAGAGCGGCTTGCCAGAAGCCGAGCAGGACCAGGGTCAGCAACACCAATCCGATGACGATCAATGCGGCACCCAGCAGGCCCGCAGCTTTCGTCATCCCTGCGCTGGGCGGATCGACTAGGTACTTGTCGATCTCGCCGGATTCCACCAGCCGCTTGTACTCGACGCCTCGTTCCTCAATGAACTCGGCCAGCGGCACCGTGCCGGTGAACATCACCAGATCCTGGGGCAGCTTGGTCGGCCGGAAGTGGCAGTTGAAGTAGTGCACCGAGAACAGGAACACCGCCGCCAGGAAGGCTTCCTCACCGTGGATGATGGTTCCCACGTTGAAGACCCAGCCGGGCAGGTAGGCGGCGGTGATGGTGGGGAACCACAGGCTGAGGCCCGAGACTCCGATCACCGCCATACCCCAGAACGGCGCCCAGTAATCGAACTTCTCCCAATAGGTCCAATGGTCGAAGGTCGGGCGTGATCCCTGGCCACGGAACCAAGCCAGCATCACCATAAAGTCCTTGATGTCCCGCCAGTTGGGCATCAGCGAATTGGGGCCGAACCAACGGAAGCTTCCCCGTTTGGTCACCAGGGTGTGGATCATGGCGTAGAAGATGTGACCAAAGAAGATCAGCGCGAACACCGAGGCGCAACTGCGATGAATGATCGCCGCCACCTTGGGGCCGCCGATCAGTTTCATCACCACCGGAGCCCAGAAGCTGCTGGCGTAGAGCACCGAGGTGCCGGTCAGCACCAGCCCCATCACCGCCAGGGCCAGGGCCAAGTGGACCAAGCGCCACATCAGAGTGAAGCGGCGGATGTGCTTGCCCTTATAGGAGGGCGGCGGCGTGGGTATCCGCACCGGGCGGCCGTCGCTATCCACCAGGATGTGGTGGATGCCCTGCTGCTTATCCTTCCATTCGCGATAGAACCAGGCGGCGGAATGGGACCAGAAGAAGGCGAACACCCCGGCCAGCAGCAGGATCATGAACTTCGAGGCGATCCACATCGCCGGATACTTGGCGAGGTCGTGGGTGTTGCCGTGTGGCTGGAAGGTCAGATATCCGGCGGTGGCGTCCTTGTGGCATTGCCGACAGGTTTGCAGCCGGTTGGCCGGGGCCACCTTGGAATCCGGATCGCTGACCTTCTTGGTGGTGTGGTTCTCGTGGCAGTCGAAGCACTTGGCGGTATGGGTGTAGCCCAGCGCGTTGACCTGGCCGTGATAGGTGCCGTGATAGCTCTCATATTCGGTCTGGTGGCAGGTGCCGCAATTCTTGGTGATGGCCAGCCGCGCCGGGTCCTCCTTGGGCCTGGAGATGGCGTGGGCGGTGTGGCAATCGGCGCAGGTGGCGGCTTGATCATTGCCGAAGCGCTCGACCTCGATGCCGTGGACCGAGCCGATATAATCCGCCCGCTGCTTCTGGTGGCAGCGACCGCAGGCATCGGGGGTGGTCAGGCGAAAGGCCTTGCCCTGGGCGCTGGCAATCGGGAAGACGGTGTGGGCGCTGTGACAATCGACACAGGTGGCGTTGGGCCGGCTGGGATTGTCCTTGTTGGGTTGGGCGTGGACCGAGGCCAGGAAATTCTCGGTCTCGTGGATCACGGTGCCGATCTTATCCTTGTCCTGGCCCTTGGGCGGCGCCTTGGCGGTATCGGCGTGGCAGGTGATGCAATCAACCGCGCGGCCGATTCCCTTCTTGTGGGGCATCTCGCTGATGTCGGCATGACAGGCGACGCAAAGCTGCTGGCCGTGGGCGCTGGCGGCAAAGGCGTCCTTGTCGAAGGAGAGGAAACGCTTGGGGGAATCCGAGGACTCGCCCCTGGGGACCGCGAAGCCATCAACGCCATGGCAGTCGAGGCAGATTTGGTTGGGGGTGGTCTTGGTGACGGGAATGGGGTCGAGATTGGCCGCCATGGCGGCGGAACCGCACACCATGAACAACGCGATCAGCAGCCGAGCGACCCAGGATTGGCGACAGGACATGTCACGCCTCACTCGCAGGCAAGAAAAATGGGAGGAAGAACGGCGAAAGGGCGGCGGGATCGCTCCCGCCGCCCCTCTCGTTCACTTGCCGACAGGTGTGTTGTAGGCCTTGAAGAAGTCGATCCTCTTCTGATCGTGCTCGGCCTTACCCGGAGCGACCTTGCCGTTGAACCACATGTGTTCCGGCCGATCGAGGATGTCGTTGATCACCTGCTCGACCGACGCCGCCTCGGCCTTCTTGCCATTGGCCGCCGCCTTCTCGGCGATCTCACGCGCCTCGGGGATCAGTTCCGAGTAGAACTTCTCCGCCACCTCGAACATGCCGTGCCACTGGACGTAGTCCGGGGCCTGCATGGCGGCACCATGGCGGGCGCGACGGCCCTCGTGGTGCCACAGGCGGAACCAAGTCCATTCGATCTTCTCGTCGAATTCGGTCTTGGTGATCAGGTTGGCCTCACGCAGCGACTTGATGATCGCGGCGCCGGGCTTGCCGAACTTCTCGTCGTAGGTGGTCACCACCGCGTCGAACTGGGCGTACCAATTGTTGGTCCAGTTGTTGCCATGGCAGGCGACGCAGACCTGCTTCATGTCGGTGCGGCGATCTTGCCAGGACTTGACCTGCTTGCCGGCCTTGATGGCGCGGGCGTCGATCTTCTCGGAGACCGGGTAACGCAGGTTCCACGAGATGCGGGCACCGACGTCATGGGTGACCGCCATTTGCGACGTCGCCGACATGTGGCAGGTGGCGCAGGTTGGGGCAGCAGTGTAGTCCTGACCCGGAATCCACTTGGACGAGTTCAGGTTCATTTTGTCGATGTTGGCGCGGTAGGCGATGCCGTGCTTGGATTCCTCATAGATCTCCTTCTGCGGATGATCCGGGCCCAAGTGGCACTTGCCGCAGGTTTCCGGCTGGCGCGCTTGGGCCGCCGAGAACGAGTGGCGCTGGTGGCAGGCGGTGCAGGAGCCCTTGCTGCCATCGGGATTAATGCGGCCGATGCCGGTATTGGGCCAGGTGGCGGGGTCGAGGCTGCCATCGGGCAGAACCTTGACGACAACGCCGTGGCATTGTCCGCAGCCTTGGACGGTCACCGCCGATTCGCCGTTGAGCGCCTGGGTGCCGTGGATCGAGCCTTCGACCACTTCCGCCAGCACGTTGTCGAGCGAGCCAAGAATCATCGCTGCGGTGGAGTGGTACGACTTGTCGAATTGTTCGACCTCGCGGGAGTGGCAGGAGCCGCAGCGCTTGGGCGACACGATCACCGTGATCAGCGCGTCCTTGTGGCGGATGGCGCCGGGATCGCCGGGATTGGCCTTGTGGCATTCGTAGCAGCCGACATTGGCGCCGTAATGCTTGGATTGGCCCCATTGCTGGTACAGGCCGGGATGTTCCTTGGCGTGGCACGAGGCGCAGATCGCGCTCTCCTTGCTCAACGCGTCGAAGGTCTGGGGCGGTGCCCGCATCGGTTCGGCGGCCTTGCCGTCATGGACGGAGACCATGCCCTTGCCGGCCTCCGGCGCCGCGTCGGCGGCGTGGGCGGTCATGGCGCCGGTGAACACCAGGCTGGCCGCGATGGCCAGGCGTATAAAGAGTCGTTTCAGCATGTCGGCTCCCCTCGTTGCCACGATCGCCAACCCAACGCCCCCCAGCGCGGCGATCATGAAGAGCATATAGGTATACCATCTACCTATTTCCGGGGAAGCGAAATTTTCACGGCGGTGGAGGGGCGCTTTGGCTATTCGGGGGAGCGCTTGCGCCAGGACCAAGCCGCCGCCAGAACGGCCAGGCCGGCGGTGGTTACGCCCCAGAGGAGGGCATTGGTCGGTTGTGAGGCTGGTGCGGGAGGAGGGGATGCGGGGGGCGGAGGGGTTGGCATCGTGACGATCTCCCCGGGTGGCGGCGGCGGCGCCAGCGGGACGGCCTCGACGGCGATGCGGGGGGCGGGCCTGGCCGGGGGGGATGGGTCGAAATCCCGCGAGCGCACCTGCATCCACGGTCGGTCGGTCGGCGGACGAGGGGCGACGGTGGCGGTGGTGGTGGGCGCCGCCAGCGCTCGCGTCAAGTCCGGCGGCGGCGTGTCGGTGGCTTGGGCCAGAATGCGAGCGCCGGCCGCCTCGCTCCACGCCTTGAGCGTCGCCGAGCCGCCCGAGACATCCCAGACGATCAGCCGTCGGCCCCAGATCGGCCGCAGCTTGGCGGCGGCTTCGGCGGTCAGGGCGGCGTTACGCTCGCGGTAGGCCGGCGCGAGCAGGTCGCGAAGCTCGGCGCGAGTGGCCTGGGCGCCGAGGAGGTCGCGGTACTGGTCGTTGAGGTGGCGGTAGCGGTCATCGGCCTTGATCATGGGATCAAGCCGCGTGTCCCACACCTCGGCATCGCCATGGCTGATCAGGATGGCGATGTCGGCGCCGGCCAAATCCTCGGCCAAATGGCGGAACACCGGCTCGAAATCGGCGTGGCGTTCACGGCCACGCGGATGACGCAGCGCGCGGAGGGCGGCCCGCCAGGTGGGCGAGTGCGGCTTGGTCCGGTGGGCGACAACCTGGATATCTTCGTCGAAGCCGACGATCGTGACGGACTCGATCCCCTTGGTGGCGGCCAGACGGTCAAGCACCCGCTCGGCCAGGCGCGGCTCGGAGAATCGGCTAGACAGGGAAAAATCGACCAGCATCACCGCCTCGCGCGCGGTTGCCGGCAGGCTCGCCATCAGGGATGCCGCCACCGCCAGCCAGCGAAGGCTCATGGCATGGGCGGGTCGGCGTGATCGACCACCAGCTTGACCAGGGCCAGGGTTGCCGGCTGGAAGCGGATGCCCACCAAGGCCTCATCCTCGTGGGCGACGATGCCGGTGCCCTTGACTCCCTTGTTGAGGTCGAGGCGGCGGCCGTCAGTGGGATAGAGGGTGAAGGACAGCGGCTCGGGGCCGTAGGGGAAGCTGCGCTCCACCGTCATTCCCTTGGCCGAGACGTTGACCACCCGTACCAGCTTGCCGCCGATATTGGCCATCAACGGGATGTTGCCCAGCCGTGGGTAACGGCGCCGCTCGGAGGCAGTCTCGGATGCCGTCGCGGGCGCCGCCTCTGGGGTGGGTTCGGTTTTGTCAGGGGGCGCGGTCTTGGCGCGGCGCTTGGCCATGGGTGTCTCCCGACGAGGGGCCTCGGGTCCCATTATCAGGCCATTGCAGCCGCTTTGCCAAGGGGAGGAAAGGGAGTACCTCAGGCCGCCTGGGTGGTGTCGTCGCCGTCGTTTTCGGCGATCAGCTTGGATTCCACCGCCAGTTCCGGCTTGACCGGGTGGATGGTGCCCAGCGAATCGGCCAGGAAGCGAGCAGCCTGCTCGGCGATGTCGGAGGTGTCGGCGAGGGTGAAGGGGGCCTTCACGATGATGGTCGAAGTCATGGCGGCACCTGATGCTGTTTCACGGAAAGGTAAGGTTTGCTGTCCTTTAACCTCTCCGCATATGCCAACATTCGCCGAAGGCCGCAACGCGAAACTGGATGCCCGACTCAATTCGAAATCGCGTTGCGTCTGGGCGAGTCGCCACGCAATTCCGGCCCGATTTGGCAAAGATGCGCGAAATATTCTCTAGCGCCGTGTCGCGGTCAGATCAAAGGTCACAGCCACCTCGAAGGCCACCGCCTGGGCGGTGCTCCAGGAGCCTTGGCCGATTCCGTAGTCGGTGCGGACCAGATCGAGCCGGCCGATGGCATGGGCATGGTCGCCGGTCAGATCCAGGGTGAAGGGCAGGGTTACCGGCCGGCGAACGCTGCGGATGGTCAGGGTGCCCAAGGCCTCAAAGGCATTGCCGCCCTTGGCCCGGAAACTGGTGGCCTCGAATACTGCGTTGGGGAAGGCCTTGACGTCGAATCATTCCGGCTGCGGCAGCAATTGGTCCTTGTCGGAATCGCCGGTAGCGGCGCTGGCTGTCTCGATGGTGATCGAAGCGTGGCCGGCTTCGGGGTGGGGCGGGTCGAAGCTGATGTCGCCGTGCCAGCGGGCGAAGGCCCCGGAGAAGGGGGAGCCGCCCTGGGAGCCGGTGAAGCCAAGGCGGGAATGGCCGGCATCGATCAGCCAATCGGCGGCGGTGGCCGGGGGCGTCCAGCCCAGGACAGCGATTGCTAGCATCAGCGCCGGCAGCATGCGGCGCAGGATGTCGTCCTTCAGCACAAGGTGATGGCGCAGCGCGGCGCCGATATGCACCGTCAGCAGCGCGGCCAGTCCCCAAGCGGCGGCTTCGTGCAGCTCCTCGGCGAGATGGTGGATCGCCGCCTTATCGGGCGAGTCCGCCAGAATGGCCAAATGGGGGATCGGGATCATCCCATAAAGCAGGGTGGGGATGTTGAAGCGCGAGGTCGAAATCATCGCCCAGCCGGTCAGCGGCAGGGCGACCGTCAGCGCGTAAAGTCCCAGATGGCCGAGCCGGGCGGCCAGCTTCTCCCAATCGGCCATGGCCTCGGGCAAGGGTGGCGCCGGGTGCGCGGCTCGCCAGCCCAGCCGGATGACGGCGAGCGCCAGCACGGTGAAGCCGACCGATTTGTGCCACTGGAACAACGCGAATTGCAGCGAAGAGCCGGTCTGGAGGTTGACCATAATCCAGCCCAGTGCGAACAACGCGACGATGGCCAGGGCGGTCAGCCAGTGCAGCAGGATGGCGAACGGGTGATAGCGGGTGGCGTTGTGCATGACGGGAGGGCTCCCCTTGGCGTCTCTCGCCAACAGATAGAGGCGTTCGTCCGCGCGAACAATGAAAAGCGGACGAAAAACAGTGTTGCCTTCACGCGAACGGTCCTGGCCAAACGGCTAGGCAGCACGGTAATGTGTCGCTCCACCTTTCCGCGATTGGGAATTGATCGTGCCGATTGTTCGGACCCGCCGCCCCCGCTCCGCCACTTCCGCGCCGCGCCGGATCGGCATCCTGGTCATTGGCATGCATCGCAGCGGCACCTCGGCGGTGACCCGGACCCTCAATCTGTTGGGAGCGGCGCTACCCGCCAATCTGATGGCGGCCGCCCCCGATAATATCGCCGGGTTCTGGGAATCGGCCGATATCATGGCGGTCCACGAGCGCTTTCTTGAGGCGATCGGGTCGGGCTGGGACGATCCGCAGCCGCTGGACGCGGCGGCTTTCGCCACCCCAGCGGCGGCCACCTGCCACGACGACCTGCTGGCCATCCTCCATCGCGACCTTGGTGATGCCCCGGTCTTCGTGGTCAAGGACCCGCGCTGCTGCCGGCTGTTGCCGCTGTGGCGCCGGGTGCTGGAGTCTTTCGGTGCCGCGCCAATGGCGGTGTTGCCGGTGCGCCATCCCTTGGAGGCGGTGCTGTCCCTGCGCCTGCGCAACGACTTGGCGCGGGAGCACGCGGTGGCAATGTGGCTGGCCCATTCCCTGGCGGCCGAGCGGGGCAGTCGCGACTGGCCGCGGCAGTTTGTCCGCTACGATGCCTTTCTGGCCGAGCCCGGCGAGGCGGCTCGCCAATTGGCGGCGCGGCTGGGGTGCTTTCCGGAGGCCAAGGTTACGGCGGCGCTGGGCGAGATCGAAGCCTTCTGGTCGGCCGAGTTGCGCCATCACCAATATTCCGATTCCGATATGGACGCCCTGCCATCCTGGGTGCGAAGCGCTTATGGCTGGATGGTCGAGGCCGCCCAGGGCGCCGAGCCGGAGGTCGCCCCGATCGAGGCGATGGGGGCGGCGCTCGATGACGTTACCGAGCTTTATGGTCCACTGATCGGCCGCCCCGATCACGAGGCCCGCCAGGCGGTCGAGGCGCTGCGCGGGGAATTGGAGGGCTGTCGTGACGGCGTTCGCGTCGAGGCGGATGCCCGTCAAGCTGCCGAAGCGCTGTTGCATCAGGCCCGCGAGGGCGCCGCCGGCCTCGCTGCCGAACGCGATCTGCTGGCGGGCTTGGTCGAGCGGATGCGGGGGGAGCGGGAGGATCTGGCCTGCGAGTTGGGGCGGGCGCACGAGGACAATTTCACGCTGCGCGGCCAGGCGGCGGCGCTTGGGGGCGAATTGGGGCGGATGCGCGCCGAACGGAGCGAATTGACCGACAGCCTGTCGGCACAGCAGGCGGAATTGGCCTTGGCACGGGCGGAGGCGGCGGCGCTGACCGAACGATTGTCGGCGCGGGATGCCGAATTGGTGTGGGCGCAGGCGGAGGTGGCCGACGGGGGCGTGCGGCTGGCGGCGGCCCATGCCGCATTGGATCAAGCGCGGGGCGAGCTTGGTGCCCTCCAGGGCGAGTTGGAGCGGGCGCGACGCGATCATCGGGAGGTTCGCGCGGCGCTGGCCGCGGCGGGGAACGATGCCGCTCGCCGCGAAGCCGAGGGCCGCGCCGTCGTGGTCGAACTGGAGCGAACTCGGGACGATCTGGCGGTGCAGACGGCGGATCTGAGCGACCGGGTGCGGCGGACCCAGCAGGTGGTGACGGTGTTGGCTCGAATCGCCATTGGCCGGCATGGCAGGATTTCCTGGATACGCAGGCTGGGCGGCCTGGCGCGGGCGGCGCTGTTGTTCCGGCTGGGGCGGCGTCTGGCCGAGGATCGCGACATCGACACCATCGTCCGCTCGGGCCGGTTCGACGCCGTCCACTATTTGACCCACTCCCCGGATGTGGCGGCACAGGGGATTGATCCCATCGTCCATTATGTCCGTTGGGGCGCCCGTGAAGGGCGCGACCCTCATCCTGGCTTCGATGCCGGAACAGCGGGCGCCGGAAGCAATCCGCTGGCGCATTCGATCCGGTTGGGATGGGGGCGCGGCAATGGCTAAACCCAGCCGCGACGACGCGGCCCGGTTCGTCACCGGCCTTTATCGCGGGGTGTTTCGGCGCGAGCCGGACCTTGCCGGCTTCACCCACTACGTCACGCTGATGCAAGAGGGGCTGTCAGCTGCGGATTTGCTCGACCAATTCGTCAATTCCGCCGAGTTCTCGGCCTCCGCTCCGGCCAAGCCGTTCGTCCCGCCAGGGGCGTTCTATTCGCCCATCGTCGATACCGGCGAGGCATCACGCCACCTCGATGCTTTGGTGAACAGGACCATTCCCGACACCCTGCTTGACGTACCAATCGACCGAGCCGAGATGGTGCGAACCTGGCGGGAGTTGTTGCCGTTCCTAGAGAGCATCCCCTTCACCGAGGCCAAACGGAAGCCGTTCCGCTACGCATTCGACAACCCGACCTATGGCTGGGCCGATGGCAGCATCCTTCACGCCATGTTGCGGCGTCACCGCCCCAAACGGCTGATCGAAATCGGCAGCGGATGGTCCTCTGCCTGTGCCCTCGACACGGTCGATCATTGCTTCAACAGCCCTTGCGCGCTGACCTTCATCGAGCCGTACCCGAAGCTGGTGCGCGACTTGATCGGGACCTGCGCGGCCAACGTCAGAATCCTGGAATCAAAGGTTCAGGACGTGCCGATTGAGACGTTTCTGGAGCTGGAGGCTGGCGATTTCCTGTTCATCGATTCGACCCATGTGCTGCGAACTGGCAGCGACGTGTGCTTCGAATTGTTTGAGATATTGCCGCGCCTGGCCCCCGGTGTTCTCGTCCATTTCCACGACATGTTCTGGCCGTTTGAATATCCGCCAGCCTGGGTGATCGATGAAAATCGGTCGTGGAACGAAGCCTATGCGGTGCGGGCGTTCCTGAGCCACAATCCATCGTGGCAGGTGGTCTTCTTCAATGACTATTTCACCCAGTTCGAATACTCGACGATTAAGGCCGCCTATCCGAACTTTCTGCTCAATCCCGGTGGGGCGCTGTGGCTGCGACGGGTTCAGGGATAGGTCAGGCGAAAGGTGACAAAGCCGACGCGCAGTCGAGGCGGCGGCCGGTCGGTGGGGTCGAACAACAGCCGCAGCGCGATCACTCCGTCGTCACCGATGGCCGCGCCGGGAATCGTTAGGGTCCAG
>Ga0316222_1005418_pt1 | contig 10925 bp, 10 predicted proteins | sample TBH18011metaG_FD_206008 | JGI IMG/M metagenome (GOLD analysis project Ga0316222, IMG submission 206008) | Freshwater microbial communities from Trout Bog Lake, Wisconsin, USA - TBH18011 | ecosystem: Environmental > Aquatic > Freshwater > Lake > Hypolimnion/Profundal zone | place: USA: Wisconsin... | reverse complement strand
TGTAGCCGAAGCTGCAAAATGGTATAGATTTTCTTCCCGGTATCCAGAGCAACCCGCTCAAGGGGCTCAATATTCCAGGGGTTTAATACCAGAGGTTTTTCACAGATAGCATCGGCTCCGCGCCGCAAGGCCACCCGGATATGGGCATCATGAAGGTAATTAGGCGATGTGATACTCATGTAATCAATGGCCATCCCCTTATCGTATTTCAACTTCTCAAGGTACCTGTCAAATCTTTCAAATTCAACAAAAAACTTTGTATCAGGCGAATAACTGTCCATAACGCCTACACCATCGTAAGGATCATAAGCAGCAAGAAGGCTGTTCCCGGTCTCTTTAATAGCTTTCATATGACGGGGTGCCACAAATCCGGCTGCTCCGATCAATGCAAAATTCTTAATTTCAGTCATTTATTTTGGATAAATAAGGTTCCACTAATTTCATTCTTTCTTTAGGAACGAAGAACAAGTCTCCGTTACTCTCTCCCCGTTCCTCTGTTACTGCATAAAGAAATCCTCCACTGAGATAAAATGGCCTGTAAGAAAATGGGGCAAGAAAATCGCTGATTTCCTTGCGGTTAACAGGTTCAATTTCAATCTGGATGATTGGATGAAAAAGTTCCAGCAAAAATCCGAGATGGGGAATAATATGAATCTCATAACCCTCCACATCACATTTGATATAGTCACACTGTTTCATGTTCCGGAAAACGGTTGCAGGTTTATACATTTTTTCCGAAAAGGTAAATTCAAATAACCCTTTTTCATTCTCATCCAAAACCCTCGTCAGCCCATGACGCAGATATTTATTGCTTTTGGGAATTCCCATTTCAATAAGCTTATTATCTTCCTCTCCAAGTGCATATGGGATAATTGATACATTTGGGAATCCAGTGGTATTAATTGTCAGTATTTTGCGGAAAAGGATGACAGGTTCGACACAATGTACTTTCCCGCGAGGGCCGGCCAATTTGGCAAATAATCGTGAATAATATCCTAGGTTAGCCCCAATATCGATGATATGATCCCCATTTTTAATCAATTTTTTGATAAAATAGTGACAATCAAATGTTCTTTTTTTCTTTAGTAATCCAAGAGAATAGGAAATGAAAAAAAGCCTGCTCACTACAACCAGATAATTTTTTACTCCCAGGAGTTTATATAGCGTTTGTTTAATAATCATTCAATAGTTCTTTAATTCTCATTTACCAGTTTACCGAATTACTCAACCTTTTTAACTCCGTTTGCCGAGAGAATATATCTCTGACCGCTCTCCGGACAAATCCCAACTCCTTCACCATCGAATTCAAGTTTGTGCCCATATTCGCTCACCCAGCCATTTTGTCTGGCGGGATTGCCGTATACCAGGCCATATGCGGGAACTTCGTTTGTAATGACTGCTCCAGCGCCAATCATTGCATAACTTCCGATTTCGTTGCCGCAAACCACTGTGGCATTAGCCCCTATTGAAGCACCTTTTCGCACTACCGTTTTCCTGAATTCATCCTTCCTAATGATAGCACTACGTGGATTAATCACATTCGTAAAGACCATCGAAGGTCCAAGAAAGACATCATCTTCGCAGATTACCCCGGTATAAATCGATATATTATTCTGAACTTTAACATTGTCACCAAGCACAACCTGAGGAGAAACAACTACATTTTGTCCGATATTACATCTTTTACCAATCTTGCACCCAGACATTATGTGACTAAAGTGCCAGATTTTAGTCCCTTCTCCAATATCGCAATTTTCATCAATTATAGCTGAAGGATGTGCATAATATGGTATCATAATGAATTGATTGATTTTAAAAGTTCGTTAATCACAGAGTCCTGCTCACCCTTTAATAATTCGGTGTGCATCGGTAATGCTAAAACTTCCCTGCAAAGCTTTTCGGCAACCGGAAAATCTCCTTGCCTATACCCCAAATAATTATAGGCTTTTTGGAGATGAAGCGGCGATGGATAATAAACCATCGATGGAACCCCCGAATTATGCATCATTTCTTTGATCCTATCACGTTCGCCTATTCTAATTACATATTGATTATATGTGTGATGAGTAAAACTGTTTTCAGCAGGTCTTATAACTTTGGGGAGGTCTTCCAATAATTTGTCATAATATTTTCCGGCCTCCTGGCGGAGTTGAATATAGTTATCCAGATTACGGAGCTTTACCCTGAGTATTGCTGCCTGAAGGGTATCCAGTCGGGAATTGCAGCCAATCATCTCGTATGCATATTTTTGTCCCTGACCATGCCGGGAAATCAGCTTAGCCTTTTGTGCAAGATCCATGTCGTTAGTCGAAATGGCACCCCCATCACCGAAGCACCCCAGATTCTTTGTCGGGAAAAAGGAATGGATGTTGATATCACCCATCGTACCGGTCATCCGACTATTTCCATTGAAAAAGGTGTAATCGGTTCCAAGCGATTGAGCATTATCCTCAATAACTTTCAGTCCAAAAAGACGGGCGATATCAAGAACAGGCTCCATATTAACAGATTGACCAAATAAATGAACAGCTACAATTGCCTTTGTAGCCGGAGTTATCCGGTCCTGAATCAATTTTTCATTCATATTAAAAGAGTCTTCCCAGACATCCAAAAATACCGGCTTAAGCCCTAGCAAAGCCGCCGCTTCGGCTGAAGCAACGTAATTAAAGGCAGGCATAATTACTTCATCACCAGGCTTAAGGTCAAGCGCCTGATAGGCAATCTGAAGGGCATCGGTCCCATTTGCACAAGTAACTACATACTTTACGTCCAAATATTCAGCCAATTCATTGCCAAATGATTCAACGGGTTTTCCGTTAATAAAGGCAGAAGAATTAATTACTTCAGATATGGCCTGATCGATCTCTTCCTTTATTTTCAGATATTGCCCGTAAAGGTCAACCATTTTGATAGAATTCAACATAATCCAGTTTAAGACGTGATTACAAAATTGCTAATATTTTTGCTATTATTCCTGAAATCCACCCTTAACACTCAATTAATATGAAAAAGAGAATCTTCGGAAATGTATTAAGAATAAGTTTATGAGCATTATAGGTAACTTTAGGAAAATTCATCACCCCTTCCAGTTAAATATACGAAATTTATTTAGTTATAATACCATTCAATACTTTTGCCAATTGAGCTGTCAGGTTTTTTCTTGTGAATTTTTCAATTCCCTTTCCGCTGTTATTCAAATTATGCTGAAGATATTTGTCGTACATCTTCAAAACTATTTCCTTAATCTGAACTACATTATCGTAGGCCGAAATAGTACCAGCCTCAGACTCCTTAAGAATTTCTGCAAGGCTTCCATCGGTGGGTCCAATCGCTAGAATTGGTCTGCCGGCAGCCAGGTATTCAAATATTTTCCCGGTCAATATTCCCTTTGCATTAGGGCTTTTCTGATTGATAACCAATAGTAAAACTGAAGATTGTTTCATAATCCGGGCAGCCAGGTCATGCGCGACATATCCTGGAAGTTCCAGTTGCGTTTCCAGATTCAGAGCTGCCAGGTCATCAATAATTGAGTCATCCACCTTTCCTACCAGCTTGATTACAAGATTCGTTTGAAATCCCGGGATTGTATCATTCAATTCGGCGAGTACCTGCCATAAACCCTTCAAATTAAAACCGGGGGGAAGTGTCCCGATATGAGCAATTGAGAAACGGGTATCGGGAATTACCGGATCGCTGACCATGTCATCCGGATCGAATCCGTTAGTAATAAGGTGAACATTTCTACAGCCCAAATTTTCATAATTTGTCTTCATTTCCGGGCTGACAACTACCATTGCATTGCACGTAGTAATGGTCTTCAATTCAAGTTTTTTGTGCTTCTTATCAGCGAAGGCAGAGATCTTCATCTCTTTATAATAATCAATATCGGTCCATGGATCTCGAAAATCGGCCAACCATGGAATATTAAAACACTCCTTTAGTTTTAAAGCGATCAGATGCATCGAATGGGGTGGGCCAGTTGATATTATCACATCAACATGGTTATCAATGAGGTATTTACGCAGAAACTTTATACTGGGGTCTATCCAGAATTTGCGGGCATCCGGAATAAAGAGATTACCTCTTATCCAAACAGCTAACTGACCTAAGATTCCCGGAGAATTAGGATTATTTAAAGATCCGCTTTCAATTTTAGGTGTACTTTCCCCTCTGGTAATTTTTTTGTAATAGGTGTAGGGTTCCCATATAGGAGTTCCAACCACTTCAATATCATCTGGAATATCGGCATACAAGGTATTATCCACGATCGGGAAGCCTGGATTTAATGGGGTATAAACTACAGGTTCCCAACCAAATTCGCGAAGATATTTGACAAACTTGAGCCATCTCTGAACTCCTGCTCCGCCACTTGGTGGCCAATAATAAGTGATTATCAGAGCTTTTTTCATTCCTGTCTGCAGTATTAGTATTCAGTCAGAATTTCTTAATCATCAATAACCCGGGCTAAAGCTCCCGGCTGTTTTTAAAAATATTTTTTACTGGAATTGTAGCGACAAAATCCTTCAGGTAAAAAGGCTCATAATAAGCCAAATCGGTAAATTTCTGATTCTGATAATCCCTTTCGGAGAGAGGTGCCATGTAAGTCGCTGAAGTATGGATTTGATCGACAAAGATCGCATGGGGATGGGATATTGTTTCTCGGCATTTATCCGCGCCATTACCAAAAAAAAGGACAACATTTTTCTCAAGAAATTTAAGATACGATTGATGATCAATAATATCCGCCTGTATTCCACGCACCTGCGCGACATTTTTATCGTAAAATGAGGTATAAACCTCCATTCTCCGGGCATCGATCATTGGACAAAAAAGGATATCTTTTGTCCTGATAGGATACACATTTTCAAGGTTTTGGATGATATGATGAGCCATGGCCTCCAATGAGGTAATGGCAATCAATGGTAAATGGGCAGAATAACAGATCCCTTTTGCAACAGAAACACCAATCCGTAAACCGGTATAAGATCCAGGGCCACCTGAGACAGCTACCGCATCAAGTTGATCCACTGATAACCCTGCTTCAGCCAATAACTCTTTAATGAAAATGGTTAAAAGCATGGCATGATTCTGTCCTGTAAGATTTTCACGCAGGTGAGTAACCAGTCCATCCTGGGCCAGTGCTGTAGAACATACCTCTGTTGAGGTTTCTATATTTAAAATCAGAGCCATTGACTTTTTTTACAAAGATGAGAATTATTCAAAAAATCTAATCATTTTTGAAGCTTGTTTGTTAAACTATACAAAACAGGTTACATATAAGTGTTTTAGATGAATAATTTATGAACTTATTGTTGCCTTGAATAACCCGTTTTAACAATCAAATATGCTCAAAACAGTTATTATTGATGATGATTACGTGTCGAGAATGATTTTGAGAGATATGCTCGAGAAATTTCTGGACAATATTGAAATTCTTGGAGAAGCCGGAACAGTTGCTGATGGAGTAAAATTAATTGAAAATACTGATCCTGAATTAGTTTTATTGGATATCAGTATGCCCGATGGTACTGGTTTCGATCTCTTGGATAAATTAAAATCAATTAATTTTAAACTAATATTTATCACTGCTTACAGCGAATACGCAGTCAAAGCATTCAAATATTCAGCATTTGACTATATTATCAAGCCGCTGAATGTTGAGGATCTCACCAAAGCAATTAAGCGGATTCCTCACATAATGCAGGTTGATAATAAAGTAAGAGTTAAGACGTTGAAAGATAATTTGCTTTCAAATGAAGAAACTACCTCAAAAACTGTTGCATTGCCCGAAATCAATGGATTTGCAATTATTAATGCCGAAGACATTGTCCGTTGCGAAGGCAAAAGAAATTATACACGAATTATCTTTAAAGATAGTTCAGAGAAGATTGTAAGCCGCACCCTCCTCGAATTTGAACATCTGCTTGCCCCACTGGGTTTCGTTCGAATTCACCGCAGTCATTTGGTGAATTTCCAAAATGTGGTTCGATACATTAAATCTGCCGGAGGAATGGTTGAACTTAAGACAGGCGAACTATTGAAAGTTTCTCCCAAACATAAGGAAAACCTACTTAATAAGTTGCTTTATAATAAATTATAAATTAAATCCATTTTAATATTCTGAAATCCTGGCGATTCGGAAGTTCCGGATTTTTAGGATAAACCCGTATTCCATAATTATAGGATCCCGGTTTTGTCAATGTCAAATTGAGAACAAAATGTGTCAGACCATTTTCAGTTTTACCTGGATTAAACTCATGGCGCTCAACAAATCTCTGATATTCTGATCCTGTAGCAATAATTACTTCAATACCAATATCATCAGGAGATAATCCCTTGATATCTAAAACTATATCTGATTCATAGGTTTGTCCCATTCGATAAGTATTGGTGATTCCGTCGGCAAGTTGTACACTTACAACCTCAATCGCATCCCACACATTCAGTATTTTCTCTTTCCAAGTGGCAATTTCTCTGGCCTTTGAAAAATTATCAGCTTTTAACCGCTCAAGCCTTGATGATAGGGGAATGTAGTATCGATTAAAATAGTCCTTCATCATACGACGTGTTGTGAAGTGAGGAACAACTTCTGCAAAAGTGTTTTTGATAAAATCAACCCAGAGTATTGGGATTCCTTTCTCATTCCGGTAATAATAGGCAGGTATAATTTCGTTTTCAAATATGCCGTAAATAGCCTCAGCATCCAAATCATCCTGCAACTCCTGATTATCGAAGGTTCTCTCCAGCGGAAGTGACCAGCCGGCATCTTTTTTATACCCTTCAACCCACCAGCCGTCAAGGACTGAAAAGTGCAGGGTGCCGTTCATTACCCCTTTTTCTCCGGAAGTACCAGAGGCTTCCAGAGGCCGTGTTGGGGTATTCATCCAGACATCACATCCCTGAACAAGCATTTTAGCCAGGTTCATATCGTAGTTCTGAATAAAAAGAATACGTCCCACAAATTCAGGCCGTTTTGAAATATCGAAAATGAATTTAATCAAGTCTTGTCCCGCTTTATCCGCCGGATGTGCCTTACCTGCAAAAAGAAACTGCACCGGGCGCTCCGGGTTATTCACAATCCGGGCTAACCTGTCGAGATTCCGAAAAAGGAGATGGGCCCTTTTATAAGTAGCAAACCGGCGTGCAAAACCAATGGTTAAAGCCTTTGAACTCAATTTTGAGGTGGCTTCTGCAATATATTTGGGATTCTCATTCCTTTGCACATGGGTATCTGAAAAACGTTGTTTGATGTAATTGATCAAACCTTTGCGTAATTTTGATTTTGTTTCCCAAATCTGATCGTCCTGAACTTTATAGATATTTCTCCAGGCACGTGATTCTTCATCTTCCTCATAATCATGAATATCTTCTGCAAGAGCTTCAGGTGCTAGGAATTTTTCATGAATGGATTTCCACTCAGGGGCTGCCCAGGTAGGATAATGTACTCCATTTGTGACATAGCCGATATTTTCAAGTTCTTCAGGTAAGAAGCCCTTATACAATTCAGAAAGTACCTCTTTGCTAATCTTTCCATGTAACATACTAACCCCGTTTATCTCTTGTGAAAGATTTGAGGCGAGGTAACTCATGTTAAAATGATCTTCCTGAGAAGAGGCTTTACCCAAAAATAGAAAATCATCCAACGTGATTTTCAGTTTCTGGGCCATCGCCCCCATGTAAAGTTTGAAAAGGTCAACATGAAATGAATCATGTCCGGCAGGAACTGGAGTATGTGTGGTAAAAAGTGTGGACACCCGAATCATCTCCAACGCTTCACTGAAAGTTAATCCCGAATTCTCAATGAGGTTTTTAATTCTTTCTAACCCTATAAAAGCGGCATGACCTTCATTACAATGGTATATATCCGCATTTACCCCAATCTTTTCCAATAGTTTTATTCCACCGAGACCCAGAACCATTTCTTGTTTCAACCGATTTTCATTATCGCCTCCATAAAGGTGATGAGTAATAAAACGATCAAAATCCTGATTTGCATCAAAATCTGTATCAAGAAGATACAACAATATTTTGCCGATTTTTACAGACCAGGCATGAGCATAAACGATACGTCCCGGCATATCAATTCCAATAGTTAACCAGGAACCGTTTTCATCCATGACTGGTTGTATCGGAATTTTTGAAAAATGCTCAGCATCATATTGGGCAATTTGCTCTCCTTGTCCGGAAATAATCTGTTTGAAATAACCAAACCGATAAAGCAAGCCAATACCTGTCATATCAACTTTGGAGTCACTGGCCTCTTTCAAAAAATCCCCTGCCAGAATACCAAGACCGCCCGAATAAATTTTAAGACTTGAATGAAGTCCAAATTCCATACTAAAATAGGCAATTTTCGGACCTCTAAGTTCTTGGCGTTCATCAAGATATATTTTCAATAACTGTTCAGCCGACTTCATCCTAAGAATAAAAGACTGATCAGATTTCAAAGTTTCAAATCGTTCAAGACTTGTCTCCTCAAGCAAAACAATCGGATTGTGCTGACACTCTTCCCAGATTACAGGATCGATTTCATTAAACAATGCTCTGGCCGGTTCACTCCATGCCCACCAAAGATTCCGTGATAAATCCCTGAGTGGCTGAAGTTCCTGGGGAACATTTGATTCTACTATTATCTTTTTCCAGTTAGGACCTGAATTCTCTGATTGTCTTATTTTATATCCCTGTGTTTCCATTTTCCATGATTAAAATGGGAATAAAGAGAAGTATCTATTTATCACCATTCGGTTTAAAACTGCAAATTTAAAGTATTCTGAATCAACACTAAAATATTTCGTTAAATGTTAATGATTTAATAAACTTAACATTTAGTTTCAGTCATGCAATTTTAGTAATTAAACCAACTTTAATCGTCCTTATTTTGTTGCTTCAATGACCTCCTTAAAATAGCCAATCGACTCAGCAATACCCATAAAGGGTTCGCACAGTTCCTTTCATATTCCAGGACGCACACTCAGGAATAATTCACTTCGCGACGCATTTTAACAAAGGAGAAAATGTTGAGGTTACCCCACTCTACTTTAAAAGAATTGACCCAATCTATTAGCTCCAGTAATATCTTTTAAATGGATGTGAAAAATTCGAATATGAAATTTTTTAAGATCATTTACCGGATCTTTCCAGTTAGGTATGTCGTGACCATTATCCCGACACATCCCGATTCCTGGATCCATATTTTTGAAATGAATTTTTAGATAAATTTCTTTGATATCTCAGTAATTGTAATTACATTTGCAGCCTCTTAAGATTGTGAGTTCTTAAAATCAAAAATATATTGTGGGGTAGAGCAGTTGGTAGCTCGTCGGGCTCATAACCCGGAGGTCACAGGTTCGAGTCCTGTCCCCGCTACACTTAAAACCCTTGTAAATTATTGATTTACAAGGGTTTTAAAATTTTATTTATTTCCCAGAATAACAGTCTTCCTAATATTAAGGAGCGAAATATTTTCTTTCTTCTTCTTTTCTGGATTAGCAAATCATCAAAATTGCAGGTTCCAAATACTGAATAGATATGTAACTTTGCCCTGATTTCAATACTAAGTAAATATCAATTCAAAGTTTCTATGCGTTGCTTAATATCTACCTGTCAAAATCCCTACTTTAATCTCGCAGCAGAAGAATATTTTCTTAAAAATAGTACCGAGGAAATATTCATGTTGTATATTAATGAACCATGCATCGTTGTTGGAAAACACCAAAATCTTCTTGCTGAGATTAATCTCCGATTTGTAAATGAACAAAATATTAAATTAGCCAGAAGAATTTCAGGTGGAGGTACCGTTTATCAGGATCCTAATAATTTAAACTTCAGTTTTATCCGCAACTGCAAAAATCTTGATCAAATAAATTTTACCAGGTTTACATTACCAATTCTTGAATCTTTAATCAATATCGGATTAAAAGTAAAATTCTCTGATAGAAACGATCTTATTATTAACAACCAAAAAGTCTCCGGTAATGCCATGCATATTTATAAATCAAGAGTCCTGTCACACGGAACTCTACTGTTTAATTCCAATTTAAACCAACTTTCGGGATCTTTGAGAAATAACTCATCAAATTACACCGATAAATCAATTAAATCTGTAAAATCTGAAGTCGCTAATATTTCAAATTATTTGGCTGCTCCCAAAACCATTGTTGAATTTACAAAAGATATATTTTATCATGTAGTAGACCATTCGAAATTGTTAAATCCCTTTTTGAGCCCAATCACTTCCTATGAAGCTCTCCTTATCGAACAAGTATCAAAAGATAAATTTGCAACTTGGGATTGGATATTTGGATATTCTCCAAAATATATATTTAAAAACAATATTAAAATCTTTGATTTAGCTATTCCTTTTGAACTTTCAATTGAACGGGGAATTATTTTGACTGCTCATTTTCATGCAGAAGAAAAAAAATATCCAATCTATTCTCACGCCTTTAAGATAATAGCCAATACCAAACATGATTTTGACGCAATATCACAAATATTAAATAACGACCCATTAATAAATTCATCCGTAAATTTCAATCTATCAGAATTTTGTTATAATCTATTTTAAGGAATAAATAATGATTGTTTTTTCGATGTGTTACATTCCAATTTTTAGTATCTCTTTACTGTTTATTAAAAAACTGATGCAATTTTTCGGCTTTAGATACTCCAATTATCTGATTGATCTCTTCCTTTGCAGCTACCTTCAAGCGTGTAATAGACTTAAATTTCCGCATTAGAATTTCAATAGTCTTTTCTCCTATACCAGGAATTTGGGCAAGTTCATTCACAATAAAATCCTTGGATCGTTGATTACGGTGAAAAGTTATTCCGAAGCGATGGGCTTCGTTTCTAAGATGTTGAATAATCCTTAACGTTTCTGAATTTTTATCTAAATACAATGGAACAGGGTCGCCCGGATAAAT
>Ga0316222_1005417_pt1 | contig 10931 bp, 6 predicted proteins | sample TBH18011metaG_FD_206008 | JGI IMG/M metagenome (GOLD analysis project Ga0316222, IMG submission 206008) | Freshwater microbial communities from Trout Bog Lake, Wisconsin, USA - TBH18011 | ecosystem: Environmental > Aquatic > Freshwater > Lake > Hypolimnion/Profundal zone | place: USA: Wisconsin... | reverse complement strand
GCAGTGGGCGGTGCCCCTGGCCGGCCCCGCCGGTTTTTATCGCGTGCGCGCCACGCCGTGAGCGGTGGCCGCGACGCAGCGCGGGCGTCCCCGCGGGCTGCGAGATAACCAGGCTAGAACAGCAGGCGGCCGGCGGCAATGACGGTCAGGGCCAGGACCATGATCTCGAAGGCGCGCTGGTTGAGGCGCTTGAGCAGCACCGGGCCGAGGAGGGCGCCGGGGATCATCGGGAGGATGAGCAGGGCATCCATCTGGAGCGACTCGGCATGGATGAGGCCCAGGTGAACGCTGAAGGGGACTTTGAAGGCGTTGACCAGCATGAAGAACCAGGCCCCGGTTCCAATGAAGGCCAGCTTGGGGAGGCCAATGGCCAGGAGGTAAAGACCCATTACCGGCCCTGCGGCGTTGGCGACCATGGTGGTGAACCCGGCGAGGAACCCCGTGAGGGCGGCGAACCAAAAGGTGTGCGGCATGCGGTCCGTGAGCTGATCCGCCTGGCGCTGGCGCCAGACATGGAGCGCCACCATCACCAGCAGGATGCCGCCGATCATCCGCTGCACCTGGGCGTTGCTGACGTGGCCGAGGGCGAAGTAACCCGCCACGATGCCGGCACTGACCCAGGGAAAGAGCCGCCACAGATGGGGCCAGCTTGCGTGTTTGCGGAAGAACGCCACCCCGAACAGGTCGCCGCAGAGCAGCAACGGGAGCAACGCGCCCGTCGAGGCCCGGGCGGGCAGGGCGTTGGCAAACAACGCCACCGGCAGCACCCCCAGCCCGGCCATCCCGGTCTTGGACAGGCCGGAAAAGAAGGCCGCCAGCGCGAGCAACAGCCACTGCCAGAGACTTAAATCCAGCATAGCTCGCGTCTAATGCTTGGCCACGTCCAGGCAGACCAATCGCGTCAGGTCGCGGGCCAATAATCGTCCCCCCGCCAGCGCCAGCGGCCCCCAGGAATCATGCCCTTTGAGGACCTGCGCCTGGCCCAGCAGTTTGTATTTGTCGGGCGCGGCGTCGATGAGTCGGAGGAGGCCCGAGTCGTTCATGGCGAAGAGCACGCCATCGGCCAGCAGGAACGGTCCGAGGCCAAATTGTTGGCCGGAATCGCTTACCCAGGCGGTTTTGCCCTCCGTGGTGAGGCAGACGAATCGGTTGTCCGGGCGCACCCCATACAGGTGGTTGTGGTAGAGGACCGGCGTGTGCTGCGTGGCGCCGAAAACTTCCGGGTCCAGCTTGAACAACGTCTGCGCCGAGATCTGGCCGTGGTCCTCCTTGAGCTGCAACATGAGGCTGCCGGCGTTGTAGCCGCCGGACAGGAAGATCCGCCCGCCCTCGAGGATCAGCGGCGAGGGCACCGTCGCCAGGCTGATCTTCCAGGCGGTCGTCTCCCACAGGAGCGAGCCATCGGTGGCGGAGACGCCGGCCACGCCGTTGTTGGCGCAATAGACGTAAAAGCGGCGGCCCGCGAACTCCATCGGGACGACCGAGGAATGGGTCATCTTCCAGGCGTGCGGATTGGGTGACTGCCAGAGGACCTGCCCGGTATCCCCCGCGACCGCCAGCAGCAGGGCGTCTTTGCCGCCGGGAGCCAGGATGACGGTGTTATTGCTTTCGACCAGGGGGCACTGGCCGGCGTACCACGGGGGAACCGTGGTTCCGAATTGGCGCACCAGGTCCAGGCCCCAGCGCAACTCGCCGCTCTCCGGGTTGAGGCAGACGACGTGGCACTTGGGACCTATGGCCACCACCAATTTCTCGGTCACGGCCGGGACGGTGCGCGACATCCCGTGGTTGCGCTTGACCGAAACGGTATAGACGTAGCGCCACAGTTCCTGGCCGTCTTCCAGCGACAGGCAGCGCAGGGCGTCCTGTTTCTTCTCCCGGTCGTAGTCCATGAGGTAAACGCGCCCCTTGAAGACGGCCGGGCCGGCGTAGCCCTCGCCGACCTCGATGGCCCATAAGGGGCGCGGCTCGCCGGCCGGCCACGCGTGGAGCAGTGACAGGCGCTCATGGCTGATGCCGTCGCCCTCGGGCCCGCGGAAGCGCGGCCACGCGCCCGGCAGGTCGGCCGCCTTGCCTGGGCCCGCGATCAGTTTGCCCGCCAGGACGGGGTTGGCCTTGGCGCCGGATTCGCCGCCGGCCTGATCCGTGCCCGGCACCCGCATCGCCAAGGGCCGGTTGGCGCCGCGCCAAAACCACACCCCCAGCGCGAGCAGAGCGACAACGCCGAGCGTCGCAGGCGCGAGTAATCCCATTGGGGCAGGCCACAGTTTCTTGATCACCACCGCATTCTTCTACCGTGAACGGGAGTCCCAAGGCAAGCGGCCTTTCAGTCGGGCCTTCCACCCACGATGGGCTAAGGCGGCGCCTTGGGACCGGCCGCCGGTTTCGCTTGACCGGCCGCCCTCGGGCCGTAGGCTCTGGTCGGTTGGCCGATTGGACTTGGACAGCACGGACGAAATCGCCGCGCGGTTCCGACCGGGCCTCGAGTTGGAATGACAATTATGAAACTGGGAAACACGGTCGCTGCCACACTTTGTTTGCTCGCGGCTCTGGCGGTTTCTGGCCAGGACCCCTCGCCGGCGGTGCCGGCGGCCGTTCCGTCCGCGGCCCCGGCCGGCGCCCGACCCAATATCATCCTCATCCTCGCCGACGACCTTGGCTACGGCGACATCGGGCCATTCGGGTCGGTGAAAAACCGCACCCCCCACCTGGACCGCATGGCGAAGGAGGGCATGCGCCTGACGAGCTTTTACGGCGCGCCCGTCTGCACGCCCTCGCGGGCGCAGATCCTCACCGGTTCCTATGCCAAACGCGTGTCGCTGCCGCTGGTGATCTTTCCCGCTGCCCCCATCGGTCTGAGCGCCAACGAACACTGTATCGCGCAGTTGCTCAAGCAACGGGGCTACGCCACCATGGCCATCGGCAAATGGCATGTGGGCGATCACCCGGATTTTCTCCCCACGCGCCGGGGTTTCGACCGCTACTTCGGGCTCCCGTATTCCAACGACATGGGCGGCCCGACCAACCTCAACCAGGCGGCCCGCCAGCGCCGTCCGCCCCTCCCGCTCCTTCAGAACGATCAAGTCATCGAGACCGTCTCGCCTGAGGGACAGAACCGTTTGACCGAACGTTACACCGACGAGGCGGTGAAGTTCATCCTCGAGCACAAAGACAACCCGTTCTTCCTCTACCTGCCCCATACTGCCGTGCATGTGCCGCTCCACCCGGGCGACCAGTTCCGCGGCAAATCCGCCAATGGCCGCTACGGCGATTGGGTCGAGGAGGTGGACTGGAGCGTCGGGCGCGTGCTCGAGACCGTGCGCGCGGCGGGGCTCGCGGAGCGCACCCTGGTCATCTTCACCAGCGACAACGGTCCCTGGTTGACCCAGGGAGCGGATGGCGGCGTGGCGGGCCCGTTGCGCGGCGGCAAAGGGGGCACCTTCGAGGGCGGCGTGCGCGAGCCGACCCTGGCGTGGTGGCCCGGCAAAGTCCCCGCCGGCACCTCGGTGGACGCCATCGCTGCGAACTACGACTTCCTGCCCACCTTCGTGAAGTTGGCCGGCGGCAGCGTCCCCACGGATCACCCGATCGATGGGCGGGACATCTCGCCCCTGCTCTTGGGCCAGACCCAAGAGTCGCCCCATGAAGCCCATTACTATTTCTCGGGCAACGCCCTCCAGGCAGTGCGTTCCGGCCCCTGGAAGCTCGCCATCGCCCGCCAGAACGAAAATCGCGGCAACGCTGTCCCCGCCCTCGCGCCCGCTGCCAAACCTTTCAAGCCGACACTTTATAATCTGGATTCCGACATCGGTGAACGGTTGGACGTGGCCGCCCAGCATCCTGACGTGGTCAAACGCCTGAAAGCTCTCATCGCCAGGATGGATGCCGATCTGGGTATTACTAAACTGGGGCCCGGGGTGCGGCCGCCCGGCCGGGTGACGCATCCGGTCGGGCTCTGGTTGCCGGGCCAGGCACCCTCGACGGAGTTGCTTACGGCGCACTACGACCTCGATGACCTGGCCAAGCTGGCCATCGGCGCGACGCTCGGTGCGGATGAAGCGCCCCAGGTGGCGGACAAGGCCATCACGATCTCGGTCGAGGTCGAGCCCACCTCGCGCGACGGGGTGATCGTGGCCCAGGGCGGTGACTCGAGCGGTTACGCCCTCCACCTGCGCCAGGGCAAACCCGTCTTCACCGTTCGCGAGCGCCGCCGTCCGATCTCCATCCTGGCGGCGAAAGCCCCTGCGGGCCGGTTTCGCCTGGAAGCCCGCCTGGCCCGCGATGGAGCGATGACGCTCCTGGTGGATGGCAAGCCCGCCGCTTCCGGCAAGGCGCCGGGCTTGATCGCGGTGCAACCCGCCGAAGACTTTTGCGTCGGCCACGACAACGGCCGCCCGGTAGGGGATTATGACGGGAAGGCGCTGTTCCAGGGCGTGATCGCCAACCTGAAGGTGACGGCGGAGTAGCTCCAGCGCCCCGCTGAGTTGGTCCCTCACGGTACGATGTCGAGCCTGGGGGGAGGTTCCAGGCGCGTCTATTCCGGCAGCAGGCGCAGGATGGCTTGCGCGTCGAATTGAGCCGCCAGGCTGAGGAGGCCCGCGGCCAAACCTGAATCCAGTTTGCTCACCTCGTCGAGCAGGGGGAAGACCCGGTCAAAATCGCCGACCAGCAGCGCCTCGCGCAGGGAGCGCCGCAGCTCGCCTGGGAGGCGTCCCAGGGTTTCGGGGCTGAGCTCGGCGGGCGTTGCCGAAATGCTGGCGGGCGCCGCCATGGCGGGCCGGGGAGCGTATTGGCAGCCCAATTGCGCCTGGATCTTCTCCAACAATTCCTCGTTGCAAAACGGCTTGGGGACGAAATCGTTGGCGCCCGCCGCCAACGCCGCGCGCCGGTCTTCTTCAAAAGCCGAGGCGCTGATCATCAGGATCTTGGGCGCCATCCCGGTCGCGTTGTCCCGTAAACGGCGGATAGTCTCGTAGCCATCCATCCCTGGCATCCAGGCATCCATCAGAATCAACTGCGGGTGCCACTGCTTGCACACCCGCAAGGCCTCCCATCCGTCCGCCGCGGTTTGCACGTCGAAGCCGATATGTTCCAATACCAGGCGCAACACATCCCGGTTGTCGGCCAGGTCGTCGGCAATCAAGATCCGATCGGCTGAGGCGCCGGGTGCCAACCACAGCACCGGCAGTTCGGGTTGAGCCAGAGTGGCAGGGGAGGGGGCCGCGGCTTTCACCGGCACCTCCAACCGAAAGCAGCTTCCGATCCCCGGCTGGCTCTGCACGGTAAGGTCTCCCCCCATGAGCCGGGCATGCTCCCGGCTGAGATACAAACCCAGGCCGGAGGCACTGGGCGCGCCGAGGCCGGTGCTGGTCTGGCCGAACTTCTGAAACAACTGCGCCATCTCCTCCGCCGGGATGCCCGGGCCGGTGTCCTTCACCTCGATCGCCAGCAGCCACTGGCTCGGCGAGGACGGGGTGGCCGAGACGCTGAACTGGACTCCGCCCACCGTGGTGAACTTGATGGCATTGCTCAGCAGGTTCGCGGCGGCCTGGCGGATCTTATCCTGGTCGGCCTCAACGAACTGCGGCAGATTCGGCGTGGTGAGCAGGGTGAGCGCCAGTCGTTTCGTGGTGGCCCGCTCCTGGAATAGGCCCAGCAGGTCATGGCACAATTCTACCGGACTGAACACGCTGGCTTTCACCGAGGTTCGCCCCACCTCGATCTTCGAAAGTTCCAGGATGCCGTTTAACAAGGACAAGAGGGCCTGGCTATTCCGGCTGATGATCTCGATCTGGCCCCGGATGGTTTGGGGCAAGGTCTTGTCTCGCTGGAGGATCTGCGCGTAGCCCATGATGGCGTTCATGGGGGTGCGGATCTCGTGCGACATATTGGCCAGGAATTCCGATTTGGCCCGGCTGGCGGCCGCCGCCTCAGCCAGGGCTTTGCGCAGGTTCTGATCCGCCTTCAACCGCTCCGTGTTGTCAAACACCGTGGTTTGGGTCCGCACAAAATGGCCCTCGTCATCCGGCATGACTGCGGAATTAATCACCGTGGGCAGCGGTGAGCCGTCCTTCCGGAGGAACTCCATGTCCAGGTTGAAGAGGCGCCCCTGCCGTTTGAGTTCCGGGAAATTCTCTTCGAAGGTCCGCCGGCCGGGTGGGGAACAGAACTCGCGGATGTCGTGTCCAATCACCTCGTGACGATCATACCCGAGCCATTTCAACTCGGTATCGTTCATCTGGAGGACCAACCCCTGCTCGTCCAGGCTGTGATACCCGCACGGCGCCCGGTTATACAAATCCTCGATCTCCCGGGCGGATCGCTCCATGACTCGTTCCGCCCGTTTTCGTTCCGTGATATCGATGAGATTGCTCAGGAGGCATCGGGTACCGTCAATCTCGATGGGCTCCACCGAAAGGACGATGTCGATCATTTCTCCCGATTTTTTCCGGTAACGGTACTCGTGATTCCGGAGGCCGCCCTCCCGATCGAGGATTTCCAGCAAGCGCGCCCGGTGCCGGTTGCTCTCATGGAGGTTCAGCTCCAGCACGGTGCGATGAAGCATCTCGTCCCGAGTGAATCCCGTGGCCTGGATCCAGGCCTGATTGAAGTGGATCAATAACCCATCCTCGCGCCGGGTGATCGCCACCGCCACCGGAGAGCAGTCGAAGATTTTTTCAATCTGCCGCGTGGCTTCCGTCAGTTGGTGCGTCCGTTCGGCCACCCGTTGTTCCAATTCCGCGTTAGCCTGGGCCAGCCGCGCGCTGGCTTCCCGCAACTCGGTGACATCCCGGCCGACAATCACCAGGCCTTTCCGCCGACCATCGTCATGGAAGAGGGGGACCTTATAGACCTGGAGGTCGCGGACCGTCCCGTCCGGGGCGCTGATGTGCTCCTCGACCACCGACATGCCACCCGCAGCCCAAGCCGTTTCATCCGTCGAATGACACGCTTCATGGGCCGCTTTCAGGGCCGGGAGGTCCCCCGCCATCTCCAGATCGGTCCGGCCGAGCCAGGGCCGCGCCTCCAACTGAAAGAGCCGCTTGGCGCCGGAGTTGACGATCTGCCAGCGCCCCTCGCCGTCCTTGAAAAACACGGCGTCCGGTATCGCCGCCACCAAGGTCTCGAGGGTTTCCCGCGTCCGTCCATGAGCGGCGGCTTCTTCAAGCCCGCTCCAGGCATGAGCGATGTCGGTCGCCAGTTCCGCCAGGAGCCGGATTTCCTCCTCATCGAAGGCGCGAACGCGGTTCTGCTTGACTGTGAGCACCCCGAAGATCTTTGCCCGGTAAATTAAGGGAAAGCTCGCGATGGAGGCGGCTCCCATGGCCAGCACGTCCGCGCGCCAGGGGGCAAAGCGCGGATCGGTGGCCAAATCATCAAAGACCACGGGTTGTCGCTGCCGGATGGCGGTGCCGACGGGTCCCTGGCCGTTCGGGGAGTCATCCCAAGTGATCTTGGTCTGCGGAAACCGGCTGGCCTCGGCGCCGGCGATCGCCAGCGGCACCACCTGGCCGGATTCGAGCACCATCCTCCCGATCCACACGGCCACGTAGCCGCGGGTCTGGGCCAGGCTTCGGCAAACGTCCTCGCAGAGCCGGACGGGATCGCTTGCCTGAGTCAGCACCCGCCCCGCCTGGCGCATCGTTTGCAGGAGGCTGTTGAGGTGCTCCAGCCAGGCCTGGGAGGGCGTTTCGCCCTGCTTTGGCGCAACCAAGTTCAGACGGTGGTTTCGTGGCCTTACTACCGGCTGGGGCGCAATCAGCACCCGCGGCCGGGTGGTAGCGGGGCAGGCTTACCTCCATCCGCACGCCATGCGGCAAGACATTGGTGATCCTCACCTGGCCGCCCATCAGCTTGATGATCTGGGCCGCCACGGCGGGGGACAGCCCCAGATCACCCTCGGGCACCAGGGACTTGCCGATGGCCAGGACGTCAAAGAACCGGGCCAACTCCTCCTCCGGCACGCCATACCCATCGGCTTTGATCACCAGGGAAACATCATCGGGGTTGAGGTCCAACCCGAGCATTAACTTCCGGCCCGGTTTTGAGAACTTAATGCCGGTCCTGAGGAGATAGGTGAGGGCCTTGGTCAGAAAGAACCGGTCGCCACTGACTTGGGCCCGGCAGGGGGAGCAGATAGCGACGTGGACCCGCTGTTGCTCGGCCGCAGCCTGCGCGTCCGTCGTTGCGGCGGCCAGAAGTTCGTCCATCGACACGGCTTGGTTCGAGAACCGGGTGTCGTCCACCTGCATGCTGGAGAGCAGCAGGGCATCGTCGATGAGGCGCAACAACCGCTGGCGCGATTCCTCGAACATCTTCTGATACGCGATGAACTGGGGGTGGTCGGGGAATTCGGCGAAAGTGAGCTCGGTGACGCCGAGCAACACGCTCAAGGGGGAGCGGAGTTCGTGGGCGATGACGGTGAGGAAATCCGTCTTTGCCCGGTCGAGTTGGGCCAGGCGGGCATTGGATTCAGCCAACTGGCGGGTGCGTTCCTGAACCACTCGCTCCAGCCGCGCATTATGCCCTTCGATTTCCTGTCGCAGCCGATGGTTCTCGAGGTGGGCCCGGACCCGCGCCTCAACCTCCTCCACATGGAATGGCTTGGTCACGTAGTCCACCCCGCCCGCCTGGAACGCCTTGAGTTTGTCTTCCGTCTCGCCCAGGGCGCTGATAAAGATGACGGGGATGCGTTTGAGCCGCTCATCGGCCTTCAAGCGGACGCACACCTCGTAGCCGTCCATTCGCGGCATCCGCACGTCCAGCAGGATCATGTCCGGCGGCAGCAGGCGCGCGGCCTGCAGGGCGGCCGCCCCGGAGTTGGCCAACCGCACCGCAAAGCCCAGTTCCCGGAGCAATCCCCCCAGCAATTGCAAATTCGCCGGCGTGTCATCCACCACGAGGATGGACGCGGTCACTCTGGGCGAGCCTTCATTGTTCATACGCAGGGATTGGGAAAGCACCACATAACTTATTTGACACCCCGACGCCCTTCCGCTTCATGCGGCAGTATTCCAGACCGTCGGGGGCCATCCGGCAGGATCAACCATTCATGCCTGGACCCCTTAAGTCTACCGAGTTTCCGCGGTCTCGAGCCACAAAAATCGACCGTGATAAACCGCTTTCGTTTTCCGCCGCCGCCACTATACTCGGCGCCACTACCAATGATCACAGCGGCAAATACTCCGGCGGCGGGTCAGGCGCGGGCGGCGCTCGATACAAAATACATCTGGATGATTTCCGTGGTGGCCGCTTTGGGGGGCCTGCTCTTCGGCTGGGATTGGGTGGTAATCGGCGGGGCCAAGCCGTTCTTTGAGCCCCATTTCAACCTGCCCGAGATCGCCTCGCAATGGAGCGGACATTGGCTGGCACGCGCGCTGGGGCTGACCACGGAAGCGACCCTGAGCGGCTGGGCCAATAGCTGCGCGCTGCTCGGGTGCCTGGCCGGCTCGCTCCTGGCCGGCGGATTAAGCGACCAGTTCGGACGGAAAAAGTTGCTAATCTTCTCGGCCTTCCTCTTCGCCCTCTCCTCGGTCCTGACCGGGTGGGCCGGGACTTTCAACCAGTTTGTGGCCTGGCGCATGGTCGGCGGAGTGGCCATCGGCATGGCTTCCAATTTGTCGCCCCTCTACATTGCCGAGGTCGCGCCGGCGCAACTGCGCGGCCGCCTGGTGACCTTGAACCAGTTGACCATCGTCTTTGGCATCCTCGCCGCCCAACTCCTGAACCTGTTGATCGCCCAGCCCGTCCCGGAAAAGGCGACCGCCCAGTTCATCGCCCAGTCCTGGAACGGACAGTACGGCTGGCGCTGGATGTTTACCCTGGTAGCCGCGCCGTCGCTGTTGTTCTTCGTGTCTTCGTTCTTTGTGCCGGAAAGCCCGCGCTGGCTGGTCAAGAACGGCCAGAACGCCCTCGGTCGCCGGGTGCTGGCGCGCATCGGCGGAGAGGCCTACGCGGACCGGGAAACCGCCGAGATCCAGGCCACCATTGCCGCCGAGGAGGTCGCCCACGTGCGGTTCGCCGACCTGCTGGCTCCGCGGATGGTCAAAATCCTGTTGATCGGCTGCGCGCTGGCGGTGCTCCAGCAATGGAGCGGGATCAACGTCCTGTTTAACTACGCCTCGAACATTTTCAATGACGCCGGTTTCGGGGTCAACACCGTCTTGTGGTTCATTGTGATCACCGGGGTCGTGAATGCGGCCTTCACTTTCGTGGCGCTGGCAACCGTGGACCACTGGGGCCGGCGGAGCCTCATGTTGTTTGGGTGCGCCGGCATCGCCCTCTCGCACCTGCTCATCGGGTTGGCTTACCTGCTCAAGCTCAAGGGCCTGGCGGTCTTGATCTTTTCGCTGGCGGCCATCGGCTGCTACGGCATGTCCCTCGCCCCCGTTACCTGGGTGCTTATCTCGGAGATCTTTCCCAATCGCATCCGCGGCGCCGCCATCTCCGTGGCGGTGTCGGCCTTGTGGATTGCTTGCTTCATCCTGACCTACACCTTTCCGATCCTCGAGCGGGGCATCGGCACCGGCAACACGTTCTGGACCTATTCGGGCATCTGTGTGGTCGGCGTCGCCTTCATCTGGTTCATGGTTCCCGAGACCAAGGGCAAGACCCTGGAGCAGATCGAGAAGGAGTTGGTCGGTTGACCCAGCCTTGATTATGCACGCAACCACGGATCCCCAGGTCGGTGTGGCGACCCAAGCTCCCCCCGCCGGCCAGACTTCCCGCGAACGCATCCTCACCGCCTGCGCTCACCGGGAACCCGACCGGCTGCCGGTTGATTTCGGCGGCGGTTTTCAGACCGGTATCCATGTCAGCATGGTGTACCAGTTGCGTCAGGCCCTGGGCCTCGACCGCCCCGGCACCCCCGTCAAGGTCGTCGAGATCTACCAGATGTTGGGTGAAATTGCCCCCGACCTCCGCGCGGCGCT
>Ga0316222_1005414_pt1 | contig 10934 bp, 8 predicted proteins | sample TBH18011metaG_FD_206008 | JGI IMG/M metagenome (GOLD analysis project Ga0316222, IMG submission 206008) | Freshwater microbial communities from Trout Bog Lake, Wisconsin, USA - TBH18011 | ecosystem: Environmental > Aquatic > Freshwater > Lake > Hypolimnion/Profundal zone | place: USA: Wisconsin... | reverse complement strand
TGTCACCGAAGCCGACATCCTGCTGTTTTCTGCCGTCACCATGGACACCAATCCGATGCACCTCAATGCCGAGGTCGCCGCCGCCGGCTTCTTCGGTGAGCGTGTGGCGCATGGCATGCTGACGGCCGGGCTGATCAGCGCCGTGCTCGGCACCCGCCTGCCCGGGCCAGGCGCGGTCTACATGTCGCAGAGCCTGCGCTTCACCGCCCCGGTGCGCATCGGCGTGACCGTGCATGCCATGGCCGAGGTGATCGAGCTGATCCCCGAGAAGAAGCGCGCGCGGCTGCGGACCTGGTGCACCGTCGCCGATGCCATCGTGGTCGAGGGCGAGGCGCTCGTCATGGTGCCAGGCCGGGGCTGAGGCGCGAGATGGAGATCTTCCGCGACTGGCGCGACCTGCCGGACCAGGCCCGTGGCACCACCGTGGCACTCGGCAATTTCGACGGCGTGCATCTGGGCCACACCCATCTGGTGCGCACCGCCCATGCGGCGCGCCCCGATGCGCGGCTCGCGGTGCTGACCTTCGAGCCGCATCCGCGCGAATTCTTCCGCCCCGACGACCCGCCCTTCCGCCTGACCCTGGCCGCCGATCGCGCCGCCGCCCTGGCGGAACTCGGTGTCACGCTGCTCTACGAGCTTCCCTTCGACGACGCATTTTCGCATTTGACCGCCGAGGAATTCGTCCGCGACATCCTGCATGGCGGCATCGGGGCGGCCCATCTGGCCTGTGGGCCGGATTTCGCCTTCGGCCACCGCCGCGGCGGCGATGCGGCCTTCCTGGCGAGCCGGGCCGAGGCGCTGGGCATGGGGCTGACCATCGTGCCCAAGCTGGCCGACCCGCAGGGGCCGCTTTCCTCCACCCGCATCCGCCGAGCCTTGCAGGATGGCTATCCGGAACGCGCCACCGCCGAATTGGGCCGGAACTGGGCCGTGACGGGCCTCGTCGCCGAGGGGCAGCGATTGGGGCGCACCATCGGCTTTCCCACCGCCAATCTGCGCCTCGGCCGCCGGCTGGAGCCGGCACGCGGCGTGTATGCCGTGACAGTGCGCACGCCGGATGGCACCACCCATCGCGGCGTTGCCAATATCGGCCGCCGCCCCACGGTGAATGAAGGGCCTGAAAGCCGGCTGGAAGTGCATATCTTCGATTTCGCCGGCGATCTCTATGGCCAGGAAATCATGGTGGCGCTGCATGCCTATCTGCGCAACGAGGTGAAATTCGCCGGCCTCGACGCGCTGCGGGCGCAGATCGCCCAGGACGCCGCCGAAGCAAGGCGATTGCTTGACCTGGCGGCTCCCGGCTCCCCATAACCCCGCCACCCCCAAATCCTGCCGGCTTTTGAGACCAACCATGACCGAACGAGACGATCGCGACCCCGACTATCGCAATACCGTCTTCCTGCCGGCGACCGATTTCCCGATGCGCGGCGATTTGCCGAAGCGCGAGCCGGCCATGCTGGCGCGCTGGCAGGAAATGGATCTCTGGGCCCGGCTGCGCGAAGCCCGCCGCAATGCCCCGACCTTCATCCTGCATGACGGTCCGCCCTATGCGAACGGCAACCTCCATATCGGCCACGCGCTGAACAAGATCCTGAAGGACGTGATCAACCGCGCCCGCCAGATGGCCGGCCAGGATGCCAACTACATCCCCGGCTGGGATTGCCACGGCCTGCCGATCGAATGGCGCGTCGAGGAAGAATACCGCAAATCCGGCCGCGACAAGGATGCCGTGCCGGTGCTGCAATTCCGCGCCGAATGCCGTGCCTATGCCGCGCATTGGATGGGCGTGCAGGAAGGCGAATTCCGCCGCCTGGGCATCGCAGGCGACTGGGCCGGCCGCTACGCCACCATGGACCGCGCCTCGGAAGCCTCGATCGTCGAGGAAATCGGCAAGTTCCTGCTGAACGGCGCGCTGTATCGCGGCCTGCGCCCGGTGATGTGGTCGCCGGTGGAAAAAACCGCCCTGGCCGAGGCCGAGGTGGAATACCAGGACCACAAAAGCACGACGATCTGGGTGCGCTTCCCGGTGATCTCTGGTCCGCACATCGGGGCCGCGATCGTGATCTGGACCACCACGCCGTGGACCATTCCGGCCAATCTGGCCCTGGCCTGCGGGAATGAGATCGAATACGCGCTGATCCATGTCGATGCGGTGGCCGATTCCAGCCGTGCCCGCGTGGGCGAGAAGCTGATCGTGGCCCTCGCCTTGCTGCCCGCCTTCCTGCAACAGACCGGCATCACGCTGCACCATGTGGTGCATTTGCTGACCGGCGCCGAGCTTGTCGGCACCGAATGCGCCCATCCGCTCCGTGGGCAGGGTTACGACGCGCCGCGCCCGGTGCTGGCCGGCGATTTCGTGACCACCGAGGCCGGCACCGGCTTCGTGCACATCGCACCCGACCATGGCGAGGAAGATTTCGCGCTCGGCCGCGCCAACGGGCTCACGCCGCTCGAATGGGTGCAGGGCGACGGCACCTATTCACCGCAGGTGCCGCTGTTCGCCGGGCTGCATGTCTACAAGGCGGCCGGCCCGGTCTGCGACGCGTTGGACGCGGCGGGCGGCCTGCTGGCACGCGGCGAGATTGTGCATTCCTACCCGCATTCCTGGCGCTCCAAGGCACCGCTGATCTACCGCGCCACGCCGCAATGGTTCATCCGCATGGATGGGCCGGAGCAGATCCGCAAACACGCGCTCGAAGCGCTCGACGCCACCGTGTTCGTGCCCGATGCCGGCCGCCGGCGCATTGGCAGCATGGTGGCCAGCCGCCCCGATTGGTGCATCAGCCGCCAGCGCGCCTGGGGCGTGCCGATCGCCGTGTTCGTCAACAAGGCCACCGGCGAAGTGCTGCGCGACGAGGCCGTGATGGCCCGCATCGTCGAGGCCTTCGCCGCGGAAGGCGCCGATGCCTGGTATTCCTCGCAGCCCGAACGCTTCCTCGGCAACGATCGCCGCGCCGACGAGTACGAGCAGGTGATGGACATCGTCGATGTCTGGTTCGAATCTGGCTCGACCCACGCCTTCACGCTGGAGGCGCGCGGCCTGCCCTGGCCGGCCGATCTGTATCTCGAAGGCTCCGACCAGCATCGCGGCTGGTTCCATTCCTCGCTGCTGGAATCGGTCGGCACGCGCGGCCGGGCGCCATTCAAGGCGGTGCTCACCCATGGCTTCGTCATGGATGAGAAGGGCCGCAAGATGAGCAAGTCGCTCGGCAACGTGACCGCCCCGCAGGAAGTGACGGACCAGTACGGCGCCGACATATTGCGCCTGTGGGTGATGTTCTCCGACACCAGCGAGGATCTGCGCATCGGCAAGGAGATCCTGAAGCAGCAGGCGGAACTGTATCGCCGGCTGCGCAACACGCTGCGCTGGCTGCTCGGCAGCCTTGCCGGCTTCGACGAAAGCGAACGCGTGCCATTGGCGGAGCTGCCGGAGCTGGAGCGCTTCATCCTGCACCGGCTGACCGAGCTGGACGCGCAGTTGCACCAGGCGGTGGCGAGCTATGACTGGACCGGCTTCTACCCGGGTTTGCACAATTTCTGCGCCACCGACCTCTCGGCGTTTTATTTCGACGTGCGCAAGGATGCGATCTATTGCGACCGGCCAGACACCGCGCGGCGCCGCGCGGCGCGCACCGTGCTGGACACCCTGCACCGCACGCTGTGCACCTGGCTCGCCCCGGTGCTGGCCTTCACCGCGGAGGAGGCCTGGGTTTCGCGCTTCGGCGATGCCGCCAGCGTGCATCTGGAGACTTTCCCCGCGTTGCCCGCCGCCTGGCACGATGAGGAACTGGCCACGAAATGGGAGCGTATCCGCGCCATCCGCCGCGACCTGACCACCGGCATCGAGCAGGCAAGGCGCGACGGCGTGGTCGGCGCCTCGTTGCAGGCTGCCGTGGCGCTGCCACTGGCGCCGGCGGATCGCGATCTGCTGGACGATGAGGGCTGGGCCGAACTGGCCATCGTCTCGCGCGCCACGGTCTCGCTCGATCTGCATGCGGCCGCCGGTCAGGCGGCCCCGCGCATCACACCGGCCGAGGGCACGAAATGCGCCCGCTGCTGGAAGGTGCTAGAGGAAGTGGGCAGCGACAGCCGCCACCCCACGCTGTGTCTGCGCTGCGCCGACGCGGTGGAGAGCGGGCTGATGTGCGGCGCCGTCGAATGAACGTCCGTGGCGCGCGCGGAGGTTATTTCCCCCTCGGCATATTCGCGGCCCTGCTGGTGCTGGCCGCGGACCAGGCCAGCAAGGCGTGGATTCTCTACGGGCTCGACCTGCCGCATCTGGGCCGCGTCGACCTGGTGCCCACGCTGAGCCTGACCATGGTGTGGAATCACGGCGTGACCTTCGGGATGCTGCAAGCCGGGGCCGCGGGGGCGTGGATCCTGGCCGTGGTGGCGCTGTGCGTGGTGGTGGCGCTTGGCGTCTGGCTGAAGCGCGCCGAACATTGGCTGACAGCGATTGCCATCGGGGCCATTGGCGGCGGCGCGGTGGGCAACGTGATCGACCGGGCGCGCTTCGGCGCGGTGGTCGATTTCATCCATTTCCATGTCGGCGACTGGAGCTGGTACGTCTTCAACGTGGCCGACGCGGCGATTGTCTGCGGCGTCGGCGCGCTTGTGCTGGACAGCATGCTGGCCGGAAAACCCCGCCCCGAAGCTGCCGGGAAATAGAAGATCACAATGCCGTTCAGCACCCACTTGCTCCCGGCCGCGTTTTGGCGGAAAACCGGCGCATGATCCGTCGGACATTGTTCTTGCTGCTGCCCCTCTTCGGGTTGGCCGCATGTGGTGGCACCAGTGACGTCATGCGCAGCTTCGGCATCAGCCGTGACGCGCCTGACGAGTTCCTCGTCACGACCCGCGCGCCGCTCTCCATGCCGCCGGACTTCACCTTGCGTCCGCCGGCGCCAGGCGCCGCGCGGCCACAGGAAGTGCCGTTGCGCACCCAGGCCGAGGCTACGCTGGCGCCCGACACGCTGCTGGCCAATCCCGGCAACACGCAAAGTCCGGGCCAGCAGGCCCTGGTGCAGCAGGCCGGACCGGCCGCACCGTCCGATATTCGCAGCAAGGTCGGCCAGGATGCCGCCATGGCCACCGCCGATCGCTCCTTCGTCGACCGACTGATGTTCTGGAAGACCCCCGAGCCGCAAGGCGTGGCGCTCGATGCCGCCGGCGAGGCGCAGCGCCTGCGCCAGAACGCCGCCACCGGGCAGGGCGTCGATTCCGGCAACAGCCCGATCATCCAGCCCAAGGGCGCGTCCGGCTTCCTCGGCAACCTGTTCTGATCGACGCAGGTTAAGGCCGGACACACCGGTCTTAACCGCGACTCGGCCGGCTTCGGTGTAGACTGAAGCCATGGACGCCGTCCCACCCCCCGACGCACCACTCACGCCCGGCATCATCCGCATGCTGCCGGAGGCGCTGGTCAATCGCATCGCCGCCGGCGAGGTGATCGAGCGGCCGGCGGCGGCGGTGAAGGAGCTGGTGGAAAACGCGCTCGATGCCGGGGCGCGCCGCATCACCGTCTCCCTCACCGGCGGCGGTATCGACCGGATCGAAGTTGTGGATGATGGCGCCGGCATGGACCCGGACCAGCTCGGCATGGCCGTGCTGCGCCACGCCACCTCCAAGCTTGCCGATGACCATCTGGTGCGCATCACCACACTCGGTTTCCGTGGCGAGGCGCTGCCCTCGATCGGCGCTGCCGCGCGCCTGGCGATCACCTCCCGCCCGCACGGCGCGGCAACTGCCTTCACCATCCGAGTCGAGGGTGGCGTGCTGCATGAGGTGATGCCAGCCTCAGGCGCACCCGGCACGCGCGCCGTGGTGGCCGATCTGTTCTACGCCACCCCGGCGCGGCGCAAATTCCTCAAGCACCCACGCACCGAGGCCGACCATGCCGAAGCCGCGGTGCGCCGCCTGGCACTGACCGCCCCAGGTGTCGCGTTCCGGCTGGAATCCGACGGCCGCCCGGTGTTCGACCTGCCGGCGCAGGACCGCGCGACGCGACTCGCCGCCCTGCTCGGCGCCGAGGCCGCACCCGCCTTGTTGCCGGTGGAGGCCGAGCGCGGCCCGTATCGCCTGTCCGGCTTCGCCGCCGCGCCGAGCCTGAACCGCGCCACCGCCGCCGCGCAGTATTTCGTGGTGAATGGCCGCCCGGTGTCCGACCCAGTGCTGCGCGCGGCCCTGCGTGTCGCCTATCGCGACGTGATCGAGGCTGGGCGCCACGGCGTGGCGGCACTCTGGCTCGATGTGCCGCCGGAGGAGCTGGATGTGAACGTGCACCCGGCGAAAACCGAATTGCGGTTTCGCGATGCCGGGCTGGTGCGCGGCCTGGTGATCGGCGCGCTGGGCCGCGCCTTGGGCCGCACCTTCGAAAGCGGCGGCCATGCCGCGGCACCAATGACCGCCTGGCAGACCACGTCGCGCCCCGCCACACACTGGCCTGGCCGGCCACCGCTCGGCAGTTTCGCGGCAGCGCCGCTGCCCGCCGGTTTCGCCCCAGGGTTCGCCGAAGCGTCCCTGCCATTTGGCGCCGCCCCGGCCGCGCGCGTCCTGCCCACGCCCATGCCGGCGCCGGCCGAGCACCCGCTCGGCGCGCCGGTGGCACAGGTGCTCGACACCTACATCATCGCCGTCGCCGCCGATGGCGGGCTCGTGCTGGTCGACCAGCACGCCGCCCATGAGCGCCTGACGCATGAGGCAATTGCCGCGCAGATGCGCGAGGGCGGCGTGCGCAGCCAGAATCTGCTGCTGCCCGCCGTGGTCGAAATGGCCGCCGGCGACGCCGCCCGCCTGCTCGCCCGCGCCGAGGAACTCTCCCGGCTCGGCCTGGAAATCGAGGCCTTCGGGGGCGGGGCGGTGTTGGTCCGCGCCTTGCCCGCCGCCCTCGGCGCGCCCGATCCGGCGCCCTTGCTGCGCGACCTGGCCGACGAGTTGGCCGAGCTGGGCGAGACATTGAGCCTGGAGGCGCGGCTCGATGCAGTGGTGGCGCGCATGGCCTGCCACGGCTCGATCCGCGCCGGACGGCGGCTCGATGCCAACGAAATGGACGCGCTGCTGCGCCAGATGGAAGCGACCCCGCGCGCCGCCACCTGCAGCCATGGCCGCCCGACCTTCCTCAAGCTCAGCCGCGCCGATATCGAGCGGCTGTTCGGGCGGCGATAAGTCATGGCTCAACCGGTTTGACCTCAGATGAAACCGGGCTAGAAGCGCGCGGATGAGCGCACCACTTGCATCGATGACCGGTTTCGCCCGCACCGAGGGGCAGACCGCCGGATTGGCCTGGGCCTGGGAATTGCGCAGCGTGAACGGACGCGGGCTCGATCTCCGCTTCCGCCTGCCGCCGGGCCTCGACGCGATGGAAGCCGCCCTGCGCGAGGCCGCCGGCCGCGCCATGAAGCGCGGCAACGTCACCGCCAACCTCACCGTGAAGCGCGAGGAAGCCACTCGGCTGGCGCCCGATCCGCAGGCGTTGGAACAGGTGCTGGCGCTGGCGCTGGACCTCGCGCGCCGCATTCCGGGCGCGCCGCCCGTCCGCGCCGAGGCCCTGCTGGCGCTGCCCGGCGTGCTGCGCCCGGCCGCCGCCACCGAGGACGAAGCCACCCTTGCCGCCCAACAGGCCGCGATCCGCGCCGGCTACGAGGCCGCGCTGGACCAGCTGGTCAATGCCCGGCGCGGCGAAGGCGCGCGGCTCGCCGCCCTGCTCACCGGCCAGTTGGGCGACATTGCCACCCTGCTCGCCACCGCCGCCGCCGCCGGCCAGCCTGCGGCCCAACGCGCCCGGCTGATGGAAAACCTCGCGGCCCTGCTGCGCGACGCGCCAACCCTGCCGGAGGAACGCATCGCCCAGGAAGTGGCGCTGCTCGCCACGCGCTGCGACGTGCGCGAGGAGCTGGACCGGCTGGAAAGCCACATCCAGGCCGCCCATGCGCTGCTGGCCGAGGGCGCGCTGGTCGGGCGGCGTTTCGACTTCCTGGTGCAGGAATTCAACCGCGAGGCCAACACGCTGTGCAGCAAGTCCGCCACGCCGGGCCTGACCGATGCCGGGCTGCGGCTGAAGGCGGCGATCGAGCAACTGCGCGAGCAGGTGCAGAACATTGAATAGCGTGCGCCGCCGCGGCCTGTGCCTGGTGCTGGCCGCCCCCTCGGGTGGCGGCAAGAGCACCATCACGCGCCGCCTGCTGGAAAGTGAAAAAGGGATCGAGCTGTCGATTTCCGCCACCACCCGCCCGCCGCGCCCCGGCGAGCGCGATGGCGAGCATTACCATTTCCTGCCGCAGGCGGAATTCGACCGGCTGGCGGAAACCGGCGGCCTGCTGGAATGGGCGCGCGTGTTCGGCCGCAACTATTACGGCACGCCGCGCGCCCCGGTGGAGCGCGCGCTGGCCGCCGGGCATGACGTGCTGTTCGACATCGACTGGCAGGGGCACCGGCAATTGCGCGAAGCCCTGCCCGGCGACGTGGTGGGGATTTTCCTGCTGCCGCCCAGCCTGCCCGATCTTCTCGCGCGCCTCGCCGGGCGCGGCAGCGAGACCGAGGCCGAGGTGGCCCGCCGCATGGACTCGGCGCGCGATGAGATGACCCATTGGTCGGAATTCGACCATGTGATCGTCAACCGCGACCTCGATCTCGCCATCGAAGACGTGCGCGCCGTGCTGCACGCCGCGCGCAGCGAGACCACCAGGCAGACCGGACTCGCCGATTTTGTGGCCGAACTTTCCGCCTGATCCTCGTGGTCTTGTGGGTTGGATCAGCGCAGCGCCATCCGACAACGCGATCGACCCTACGCCGGCAGCGCATCCACCAGCGCCCAGAACTCATCGAGCAAGAGTGTCTCGGCCCGGCGCTGCGGGTCGATTCCGGCGCGGGTCAACAGCGCCTCCCCACCCAGCGATTTCAACGAGCCGCGCAGCATCTTGCGCCGCTGGCCGAACGCCGCAGCCGCCACGCGTTGCAGCGCCGCCAGCCGCGCCGGCGCGGGTTGCACCGCATGCGGCACCAGGCGCACCACCGCCGACCAGATTTTTGGCGCTGGGGTGAAAGCGGTCGGCGGCAGGCGCAGCACAATCCCGCAACGGCAGGTGGCCGAGGCCAGCACGGCGAGCCTGCCATAGGCCTCGTCGCCCGGGGCGGCACAAATGCGCTCGGCCACTTCGAGCTGGAACATCAGCAACATTTGCGCGAATTCGCCGGCCTCGCCGAGCCAGCCGACCAGCAGCGGGGTGGCCACGTTGTACGGCAGGTTGGCGATGATCTGGCGCGGCGCCGGCAGCAGGGATTTCACATCGACGCGCAGCGCGTCCTGCTCCAGCACCTGCAACTGCCCGGGATAGGCGGCCTGCAATTCCTCCAGCGCGGCGATGGCGCGGCGATCCAGCTCCACCGCCACAACCTGCGCCCCGGCGGCCAGCAGCGCACGGGTCAGGCCGCCCGGGCCGGGGCCGATCTCAATCACGCCGCATCCGGAAAGTGCGCCGGCCAGCGCGGCAATGCGCGCGGTCAAGTTGCCATCCAGCAGGAAATGCTGGCCGAGCGACTTGCGCGCATCCAGACCGTGCCGCGCAATCACGTCGCGCAGCGGCGGCAATGCTCCCGCGGGTCTCTGTGGCGGCAATGCTCCCGCGGGCCGCGGGGTCACCGACGGTGCGGGTGTCGCGCTGCCCTCGTCAGGGTCGGGCAACAGATTACGACGTGGAACGGCGGTCGATCACGGCACGGCGGCGCAGATCGGCCAGCAACTGGCGTGAGGCCAGCTCGGCGCGTTCATTGATGACCGCCGAGGTCAGTTCCTCCTTCGACGGCTCGGTCACGGTCTTGGTCTCGCGCGAGCAGACCATGATCACCGCGATGCCGTCCTGCGCCACCAGCGGCTGGGTCGGCTTGCCGAGCGGCAGGCTGCCCAGCATGTTGCGCAGCGGTGCCGCCGGGATTGCTTCCAGAACCAGTTCGCCCGGATCGGCCGGGCGGGTCGCGCCGGCGGCCTTGTTGGCGGATTCCATGTCGTCGCAGCTCTTGGTGCCGGCCGAGATCTGGCGCGCCTTTTCCAGGATCGCCTGCTGCTGCGGCGTCGGCGCGTTGGGATTGAGCTGCGTCGGGAAGGGCAGGAACACCTGGCGCACGTGCAAGATGGTAACGGGGTCGGCGCGGCCGATCTCCCGCTTCGCCCGCACCGTTGCGATCACGAAGCCGCCGGGAACATGGATCGGATTGCTCACGGCGCCGATTGGCATTTCACCAACCAGCTTCGCCACCTCCGGATCGAGCCGGTCGGCGCGCACCCAGCCCATGTCGCCGCCGGACAGGGCGGCCTGGCCGGCGCTGAATTCAGCCGCCACGATCGGGAAGGGTGCCCCGGCATGAAGCTGGCTGATCACGGTGTCGGCGAAGCGCTGGGCATCGGCTTCCTGCCCGGGCTGGTCGAACGGGATGTAGATCTCCGACACGCGGTATTCGGGCTGCCCGGTTTCCGCCTTCAACTGCGCCAGGCGATCGGCGATATCGGCGGGCGTGACATCGGCCTTTTCGCCAAGCCGGTCGCGCAGCACGCGGGTCCAGCCAAGTTGGACGCGGATCTGGTCGACCAGCGTGCGCAGCGCCACGCCTTCATTGGCCAGATTGGCGCGCAGCGCGCCCGGCTTCATGCCGTTGCGCTGCTCGATCTCGCCGATCGCCGAAGCGATATCGGCATCCGGCACGACAATTTTCCGGCGCAGCATTTCCTGCAATTGCAGCCGCTCGTCGATCAGCGCGCGCGTGATTTGCGGCGCCAGCCGGTCCAGCGTTTCCGGCGCGATGCGCAGCCCGGTGGAAAGCGCGAACAGCTTCTCCCGGTTCTCCACGTCGTCGCGCGTGATCACCGCGCCATTCACCACGGCGACGATGCGGTTTTCCTGCGCCAGCGCCGGGCGGGGCAGTAGGACAGCGGCTCCGGCGGC
>Ga0316222_1005413_pt1 | contig 10934 bp, 5 predicted proteins | sample TBH18011metaG_FD_206008 | JGI IMG/M metagenome (GOLD analysis project Ga0316222, IMG submission 206008) | Freshwater microbial communities from Trout Bog Lake, Wisconsin, USA - TBH18011 | ecosystem: Environmental > Aquatic > Freshwater > Lake > Hypolimnion/Profundal zone | place: USA: Wisconsin... | reverse complement strand
ATTCAGGTTATTCAGGTTTAGCTGGTTCTACTGGCGTACAAGGTGCTCAAGGCGCACCTGGTGCACAAGGAGCAACTGGTAATCAAGGTGCAACAGGTTCAGGCGCTCAAGGTTCCCAAGGTGCTCAAGGCGCTTCTGGTTATTCTGGGTTTTCAGGCCCTGTAGGTTCTACTGGTAACCAAGGTTCTACTGGTAACCAAGGCACGCAAGGTGCTTCCGGTATATCAGGTTTTTCTGGAAATAACGGATCAAATGGCGCACAGGGTGCACAAGGCTTAAGAGGCGCTACTGGTACTCCTGGTGCACAGGGTGCTGCTGGAACTAACGGTTCAAACGGCGCGCAAGGCGCTACCGGGGCACAAGGCGCTACCGGGGCACAAGGCGCAACAGGTAATCAAGGCGCTACAGGTTCAGGTGCTCAAGGCGCTACTGGTGCACAAGGTGCTAAAGGTTCTACAGGCGCACAAGGTGCAACAGGTAATCAAGGTTCTACCGGAGCTCAAGGTGCACAAGGTATTACTGCTAATCAAACACTTAACACTACAAGCGGTGTTACATTTGATAGTGTAACAGTTACTCACTATCTAGTAGGTCATAGCGGTATTGCTATTGACGATGCTGGTTCTGGTGGTAATATATGTGCATTTTATACTGGTTACGGTGTAACTATTGGTGCAGGTACAACAAGCGGTGGTGTATATAATTCTGCTCAGCAAGCGCATTTTGATAGTGTAGGTAACGTTACAGCTGTTTCATATACTACTACATCTTCTAAAGTAAACAAAACTAATATTAGACCTTTAACAACTGTTATTGGCAATCCTTTAACTATTACAGAACAGTTATCTGGTGTAATATATGATAATGTACACGATCCAGAAGATACTAATAATGTAGGTTTTATTGCAGAAGATGTATTAAATGTATTACCATATGTGGTATCAACTAGTGCAACAAGTGCAGGGGAAGTATGCGTTGGTATTGAATACTCTCGTATAACAGCACTATTAATTGAATCTATAAAAGAACTTAAATACGAGTTAGATACGTTAAAGCAATCCTTATCAGGTATACTATAATAAATGTTACTATCTGCAATACAAGTCGATGTAAACACAACAGCTGAGCAGATTAGTGCTCAGTTAACAACTCTTACTGAGAAGTACCTGGCTAATAATGAATATATACTGTCCGGTACAGGTAACGGGTATGTTGGAGCTGAAATTGCTGCAATGGCCCCTTGGGCTAATTTAGGAGATAGATACTATCCTACAGTAGCTACTTTACCTCAAAGTGGGAGTGGTATTTTAACTAAAGCAGAACTTGGTGGTTATTTTACACCTAATAATGTTGGTGCTTCAGTTTATTTAACTAAGAATATAACTTCTTATATTGATACTAAGAGCATTACACCAGGTCAGACTTATACTTATATTGATCCTTCGAAATTTAATAAAGGTAGAGGTAATACAGGTAAAGATCAAAATAATATAATTACCCACTACGAAAACACTAACTGGCAAAAAGCTGTTGGTACTGGTACCGCTTTTGATGGTCAGGTATTAGGTTCAGATTTATATCAAAAGTTTATCCCTTATCAGTCTAATTACGAAAGTACTAAAAACGATAGTAACGGCGTAGTTTCTATACAAAACGATTTTGAATTCTGGACCGGTGCAGATAAAGACAAGTGGTTAGTTACTAATAAGTACACTCAAGAAGATTGGGTAAAGTATCACGATATTGATTTAAGAGTACGTAATCTATTAGTTACACCTAATACAGAACTATGTGCATGGCAAACAGATGTATACGGTAATCAATACGCTTTATATAAAGCAGTACCTGCAGCTGGACGTACAATGTATAACATGCAAAATGCTTTTGGTCAATTATGGACTAAAACAGTAGACGGTACTATTTCACCTGCAGTTTCATCTTTATCAGCTATATTTTATAAGCACGTTAATGAACCTGCTATATACTCTCAGTTATCAGCTAATAACATTAAGAACATTGAAGTATTCTTTGATACATTAATAATTGAATTAAGCGGTTATACAATATACGAAAAAATATCATACGATTATACTAATAATATTATTAACTGTGGTAGTGTAGATTATTTAACATTGGACTACCACACTCAAGTATCAACGCGTTTGTTATCATCACTGTCCTTAACAGGTATAACAGTGGGTAGTGTAGCAGATGTGTATTACGGTGGTAATTGGTACGATGAAACACTTAAAAAGTTTACAGCTTGTTTATTGTTATCTGCTGTAGTAACAAGTAGTACAGGTGAACTTTCCGGTTATAGTACTCAAGGTTTAATTGTACCTGTTTTATATCAGTACGATATTAACAAGCCTGGTACAAGAGAAAGAATATTTCCAACCAATACTACTGATTATAGTCAATTCCTTTATGCTCAAGGTGCATCAGCTATAGATGCTGAATTGGAGTATTTAACTTATATTGAACCTCCTGTCATTACATATAATAAGGATGCTTCTTCATATGTAATAAGCTTTATAGCGTTTGGTGGTATGTTTGGTTCACAAGCATTTAATATTATTAGCTATACAACAAATCAAAATATCTTAGGTAAGGTATTAACAAACCAATCTGCTAACCCAATATTAACAGATAACAATTTAACAATACTGACAGTATAACATGGTATTTTCATTTACAACTACATCTTCTGCTACTTCAGGTTATGCTCCGTTAACCTTAACGTTTCAACCTAGCAGTATATCATTAACTAGTCCTCAATTTTTGAGTAAAGTTGTATATCAGCTTCCTGGACAAACAGTAACACGTACAAACAACTTTACAGCTACACCAGACAGTACAGATTGTAGATCAAATCTTACTTGTGTACTACCTTCTCAAAATAATACATACGTAATTACGATATCCGCATTTATTGGTCCGGCTAATTTCACACCAACAGTGTATACTTTATCAGCTACTAATATATTACCGTTTTTTACTACAAACCCAACAATAGGATCTCCTAAACCGTACGTGTTTGGAGAAGTACATTTATTACGTTCTAGAGCATGGGATACAAGTAACACTCAAATGTTCTTATTGGAAACAAATAACCCAAACTATTTGCTTATAAATTATAACGGTTAATAGTAAAGCTAAATATTATCAATGTCTATTAAAATTACAGATTTACCACAAGTACCGTCAAATGTTATAACTCAAGACATTACTATTCCGGTATCTCAGACCGAAAATGATCCAAAAACATACAAAATGTCTTTGGCTCAAACGTTGACTTGGCTGCAACAACAAGGTGTAGGTGGTGGTGGGTATCAAGGTTTTCAAGGCGCTACCGGTGCACAAGGTGCAACAGGTACCCCTGGTGCAGCGGGTAATTCAGTATCATACGGTTTAGCTTTAGTATTAAGCCCGGTTAAGACATTTTTTTATAAAAACGATAACACTACCCCTTACGGTGTTACTTCTACGACCGTAACAGCGTATGTACAGAATTTAGTACCAACTAATCTCAATCCAGTACGCTTTGCATTTTTAAGATACGATGCAAATGGTAACTTTATGGACTCAACTGAAGTCCATGGTACTTCTTCACCTTATAACTTTACTAATTACACTACAACAAATTTAGGTTCAGCTACAACCGTATTAGTTAGTGCAATGTTTGTATCTGGTAGTAACGTCTATGTAGATACAGATCAAATTTATAGAGAAGTAGATGGTGCTGATGGTCAATCTGCATTTTATGGTATACTATCAAATTATTCAGTAGCATTACCTGCAGGTAATGACGGTACTGTAACAGATTATTCGACTGCCACCGGTGCGTTTAATGTTTATCTTGGTCAAAATTTAATTGCCCCTGCAAGCTTATCATATAGTATTATTAGTGGACAAACTAATGTTACTGGTACAATTAATAGCAGCGGTATATACAGTATTACAAGTATACCTTATAATCAAGATACTGGTAAATTAGCATTACGAGCAGTATATGGTAGTCAATCAGCTTCAGCTATATTTACAGTTACCAAGTCTAAACAAGGGGCAGCAGGTACAGCTAAATCTCTAGGTTTAACTTTAAACAAAAATATATTTGTATTCAGTTCTGGTTCACCTCTTAATGCAGTAGATACAATTTCTGCTACAGTTTTAAATAGTAATATTGTACCTGCTACTTCTACTACATATGTTAACTGGACAGCTACAGTATATGATAGTTCTAATAACGGTACAGACGTAACAAGCAGTTTATTAACAACTCCTTCAAATTCAGCTGTAAGAGTGTTACCAGTTAGTGTATTTGTTAGTAACCCAAATGCAGTTACTGCTTCATTTACTGCTTCTTTATTAGATACAAGTAGCGTACTATATACTGCTTCTCAGTCTGTTACTAAATTAGTTAACGGTACCAATACGTTATTAGGTGTATTAACTAATGATGCTGCTACTATCAATGCAGATAGTAACGGTAACGTAACAGCTAATGTTTCAGCAATTTCTGGTGACTTTATAGTATATAGCGGTGCAACTAACGTAACCAATCAGTGTTCTGGTTTCGGTATATATTCAGTTACTAATGCAGGTGGTAGCACTTTAACGTTTGTAGCTAGTGCTAATGACGGATCTGCAAAGAATCGTTATGTAGTCACTAATATTGGTGCAACATTAAATGTAGTTTGGACTTTATCAGCAAACTATCAAGGTACAGCAGTATATAAGACATTTAGTGTTGCTAAAGTAGTAGCAGGACCGACAGGCGATACCGGTGCTGGCCCTGTTTATCAAGGTAATTACAGCGTATTGGTGCCATATTATTATATACCCGGTGTGCGCACCGATGTTGTATTAAACGGAGGTAGTTACTGGTTTGCTTCTAATTCAAATACTAACAATCCTAACAGTAAAAATGGTAGTGGCGGTTGGCCAACACCCGGTACTACAAGTGATTGGGCAAGTGCTGGTGCTTCGTTTAGTAGTGTTGCAACTAACTTACTTTTAACTACAGATGCATTAGTGGGTCGTTATTTAAATATGGGTGGCTACAATGGTACCACCTTACCTAATACTGCGTTACGTAGTTATAGTGTATCTCCTACAATTTCTGCTACAAAGACAGGTAGTGGTATAGGTCAAGTAACAATGACCGGTAACGGTTTTTATTTAGGTTACCCTACTGGCAGTACAATATCGGGTAACACCGGTGCTGATCCTATATTCTTCGTGGGTGACGGATTTGGTGGTAGCTCAAATTATACTTTCTGGAACGGTCAAACATTAACAATTCAAGGTAACATATCAATTAACCCGTTAGGTGGTAATGGTATATATAGCGGTAAAACAAGTTATTCAGACAACACAGCAGGTTGGTGGCTTGGTTTAGATAGTACTACACCTAAGATTAGTATTGGTAGTAGTAGTAATTATGTAAAGTGGGATGGTAGTACGTTATCTGTTAATGGTACTATTAATGTAACGGGTGGTAATGCTGCTACACAAACATATGCAGATAGTTCAGCTGGAACCGCGTATACTAACGCAAAAGCTATAGCAGATAGCATTGCAGCGGGTACATATAATAACGGTGGTGGTGGTACAATAGGCTCATTTATTACTGGTAGCTCTATATTCTCACCTGTTGTTGCAGGTAATGCAGGTTACTTTAGCGGTAAATTTACAGTTGGTAGTAGCAGTCCTATATTATTAGATGGTTATAGTTCCACTAAGAGTATATCTATTGGCACAACCGGCCACACGCCGGCTTATAATGATCAGTATACAAAGTTTTGGGCAGGATCTGATGGTAAATTTTCTTTAGGTCAAAATTTAACATGGGACGGTAGTACTTTAACTATAAACGGTAACGGTACGTTTAGCGGTAATCTTAATGCTGCAGGCGGTACTTTCAGTGGTGCATTAGTTGCAGCAAGCGGTTCGTTTAGCGGTACTTTAGCAGCTGCTAGTGGTTCGTTTAGCGGTACTATAACCGGCTCAACTGGAACTATAGGTGGTTGGACAATAAGCTCTAATATTAGCAATACTACAGGTACGACTACAACCACCCTTGGTTCAGATGGTAGCTTTACTTCAACTAATTCCGGAGCATGGGGTAGTACTATACAGGTAGGTGGTAATAGTAGTACATACGCTATTGCTCTTACAAGCCCGGGCAATATATACGCGTATCTTACTAAGTTAAGCGTAGGCGGTAGCCATCCTTATTCATATGGTTATCTTTATGTAGATCAAATAGGTACTACAGCTTTAACTTTCACTAATGATTCTTCTGTACAGTCTACAGCTTATCTAGGTACAGCTACAACAAGTAAAATAGGCGGTGTAAAACCAGACGGTACAACTATCGGTATAGATGGTAGTGGTGTTATCAGTGTGATAGGTGGGGGTGGCAGTGGCGCTCAAGGTGCTACTGGCGCTCAAGGTGCTACTGGCGCACAAGGCGCAACAGGTGTACAGGGCGCACAAGGGTCTAACGGTACAAATGGCGCTCAAGGCGCACAAGGTGCACCTGGTACAGCTACTTTACCTCAAGCGCTTGGTACAGGGGATAGCCCTACATTTGCATCTGTTTATGCAGGAGATTTTATCGACAAAGATAACACTACATATCATTGCCACCCTCAAGGCACTACTAAGCTTAACTCTTTAGAAACTAATTCAATAACAGACTTCGGTTCATTACAAGTTCTTGGAGGTAATTTTACTGTAGATAGTAGCGGTAACGTTAGCGCAGCTTCATACAATACAGTTTCTTCTCGTAAATGGAAAACAAACATTGCATCTATTGTAGATGCGGTAAACACAGTAAACAAATTAAAAGGCGTTACATTTGATTGGAACAATAAAGATCTTAATAACGACTTCGGTTTAATTGCTGAAGAAGTTAATGATGTGCTACCAACAATAGTAGGTAAAGACAAGAACGGAGAAATAGTTGGCGTGGATTACGGTCGTTTAACTGCATTATTAATTGAGGCAATAAAAGAATTAAACGAACGTATTAAAGCACTTGAAAACAAGTAATAGCTGTGGCTTCTAATTACAAATACAACGGTACGGATCTAGATAATATATTTGCACCTATAGGGAGTAGTTCTCCTGGTTCAAATACAGGATATACTGTAGGTGCACAAGATTTAGCAGCTCGGTATTACACCTCTACAGGCGGGGATACACCTGGATATAATGTAGGTTATAAAGTTAATGGTACCGACTTAGGCGGTATATTCAGATCGATAGGTTATTCAGGCGGAGGCGGTGGTGCACCTGGTGGTGGCGGAGGCGCTCCAGCTTAGTTTGCAAGGTAAGTAGTAAAACTAAACTTTGCTACTAAATATTTTATATGGCAATTGTTAGTACTTACCCAGTTAACCTAGCTTATAACTACGGACCAAATGTAGGTACTATTGCTTCTGATTACTCTACTTCAGATGGGATATATTATAGTATAAGTCCTTTATTATCAGCTGTTAATAGCGCTACATTTAATCAAAACACTCTTTCAGTTCTTACTAACGACTTTTTACTTTCTAATAGCTTAAGTGGTATAAAAGCTGCAGAAGAAATAAATTACATTACTGCTACTACTATTAGCACTAATAATTACGGTAATACGCAGTACTTAACTTCTAGCCCTTCACTTAGTACTGTTATAGGTGTTACCTCGGATATAACACAAGCAACCTTATTCGATCTAGTGTTTAATACTGATAATACGGTTAGCTTAATAAGCAACAATCAGTATCTTACTGTTGACTACTCATTTGTACCAAAATTAGAGCCTTTTAATATTGGTAACTACGATACCAATCAGTCATTTTATTATAATTTAAATAACGGTAAGATAAGTCTTTTCAGTATAGTGCATGCAGGTTCTGCAGTTACTATTGATTACAATACATTTACAAGTGCTAATAACCTACTACTTGATAATTTTACTGGTTTTACAAATGCTAATGTATTTAATTTAGATAGGTACTCATATACATTATACAAAAAGCTAGGCACTGTAGATAACGTAAAATACGTACCAACAACTAATAGTTTAGATATTGCTACAGCTACTTCTGAACTACCTCACAACTATTTAATTACCGCTCCGTATTATAACACTGATAATACGACAGATACACTCGGTTATAATATTACACCTCTTAAAAATTATTATTCTCCAGAGCATATACAGACCCCTACTTTAAGTAGTCAATCAAGAGCGTATAATAAACTATTTACTGGTTTAAATACTGAAAACGGTTCAGATAAAATTTACATCAGTTATAAAGGTCAGGAAGTAACTAAGATCTTTAAAAAGGATCAAGACAACTATTTTCATTATGCAGTAGGTTCTCAAAATATACCTCTATCTGCTAGTACATTAGTAGCGGCTGGTGCCTATCCAGGTTCTTCCCCGTACCGCTCTGATCGTATATTTGTTAAACAAGCAAATTATAAGGAGTACTCTTCATGGGGTAATTTTAACGGAGTACAGAACGGTGAATTTTTCTGTTCTTGGTTATCTGCATCTGAAATAGGTGCAGACCCAGTTTGGATGGATCGTTACTTTAACCCGAACATTGACAATAAAGTAACTTACGACACGGTATTAAGTTCACCTGGTGCTGGCCCTAGTAACAACGATCATCCTGTGTTAATTTGGGATGTACTTTCCACACAAATACTAAACCCAGAGAGTTTATACATTTATCATAGAATAGGTGATAACGATAATTACTCAGTAGTATCTATGCTATCAGCTAACCTAATACATAGAATACAATATTGGACAAACCCAATATATGACATGGTCACTGGTTTAGCAGCTGGTAATGCATACCTACCTACTACAAATTCTGTTGCGACGTTTCCTTACGTAATTTACCCTGCTTTATACACATATAATGCTTACGCTACATTAAACCTTACTAATAAAGACTTTTATACACCAGGCTTTACTATAGCGTTTCAAGCATATAATAGTGATTGGACTAATATACAAGGAGATCAGATATTAGGTAACTATTATAACGGTGGTATTGGTTTGTTTAAAAACAATTCTTTATTAACACCTTTTACTTCTATAGTTGGTGGTAATAGTTTAACTACATTTAATCACTATCTTAACCAAGCAATTATAGTTACCTCTACAACACCAACAAGTGGTAACAACTTTGTACTAAAAGGACGTTATCAAGAAACATACTATACTGTAGATACGTATTTTAATATAAATGAATACGATCAAGACGGTATACTAATTTCACAAACTAATGTCAATTATGTAACAGGTGCATTAGCGGGTGCTGAACTATTATATGAAAGCGGTGACCGAGTAATAATAGTGTTTACCGCTACCTCTACAGGTGGTTTAAATTGGTATCGTTTTGATACTAATTATAGTTTACTTCTTAGCGGCACCACTACTAATGCCAATAGTTATGTAGTCGATTTAAGTGGTAATATTACTTATTTTAACGGTACAGTAGGTGTTGTCGATAACAATAATGTAGTTTGGGCTTTAAGCGGCGACATATTAATAAGAGGCTTAAATACAAGCTCTCCTCAGTATGTATTATCTGCTCTTAATGCTGAATATATAACCTGTGACCACAATAATAATATCTGGTTATTATATTCTGGTAATTTTATATCTAAACTCGATAATTACGGTAGAGTTGTATGGGATAAGCAGTTACCTATTTCTCGTAAGTTTGCAACCAGTGCTGGTGTAGATCGTGACCCGACCCGTATTATTAATTTTATAGCACAATTAGACGAAACTTCTACAAACTTACTTTATTATGGTCTTGTCGTTGATTGTACCACACAAAAGCTTTTCAAAATAGACCCTGCTACTGGTAGTGCTATAAGTAGCACAGTATTAACCAATATAACTAATACTTCTGATTTAAGCAGTATAAACTTAAATTGTACTAGTGTAGGAGATACTACAGGTTATAATTACCAGAGAAAATACTATTATATAACTGATAATAACAGTCAAGAGTTAAAAGTTAGAGCGTTAGTCGAAAATACAGCTTCTTTAGAGCTTGATTCTAAAGTAGTAGAACTATCATACAGTACTGCAACGCTTACCCCTGGTTGGCATCATTTTGCTATAACAGCAGACCCGTATAATAAACTCAATTTGTATGTAGATGGTACTTTAGCTACAAGCACTCTTATGGGGGATCTTTCGTCCGGGGTATTTAGAGTGTTCAATCAAAGAAACAACCCTGACCTTATAATTGGTACTTCAAGCTTTAAAACACAAACTTTATCTCAATATGCACAAACTACAAACCCATACGTGTTTAATGGTTATATTGCAGATGTGAGAATTTATTCTACAGATCTACAACAAGCAGATGTTAAAGCACTACAAAAGGGATTTTATTCCAATAGCTTCTTTGATTTAACCTGGGCCTCTAGTACAGGTCAACGTTATTACATAGAACAGGTTGATAGGTTCTTCTTACATCGTATGCCTGGTGCAAAATCATCTCTATTTAACGTAAAAATTAAAAACTCTAATATTACTGACCCAAATGTACGTAATATCATAGAGCAAAATATAAAAACATCACTAAGTAAATCGACACCGATTTATACTAATCTTAATAAAATAATATGGGCTTAATAAGCGGAATTAACGTTGGCAATGGAGGTACTACCTGGATATACGCTACCGAAAATGGCGGTAACGGTACTAACCCGACAGATGCATTAGATCAACCAATTTCAAGCCCTGAACTTGATACTACTCAGCAACAACAAACCCAAGTAGCTGTATCAACTGCACAGCAGCAAGTAGAAGCGCAAGCTTTTCAAGCAGCACAACAAGTTTCGTCTCAATCTTTAAATTCTCTTGACGCTCTTGTAGCAGCAGGCGCTACATTAAC
>Ga0316222_1005412_pt1 | contig 10936 bp, 5 predicted proteins | sample TBH18011metaG_FD_206008 | JGI IMG/M metagenome (GOLD analysis project Ga0316222, IMG submission 206008) | Freshwater microbial communities from Trout Bog Lake, Wisconsin, USA - TBH18011 | ecosystem: Environmental > Aquatic > Freshwater > Lake > Hypolimnion/Profundal zone | place: USA: Wisconsin... | reverse complement strand
CGTAAAACATTAACGGACCGGTACCTTCCAGTACAAGAGCACTCAGATGATCGGTCACCAAAGCTTTTCTGTCGTGATGCATCTGCGTAATTTCATCGGAAGTACCAATCATCAGATCGGCCAGCTCTGCAGAATTATCCATCGGCCAGGCGGCAAAATCACGGAATCTCGCCATCACACTACTTGCATTATAGTCATCAATCTTTTGCAACAAGGCTTCGAGTGAATTTCCATCTTGCAACAGCACACGACATGCTTGCCACTGCGCCTCTGCCCAAGCGCCTCCATGTTCCTTCTTCAAGGCTTTGAGCAGAGGAAAAAGAGATAACTCGACCCCCACAAAAATATCTGACGAGTTAGTACGAATTTCAGGGCAATTGTACACCGTGGCTTTGACACCTTGAGACCATGCTGACTCGGCAATTCGTTCAAGACGCATCTTGGCCTTGCCTTGGGTATAGCTGGTATACGTCTGCCATTGATATTGATCATCAATCAGAATTTCGGTGCCATGATATCCATACGCAGTGTAACGCACCTGCCCGCCAGTCTTTTCCAGACGCTCACGAATAGCAGTCGATCCTTCGATCAGGTATTGAAAAGTATTCGCTGTGACCTCATCAAAATTCATGAGAATCAGTTTGCCCAGATCGCTGTCGAGCAGCGCGCGGGTAGACATGAAGCGGTCGCCGCGACCTTTGTAGATACGGTTTGCAATTGCAAGAAACACCTTCACCTTGGGAATACCGCCCGCCATGGTGTGGGCAAAAAATACGTTGCTTCCATCTGCAATCATGCCATCAACCTGGCTCATAACTTGGGCAACGGTTTCTTTAAACCGCTTTACACCGGCTGCCCGGCATTTTTCAACATGCTGCCAATCCAGTTTATCATCTTGCCAGCTTTTGAGTGTCATCCCGGCCAGCAGATCAGTGGGAGTAGGTTCGCCAGCGGGCGCATCCAGGTCAAAACCCGCCATCAACGGCAGGTTAATGATGCGGCCGCCAAGATTCGCCTCTGCCAATACCAGCTCTTCCTCAGTCAGTGCGCGCAAGGTATTGTTTTCATCACGGCGCCCCACTGTAATTCCGATGATCGTCATGCCGGCTTTGCGGGCTTCATTAACCAGACCATTGGCATAACCACGGCCAAACAGCTCACCAAAAAGCAGAAAAATATCTCCTTTACCAAAAATAGTGGATTGGGGAACTTCTCTCAACGAACTAAGTGAATTCATAAACTCAAAGACTCCGGTATAACAAATAGGGCGGTATTATATGCAAATGCGGGGCTATTGCGCAGTAATAACGGATATAGGGTGCGTCCCTGCAGCAACTGCAGTCGCTGAAGCGATGGGTGCAAGCCCCCCGCCCGCGCCGATGGTGTACTGCGAAACAGTGTACCCGCCATAATTTGCCACATAGACAAACTGGCTTAAAGGATCAATGGTAATAGAGTACGGATTCGTTCCCGCAGCCACTGTTGCAGTAGACATTGCAGACAATGCGCCTCCCGAACCGATCGTGTATTGCGAGACATTATTGCTTCCATAGTTCGCCACGTAAGCGTACTGACCGGAATTATCCACAGTGACAGAAACCGGGTTCGTGCCTGAAGCCACTGTCGCAGGGTTCATAGGCGTCAATGCACCATTTATACCCAGGGTGTACTGCGAAATTGAACTGGAGTTATTGACTTGGTTGGCATAGTTAGAGTTTGCCACATACGCATATTCCTGACCGGAAATACTGGCAATCGTAATGGAGTATGGGTTCGGACCAGCAGCAACGGCTGCAGTCGACATAGGTGTCAATGCCCCCCCGATGCCGATCGCATATTGCGAAATTGTATTGCTTCCTTCATTTGCCACATAGACGTACTTGACGGCAGGATCGACGGTAACAAAGTATGGATTAGTACCCGATGTAACTGTTGATGGATTCATAGGTGTCAATATGCCCGTTGCGCCGACCGTAAATTGCGAAACAGTGTTATCACCTTCATTCGCCACATATGCATATTCCTGTCCGGAAATGCTGGCAATAGTTATGGAGTATGGGGTCGTACCTGCGGCAACTGCTCCAGTCAGCGTCAATGCACCGCTAGTCGTATCAATTGTGTATTCCGAAACATTGTTGCTTCCTGCATTCGCCACGTAGGCGAATTTCCCCAACGGGTCAACGGTAATGGAATACGGTTCCGTACCAGCTGCAACAGTTTGGACGGTCATCGCTGCTAACGATCCATTGGAAGCAATCGTATATTGCGAGACAGTTCCATCTCCCGCATTCGCCACATAAGCAAAGTGCTGGGAAGCAGAAGAGCTTGTTCCTGTGCAATTTACCAGCACATTACTTACATTGCCCGTAGCGGTGCCACTTCCATTGGTTACGGTACAGGTCAGACCAAGCGGCTGGGTAAGAATGGACACACTATAGACGCCACAACTGGTGCTGCTCACCCCGCTGGCGCTGGTACTACCGTTACATCCGGTAATTTTGGTGGCAAATGTAAATCCCCCGTTGGCTGAAACGGTGAGGTTGTCACCACCATTATCTTGCAGTACCAATGAATTTGTCAGACCTGTGCCGACAAGCCCAGTCACCGTACCTCCTATAGAGTAATTGGTAGAATGAGGAGCGCAGGCTGCAAGCAATAGCAGCACTGATGAAAATACAATCTGCGTGAGTTTTTTAATGGTTAAACGCATTGAATGAGTACCATAAATAAATCGGACTATCGGAATATTCCGCAAGTGAATGAAACTTGGCCTAAAACGTAGGCTAATAGTGTAATGCAGATGCCAAGCCAAATTATGTCCACTGTGTATGGGTGGAATTCATCACACCCAATTGGTTCCCTCAAGCCTGATAGCCGGGGAGCTTGCTTACATCAACTTCGTCAATCTGTTCTGGGTCGAGATATTTTTCAGCGTAGGTCAGGAAAACCTTTTCGCGGATAAAGATATCAAATAAATCCGGGTCGATATGCCCGCCCAATTTGAATTTCCCCAGAATGGTCAGCGCTTCAGTGAGCGTCTTGCCTTTTTTGTAAGGCCGGTCCTTGGCGGTGAGTGCTTCAAAAATATCAGCTATCCCCATCATTCGCGCCTGCCAAGACATCTGTTCTCGCGTGAGCTTATTGGGGTAACCATTTCCATCCATGCGTTCATGGTGCCCACCGGCATATTCTGTCACATTCTTGAGGTGTCTTGGCCAAGGCAGGGATTTCAGCATGTCGATGGTCACTTCAATGTGGTGGTTGATTATCTGACGCTCATCTGCTGACAATGTTCCTGCACGTATATTGAGATTATCGACTTCTTCATCGCTCAGGAAATTCACCAACTCTCCGTCCGGGTTGCGCCATTGATAAGTCGCTATTTGGCGTACGCGTTTCTGGAATTCTTCTGACATGAATTCGCCGCCGATGTTGCAATAGCGTAAAAATTCACGATCCGCATCCAGTTGAAGCACGCGTGTCTCATATTCGGTTTGAAGAGTCGTCGCTTCAGTTACGTCATTCAGTTGTCCATTTTGCCCCTCCAACTTTCTGGTAAGCATCGTGATCTCTGCATCTCGTTTAAGCACTTCAAAACGCGTGTCAATCAAATGAATGCGGTCAAATAAAGTCTGTAGTTTGGTGGACTTGTCTACCACATGCACTGGAGTAGTGATTTTTCCGCAATCGTGTAGCAACCCTGCAATCTTGAGCTCGTAACGATCACGGTCACTCATAGTAAAGTCTTTGAGCGGCCCCTGCAGGGTACGGTTGACCGCTTCGGCCAGCAGCATGGTCAGTACCGGCACACGTTCGCAATGGCCACCGGTGTAGGGCGATTTATCGTCAATCGCAATGTTGATGAGGCCGATAAACGACTCAAACAGATCTTCCAGCTGCTTGATCAGCCGTCGGTTAGTCAGTGCAATGGCAGCTTGAGAAGAGAGTGATTCTGTCAGCTGCTTATCTTCCGGAGAAAAGGAAATAATGGCATCACTTTTCCGATCCTTCGCATTGATAAGTTGCAATACCCCGATGATTTCACCCTCATGATCCAGCATCGGCACCGTAAGGAACGAGGTGGAGCGGTAGCCGGTCTTCTTATCGAAAGTCCGGGTGCCGGAAAAATCATATCCCTCGGCCGTATAGGCGTCGGGAATATTGACCGTTTTGCCACTCAATGCCGCGTAAGCCGCCACATTCGTATGATTGGGTTCGCCCGCATCGTTGTAGAGACGTACCGGATTGAACGAGATTGAATTGCCGCTGGTGCCTCCCATGGTTATACCCAATGAATCGGTACGGATAATCTCGAACCGTAACACTTTTTGCTCTGCATCCACCAAGTATAAGGTGCCGGCATCAGCATGGGTAATCCGCTTTGCCGCTTCCAATATTTTTTCAAGCAGACGATTGATATCGTGCTCACTGGAGAGCTTGATGCCAATGTCATTTAATTCATCCAGGCGTTGCAGTAAATCGTTGTCTTGTGTCATGACTACTCCTTGAAAAGGAAAGGCTGAAAACTATTTAATACATACAGCACGCACCTGGTGAATGTCGGTAATCCCCAGCAACACTTTCTCAATGCCATCCTGCTTCAAGGTACGCATTCCCTCTTCCAGTGCAATCGCAAACAATTGCGCAACGCGAGCGTGTTCCTGAATCGCTTTTTTAAGGACATCAGTACCGATCAGCAGCTCATGCAGCCCAACCCGTCCACGATAACCGGTTCCGGCACATTTTTCGCAGCCGACCGCTTCGTATAGCGTTATCTTCTGCTTGTTATCCGCGAACAGCTTAATCCACTCGTCATGAAGCTGCTTGTAACCTGCCTCCGTGTCATTTTTCCAGGTTTCGGTAGTCATCAGCTCAGCTGCATACTCGATCATCATCAGTTTAATTTCTTCATCAGTTGCAGTGTGCGGTTTTTTGCAATCCTTGCACAACCGCTTGGCCAGACGTTGTGCCAGAATTCCCAGCAAGGCATCGGCAAAGTTAAAAGGATCCATTCCCATATCCAGCAGCCGATTGATCGACTCTGGCGCACTGTTGGTGTGAAGTGTGGCGAACACCAGGTGGCCGGTAAGCGAGGCTTCGATACCGATGGACACGGTTTCCTTGTCCCGCATTTCGCCCACCATAATCACGTCCGGATCGGCACGCAAAAAAGCACGCATGATGGTGGCAAAATCCATCCCGGCCTTTTTGTTAATCTGTACCTGGCGCAGCCCCTTCTGGGTAATTTCAACCGGGTCTTCGGCAGTCCAGATTTTAGTCTCAGGTTTATTGATAAATTTGAGGATCGAATGCAGCGTGGTCGTTTTGCCGGAACCGGTCGGGCCGCATACAAAAAACAATCCGTAGGGTTTGGCGACGGTTTTCTTGACCAGCTCCAGATTGCGCACCGAAAAACCCATATTCTCAATCGGGATCGGTTCACCTGAAGCCAGAATACGCATCACCACATCTTCCACTCCACCCGACGAAGGCAAGGTGGCCACGCGCAGCTCAATGTCCAGGGGGCCGTATTTCTTGAACTTGATTTTTCCGTCCTGCGGTTTACGCTTTTCCGAAATATCCAGATCGCACATAATCTTGATGCGCGTCACCAAAGCGTTGCGGTAAGTGGAAGGGATCTCGATATAATTCATCAGTGAACCATCCTTGCGCAAGCGAATTCCAGTCTTGCCTTTCCCAGGCATCGGCTCAATGTGTATATCCGATGCTCCCATCTTATAGGCATCGATGATGATTTTGTTGACCAGCTTGACCAGTTCATTATCAGCCGCAGCGCTGACATCTTCCTGATTGGAACCACCCGACTCTTCGTCATCGTCCCCGCCCAAGGCAGACAGCATGTCGTCCATCGTGCCCAAATCTGTATTCATCCCGCTATCTGTATCGGAAGACGAGCCATAAAACAGGTCCAGCGTGGCATTGAACTCGCGTTGCGGACAAACTCTATAAATCAGGTGGCTTCTCGGGTAAATATTATTGACCACCCGTGACGCTTGAATCCGTTCCGGATCGGGAGTCAGTATCACCAACCCTTCGGTAGTATCTTCAATCGGCACCCAAAGGCTGCTTTCGACATAATCTCGTTTCAGGTTTTTTAATAACTCGGACGGCTTGATTCTGTCAGACTTAAATGGTTCATACGGTACACCAAAAAAAGTGGAAAGCGCCTTACCCAGCGTGGCTGGACTGACCTGAAACTCATCTATTAAAACATTCTCAATATCAATCCCTTTACGCCGCGCAGTACGTGTAGCCAACTCAAATTCGGCTGTTGAAATAACGGCATCTTCAACCAAATAATCATATTTGGTCTTGGCAACCAACTGCTGCTGCCGTTGCCTTAATGCTACCGCCAAAGTTTGCGCAAGCTCCAGCACCCCTTCCGCCACTGACTTGGGGAAAGAATCTTGTGCCTTGCTATTGATAAGTTGAACCACCCCAATCAATGCATCGTTCGAAGCATCCACAATTGGAGCCACCAGCATTTGCCTGGTGCGGTAACCTGTACGTTTATCTACATCACGCAGAAAACGCAGGTGCGAGCTATGCGTAGCCAGCTCTTCCTCATCGTAAACATCCTTAAGGTTGAGCATCCTTTTATTGAGCGCGGCATATCCGGCAATACTTTGTTCGGCGATTGGCAGTTTAAGATCCTTGAATGAATTCAATCCTGTTTTGACCTTGGAAATAAGAGCGGAGCCATCGTCGGAAACTACATAGATAGTCAACCTGTCCGCGTTAAACAGATTGCAGATATCCTTGCTGACATCCAGCATGATTTCATCAATATTGCTGGTTGCATAAATCCTGTTGATTACATAATTAAGGCGCTTGGTATACTCAAGCCGAGCTTCCATGTCATCAAATGTGTTTTCTGTTACACCATTCATTGCTTACTCCATACCCCTAAATTTTTTCTGGACAACCCGCTTCACTGCCTAAATCCATTCGGACAAGCATCAGGGATTAAAACTCGAATACCTGCCCATTCTGCAACATTTCAGGAACGACGCCCTGTACGCATTCCCCGATTTCGCGCATGATCAAATCAACCTCCCCAGGCTTCAAATGAGTAATATAAATTTCAGGGGTAAGCTTGAGCTTGCGTAAATCTTCGGCCAGCAAGCTGGGGCAAAAATGCTTCGACACAACTGCCAATTCCTTATCTTTGTTGGAGAAGGCCGTTTCAACCAACAGATAACGCAAGTTATCAATTTGGTTAACCGCTTCCCACAACGCGTCATTCGTTGTCGTATCCCCACTAAATACCAGACTGGCAGCCCCGCTATCTATGCGGAAACCCACTGCCGGCACAACATGATTAGCTGGCAAGGGCGTAATCAAACGTCCGCGTAAATTGACCGTTTGCCCCAACTTTATAGTTTGATAACACATAAACGGCTCGTGCGCATTGGGAACCAGCGTGAAGTCCGGCCAAATTTTCCAATTGAACACGTGCTGTCTGATAATTTGCTGCGTGGCTTCGGTAGCATAAATGAGCAAAGGCTTATCACGCATAAATCCGACGCTATCCATAAGTAGCGGCATGCAGGCAAGGTGATCAAGATGGGAGTGCGTAATAAAAACATGATCAATCAAAGTCAATTCTGCCAAACTGAGATCGCCCACCCCCGTGCCTGCATCGATCAACACATCATGATCCAGCAACATGGAGGTAGTGCGTGCATTACCCCCAATGCCACCGCTACAGCCCAATATCTTGAGTTTCATTATCGCTTGTGGCTTCCTTAATGCAAACCGGTTAAAAGTTTAGGGTTATTTTGTCTCGAAGACAAACACGCCATCCCAGTTGTCGCCTGGCGGATTATTCAGGAAGTATTCACTCCGTTCGGCGTAGACCTCGTATAGCTTACAAGGTTTTTTGCCCTGTAATTTTTCAAATTGCGACTTGGCCCCGATCCATTCCTGCTTGCGGTATTGCACCAAGGCTTGCTGATACAAGTCAAGTTCTTCCAGTACCGTTTTGTCCATGGTGCCAATCAGCCCTAACGGTTCGTAAATGGCAACCGGTTCAATTTTTCCTTTGACTCGCACATGGTCAAGTTCGCGGTAAATAATTTCCGGCACCGCATTCTTGGTATTTTCACCCACCATCACCCCTACGCCGTATTGCTTGGTAATTCCTTCCAGGCGCGAGGCCAGATTAACCGCATCTCCCATGACAGTATAAGCCACACGCGCATCCGATCCCATGTTACCCACACTGACTTTCCCTGTATTTATCCCTACTCCGACATGAATTTCCAAACCGAAGCGCTTTATAAATTCAGGTTGCAACTCCTGTAATTTCTTCTGCATCTCAAGACCTGCCAGAATGGCTTTGCGCGCATGCTCCGGCTCGGGTAACGGAGCTCCCCAAAACGCCATGATACAGTCGCCCATATATTTATCAACTTTACCATTATGGTCATAGATCACTTTTGAAAGCGGGGTAAGAAACGCATTCATGAGTTGACTTAATTTTTTGGGATCATTCAACTTCTCGGAAATAGTCGTAAATCCGCGAACGTCGGAGAACAGGATCGTCATTTCCCGACTTTCCCCATCCAGGGATGGCAGCAACTGGGGATTCTTGCTCATTTCATCAACCAGTTCGGTAGGTACATACTTTGCAAACAGGCTGGTAATCTGTCTTTTGGTGCGGGATTCGACAAAATAACCATACAATGTATCCAGCACGAACAACCCCAGAATCATCAGCACCTCATTAGCCAAGGGCAAAGCCAGATTCCTGTACTGCCACATAGCCACATTACCTCCCACCAATACAATCAAGGTCGCCGCGGTTAATAGCGTGGATTTTACAGGTGACAGCAATGGCAGCAGGAAGCTGAGTGCAACACCGACGATTAACATCGTAACGACTTCCCCCCCCATCACATAAGGTGGTTTTTCCTTGAGAGCATTTTCCAGAATTCCGGCAATCATATTGGCGTGAACTTCCACCCCCGGATAAACCCCGTCAACCGGCGTGGAACGCAAGTCCATCAGTCCCGGTGCAGTCGTACCAATCAGTACAATCTTGTCCTTCAACTCATCCGGAGTAATGCGATCATGCAATACGTCTGCAATCGAAATGTAACGAAAACTGTGCTTTCCGCCGCGATAAGGAATCAGCGTGCTTACGTTTTCATCAAGTGGAATTTTATAGCTGGCATGATCACCAACCAGACTAAGCGATTCCATACAGACATAGCCAACGGTACAGCTGTCTGCATAGTCAGGTTTTAATTTATTGTTGCCCAGCCAGGTGCGCACCACAGCGAGCGACAAAGACTCATAGTAAGCACCCTTGTATTCCATAATCATCGGCACACGCCGCACTACGCCATCGCTGTCCACCTCCGGATTAAAATCTCCTGCACTGGCTGCATTTTCCTGTAGCTCGGGCAAATTAGCTCCGTATCCACGTCTATGGACAAAATCAATGTGGTACTTATCAAATTTGCCGTGTGAAAAAGTGGGATCAGGCAACGCCCCGGTCACATTATTTTCGCTTCCGGTTTCATTACTAAAGTAATAGCCCAGAACGACATTACGGTTAATCAGCTTACTCGCAAATAAATGGTCGTAATCCAGCTGCGGTTCAATTTTCGCCAATACGTTTTTAAACTGGGAATTACCCTTAAGCTCCTGTTGCGCCAACCCTTGCAACACCTTGTAGCCCGAGCTTTCATCTTTTTCTGCAAAGACCACATCGAATCCTGCAACCGCAACTCCATCGCGGTCGAACAACTTATCCATCAACAATGCCAATCGATCCCTGCTCCAGGGCCAGCGTCCCTCTTCCTTGAGGCTTTTCTCATCAATATCGAGAATCACAATACGATCATCTCCCCGGCCCGGCATGGTCAATTGCAGGCGATAATCGTAAAGAATATTATCCAGCCGTTGGACAAATCCGAATTGGTAAAATTTTGCGCTGCCGAGAAACATCAACACCAGAGCCAAGCCAAGCGCGATTAATAGTGCGTGTCGTTTCAATCGATTCCCCCAACCATTTTCGATGGTTTATTGATTTTTCCTATCCTAATTTATTTCCAGCCTGTTTCCTAGGAAAACTTGCTTGTGTTCAACAGCACACAGACCTTCATTGGGGAAAATGTAATTGTGTTTGAGCTTCGCCGCTTTAACTGTTGAGCTTTCCAAAATAGTTGACACGGATTGCCCACAAACCAACTCGCTCACTTCTTCATTCGCATGGTTGTCATGAACCCCCTCCCTAACCCTCCCCCGGTGGGAGAGGGGACAGAAAGCCAACCCACAACAGAGATCAGGGTTTATCCCCTCTCCCACCGGGGGAGTGTTAGGGAGGGGGCTTGTGGCAATCCGTGTCAACTATTTTGGAATGCTCAATATTTTCGGCATAGGGCGAATTATTACTTAAATCAGGAACGGGATAATTTAATCGTTCCAATACCCTGATCTGAAAAATCAAACTATGGAGAAAAGGCCCCCATTTTTTCCGGATTATTAAATTAATTTGGTGAGCGTCATTTTTTCTTCAGCAGCACTCCAACCAGAAAATCTAATCATATAAAACGCTATGTTCGTTAGCGTACGGAATCACTTTCAACAAAAGTGGATTCTTCAATCACTCGGTAATCCACCGGGGTTCGCCGATGCAGGAAATTCGCAGTTGGCTTTTATGATCTCATTTCGGGATTTTTTTAGGAGAAACAAAAAATGAACAAAATCGAAAGAGTTACTAAGCCACTGGTGTGGCAAATGACAATACTGATGACTGCTATTTTGGCAGGATGCGGGGGTGGAAGTAGTACCTCGGCACCAGCAGCCCCAGTATCCTCAGCACTAGGCGTCACCGCCAAACCAAGCATCGCGGTAGCATATCAAGCTGTTGGCGCTGCAAAAGCCACTGCTTATTCGATAGATC
>Ga0316222_1005411_pt1 | contig 10937 bp, 7 predicted proteins | sample TBH18011metaG_FD_206008 | JGI IMG/M metagenome (GOLD analysis project Ga0316222, IMG submission 206008) | Freshwater microbial communities from Trout Bog Lake, Wisconsin, USA - TBH18011 | ecosystem: Environmental > Aquatic > Freshwater > Lake > Hypolimnion/Profundal zone | place: USA: Wisconsin... | reverse complement strand
GTGGGCTCCAGCGTGCGCAGGCGGAACATGCTGGGAGTCCAGAAGATGGACATTTCCTCGCCGAAGAAATCACCGATGCCGACGGTGCCGACCATGCGGTCACCGACATAGCGGCCGATGCGCCCGGTCTCGACTAGGCCGATGGATTCGGGACCGACATCGACAGAGGTTCCGGCGGCCAGCCGCTCGCTCCGCAGCTCGCGGGCGACGCGGTTCAGCGTCTTGGTCGACACCACCTCACCGAACAGCCAAGTCCGCTGCAGGAATTCGCGATGCTCCAGCAGGCGGGCGATGTCGCGCAGCAGCTGGTTGCGGCGAACGAATTCGGAATAGAGCGGACAGGAGATCTTCAACGCCTTGACGAAGCCCTGGGCCCGGTAGGTCTCGGCCGCCAGCGCCCCGAACAGCCCAGACATCTCACCGACGATGGCGCCGGCCGACAACACGCTGCGCACCCGTCCGTCGGCGGGAATGGCCTCGACACTGCCGGTCAGGACGATCCACACCTCCTTGGTGGTCTGTCGCTCCTTCAGCAGGATGGTGCCGGGATTGAAGGTGACCGCCGGATTGTTCAGCAGCACCCGAATCTCATGCTCGGGGACGTCGGGAAAGGCGGTGGTCAGTACTTCATGCGCCGCCCGCCAGATGAAATCGTGATCCGACGGAATCAGGATGTCGACGGTGCCGAAAGCGGCGGTCGAGCCGATGGCGCGCTGGGCGGCGGTCGGTTTCTCCGCGGTATGGGCGAGGATGATCTTGCCCGAGGCGTCGTCGCGGAAATCATAGGCGTCGCCATGGATCAGGCCGCCGCCGATGTCGATCTTCTTGATATCGGCCGGGAGGGCGTAATCGGCGACAGTGCGCTCATAGCGGGCGGCGCTGACTCCCGGCGCGGCGGGATCGTCGGTGACGAAGCTTTTCAGCAGCTCCAGGCGGCAGATGTCGGCGAAATGGGCGTAAGTGCGGTAGCCGCCCTCCCACATGGCGCGGAACAGGAACAGGGTGGTTTCGACCGGGTGCGGCGAAAACACCGGCCGCACCTCAAGGCCACCGATGTCGTTCCAGACGTCGGGCTCTAGGTGGACCACGTCGAAGTAGTCGGCGAAGGTGGCCTCGGCGATCGACAGCAGCGCCGCCATCTTTTTGGCCACCGCCGCCCGCACCATCGGCGTGGCGTAGTACTTGATGCGGTGGTCGGCACGAATCAGCGTGGTCAGCCCGGCGAAATGGTCGTCGTGGGAATGGGTGTGGAAAATGCCCTCGATCTCGTTGACGCCGATGCCAAGCGCGGCCAGGGTCATCAGGATGTTGGGGCCGGCGTCGATCAAGTAGATGCGCCCCTGGAACATCAGGATCGACCCCATGGACGGCCGATTGATGTCCCAGCCGTCGCCCTCACCCGAATGCACCACCGCGAAATATTCGCGCGGAACATCGTAATAGCCGAGCGGGTAGGGGCATTCGTAGGTTTCGTAGGGCGGCAGATTGAGGTCGACCACCAAGGTGTCGTCGCCGTGGGCGAACTCGAACACGTTGAGCCGCAGCCGCCGCACCGTTAGCCCGCCATGGAGACGCTGGGGCTCGCCCTCGATCTCGATGGTGTCGAGCAGCTCGGCCGGATCGCGGATGGCGCCGAAGGCGAAGCGCAGCTTGAGCCGCATGATCTCGTGCGCCTCGGCGGAATCAACCCCCGCCTCGATCAATTCGGCCTCGTTGATCAGTCCGTAATTGCCCCGGTAGATGTAGTGCATCTGGGCCCGGACCTGGGCGGCGGAGCCGATCAGCAGCGGCTTGGCCCCGGTGTTGCCGGGATGGCCCGGCAGGATCATGCCCTGGCGATAGAGCATCTGCAGCACAGGGAACTCGGCCAGATTGGAGAAGGCGCCGTTCTGCACCATCACGTCGGACAGCAGAATGGCGTTGGGTCCGCTTTCGTAGCGCACCCCACCCTTTTCCCGCGGCGCGATCAGGCCGCGCTTCATCAGGTGCTTGACGACGTCGGCGGGACATCCGCACAGGATACGGGCATCGACCTCGGGCGCTTCAATCCAAAAGACCCCGGTCGACACCTCGATCTTGCGCAAAGCCGTCATAACCTTCCGCTAGAGCCGTCGTCCAACGTCAGGCGGGAGTGTACAACCAAATGGTCACAAAGGGCAACCGTCGGTCGGATCTACTCCGTCGCCAACGCGGCCAAGCCGGCGAAGGCGGGCTGGGGATGGCAGACCAGCCAGACCGGGATGGGGGCGAGGTAGTCGCGGAAGCGGCCCTTGGCCTCGAACCGCTCGCGGAAGGCCGAGGCGGCCAGGGCCTGAGGCATGCGCGGCAGGATGCCGCCGGCGATGAAGATGCCGCCGAGCGCACCCAACGTCAGCGCCAGATTGCCGGCGACGGTGCCGAGCATGGCGAAGAAGGTGTCGAGCGCCTCGCGGCACACCGGGCAGGAATTGTCGAGCCCGCGCTGGGAGATGGAATCCGCGCCGGAAAGGATCGGCTGGCGGCCGTTGACGGTGGCGATCGCCTCGTAGAGGTTGACCAGCCCCTGGCCCGAAATCACCCGCTCGGCCGACATGTGGCCGCGATGCTTGCGCAGCCACGACAGCAACTCGGCCTCGCGGTCGTCGACCGCCGGCATGGTGACGTGGCCGCCTTCGGTGGCCAGGGCAAGCCAGCGTCCGTCCAAGGTCGGCACCAGCGCCGACACGCCAAGGCCGGTGCCGGGCCCCAGCACGCCGATCGGGCTGCCGGCCACGGGCTCGCCGCCGCCCAGCTTGATCAGGTCGGATTCCCCCAGATGGCGCACCGATAACGCCACCGCGGCGAAGTCGTTGACCACGTCGAAGCGCTCGAAGCCAAGCCCGCGGCCGACCTCGGTGATCGAGAAATCCCAGGTCGAATTGGTGAACTTGACGCGGTCACCGGCCACCGGCGAGGCCACCGCGAACGCCGCCCGCCGGGGCGACAGACCGGGGATCACGGCGGCCAGGTAGGCGCGAGCCGCCTCGGCCGGCCCCAGATAGTCGCCACAGCGCAGCACCACGGTGTCGGTGGGGGCTTGGCCGGGCTGGACCAGGGCGAAGCGCACATGGGTCCCGCCGATATCGGCGATCAATGCCGGCCCGTCGCCTGTCGTCCCATCGCTTATCGTCCCATCGCTTATCGTCCCATCGCTTATCGTCATCGCATCCTCCCCGCTCAGGCCGGCACGCGGCCTTTGCCCACCGGTTGCGGCGTCAGGGTGTCGTAGAGCGCCGCATAGCGCTCCGCCGACCGCTTCCAGCTGAAATCCTGGGCGATGCCGGCATTCTGGATGCGCCGCCAATTGTCCTTCTGGCGATATAGCTCGGTGGCCCGCTCGATGCACCATTGGAAGGCGCCGAGATTGGCGTGTTCGAACACGAATCCGGTCGCGGTCCCGGTGATCAGGCTGTCATAGCTGGTGTCGGCGACGGTGTCGGCCAGCCCGCCGGTGGCGTGGGCGATCGGCACGGTGCCGTAGCGGAAGGCGTAGAACTGGGTCAGGCCGCAGGGCTCGTAGCGCGACGGCAGCAACAGCATGTCGCCCGCCGCCATTAGCCGGTGGGCCAGCGGCTCGGAATAGCCGATCTCGACCGCCACCTGGCGCGGGGCGTTGGCGGCGGCGGCGCGGAACGCCTCTTCCAGCGAGCGGTCGCCGGCACCGACCACCGCCAGCTGGGCGCCTTGGCGCAGGATCGAGGGCAGCACCTCCAGCACCAGATCCATGCCCTTGATGTCGGCCAGGCGGCTGACCACCACCAGCAGCGGCGCCTCGGGGTCTTGGTCCAACCCCAGTTCGGCCTGCAGCGCCGCCTTGTTGGCCGCCTTGCCGGCGACGAAGTCGGCGGCGGTGTAGCGGGTGGCCAGCAGCGGGTCTTCGGCCGGATTCCACACGGCGTAATCGGCGCCATTGAGGATGCCGGACAGGTCGGAGGAACGCTCGGCCAGCAGGCCCTCCATGCCGCAGCCGAACGGTGCCGCCTGGATTTCTTTGGCGTAGCGCCGGCTGACGGTAGTGATGCGGTCGCTGTAGACCAGGCCGGCCTTGAGGAACGAGACGTTGTCGTAATATTCCAGTCCGTTGATCTGGTACATTTCCCACGGCAGGCCCAGCCGCGGCAGCCATTCCCTGGCCATCAGGCCCTGATAGGCGATGTTATGGATGGTGAACAGCGTGCCGGGCATTTCCGCCGGCTCCCAGGCGCTGAGATAGGCGGCCGCCAAGCCGCTCTGCCAATCGTTGGCGTGCAGCACCTCCGGCCGCCATTTGAGCGGGCTGGCTTCGGTCGACAGCCGCGCCGCCGCCCAGGACAGCAGCCCGAAGCGAAGGGCGTTGTTGGCGTATTCGGTTCCGGTGGCGTCCAGATAGGGGCCGCCGCTCCGGTCGAACAGGGCCGGACAGTCGATCAGCCACAGCGGCACCCCCGACCCGGGCAGCTTGGCCGAAATCAGCTTGGCCTCGGCGTCAATGCCGAACGGGTCGCCCAGGTTGGCCACCTGGCGCTTGCCCTCGGCGGCGTCCAGCGCCCCCGGGTAACCCGGCAGCAGCACCCGGACATCGACCCCGATTTCCCCCAGCGCCGCCGGCAGAGCGCCGGAAACGTCGGCAAGTCCGCCGGTTTTAACCAGGGGAAACACTTCCGAGGAGGCGAAGAGCACGCGCATGGAGCCACCCGTTCGACGTTGTTTTGTTCAAACCGTGAGCCTAGCCGATGGCGGGCGACAGCGGAAGGTGCTTCCACCAAGGTACTGCCCCTGCGTTGAGGTATACGAAATCGCGGTGCGGATTGTTGTGCGGGTGAACAAGATATGGCACGGTCCCATTTCCGCACCCAATCTGGGATGGGTGGGGGCAAGGCAGTAACGCCGACAAGAGGTGTCAGATGTACGAATCGGGGGAACGGACGGGGAAAGTAGACCTCGAGGTGACGGATCGCCTCCGCCGAACTCTGGCCCTGGTGCTGGCCGGCGGTCGCGGATCCCGGCTGAAGCAGCTAACCGACTGGCACGCCAAGCCGGCGGTTCCGTTTGCCGGCAAGCTGCGGATTATCGATTTCACCTTGTCGAACTGCATCAATTCAGGCATCCGCCGCATCGGAATCCTGACTCAATACAAAGCTCACTCGCTGCTGCAACACGTCCAGCGCGGCTGGAGCTTCCTGCGCGGTGAATTCAACGAATTCATTGAAATCCTGCCGGCGCAGCAGCGCACCGAAGGCGAGAACTGGTACAAGGGCACCGCCGACGCTATTTTCCAAAACCTCGACATCATCCGCGCCCACAAGCCGGAATACGTTCTGGTCCTGGCCGGCGACCACATCTACAAGATGGATTACGGTCGCATGCTGGCACAGCACATGGCGCGCGAGGCAGCCGTCACCATTGCCTGCCTGGAAGTGCCGCTGGAAGATGCCAAGGGCTTCGGCGTCATCGCCGTCGACGAGGATGCCAACATCGTCCGCTTCGACGAGAAGCCGGACAATCCGCGCTCAATCCCCGGCAAGCCCGACGTCGCGCTGGCCAGCATGGGCATCTACATCTTCAATGCCCAGTTCCTCTACGAGCAGCTGATTAAGGATTCCGAGCAGCCCGGCACCTCCCACGATTTCGGCAAGGACATCATTCCCGGACTGGTCGGCAAGGTGCCGATGATCGCCCACCGCTTCCAGGATTCCTGCGTCATGCATGACGGCGCCAAGGAGCATTACTGGCGCGACGTCGGCACCATCGACGCTTATTGGGAAGCCAACATCGATCTCACCACGGTGACGCCGGCGCTCAACCTCTATGACGAGAACTGGCCGATCTGGACCTATCAGGCGCAGCTGCCGCCGGCCAAGTTCGTCTTCGACGCCGACAACCGGCGCGGCATGGCGGTGGATTCGCTGGTCTCGGGCGGCGACATCATCTCGGGCGCCACCGTGCGTCGCTCGCTGCTGTTCTCCAACGTCCGGGTCAACAGCTATTGCCTGGTCGAAGACGCGGTGATCCTGCCCGATTGCGACATCGGCCGCCACGCCCGGCTGCGCCGCTGCATCGTCGACCAGGGCTGCGTCGTCCCCCCCGGCCTGGTGGTCGGCGAGGATGCCGAAGCCGATGCCAAGCGCTTCTACCGCACCGAAAAGGGCATCACCCTGGTCACCGCCTTGATGCTCAAGGCGCTGGAGGGGTAAATCCCACCAGCGCCCAGGGAGATCGGGGGACGCAATACTTAATTCCCACAGCACCTTGGGTTCCGCTCCATCGCCAAGAGAATTAAGTATTGCGTCCCCCGATCTCCCCCATCAGCGCCCGGCACACCTCCTCCGGGGTGGTGAAATCTACCCTTGGGTGGCGGAACGGCACCCATTGGAAGCGCTGGTAGAAGGTCTTCCCCGGATGGGGCGGGCGCGAGTAATCGTGGTCCGGCTGCGGCCGCAGCGCCTCGCGGGCGATTTCGACGTAATCGAGGTTGCCCCGCTCCGAGGCGTAGAGCGCCAACAGGCGGCGTTTTTCGACCCGCTCCTCCGACGCCAGGGTGACCAGTTCGGCGGCGGGGCCGGGCGGCGACAGGAAGCATTGGCTGCGCACCGCCCCCTCGGCGAAGTTGTAGAGTGGCGCCTCGAACACCGGCAGCTGGGGCCGGAGCCGGCTGGCGAGGAAGCTGGCGGCGTCATGGTCCTGGTGGCCCCCCTCATAGGCCGGCACCCACACCGCGTCGATCGCCTGGGCGGCCAAGACTGCCCGCACCGCCGCCAGGGCTTCGCCCAGTCGATCCTTGAGGCGGCGCGATGGGATATCGAGGAAGATGGCGGCGGCGAGACCAAGTTCGGTCGCCACCCGCTCCGCCTCGGCGCGCCGCTTCGCCACCATCCGCGGCCGCGCCCGCCGCCGCCACGGCCACAGCGCCTCGGCTTCGGGCAGGCCATCGGTGAGGAACAGCACCACCACCGAAGCCCCGGCCAGCCGCCGCCGCGCGATCAGCGCCGCGAAGCCGACCAGTTCGTCATCCGGATGCGGCGCCAGCACCAGAATCCGGCAAGGTCTCACACCTTCTCCCCCGCCGCGGCGCGCCATACCGGCAGCAGGTCCTCGGCCAGCACGCCGTCCCAATCCGCCTGCGCGTCGGCGGCGGCGGCGCGGACCTCGGCGCGCATGGCGGCCAAGCGGGTGGGATGGCTGGTCAGTGACAGCAGCGCCTCGGCCCAGGGCAGCACCCCACCGGCGGCGACGACCAGTCCGGTGTGGCCGGGATCGATGGCCATGGCCATGCCACCCTTTTCCGCCACCAGGGCCGGCACGCCCGAGGCCAGGGCTTCGACCACGGCGTTGCCGAACACCTCGATCTCGGAGGGCAGCGCGAACAGGTCGGCAGAGGCGTAGACCCGCGCCAGCCGTTCGGGGTCGATCTGACCGGGGCAAACCGCGCGCGGCCCCAGCAAGGTGGCCACCTGGCAGCGCAGATTGCCCTCGCCGGCACAAAACAGAACCAGCGGCGCGCCACGCTCGGCCGCCAGCCGTACCCCCTCGGCCAGATGGCCGACATTCTTGCTGACATCCATGCGGCCAACGAACAGCAGCACCACCGCGTCGGCGGGCACCCCGAACTCGGCCTCCAGCCAGGCGCGGTCCCGCTTGGCCGGTGAGAACAGGGTGTGGTCGATGCCGCGCCGCAGCAAGCGGACCCGCTCGGCCGGCATCGCCATCAGTGCCCGGTTACGGTCGTCCTGACGCGACACCAGGGCATACGAGCATTGCGCCTGATAGCGCCGTAGCGCCGCCAGCTTGCCCGCCTCCGCCCGCTCGGGCAGCCGCAGGCGGTCGATCAGCAGCCGCCCCAGCCGGCCTTCGCCAACCACGCGAGCGATGGTTTGGCGGGCGAACAGCCGCGTCAGCGCCGGCGTCGCGGTGTGGACCGAGTTGACCAGCGGCGTGCCGGTGCGCCAGGCCACCCGGGCTGCGGTGCGGGCGAAGGCGAAATAGGCGTCGGTGGTGTGCAGCACGTCGAAGCCGTCGCCAAGACCGGCGGCCAGCCGGGGATGCCACGGCGCCATGTCGGTGTGGTCGGGAATATCGCCGGTCAGGAAGGCCAAGCGCTTGGTGCTGAACACTGGGGGCAAGGTGCGGTAGCGCACGTTGGCGGCGAGGGTTTCCGTCGTCGACCGCTCGCCCGAAAAGAACACGGTCAGGTCGAGCTCATCGCCGAATGCCGCCCCCGCCGCCGCCTGGGCGAAGCGCTCCCAGCATTTCACGTGACCGCCCGATTTGGCGCCGCGCATCAGATCGACCATCACCGCCACCCGCAAAGGGTGACGCAGCGACGAGGCGACGAACATCATTTGAATCCACGCGCCCCCAACGTTTCCAACCCCTGACTTCGAACCGATTCCGTGCCGCGGCGCAATCTAGCTTAGGGAGTGCGCCAATGCCCAATAGCGGGGCTACCGATCGCGTCGGCCGTTCTCGATCTTCCGCCATCTCGCCACATTCGCGTTATGCTGCTCAAGAGATGTGGCGAAAACGTGGCCGCCGCTCCCATCGGCGACGAAGTAAAGGTCGTTGGTGGCAGCCGGGTGCAGCACCGCCTCGATGCTGGCCTTGCCCGGATTGGCGATCGGGGTTGGCGGCAAGCCGTCGATGACGTAGGTATTCCAGGGGTGGGCGGCGGCGAGATCCTCATGGACCAGTGGACGGTCGAGCACCCCCCAATGCTGCGACAAGCCATAAATGACCGTGGGATCGGATTGCAGCCGCATGCCGCGGCGCAGGCGGTTCTCGAATACTGCCGCCACCCGCGGTCGTTCGCTGGTCAATGCCGTCTCGCGTTCGACGATCGAGGCCAGCACCAGCGCCTCTTCCCTGGTTTTCAGCGGCAGACCGGACGCGCGCCCGGCCCAGCCGGCATCCAGCGTCTGGCGCATCGCCTTTTCCATTCGCGCCACCACCTCGTCGCGCTGGTCGTCGCGCGACAGGTACCAGGTTTCCGGCAGCAGCGAGCCTTCGGCCGGCGGCCGCGCCACCTCGCCGGCGAGATAGTCGGCACCGTCGACCTCGGCCAGCACCCGGCGCACCGTCAGGCCCTCGGCGATGGTCAGCTTGTGGATCACGGTGCGGCCCTCGGCCATCTGCACCAGGGCGCCCTCGGCGCTGATCGCGGCGGGGAACAGGTATTCGCCGGCTTTGGGCCGCAGCCCGGTCAGCCGCGCCGCCACCACCACCAGCCAGCGCCCCTGGACCACGCCCGCATCGGCCAGGCGACGGCCGACCTCCTCGGTCCCAGCGCCCTTGGGGATCAGCACCGTCGCCGGCTGTTCCAGCGGGCCGGGAGCGGAGAATTCGCGGTGGCCTTCCCACAGCGCCCAGAAGCTGGCGGCGAAAGCCAGCAGCGCCAGCGCCGCCAATCGCGGCAGCAACCAGCCTCGCCGAAATGGCGAAAACCCCCGGCGCCGGGGCGCGCGAGGGCTTTCAGAACTTTCCTTACGTCGACTCATGGCGCCGCGGCGAAGATCACCGAAGCGTTGGTGCCGCCAAAGCCGAACGAGTTGGACATGGCGATGCGCACCTTACGCTCCTTAGCCGTATGCGGCACCAGATCGATGTCGCAACCCACCGACGGATTGTCAAGATTAAGGGTCGGCGGCACTAGCCCGTCGCGGATCGCCAGCAGCGAGTAGATCGCCTCGACCGCGCCGGCGGCACCCAGCAGGTGGCCGATCGACGACTTGGTCGAGCTCATCGACAGCTTGTAGGCGTGGTCGCCGAACAGCCGCTTGACCGCACCCAATTCGATCTCGTCGCCGAGCGGCGTCGAGGTGCCGTGGGCGTTGATGTAGTCGATCGCCTCGGGAGCGAGGCCGGCCCGCTTCAGCGCCATCTTCATGGCGCGAAAGCCGCCATTGCCGTCGTCGGCCGGGGCGGTGATGTGGTGGGCGTCGCCCGACATGCCGTAACCGATGATCTCGCCATAGATCTTGGCGCCACGGCGTTTGGCGTGCTCGAGTTCCTCAAGCACCACGATGCCCGAGCCCTCGCCCATGACGAAGCCGTCACGGTCCTTGTCCCAGGGGCGCGAGCCCTTGGTGGGGGCGTCGTTGAAGGCGGTCGACAGCGCGCGCGCCGCCGCGAAGCCGGCCAGGCCGAGCGGGCAAACCGCCGCTTCGGCACCGCCCGCGACCATCACGTCGGCATCGTCGAACATGATCAGCCGGGCGGCGTCGCCAATGGCGTGGGCGCCGGTAGCGCAGGCCGTCACCACCGAGTGGTTGGGGCCTTTGAACTGATAGCGGATCGAGACGTGACCCGAGACCAGGTTGATCAGCGACTGCGGAATGAAGAACGGGCTGATCTTGCGCGGGCCGCCGTTGGCCAGCGTCATCGCGCCGGCCGACAGCGCCGGCAGACCGCCGATGCCCGAACCGATCATCACGCCGGTGCGTTCGCGATTTTCGTCATCCTCGGGCTTCCAGCCCGAATCCTCCACCGCCTCGACCGCCGCCCCCAGGCCGAACAGGATGAAATCATCCATTCGCCGGCGATCTTTGGAGGTGGAAACCGAATCGGGATCGAATTCACCCTCGCCGGTGCCACGTGGCACGATTCCAGCGATTTTCGCCGGCATCTCCGAGACATCGAAATGATCGATGCGGCGCAGACCCGATTGCGAGTTGGTGAGGCGTTGCCAGTTGTGCGCCACGCCGCTACCAAGCGGGGTGACGAGGCCGAGGCCGGTGACGACGACACGTCTCATGGAAAGCCGTTCCATTCGCTACTTAGACGAAGGGCGCCACCCCATGCGGGCCGGCGCCCCTGGATGGTCGCTCAGGCGCCAGCGTTCGCGGAGATGAACTCAACCGCGTCCTTGACGGTGAGGATCTTCTCGGCGGCGTCGTCGGGGATCTCGCAACCGAATTCTTCCTCGAAGGCCATGACCAGCTCGACGG
>Ga0316222_1005405_pt1 | contig 10944 bp, 8 predicted proteins | sample TBH18011metaG_FD_206008 | JGI IMG/M metagenome (GOLD analysis project Ga0316222, IMG submission 206008) | Freshwater microbial communities from Trout Bog Lake, Wisconsin, USA - TBH18011 | ecosystem: Environmental > Aquatic > Freshwater > Lake > Hypolimnion/Profundal zone | place: USA: Wisconsin... | reverse complement strand
TGGAGCCGCTGAACCAGTCGGCTTTTATGAAATGGCTGCAGTGGGCAAGCCCCAACAGCGATGGCGTCCACTTCGGCGACATGGTTTACGAAGGCTCCGCCGGGCTGGGCTGCGGCCTTGGTCTTTACGCGCTGTTTTTGTTGCTCGGCGCCTGGTTCATCAAACCGGTCGCGCGTGTTGCCAAAGTTGATTTCCCTTGGGAATGGCGGATGGCACCATGGACCGCGTGGCTGGCGCTGGGTGTGGTCATGGCCCAGGTGACATTTACCCACGTCACCCGTTACGCGGCGTCCTTTTATCCGCTCATCATCATTTCCGTTTTGCTACTGCCGCGCGTCGCCGCCGTCGAGCGCCGCAAAATCGCCGGCGTGATTGCTGGGATTGCGATGCTCGCGGTTGTTCCTGTAATTCTGCTCACGCCAGCGCGTCCAGTCATCCCGTTTGAGCGGCTCGCAAAAATCATTCATCGTCCGGCGCTTCAAGCTGTCGCCGCCAAATATCATTACTGGGCGATCATGCGCGACGACCTTGCGCCGTTGCGGGAACAACTGCCGCCGGGCGTCACGCGGTTGGGCTACGCCGCCGGTTTTCGCGACACCTCTTACGGATTATGGAAACCGTTCGGCAGCCGCGTGGTGGTGGAACTCGGTCTGCCACTGGGTGCCAAGACACCACCGCCGGCGGATTTGGAATACGCGGTGGTGACGGCCAAAGGATTGCAAAGCCGCTACGGACTAGGCCTGGATGACTGGCTAAATCTTTACCACGCGGAAATTGTTTACGAGCTGAAGCGCAGCGTCTCGCTCGTCTCCTCCGATCCGGCCACCTACGATTCTTGGTATCTCGTCCGGTTCCGGCACTGAAGTTGCGCGGCGGTGGGATTTACAAATTAACCACCGCCGGGTCGCCGTAGAGCGTGAAGGAGCCGGTGCGCTCGATCTTCACGTCCATGAGCTGCCCCTGATGGCGGGCGCTGCCGTCGAACAGCACGATGCGGTTGCAGCGCGTGCGGCCGGTGTAGCGCGCGGCGTTTTTCTTGCTCGGCCCTTCCACGAGAATTTCCACCTGCCGGCCGATGAAGGCGTCGTATTTGCGCGCGGCGATCTCGTTGACGAGGTTCAGCAGGCGCTCGTTGCGCTCCTCGCGGATTTCCAACGGCACCTGGTCGGGCATCACGGCGGCGGGCGTGTCGCGGCGCTGCGAGTATTTGAAAATATAGGCGTTGTCGAACTGCACTTCGCGGCAGAGCGAGAGCGTCTGCTCGAAATCTTCTTCGGTCTCGCCGGGAAAGCCGACGATGATGTCGGTGTAGATCCCCATTTCCGGTTTGGCCGACCGCAATTTCTGAATGATGCCGAGAAATCTTTCGCGCGTGTAGCCCCGGTGCATCAATTTCAGCAGGCGGTCGCTGCCGCTTTGCAGCGGAATGTGCGCGCTCTCGCACAGCTTCGGCAAGCGCGCATAAGCCTCAACCAGATCGTCGCCGTAACCTTTCGGATGCGGCGAGGTGAAACGGATTCTTTCCAAGCCATCAATTTCGTGCACGGCGTCGAGCAGTTGGACGAATGGAGAAAGTGATGAGTGATGAGTGATGAGTGATGTGTCGCGTTTGCCGAAACTGGTGACGATCTGTCCAAGCAAGGTCACTTCCTTCACGCCGCGCCCCACCAGTTCGCGGCATTCGGCCACGATGTCAGGGATGGTGCGGCTGCGTTCCTCGCCGCGCGTGGCCGGCACAATGCAGAAGGTGCAATGCTGGTTGCAGCCTTGCATGATGCTGACGAACGCGGACACGGAAGTCTTCGCGCTGCCGTTGAGCAGATGTTCGCGGATGGTCGCCTCGCTCTTGGGTTCGGCGGCGGTGTCCACGATTTTCGTGCGCTTGCCGCCAGCGAGCAGTTCGTCAATGTATTCCGCCGCGCGATGAAATTTCTGCGTGCCGAGCACCAAATCCACGTCCGGCAGCTTGTCAATCAGCTCCTGCCCGCGGCTTTGCGCCATGCAGCCCATGAAACCGACGATCTGGTCACGCTTTTCGCTGCGCGCGGTGCCGACCAGGTTTTTCATCTTGTTGATGGCTTTCTGCTCGGCCAGATCGCGCACGCTGCAAGTGTTCAGCAAGACCACGTCGGCGGCGGATTCGGACTTGGCGAGCGAATAGCCCTTGGCCACGAGCTGCGCGGCGACGGCTTCGCTGTCGCGCTCGTTCATCTGGCAACCGTAGGTTTTGATGAAAACACTGGGCATGATGCGGCGGACAGGATACCACGGACGGGGGCGTTGCAAAGTTGAAACACCGGGGCATCGCCAAAGCCGCGCTTGCGGGCGGGCGCGAACCTTGTATTTTCAGCGGACGGTAATCGCATGGAAAACCAACTGCTCAAGGTTCTGCTGATCAGCGGCGACGCGGATTCCGCGCGCCACCTCGGCGAACTGCTGCTCTGCGCGGCGGACACCGTGGACGTGACCGTCGAGCCGACGGCGGACGCCGGGCTGTCCATGCTCGCGACCAATTCCTTTGACGCCGTGCTGTTCGACATTCCCGCAGTCAACACCGCCGCGCTGTTCCAGATCACGCTGCTCACCACCAAGGCGCCGCAACTGCCGGTGCTGGTCGTCGGCCCCGGCGAGGACGAGGCGTTTCTGGCCGAGGCCGTGTTCAGCGGCGCGCAGGAATACCTCGGGCGCGAACAGCTCGCGGCGACCACGCTGCGCCACGCCATCCATTGTTCCATCGCGCGCCAGCAGGAACGCATCGCCCTGGTTGAGGAGAAGGAAAATTACTACGGTATCTTCGACCATCTGGTGGAAGGCATTTTCCGCACGTCGCCCAACGGCAACTACCTGATGGCGAACGTCGCGCTGGCGAAAATTTACGGCTACGGCTCGCCGGTCGAGGTGATGGCCAATATCAAGGACATCGCCAACCGCCTTTACGTCGAGCCCAACCGCCGTGAGGAGTTCGTCCGGCTCATGCAGGAGAGCGACACCCTGAGCGGCTTCGTGTCCCAGATCTATCGCAAGGACGGCAGCATCATTTGGATCGAGGAAAACTGCCGCGCCGTCCGCGACGGCCAGGGCCGGCTGCTTTACTACGAGGGCACCGTCGAGGACATCACGCAGCAACGGCAGACGGAGGAGGCGTTGAAACGCTCCGAATCGCTCTACCATTCGCTCGTCGAGACCATGCCGCAGGGCGTCTTCCGGCGCGATTTGCAGGGGCGCTTCACGTTCGCCAACCAGCCCTATTGCAAGTTCCACCAGCGGCCGCCCGAAGAGATCATCGGCAAGACCGACTACGACTTTTTCCCCAAGGCCGCCGCCGACAAATACTGGCACGACGATTTGAACCTCATGGAGAATGGCGAGACCATGGACATCCTGGAGCAGGTCGTGGCACCCGTCACCGGGGAAAAGCAGTATCATCACGTCATCAAGACCCCGCTGCGGGATGAAACCGGCCGCGTGATCGGCCTGCAGGGCATGGTGTGGGATGTCACCGAGAAAATCCGCGCCGAGGAAAAAATCCGCGTGACCACCGCCGAACTCGCCCGCAGCCGCGAGGAACTGCGCGGCAAAAACCAGACCATGGAGGAAAACCTGCGCGTGGCCGCCGAAATCCAGCTCGCCATGCTGCCGCAGCAGTATCCGGTGTTCCCGCCGGGCGTGCCGCCGGAAGCGAGCGCCTTCCAGTTCGTCCACCGCTACGAGGCCGCCGAATCCGTCAGCGGCGACTTCTTCTCCGTGTCGCAGCTCTCCGACACCGAGGCCGGCGTCCTCATCTGCGACGTGACCGGCCACGGCGTTCGCGCCGCGCTCGTCACCGCCATGATCCGCGCCATTTCGGAAGAGCTGAAGCCCCTCGCCCGCGACCCCGGCAATTTTCTCCGCCAGTTGAACTGCGACCTGTGCAGCATCCTCAAGAACTCCGGCTCGACCCTGCTCACCACCGCCTTTTACGCCGTGGCCGACTGCCGCACCGGCACGCTGCGCTTTGCCAACGCCGGCCATCCCAAGCCGCTCATCCTCCGCCGCGCCGCCGGCACGGTGACGCCGCTCGCCAACGCCAGCGGCCGCGGCCAGCCCGCGCTCGGCCTGTTCGAGGACCCGCCCTACACCACCAGCGAGACCGTGCTGGTGCCCGGCGATTTCCTGATGCTCTTCACCGACGGCCTTTACGAGGTGCAGGGGCAGAACGAGGAACTCTACTCGCAGGAACGCCTGACGCTCGACGTGAAAAACCTCCTGCACCGTCCGCCCGCCGCGCTGTTCGACGAGCTGATTGGTGTCGTCCGCGGCTTCGCGCTCAACAGCGAGTTTGACGACGACGTCTGCCTCGTTGGCCTGGACTACGTCGGCATGCCGGCGTGGAAATCCTGAAAGCCAAGCCGCCCGGACGGTTGAAACCATCCGGGCGGTTTGAAATGTGTTTGCCGGTTTATTCCTGCACGTATTTGATGATGCGGGTCTTCTCGGTGCGGCGGCGGAGCGCCTCGTCCAAGACTTTCTTGCGCAGGCGCAGGTTTTTCGGCGTGGCTTCCACGTATTCGTCCACGTCAATGTATTCCAAGGCGCGTTCGAGCGAGAGTTTCATGGGCGGCGCGAGCTGGATGCCCTTGCCGTCGCCCTGTGAGCGCATGTTGGTCAAACGCTTTTCCTTGACGGGATTCACCGGGATGTCGTTCTCGCGGGCGTTTTCGCCGACAATCATGCCGACGTAAATGGCGTCGCCGGCCTCGACCATGAGGCGGCCGCGTTCCTGCACCATGTTGAGCGCGTAGTTGGTGGCCTCGCCGTTGTCCATGCTGACGAGCGAACCGTTCTTGCGCGCGGCAATCTCGCCGCAGTCGGGGCCGTATTCGTGGAAGAGATGGCTCATCACGCCCATACCCTTGGTGGAGTTCACGAGGTCGGTCTCAAAGCCGATCAGGCCGCGCATGGGAATCAAGGCCTCGACGGAGACCTGGTTGCCAACGTGGTTCATGTTCGTGATCTGCGCCTTGCGGCCGGAAAGGTTCTCCATGATGCTGCCGAGGCATTCGCTGGGGATTTCGACGAAGAGTTTTTCAATCGGCTCGAGGGCGTTGCCGTCCTTGTCCTTTTTCCAGAGCACTTCGGGGCGGGAGACGAGGACTTCGTGGCCTTCGCGGCGCATCTGCTCGACGAGAATGGCGATCTGCATTTCGCCACGGCCGCTGACGGCGAAGATTTTCGGGTCGCTGGTCTGCGCGATGCGCAGGGCGACATTGGTGCGAATCTCTTTGACGAGGCGATCCCAGATGTGGCGGGCGGTGACGAGCTTGCCATCCTGGCCGGCGAGCGGGCCGTCGTTGACGGCGAATTCCATCTGAATGGTCGGCGGGTCAATCGGGATGTAGGGCAGGGTGGCGCGCAGTTCACTGTCGCAAATGGTCTCGCCGATGAACACTTCCTCGAACCCGCAGATGCCGACGATGTCGCCGGCGTGCGCTTCCTGGATCTCGATGCGCTTCATGCCCTCGAAATGGTAGAGCATGGTGACCTTGTTCTTGGAGAGCTTGCCGTTGCCGTGGCGGCAAATGGCGGGGTCGCCGACCTTGACCTTGCCTTCGTAAATCTTGCCGAAAGCGATACGGCCGAGATATTCGGAGTAATCGAGGTTGGCCACGAGCAACTGGAAACCGTCGCCGGCCTTGGCGCGCGGCGGCGGAATGTGCTTCACGATGGCGTCGAAGAGCGGTTCCATCGTGCCGGTGACGTGCTCCAGTTCGGTCTTGGCGTAACCTTCCTTGGCGGAGCAATAGATGAACGGGAAATCAAGCTGCTCGTCGGTGGCGTTGAGCGACATGAAAAGTTCGAACACCTGGTCGAGGACCTTCTTGGGATTGGCGTTCTCGCGGTCAATCTTGTTGATGACGACGATGGGCTTGGCGCCGGCCTCAAGCGCCTTGCGCAGCACGAAGCGCGTCTGCGCCTGCGGGCCTTCGGCGCTGTCCACGACGAGGAGCACGCCATCAATCATGTTCATGATGCGCTCCACCTCGCCGCCGAAGTCGGCGTGTCCGGGGGTGTCCACGATGTTGATGTGGTAGTTCTTGTATTTGAAGGCGGCGTTCTTGGCGCGGATGGTGATGCCCTTTTCCTTTTCGAGGTCCATCGAGTCCATCAGGCGTTCCTCGGATGATTCGTGCTGGTTGGCGCGGAAGGTGCCGGACTGCTTCAGGAGACAATCAACGAGCGTGGTCTTGCCATGATCAACGTGCGCGATGATGGCGATGTTGCGGATGTGTTGCATATTGTAAATGTTCGGACTACTCACGTCGCTCAATATACCAGACGTGACAAGCGGCACGAACGGGAAAGCGGCGGAAAAGCCGGGTTGCGTATAATGGAGATTTGCGGCCAAAGGTCAAGCTCCGTGGGCAATAATAAACGGCCGGCAGGCGTGGCCCGACCCCGGGGATTCAGGAGGCCGGCTTGAAGGTGCGCACGTAGGCGGCCAGGGCGGCGATTTCGGCCACGGAGAGTTTATGCCCGAACGCCGGCATGGCCTTCGGCCCGGTCCGGATCGCTTTGGTGATTTCGTCGTCGGTGGTGGTCCCCTGCCAGATCGGGTCGGTGAAGTTTTGGGCGCCGAGCAACCAGCCGCGGAAGGTCTTGGCGCGGCCGTCCACCCCGTGGCATTTCACGCAGCTTTCGGCGAAGAGGGCGCGGGCCTCCACTTTGTCCTGGGGATAACCGGCCTCCCGTGCCGCGAGGGGCGGTTTCGACTGGCAGCCAACGGCGAAGCCGAGGATTCCTGCAAGGAGCATCAACCCGGATGATCGGGACATTCTCGTTTTCATGATTCACCTATTCCACAGGTCGGAAAGGGTTGCCAATCTTATTTCCGGCTAAACCAGCTTGTTGAGCTTCAGCGGCGGAACCTCGGCGCGCGGCTTGACCGGCTCCGCGACCCGTCAGCCGGCGGCTTTGACCTGCTGTTTGAACTGCAACGCCGCGAGCGCGTAGCCGCCGTCGTTGCCGTCAATGAAGTGGACGTGGCTTTCGCGTCGGAGCGAGAAGACCACGCACGTCATCAGCGCGCTGCCTGACCGGTGCGTGCCGTAGAAAATGGCGCCCCGGCGGTGTTCCGCTTCGAGATAGGCCAGAATGTCCGCGACTTTGCCGGCGGGAATGTCCAGCACCATCCGCAGCAGGCCGTCGAATTTCCGGAAATCCGAGCGCGACACGGAGGCGCGCTGGTAGCGGCGCGGATTGAACCACGGCGCGGGAATGCCCGTGTTGAAGACGAACGCGCCGCCCAGCGAATGCGCCAGCGTGCGAGTGGTAGCCCAGCACCGCGCCAGCCACCCGCCAGTTCCGGCATGGGTGCGGGCTTCGAGACCCAGCGTCTTCGGCGGCCAGCCCGTGTGCAGGGCGGAAACTTTCACCGGATTTAATTTTTCAACCGTCAGGCCGGTGAGTTCGCGCAGGCGGGAATAAAATTGTTGGTAATAGCGGTCCGCTGCCGCGCCGGCCAGCCGCGTTTGGACGAGCAGCGTCAGGATTTCACCGTTGGTCGAGGGCAGCGGTTCCCAACGGCAGGAAAGCCCGCTGACATCGGCGTCGGGCGCGCCGTCGTCCGGTGGAATCAGGCAGGCGCTGCCGGGCGATTTGATCCGCCGCTCGGCTTCCATCAAACCGGTTCCGCCGAGCATGGCGAGTTCCACCAGGCCGGCGGCACGGTATTTCGCCGCTTCCACGGTGAAGCCGGCGGCGTGCAGTTCGCGGACCGGAACCCGGCCGATCCGCAGTTCGAGGGAAAATTGTTTTGCCGCCATCGCCGCGACGCCTTGCAGGGTCCGCTGGATGATTGGCGCGAGCGAGGCGGGTGCGGCGAGGGTCGCGCCGTCGCCGCCAAACACGAACGGCACCGACCCGTCGCGGCAGCGGTTCAACACGGCGACGATGCACGCGGCGCCGACCATGTTGACCGCGCGATAAAGCCCGCGCTGCAGCGCCTCGGTGGAATTGCTCACGTCCGCCACATAAATCACCCAGTCGTCGGGCAGGCGATGGTAATTGCCGCTGTCGAGGACGTCCTCAAACTCCGTCAGCGCCGGCAAATCTGCAAAGAAGTTTTCGCTGGGCATGACGAGGAAATGTCTGACGCGACTTCGCGCCGGTGGAAAATGTTAAACCAGCTTCTTCAAGCGCGGATCCTCCGCGAGCTTCTTGACCAGCTCCTTGATTTTCTGCGCCTGCGATTTGTGCGCGAGCAGCACCGCGTCGTCCGTCTGCACGAGAATCGAATCGCGCAGGCCGACCACGCAGATGGGCGTGCGGTTCTTGGTGCGCGCGTCGTAGATGATGTTCCGCGCGGCGTCCACATGGATGAAGTCCGCCACGGCGGCGTTGCCCTCGGCGTCCTGCTTGACGTGCCGCGCGAGCGCCGGCCATGCGCCGAGATCGTCCCACTCAAACGCGCCGTCGGCCACGATGACGTTTTGCGCCTTTTCCATCAGCGCAAAATCAATCGAGATTTTTTTGATGTCCGGATATTCCTTCGCGAGAACCTTGGCGAGCTTCGCCGGATTGTTCGCGACCTTGAACCACCGCTGGCACGCGGCGAACATCTCCGGCTGATGTTTCTCCAACCCGTTCGTGACGGTGATGAAACTCCAGACGAACATTCCCGCGTTCCAGCGATACTGGCCGCTGTTGACATATTCCAGCGCGGTCTCGAAGTTTGGTTTCTCCACGAAGCGTTCCGCCTTGTAAAAAATCGTCTTGGTCTTTTTCATGCCCGGCGGGGTCGGCAGTTCCGCACCGGTGTGGATGTAGCCGTAGCCGGTCGCCGGATCGGTCGGCTTGATGCCGATGGTCACAATCGCCTGGCCCTGCGCAGCCACGTCGAATGCGTCGCTCAAGACCTGCTGGAATTTTTTTGTGTCAGGAATGACGTGGTCCGCCGGCAGCACGGCCATCACGGCCGTCGTCGAGCGCGCGCCGACGAGCGCCGCGCCCAGCGTGACGGCGGCGCAGGTGTCGCGGCCCATCGGTTCGGCGACGACGTTGTCCTTCGGCAATTTCGGAAGCTGCTTCCGCACCTCGCCCACCTGCGCGGTGTTGGTGATGATGAAAATGTTTTTCGCCGGCACGAGCGGCAGCACGTTGTCCACGGCCGACTGGAGAAACGAGCGCTTGCCGAACAGTGTGAGGAGCTGCTTGGGCATCTTTTCGCGGCTCAGCGGCCAGAAGCGCTCGCCGCGCCCGCCGGCCATGATGATGACGAAGCGATCCTGGATGCCGACGGTGGTTTTGGCGGTTTTTTTCATGTATTGACCTGTGGAATTGTCCAAACACAGGCCGGCAAATGGACCGTATCCGCCGGGGCTGCGCCTGCGTTTTCGCCAGCATAACATTGTCTGGAACGCGGTTGCAAGCGCGCGGGTTGAAGGTGAAAAACGCCACCCGACCCGGCGGTTTTCGTCAATCCGTCAGGAAGTGAAATTAATCTGTTGACAAAATCAGGCGCTTTTAATAAAGATTGAACATCAGTTGGTTTTGAGCTTCCAACTTCGGGAGGGAGCGACCGACTAAATCAAAAGGAAAAAAAAGGTAACAAACAAACAAGGAAAAATATGAAAACATCCAAAGTCATTACGGGTTGTGCATTGGCCGCTGGGCTGATGGCTTTCGCACCCCAATCCCAGGCGCTCGTCATTGACAATTCGGTGGTTGCCCCCGTAAACGTAAAGGCGACCGTCACCTATGTGAATGGCAGTAGCAAGGTTCAAAAAGTCAGCTTTTCCAACAAGGACATTTTGAAAAAAGTGGGGGCGCCCAAGGGTTCCAAGCTAGCCACTTGGGAAGGTGACATGGTCGTCATCTCCGATAATCTAATTTGGGAAGACCTCACCGTGGCGGGGAATGTTTCGTTTGACATGGTGGATTTGTCTGATAACACAACCCTCGGCAAGAACGGGGCCTTCAAATATGCCGAGGTCGGCACCTACACCATCGACTATGCCAGCGATGGCGATTTAGTGGATCTTACTGACAATGCCGAAGCGTTTGATGTCAGCGGCACCTACTCCTTAAAAGTGTCAGGTTCCGCTGTTAAAAATGGTGACCAAACCCAGACTGGGAAGTTCACGACATCAAACCTGTCTGGTGAGGCTTATGACAGCACGATCGGTCAAACCTTGCCCGTGAGTGCCACGGTGTCCGGCGGCGGCAGCGGCAAAGTGCTTGTCCCGTAATTATCGCAGCCTTCAGACCGGTTCGAAATGGCTTGAGGCTGTTTTGAACCGGTTTTTTATTAACCATCGGAGCCAACATGAGACCCAAAATTTTCATTCTTGTCCTGCTGGCTGGTCTGGCCGGCATCACCGGCATTGTTCTGCTAAAACATCAGTCGCCGCCGCCGACTCCGGCCGCCCAGCAAGTCCAAGCCGTCGCACCGCCAACCACGCCGGCCATCAAGACGGAAGTGCTGGACGCACCGGTCACGCCCGCTCCGGCCAGTATCGCTGCGCCGGTTGCGGTCGCCGCGCCGCCGGTGGCCACCAACCCGGCTCCCGTGCTGCCGGTGGTGGACTCCGTGGACACCAACGCCCAGCACGAAGCCGAAGTTCAGGCGCAAATTGACAAGCTTCAGGATTTGCAGGCCAATGACGACCCCGCCTCGCTCAAGGCCATCCTCACCGAACTGGGCAATTCCGACCAGGAAGTGCGCGCGGCGGCGGTCGAGGCGACCATCCAGTTTGGCGACCGCAGCGCCATTCCCGTGCTGAAAGACCTGGCTGCCACCACGGCGGACAGCGGCGAGAAGAAAGCCCTGCTGGACGCCGCCGAATTTCTGTCGCTCCCGTCCATGACGGAAATCCACGCGGCCAAACTGCAGTCGCAGCAGCAATAAGGCGGCGGAAAATGCCGGTTCAGGCGGACTTCACCGCGTCCGCCAGCGACTTCACAAAC
>Ga0316222_1005398_pt1 | contig 10956 bp, 9 predicted proteins | sample TBH18011metaG_FD_206008 | JGI IMG/M metagenome (GOLD analysis project Ga0316222, IMG submission 206008) | Freshwater microbial communities from Trout Bog Lake, Wisconsin, USA - TBH18011 | ecosystem: Environmental > Aquatic > Freshwater > Lake > Hypolimnion/Profundal zone | place: USA: Wisconsin... | reverse complement strand
GTAAAGGGATTTTCCTTTGCACGTATTTTTTCAATCAGGTTCTGTCTAACTTCATCTTTAATAGATTTAGGCTTATATCCATTTGCTTTTAACTGCCCCAGTGTTTTGATCTTCAGAATATCCATGTATTATTGTTGTGTCTTTTTTAATATACCGTTTTACGTTTTCCGCTTTCAAAATCTTTAAATATAAAACTGCCCAATGTATCCAGGCTGGCAAAAAAAGCCTTTCCATGATTGGTTTCTGTAAATTCCTGCACAAAATTCTGCAGATAAGGGTCGGACGCAATCATAAATGTGGTCACGGGTATTTTAAGTTTCTTGCATTGTGCTGCTAAATTAATACATCGGTTTACCACTTTCCGGTCCAGGCCAAAACTGTTTTTATAATAACGTCCTCCTATCTTCAGGCAGGTGGGTTTACCATCTGTAATCATAAAGATCTGCTTATTCGGATTCTTGCGTTTTCTTAAAATATCCATGGCAAGCTCCAGTCCAGCCACCGTATTGGTATGATAAGGCCCTACCTGTAAATAAGGCAGTTCCTTCACTTCAATGGTCCAGGCATCATTACCAAAAACCACTATATCCAGTGTATCTTTTGGATACTTGGTGGTAATCAGTTCACTGAGAGCCATGGCCACTTTTTTGGCAGGAGTAATACGGTCCTCCCCGTACAGTATCATGGAATGCGAAATATCAATCATCAATACGGTAGAAGTCTGTGTTTTGAAATCCGTTTCCCTGATCTGTAAATCATCCTCATGCATGGAAAAACTTTCCACCCCATGATTGATTTGTGCATTGCGGATACTCTCTGTAAAATCAATATGTTCCAGCATATCCCCAAACTGAAAGGGCCTTGTTTCCGGATTAATCTCATCTCCCTGTCCGGGTTTATAAGTCTGATGATTGCCCTGTTTGGTCTTTTGCAGTTTTCCGAATATTTCTTCCAGGCTTCTCCTGCGGATGGTCTGCTCCGATTTACCTGTAATATTGATTTCTCCTGAAACAGGATTTTCAGCTAAATAGCCATTTTCTTTCAGGTCTTCAATAAAATCACCAACCCCATATTCCTCATTGGTAAACCGATGCTGTTTATCCAGTTCACTCATCCAGCTAAGGGCTTCTGAAGCATCCCCGTTGGTATAAGTAAGCAACTGCATAAAAATATCCAGCATCTGTTCAAACTTGCTTGCTGATGCTTCATCCGGTTTAAATTGTATAAAACGATGTCCGATCATATTTGTAAACTAATAAAAATTATGCTAATAAAGGATTATCAAATAATATTCCCTGATAACCAACAAATTCAGGAAACTAAAGTTCAAAAAAAAGCCGTTCCAAAAAGAACGGCTTTGGGAAAATTTTATCAAAATAATTTATTGGGCGCTGTCCTTTACATAGGGCTTAGGAAATAAAGGATTCTTTTTATATACAGAATCCATTTGTCCCACCATATTCAGATACCCTTCTGCAGAACGTTTTTCTTCACTCATTGCTTCTGCAAAACGGCCATCCAGCGAATTATAATATTTAATCTGCTGTTGCAGGTCTTTCCTGAGGGAGTTTTCCACTTTGGCAGCAAGTACTGAATCTTCAGCCCTGTAACAGGCATCCAGGAACATCATGGATGTTCTGTTATGTGTATTGTTACGGCTTACCATTCCATAAGGGAAATTATCCTGAGAAATTCCTTCATCAGCTTTTTCAAGGATCTTGCGTGCTTCTTCCTTTCTTCCTTTGGAAGCAAGGTTACCACCTAACTGTCCGTAAGCTTCACGAATAGTTTCCAGATGCCTGCGGTTTTCTTCATCATAATAAACGCCTTTGATTCCCGCATTGCCAAAACCAAATTTATTCATCATTTTATCATACATCCAGTCGGTATTATAATCATCTCCCTGAACCGGTACCAGTCGATAGCTTAATCCGTCTTTACGTAAATATTTGCCAAAACCTATTTCTCCAAATGGTGCAGTAAAATAGATAGGTCTGCTCCATTTACTGGCAGCAATCACATTCAGAACAGCAATATCATTTTTCATCAATGCGTTTTTGGCAATATCAAAACGCAGTTCACTCACCACACTATCTTTGGCATTTACAGTTCCGTTTTTCAGTACAAAATCCTTATCAACAGGAACAGAGATCTTTTTAACCGGGAATGAATTTAGCCCTTCCCCTCTCGAATTATCCAGTTTATCCGGATCATCACTGCCCACATAATTCTTCATTAAATCATACAGGTCATAATAACGGTTTTCCGGGATATTTGGTTTGGGACTGTATACAATATAATCCCTTTTTCTGCCTTCAATCTGATCAGGTGTATAGATTACATCAATGGCATCACTTTCATTTACTTTATAACGCAGTTGGTTAATATACCAGTCAATCCCCAGCAGACTGTAATTTATTACCCTGATATCTTTACGGATTCCTTCCACTTCCTGGGCATACCATAATGGATAAGTATCATTATCTCCAAAAGTAAAGAGAATGGCATTGGGTGCACAGCTTTCGAGATAATCCTTCGCCAGGTCTCTCGACAGAACTTTTTTGCTACGGTCATGATCATCCCATTCCTGGTTGGCCATAATTACCGGTACTGCCAGTAAACAAACTGCTGTTGCAATGGCATTGGCAGACACCTGCGACAATTTCTTATTCAGCCATTCTGCTATCTGCATCACACCTAACCCTATCCAGATTGCATAGGCATAGAAGCTGCCCACATAGGCATAATCACGTTCACGTGGCTGGTTACCTGCCTGGTTGAGGTAAACAATAATGGCAATTCCCGAATATAAGAACAAGAGGAAGGTGGACATAGTATCATCGCCGCGTTTCTTATAATGGTAAAAGAGGCCAATCAATCCCAATATAAATGGTAATCCGAACAAGGTATTACGCGCTTTATTATTTTTCAGGCTATCCGGAAGCTGACTTTGATCGCCATACATTAAACCATCAATAAATTTAATTCCGGTAATCCAGTTACCATCCCGGTTATTACCCAGAAATACACCTTGCAGGTCATTCTGTTTACCTATAAAGTTCCAGGCGAAATAACGGAAATACATAAAGTAAAACTGGTATTGTACCAGGAACCTGATATTTTCAAATTGAGTGGGGGCACGTTCATATGTACCATCCTTCATTTTATTTATTTCAAAGAACATGGCATAATAATCTGCATGATACTGGTCATTGCTCGCATCCCATACACGGGGGAACACCATTTTATCATCTGCATTATAGAGGTAATGGCCTTCCCTTCCTGCTTCTATATATTTTTTAGTGCCTTTCTGATACTTAATATCACCTTGTTTGTAATCAACCGGCTGGGAAGTAAATTTCTGACCGTATAATAAAGGGAAATCACCATACTGGTCACGTCCCAAATAACCTACCAGGCTGATCGGATTGTCTACATTATACATGTCCACTGCAGGATCTGCATTGCTGCGGATCATAGTGGTTAAATAAGAACTGTAACCAATCAGAACAAACGTAAAACACCAGATTCCCAGTCTTAAATAAGCCCATGATTTTTTGGCTGCAAAACGCAATCCCAAATAAATCAGGACTGCTAGCAAAACAAAGAAAAAGGTAAAGCCACTGAAGAATGGTAATCCCAGATTATTCACAAAAATCCTGTCGAATGTACCGGCAAAACCGATAGAATACTGAATTACTACCACCTGAACAAATCCAAGGATAACAATACCCAGAATAAAGAAGATATAGATACCACCATAATAGTCTTTCTTATCTTTTGATAAATATTCAATCAGATAAAATATTCCGATAGCTACCAGTGTTCCAAAAATGATTAACCCGGAAACAGTACTGTCCATTGGAGCCCTGTCTGTGGCTTCCGCATTGGCTGCTATTAAAGCAGCAATAAAACCTAATACTCCTCCGGCAATTACCAGTCGTAAAAACCAGGTGCGGATGGCTTTATAATCAAAATGGTCTCTTTTTCTGAAATAATACACCATTACAATGGCAGGTATATTCAGTAAACACAATAAATGCACCCCAATAGATAACCCAATCAGGAAAAAGATAAACACCAGCCACCTGTCTGATCCCGGTTCATCTGCATTATTATCCCATTTTAAAATAGCCCAGAATACAATGGCACTGAAAAAAGAACTCATCGCATACACTTCACCTTCCACGGCACTGTACCAGAATGAATCTGAAAATGCATAAGCAAATGCACCCACTATACCGGCACCCATAATACCAATGGTCTGTGCAGTGGTCATACTATCATTAACCCCCACTTTTGCTATCCTCCGTGCAAAATGTGTAGTGGTCCAGAATAAAAACAAAATGGTAAATCCACTGGCCAATGCACTCATCACATTTACAGCTTTGGCTGCAGTTAATGGATTATCTCCAAATAAAATAATGAAAAAACGGCCTAACATCACAAAGAGAGGTGCTCCGGGCGGATGTGGAATCTGGAGCTTAAAACAAGAGCTTACAAATTCACCGCAATCCCAGAAACTACCACCCGCTTCGGCAGTTAATATATACACTGCGCTTGCTAAAACCAGTACTACCCATCCAACCAGGTTATTAATCTTTTTAAAGTTCATGATTTTTGTTTTATAAAGAGTGGGGCAAACATAACGAATTAACCCCTTTAATGTTTGATTTTAAAGAATGAATTTATTTTTTGGAAAGCCTGTTTTACATTTTTAACAGTTTCATAATCCTTGATTATTCTAATGATTATCACCGGGACAATCACAACTCCATTCCCTGTCCAGGTCAATGCAGGTAACAACAGTAACTGTTGATCCGCAGGGTGCAAAAATGACTCTCAAATGATCATTCTGAACATTTCCTTCCACGGCAAATTTCTGATGGCAGGCATCTCCTTCCAGTTCGCTTTTGCGGTAATTGACCGTACCGTTTTCCAGTACCTGCCTGATTTCAGTTTCATTGATATGCCTGCATTCCATCCTGCACCTGGCATGCCTGGAATAATGTATATTTTGTGGATGGCGGTTTAACCCGCTTTCGTCTGCGGCAGTTTCTTGCTTGTTGGATACCTGGTTTTGTGTTGGATTGCCGGGGTGGCAGGCAAGCAGCAATCCAGTAAACAGGAAGATAAACAATGGCTTCATGGGGGCAAGATAAGTATTTTTATATCTTTGCCCACTTATGCAAAAACAGCGGAGCGTAGCTTTTCATACTTTAGGGTGCAAATTAAATTTCTCAGAAACTTCCACTATCAGCCGAATGATGGAACAGGAAGGTTTCGAAAAAAAATCATTTGAGGATCTGGCGGATGTATATGTGATTAATACCTGCTCAGTAACAGATAATGCAGATAAGGAATGCCGGCAAATCGTAAGGCGTATCCAACGAAAAGCACCGGAAAGCCTGGTGGTGATCACAGGCTGTTATGCCCAGCTAAAACCAAAGGAAATTGCTGAAATTCCGGGGGTTGACCTGGTACTGGGTGCCGCAGAAAAATTCAATCTCGGTGCGCATATTGCAGAACTGGTAAAAGGGGATGCTACAAAGATCTGCAGCTGCGAAATTGAAGATGTATCCGGATTTACAGCCTCTTTTTCAATAAACGACCGTACCCGTACTTTTTTAAAAGTGCAGGATGGTTGTGATTATAACTGCAGTTTCTGTACGATCCCTATGGCAAGGGGGAAGAGCAGGAGCGATAGTATTGCCAATGTGGTGGCACATGCCAATACGCTTGCTCAGAACGGTGTTAAGGAAATTGTACTGACTGGAGTAAACCTGGGCGATTTTGGTAAAGGCCCTGATGGGGATAAAAAACAGGAAGAAGACTTTTTCGGTTTGATACAGCAGCTTGACCAGGTAGCTGGAATAGAACGGTACCGGATTTCTTCTATCGAACCTAACCTCCTTACCAATGAGATCATCGAATTTGTAGCAGCGGGCAGTAAATTCATGCCACATTTTCATATACCCTTACAGAGTGGAAGTAATACTATACTCGGACTGATGCGCAGGCGCTATAAACGGGAATTATATGCCGAAAAAGTGGCCCTGATTAAAAAGCTGATTCCGGATTGTGCTATCGGAGTGGATGTGATTGTAGGCTTCCCCGGTGAAACAGATACCGCATTTAAAGAAACCTTTGACTTTCTGCATACTCTGGACATCAGTTACCTGCATGTATTTACGTATTCTGAACGTGATGATACACTGGCAGTTACCATGAAAGGGATTGTGCCCATGCAAAAAAGGCATGAACGCAATAAAACACTTCGTAACCTCTCCTACATGAAAAACCAGTATTTTACCCAACAACATGCCGGGGAAACCCGTTCTGTGCTATTTGAAGATGCGCAGAAAAATGGTATGATGGAAGGTTATACAGATAATTATATCCGTGTTCAGACACCCTACAGAAAAGAATATGCCAATCAGATTATAGAATGGGCCATCTAGAACAAAAACCCGGAAATGTAACTATCCGGGTTTTTGTTCTGTTTTATTCTATTTGTAATTCCTATTGGGAATTAATATAGTTAATAGCAGCATCCACCACCAGGTCTTCCCCACTATTATAGGCTGCTGTTGTTTCCCTGGCATAAATATCCGGTGGTACACCCACCCCTTCATAAACTGATCCGTTCAGGTATTTAAACATCGTGGAGGATGTATAAGTAAATAAATATCCGGTACTGCCAAAAGTAGAAGTGCCAATGGTAAACTGTCCGCCATTAAAATAAACCTGTGGGGCCAATGGACCATTTGCTCCCCAGGTTCTTGTTCCAATAAATTTACCATTGGGTAATGTTTTAATGGCCATTGTGGTTAATTCGGCCATACTGGCAGAAAGATGGTCTGCCAATGCTACAATCGGAACCTTGATATTGGCCGATCCGCCATACCATGGTTTTACAATGGCTGGTGCCCAGGGTGTATAATCCAACCTGCCGGTACCATTCTTGGCTCGGGTATAACCAAAGGTAACAGGCGTTTTAATCATTTGTCCCACTACAAAATCAAGGTCAGCCACTTCTCCCCCGCCATTACCCCGCAGGTCAATTACAATTCCCCGGATATAGGGTGGTAAGTTCTGTACCATATTAAAGAAATAATTAAATACCGGTGAAGTGTTTGCACCTGCCTGTGATAGGGCAAAGCTGCTGAAATAAAGGTATAAGATACTGTTATTGATGGTCCCGCTTACCGCTGTAAAAGGAGTTGCGCTTCCTTCCATGGAAACAGTATCAGTTCCCATCACCAGGCTGGACGCATCGATATATTTATAGGGAATCAAAGAATCCAGCACAGCAGAAGGGAATGTACTGTCAGTAAAATAATTCGGATTCATGAGCTCCCTTCGGTAAGTAGCCGGACTAAATGAATTCCCTGTTAATTCAAATGTCAGGTTATAATGAGAATCTATTAAACCAGCCGTCATTGCGGCGAAATAATTTTCTGCAGTAGATTCACTGGCACTGTCAAAAGTAGTCAGCTTAGCAAAAAGGGGTTTATAGGTCGTGTACATTTTGTCCCAGTTGGTGCTGTCAACACCCCAGAACACATAATTACTGTTCATTCCATTCCAGAAAGCTTCAAATAAATCCGGATAACTTCCTCCTGGATAATTTTGAGCAGCATTCACTACCGGAAGATCTTTACGGCAGGAACTGGTAGTAAGGATCGCCAGAAAAATAGTAATGAATGTAAAAAAATAAAGGATTTTATTACGGAAATTCAATTTCATAATGATTAAATTATATAAAATAAAGTTGAATCAGATGGTTACTAATAATTGACGTAATGATACACATTATCACTTTTCTTAAGCCGGAACAAACAGCCGATAGAAATTCCCCAGGTACTGTTATACCGGGGTATCTGGTTCAGCTGGTAATTCTTTTGCTGATCGGTTACAGAACTGGTATACCTCCCTTCAATAAAAAAACGGTGACCGGAAATGGTTTCATAACTGATGCCTGCACCAGCAATCCAACCCAGCTCCATCCTTTTGTCCTTTACTGAACTGAACTGATAGGTCTCACTGTAACTATATCCGTAACTGCCTGTATTTGCACTGAGGGTATTTGACCCGGCTGAGGAATCCACCGTATTCAAAACATTGGATTCCAATCCTTTCAGGTGGTCACTCATCCAGTATGCAGCATATCCGCCCAGATTAATAAACCCTCTTACCTGTTCCTCTCCAAAACTAAAATGCGCCAGTACTGGTAATTCAAGATAAGAATTGGTATTTTTCTGATATATACCCTGAAAAGACCCGGTTCGGGTAATTTGATAATTTTTCTGTGTATAGTTCAACTCAGTCTGCACGGCAAACCACTCATTTAGCTCATATAAAAGCGGTACCCCTATAGAAAATCCCGCTGCAGGATCATAATTCGTAAATGCCTGGGACTGGTTGCTGGTTACCAGGTAATTTTTATTGCCCCCGGCTTCAATACCCAGGTACAATTGTGCTTTTAGTTGTGTCGCGCATAATAAAAACATTACCAATACCAAATATGCCATTCTGTTCCGCATCATAAGTAATAACATTTTATTTAATAAAAATGTGCAGGCAACTTTCCTGCTGATAGCAGTAATCAGTTTACCTGTATTGAACCTTCTATTGCAATAATAAAAAACTAAAGACTGTAATCAATGGATTTATATCGATTCTTTCAAATAAAAAAACCATCTTATTCATCCTAAGATGTAAAAATGGTTAAAACCGTTGTTCGGATACCGTGTTTTTTTAAATAATTAACATTTATCTCTTTTTTTTAACATTTCCAGCTTTTTATCCAATATTTTCAATAACCATTGCACTGGCACCACCTCCACCATTACAAATTCCGGCAGCTCCATACCTGGCCTGATTTTGCTTTAATACATTGATCAGTGTCACCAGTATCCGGGCTCCGCTGCAGCCCAGGGGATGGCCAATAGAAACAGCACCGCCATTAACATTCACCTGTTTGGGATATAATTTCAATTTTTCGCTGTTGGCAATTCCCACCACACTAAAAGCTTCATTCAATTCTACATATGCAATATCCTGCAACTTCAATCCGGCTTTGGCTACTGCTTTGGGAATTGCCAGGCTGGGTGTGGTGGTAAACCATTCCGGTGCCTGTTCTGCATCTGCATAACCCCTGATCAGTGCAAGGGGCTTCAAACCCAGCTCCTTTGCTTTTTCCAGGCTCATCAGTACAAGTGCTGCAGCCCCATCGTTCATGGTACTTGCATTGGCTGCCGTTACAGTCCCATCTTTAATAAAAGCAGGCTTTAATTCAGGAATTTTTTCAAATTTTACATTATAGGGTTCTTCGTCTTTCGTAAAATAGCTGGTTCCCTTTTTAGTGGTGATGGGTACAGCCACTACTTCTGCATCAAATTTGCCGGTTTCCCAGGCTGCCTGACTTCTTTTATAACTTTCTATCGCAAAAGCATCCTGTTCTTCCCTGGAAATTTCACAGGTTTTGGCACATAATTCTGCAAAATGCCCCATTGCAGTATTGTTATATACATCAGTCAGTCCATCCCGGGATAATCCATCCGTCAGCTTACTGTCTCCATACTTATTACCCCAACGCATATTGCTTACATAAAAAGGCACATTGCTCATACTTTCCATTCCTCCGGCCACCACAATTGCTGCATCCCCCAGTAAAATATCCTGTGCAGCCTGCATCACAGCTTTCATTCCACTGGCACAAACCTTATTTACTGTGGTACAGGTTACCTGATGGGGTAACCCTGCATATTGTGCAGCCTGACGGGCAGGAGCCTGTCCCACATTTGCCTGTATCACATTTCCCATGTACACTGCTTCTACCTGTTCGGGTTTCAATCCAGCTTTCTCAACAGCAGCTTTAATAGCTACCGCCCCTAATTCAGTGGCAGATACATCTTTTAAAGCACCCCCAAAACTTCCAATGGGTGTACGTACCGCTGAAACTATACAAACAATTCTCTGGCTCATATAACAAGTTTAGACAACAAATATAATTGAAGCAGGCTAACAAATGTTAGGGTTCTGAAACCTACAATAAAAATGCCCTGTGACTTATGGTCACAGGGCATTTTCTATACAATGAAGAAACTATTTATTGATTACAACTGACAGTTTCGTAAACTCAGCACCATTGAATATTTTAGCAATATTCACATTTTTAGAACTGTTCCAATCTTCTACCAGGGCTATCGGGACAATACGCCAGAAATTCTTAGATTTCAGGTCATCATAATCATTACTTCTAACAATCAAACCATTAATAGAAGCTCTTTTTTTAAAATCTATCTGTACAGATTTTGTTGCAGGGATTACATTTCCTTCTACAAATTTTGCTATTAACTCATTAGTCATGCCGCAAAATTAATCTTTTTATGCCGTAATGTCCGATTTATTTAGTATTCCTGTATTCAAGGTCCAATCTACGTCCTGCTATTTTAACAAATGGCCGAATCTGCACGTCCGCCATACATACTTCAGCTGCATTATTTTAACAAATGTTCCAACGCTTATTCAAACAATTCAGGCTGGTTATTATCGTCTTTAGGCCTTGGTTCCCATTCCATGGTTACATTTTTACTGAAATCCATCAGTTTGGCACCAATGGCTTTCCATCCCATCACTTCCACCATTTTGGCAATTTTAAATTTGGCACTCCGCACTTGTGCGCCTTTACCGGTATGTACAGCCAGCACCGGTTCTTCATCAGTAGTTACACACTGCAAGGTATTGCCCTCCCCTTCTTTTATAAAGAGATACTTTGTTTTTAAGGTAGTGGTTTCAATTTTAAACCGCTTAACATTAAACTGGTTCTTGGCATTGTCCTTATATACGGCAGTCAGTATTTTTTCAGGCTTAAATTTCCCGATCAGTAATATGGTATCCGCATCAAAACGCTGGTTCAGTTCTGTATCTGTTATTTCATAGTTCCCATCC
>Ga0316222_1005392_pt1 | contig 10960 bp, 11 predicted proteins | sample TBH18011metaG_FD_206008 | JGI IMG/M metagenome (GOLD analysis project Ga0316222, IMG submission 206008) | Freshwater microbial communities from Trout Bog Lake, Wisconsin, USA - TBH18011 | ecosystem: Environmental > Aquatic > Freshwater > Lake > Hypolimnion/Profundal zone | place: USA: Wisconsin... | reverse complement strand
ATCCCCTAGTAAAATCTGGCGGAAACCGTTGTCATCGAACGCGGGAAAAACCGCCGGCCCGAGCGATGAGCGGGACCAAACCAACGCCGGCGACGACGGGTAAAAAAACGACCGGGGGACGAAAAAAATTTTCGAGTCAAAAAAACGCGCCGAAAAATATTTGAACGAAAAAACGGGTGGCCGCGGTAAAAACGGAAAAAATCACAAAGGGCTGGCGGCGGGACGGATGAGCGACGGGACGACAAGAACGGGGAAGGTAAAGGGGCGATGCCACGGCCCATTCCGGCGTTCCTTAAGGAACGCTGCGGGGTAAAAAAACAGCCCGGCACAGGGTGCCGGGCTGGGTTCAAAACACTAGATTAGAGCGACTTACAGCGTGAAGCCGGCCGCCTTGGCGTCGTTGGCAAACATTTTGACGGTGTCCAGGGAGAGGGCATCCAGGTCCATGGCGGCCATTTTGATGGCCTTGGCGAGGATGTCATGGGGAACAGTGACGATATCAGCCCCGCAATCATTGGCTTGGAAGATGTTCAGGACTTCGCGGACGCTGGCCCAGAGGAGCTCGGCCTGGGGGCGTTCGGCGAGAATGTTTTTGCTCTGGAACATGATCTCAACGGGGTCGACGCCGGTATCGGCGATGCGGCCGGCGAAGACGGAGACGACAGCGGGGACGCCGGGATGGAGCGCGGTGGCGACCCCCTCAACCTGGGCGAGGGTAAGGATGGCGGTGACGTTCAGTTTCACGCCCTCGGCGGCGAGTTCCTTGATGAGCGGCAGGGAGGATTCATTCCGGGTATTGGTGATGGGGATCTTGACGTAAACGTTCTTGCCCCAGCCATTGATCTTGAGGGCCTGGCGCTTCATCTCGGGGAAATCATCGGAGAAGACCTCAAGCGAGAGGGGTTTGACGGTGATGGTCTGGAGCACGGAGCGGGCGAAGGCCTCGAAATCGGTGAGCCCGGCCTTGCGCATCAGCGTGGGGTTGGTGGTGAGCCCCTGGATGAGGGGATTGGCATTGAGCTGGAGCATGCCGGCCTGGTCGGCGCCATCGGCAAAAATCTTTACGCGCAATTCTTTCAGTGTCCGTGTCATAGTCATTTGGTTGGTTGGGATAGAATGATGTCGGCAGCCTCGCCCAAATGGCGAGCCGAAAAATCGGGTTTTTGTTTGAGCTCCTCGTGGTAGCCGTAATCGATGAAGATGGTGCGGCAGCCGGCGGCGTGGCCGCAATCGATATCGCGCCAGCGGTCGCCGACCATCCAACTGCGGACGAGGTCGATATGCAGCTCGCGGGCGGCACGCAAGAGCATGCCGGGCAGCGGTTTGCGGCAATCGCAATCCGAGATTCCCTGGCCGGGATGAAAGCAGGTTTCGACGCGGTCGATGGGGAGCCGGGTCAGGAGATGGGCGTGGATAAGCTCGACAATTTCGCGTTTGAGGGTGCCGCGGCCGACATCGGGCTGGTTGGTGGCGACGATGAGCAGGAAGCCGGCGGCCTTGAGGCGGGCGCAGGCGGCGGGGACTTCGGGGAGGATGTCGAACTCGGCGAGACTGGTGGGCGGATAAGGGCGTTTGGCGCGTTCCAAGGCGCGGTTGATCACGCCGTCGCGGTCCAGAAAGACGGCGGGGCGGAGGGGGGCGGGCGGCTGCGGATTTTCGGCGGTCACTTCGTGGATTCCCATTTCGTGGCGGTGACTTTGAGCTTGGGGTGGGAGACAAGCAGGTGCCAGACGACGGCCTGGAAAGCTTCGCTATGGGGGGTGACGTGGGCGGGGTTGACGGTGGGGACGATGACGACGGCGGTGGCTTCTTGGGCGGTATAGCCGCCGTCGCGACCGACGATGCCGACGACGCTGGCGCCGGCGCGCTTGGCGAGCTGGATGGCGTTGACGAGGTTGGGGCTGACGTTTTTCTCGAGGTTGCCGCCGCCGACGGAGAAGATGAGGAGGCCGTCGCGGGAGTTGATGCGGCTGCCCTTGAGCCATTCGGAGAAGATGGTGGGCCAGCCTTCATCGTTGGTGCGGGCGGTGAGCTCGGAGACGTTGTCGGTGGGGGCGTAGGCCTCAAAGCCGCAGATCTTGCGGAAGTCGTTCACGGCGTGGCCGGCGTTGCCGGCGCTGCCGCCGACGCCGAGGATGAAGAGGCGGCCGCCGTGTTCGCGGATGCCGGCGAGGACATCGGCGCACTTCTCAATGGCGGCGGCGTCAAGCTGCGCGGTGACCTGTTGCACTTCGGCGAGAAATTCTTTGGCAAAGCTCATAATTGGTTGTGGCTTCAAGGAAACACAAACGCGAGGGAAAATGAAGCACTAATTTGGGGGAGGCCGGGGGCAAGGCTCGTTGCAGGGTTGAATTGTTGGATCGTGGCAGCGGGGAAACTCGTTGCAGCCGGGCGAGCCGGGGCAAGGGACCGCGGGGCTGAACCAGGGACTCCGGACAAAAAGGCCGTTCCGGGGACTACGCAAAGCATTTAGGCCGGATAAATCGTTGGCGTAAGCGCGGCGAGCGCATCTGCGAATGGAGGGCGGACGGGGGACGGGGGTAGAATGCGGGCATGTCATTTTGGCAGGAACAGGCGGACGGCATTCCGCAAAACGTGACGACGCTGAGCATCAGCTGGCTGAACGGGCGGGTGTGGGCGAAGGGGATTCATCGCGGGACGGTGACGGGAACATGGGAAACGACGCTGCCGGCGGACGGGGAACCGGACTTCGCAAAGCTGATCCAGGAAGCGGTGAAGCAGACGCATTACGACGGGACGACGGTCTCGCTGCTGCTGGCGAATCCGAATCTGGCGCAGAATCTGGTGGAGGTGCCGCCGGTGACGGGGTCGGGGCTGCATAAGATCATTCAGCGGGAGGCGCAGCAGCAGAAATTATTTCAAGGGGAGGCGGCGTGGACGTTTCAGCCGGCGCTGACGGTGAAGGAGCTGCCGCGGGTGATCCTGCAATTGCTGCCGAAGTCGCTGCTGGACCGGCTGGTGCAGGACGGCCTGGACAACGGGCTGTATCTGAACGCGGTGGTGCCGGTCTCGGCGGTGTTGCACGGCCAGATGGCGCGGCTGGGGCTGAAGGAGGGGGAAGTGGCGTTGCTGGCGGCGGAGACGGGCGGGACGACGACGGTGGTGGTGGCGCAGGCGGACGGGCAGCTGCTGCTGGTGCGGACGTTGCTGGGGAACTGGAACGAGAACGCGGAGCGGCTGGCGCTGGACCTGAAGCGGACGCTGTCGTTCATCACGCAGCAATATGAGCTGAACGTGAACGGCGGGGTGTGGCTGTTCGGACCGGGGGCGGAGCAGCAGGCGCCGGTCTTGCAACGGCTGCTGGATCTGCCGGTGGCGGCCAGCCCGGTGGCGGCCGCGCCGGATTACTGGACGGACGAGGCGGCAAAACTGCGGCCGGCGGGCTGTCCGAATTTCATCGGGCTGGACCTGCAGAAGGCGCCGCAGCGGAAGATTTTTGCGCGGGTGATCGCGGTGAACACGGCCCTGCTGGTGCTGGGTTCGCTGACGGTGGCGGTGATGCTGCATGTGCTGGCGCAGCAGGCGGTGACGAACACGGAGTTTCTGCGGAAGCGGGCGAACCAGTTGCAGGAACAGCGGCAGGAGCTGACGCAGCGCAACTCGGAGTACGACGGGAAACGGCAGATTGTGCAATCGATTCTGGAGGACCGGCAGCCGCCGGTGCCGGCGTGGTTTCTGGGTTATCTGGGCGAGGCGCTGCCGGATGAGCTGGTGCTGACGAACCTGCAGGTGGCCTGGGCGACAAACGTTTGGCAGGTATCGCTGGCGGGACAATTGCAACCGGACAATGCGCCGACGAATCTGCCCCATGCGGTGGGAGTGCTGGCGGACCGGCTGGCGAAGGGACCGTTCCACCTGGTGATCGCGCAACGGAGCGACCGGCCGGAACCGGGGGCGACGAATGCGCCTCCCTTGCCCCACTTCGGCAACAAGGGCGCGGCGAAGGGGCCGTCGGAAATCCGGTTCTCGATCAGCGGGGTGATGCAATGAACCCGAATCACGAGGACAAAAATCCGCCGCCCATTCCGCCGCCGGGACGGGTGAAGACGGCTTATTCGCATTGGACGCTGCTCGCGCGGGTGACGGTGGTGGGATTGCTGCTGGCCTCGGCGGGATTGCTTTGGTGGAGTTATTACCGGGTGTTCCTGCCGCCGTTCAAACAGTCGCGCGAAACAAACACGACGGTGGTGAAACTGTCGGCGGAGGTGGATGAACTGGACCGGCAGTGGTCGCCGACGAACATCACCCGGATCAACGGGCAATTTGCGCTGGTGCAGCCGCGGATCTTCACGGACCGGACGGAGCTGGACGCGTGGCTGGCGGATTTCCGGGACCAGATCGCGCCGTTGGGGCTGGATTTGAAGACGGAGTTGCCGGGCACGAACGCGCCGGCCGCCGACGCCACCAATTCTTTGCCGGGGACCAACTACACGATGATTCCGGCCAGCTTCATCATCGGTTTTCCGCCGCTGACGGCACCCGGACCGGGACCGGGGCCTTCGCCGAGCCAGCGGCTGTTGCAATTGATGCAACGGCTCACGAGCCAGGACAAGAGCGCGGTGCTGACGGGGTTGACGGCCGCGAGCGGCACGAATTCGCTCGGCCAGGCGGTGGTGGGAGTGAATTTCTGGGTGAACGCAAGGAGGGGTAAATGAGATTTTTGCGCCATCCCGTGACGATCGCGCTGCTGGTGGCCGCCGCCGTGGCGGTGTTCGCATGGCCGACGATCAAGGCGCGGTGGGCGCATTTTCACGCCGCCCCGGCGGCCGCCCCGGCGGCGGACGCGAATGCGCCGGCGAGCGGGACGAACACCGAGGATGAGATCCCGGTGTTTCCGGGGGTGAACATCGACCGGGCTTACGGGGCGGCGAACCTGGCGGGGTGGTGCGAGACGCCGGGGCGCGACCCCTTCCTGATGGCGGAACCGGCACCGCCGCCGGAGCTGCCGAGCAATCTGACACTTAAAGCGATCTGGCGGCAGGGAAACGTGAGCCTCGCGGCGATCGACCAGGGTATTTACCGGCTGGGCGACCGGATCGGCGGTTACCGGGTGGTTAGCATCGATGACCGGGGCGTGGTGCTGGAGAGCAATGACCGGGGCGTGGCACCGGATGAACGGCAACGGACGTTGCTGGGGTTTGCGACGCCGGAATCCAAGCCTTCGGCACGGGCGAAGGAAGAGCAGGAGCGGCAGCGGCTGGCGAAGTTCCACCGGGTGCGGCATCCGGTGGCGGCGGTGACGAATGCGCCGGTCGCGGAAGTGACCGGGGCCCCGACGAACGGGGTGACGGGGATGGCGACCTCGGCGCTGATCAAGGCGACCTCGCAGGAGGCGTCGGCCATTGATGCGGCGATGAAGGCGGCAAACAACTGACAGACGGAGATCCAATTTATGAAGACCAAATCCATCGGGCGGCGGGCGGCGGCGGGAATGCTGCGCCCGGCCCTCGCGGGGGCGATATTCTGGGGCGGAGCAGTCCTGCCGGCGGCGGCCGGCAATGCGAAGCCGGCCCTCGTCGTCACGGAGGCGTGGCCGGTGGCAACCGTGCCGGCGACAGCCGGGGTGCGCCCGGCCCCGACCGTGACCATGGTGCCGGCGACGAGCCCGGCCACGGCCGGGCAAGCCGCGCTGGAGCAACATACGCAGGGCAAAATCATCGAGAAATTTCACGCGGACAACCTGGATTTGAAGACGGCGCTGGCCTTGTTCGCGAGCCAGAACGACTTGAACATCGTGCCGGACAATGACATCGCGGGCACGGTGACGCTGGATGTGCACAATCTGCCGCTGGACCAGATGATGACGGCGTTGCTGGAGGCGGGCGACTGCTCGTGGCATGAGGATCATGGCCTGATCCGGGTGCGCAACACGGAGACGCGGACGTTCGCGGTGGATTATCTGCGGCTGAAGCGCGACGGCATCGGCAACAGTTCGGCGACGTTGAATCCGGCCACGGCGAGCGGGGGCGGTTCGAGCGGCGGAAGTTCGGGCAGCGGTTCGACGGGGGGGTCCTCGGTGAATGTGACGGCGGATAACACGACGGATTTCTGGACGGAACTGCGGGCGGAGCTGAGCCTGATCCTGACGAGCGAAGGAAAGAATTCGATGGCGATCAACAAGACGGCGGGACTGATCCAGATCACGGACCGGCCGTCCGCGCTCAAAAAGGCGGAGGATTATTTGAATGCGACGGAGCAATGCATCAACCGGCAGGTGGATATCGAGATCAAGATTTACGACGTGACACTTAATGATGCGTTCCAGTTCGGCATCGACTGGAACCATGTGGCGTCGGCGTACGCAGGCTCGATCGGGTTTGGCACGACGACGCTGCCGGTGGCGATCGGGAGCGGGTCGGCGCTGGGCAATTCGTCATTGGGCGGACTGACGACCTCGCCGGCGGGGGGGATCACGAGCTCGTTGAATTCGCTGGTGTTCAGCAACATGAACACCTCGGCAGCGATCACGGCGCTGAAGACGCAGGGCAACGTGCAAGTGGTGGCGGCCCCGCGCATCCGGACGCTGAACAATCAGACGGCGCTGGTGAAGGTGGGTGAGGAACTGCCGTTTTTTGCGCAAAACACGATCAACAGCCAGAGCGCGGGCGGCAACCAGGTCTCTTCGGGCGACACGGTCACGACGGTGACGGTGGGCACGATTCTCTCGATCACGCCGCAGATTTCGCAGGACGGCTGGATCGCGATGGACATCTCGCCGGTGCTGACGAGTCTGGTGCAGATCGACACGTCCCCCGGGGCGGGCACGGCCACGGCGCCGGTGCTGAGCGACAAACAGGCCTCGACCCTCGCACGCGTGCGGAATGACACGACGGTGGTGCTGGGCGGCCTGATCCAGACGGAGAAAGATCAGAACGACACGAAGGTCCCGGTGCTGGGGGATGTGCCCTGGCTGGGCCGGCTGTTCACGGGCACCTACCACGCGAAGACAAAAAATGAACTGGTGATCTTTGTGACGCCGCACATCGTGGAATCGGATGAGCGCAGCGTGACGTATCACGGCGACGCGCCCCAGGGGAAAGACTGAGGGCCGTTGCTTCGTTACATCGTTGCAAGGTTACATCGGGGGGGAGGCGGTGGTTGGCTGGTGATGGGTTTTATAACCCGTCGCTTTTTCTGCTTTTAACTTCTTATTTCTAACGTCAAATAAATCGTCCCCACTTCACAGTTGGGAGACGATTTTTTAACCCAACCGTTGGCAAACAGCCATTTTCAGGCTTGCGCGCCATAAACATTTGGGCGTCACCGTTTTGTTGCTTGATTTCAGGAAAAGAGCGTCTATAAACGTCTCCCGGCATAGAAAACCTATATTACTGTCATGAAGATATTTAACCTGGGGGAGGCCAAATCTGGCATATCTCCCATCATTTGGCCCCGTTTTTTATTGATGGCGGCATTCTTGTGCGGCGTGCTACCGAAGGCAGATGCCGTCTTAGTGCCCGGGACCAATTCCGGTCCATTCTTTGTTCCGCTGGATTCGTGGTCGTTTCGCGACAGCGCCAATTGGACGAGTGACCGAGGCTAGCTGGAATGGTCAATGGAACCAGTTTTTCAACAGCAACCAGAACTATACCAAACAAGATGTACTCAATCAGCTTTCCTTGATGAAAAAAAAATTGGGTTAAATTAGTGCATATTCTAAATGTGAAAACCGAGCAAACTAACAGAATTCGGCATTTAGCTTCTTCACGATTTGGAGATTGTGTTGCGGCGGCGGAGTTTGAAAAACATACTCACATTTGGGATGCTCGCAAGAAGCGACACGTAATTAGCTTTGCTACAATCCTGGATTTTGGTGGGAACAGGTTGGCGATTTCCTCTGATGGGGCTTTGTGCGTGGCAGCGTCATTTGAGAAACATGGTGTAGCTTGCTACTCGACAGACTCTGGCAACGAGCTTTGGCGACGGGCAGATGTTCACCACTCTCAACATATTTCATTCACGAAGAACGACGATGGCATCATCGTCGGCACTGATGATAATGTCTCCTATATTTTATCCCGATTGGATGGCAGAACCGTCAGCACTTTTGAAAAGATTAATAGAGTAGTTGAAAGCGAGTGGGGCGCATTTTTGTTCCAAAGTGGCTGTCAGATGAGGGTTACAGGTCTAGGTGGTTTCGTACGCGTCATTCCGCGTCTGACATTTTCGGAACTAGCCGTCGCGTTTAGTCCGGCGCATATTTGTTTATCTGAGAGTGGGGGCGGAATACGTTGTGTCGAAATTGAATCCGGTGTCGAAACATGGCGGCACTTCCAAAAAGGGCACCACGCTCTACAATTAATTTATAGCCAGTCGGGAGACGCCTTTTTCGCTGTAGATTTTGAGTATGAATTTGGAGGAGGATGCCGTCTTTTGCGGTTTGGCGCCTTAACCGGCAAAATGGATGTGGTTAGCCACCTCAATTTCCAGGGAGAAGTTGCTTTTTGTTTTGATGGAAGCCGCGCTGTGACCTTGAGTGGAGATGTGATTGATTCCAGAACAGGACTTTCCGTTGGCCATTTGTGGAATGAATGACGTGTAAATCCATGACTGAAACATCAGCAAAACTCAGTACATCAAAATGGACAATGAACAATCAAAAGTTTCGATTCCCCGTTATTATAGGCGAGGAACTTGAACTGCTGGACTTTAAAAAGCACCGGGCGGATTGGTATCGGCAAGGTGAACAGGTTATCTTCGTTGTTGGACTTCAAAAGTCCCAATGGGGCAACCAACACTATATAAATCTGGCCATCTGGGTAAATGCGCTGGGAGAAGCGCAGTTTCCCTGCGTGCAGGAGCGCCATATACAGTGCCGGCTTGAAAATCTAAGCCCGGACAAAGCGAATGATTTGGCCGGGGCGCTTGATGAAGAGGATGGATGGAAAATGGATGCTGAAGAACGCCGGGACATCATAAAGTTCTGCCTCGGCAATGCGGAATTCCTTTTTTTCCGGGAGCTGAACACGTTTGAAAAAATAAAGAGATTTGTGAATGGCAAACCGGAATTCGGTTGTGCCATCGTGAAAAAGCTTTTGGATATATGCAGCAAGTGAGCCCCGCATGGTGAACAGGCGCGCTTAGTGCCAATTGGATTTAATGCCCTGATGGGTGCACCCTTCAACCAAAAATATTCCGGCATGTGCTTCAAAGAGTGCGAATTGGTGTAAAAACCAGCGAGAACCCATGGATAACCGAATTACCGGAATTGGGAGTTCGACTGGATAAACAAGATGGGGTTTGGCATTTTACCCCCGTGAACGCGTTTCCCCATTATGTGCAAGATTTATTTCCTTGATGGTGATGTACAATTCAATGACAAGCTTACCTATGCAAGCGACATGCGAATCGAAACAACGCTGTGTCCATTAAACGCCGGCCATCCTTCGCAACACGCAAAGTATCAGCGCTGGATTCGGCCGATCAAGGTGGTCGGCCCGGTTCAACGGATGACAGATTTTGAGTGGAGCGTTTACAATGATGTCTTTGTGGAAACGGATGTGGTCGACAAACTGAAAGCGGCCGGTTTTTCAGGAATTGATTTCAGTCCGGCAAATTTATGCACCACAACTGAAACGCCGATCGGCAGACAGTTATTCGAACTCAAAGTCACGGGGTGGGGCGGAATGGCCCACCCAAGCAGTGGCATTCGTGTCCAGGAAAAGTGCCGCCTTTGCGGTCGCACTGTTTATGGCGGTCAGACAAATTCGGCAAATTTATTTGATATTGATAAATGGGACGGTTCTGATTTTTTCCTGATCTGGCCAATGCCGAAATATATTTTCATTACGGAGGAAGTCGCAGGTTTTTTGTTAAAAGGAGGATTCACCGGGATAAACATTCGCGAGTTGGCTGCGTTTCCAAAGTCGATTGCGGGCGGCTACTCTCCCGGTCACATAAAAGATTGGTACGACCAGGAGAAAGCAGCAAGCATCTTTGAAACGGACGCAAGCCAACTTTAGCACGCACGGTGCTAATCAATGCTTAGATCCTGTCTTGGGCAAAAAGTGAGGCTACGCTCGGATATCCGAAGCAGTTCCGGTCAAGGCGCAGGCAGATAGGCCGGCAATGCGGTGAGTTGCAGAGGCGGGGCTGCCCCCCCATTCGGCCCCCGGCCACCGCCGACAATCTGAGTTGTTTTCGGTCGGCCCGAGGGGGCTTAAAATCATGGACGGCGGCGAAAGAATTTTTCACGAACGATTTGACAACATCGCTAGGTAATGTGAGAGTACCACAGGTTTCGGCACGGCCGGCCTAAGGGTCGCGCCAGTGTGATTTTGACGTCGTTCCGGCGGGGCGGCGGGCGAGGGTTCTTTGACATGGGTGGACAGGGATTTTTTGACAGGATTAACCGAATTACCGGAATTGGGAATTCGACTGGATAAACAAGATGGGCTGGCTGGCTGGCTGGTCCAAGTCACTGGGTGTTGGCTGCCAGTCCCACCTGGTCAGGGTGGGGCTAAGTGGGGCATATCACTCGGATATCGGCTCATAACGCCTTATCACGGCTCATAACTACAAACGGCGGGGGGGAGGGAGCGAAGGCGGGAAGGGAGGATGGATGATGGAGGTGGCAAAGCGGGGGAGCGCGGTTACACGAAAAGCGTTGGTCTGGCCACCTTGCTGCGGCCGAGGACGGCCGCGCTCCGAAGTCCGGATCCAAGCGGGTCCAAGTCAGTCAAGGCCGGGGGAGGTTGACCACGAAATATGCGAACGACACGAAAGGGGCTGGCACCGATGACTGCGTCAGAGCCACCCGTGCAAGTGGGTGCAGAATAGGACGCATGGGACTGATGGGACGGATAGCGGGTGACTTGATGGCAGCGGAGGGAGTCGATGTGGACGCGGGCGGGAATGCGAATGGGTATAGGTCTGGCGGGAGCGCTGCGGCTGGGCTTTGCCACAGCCGCGCTCCGGGGGCGGCGGCGGGGGCGCCGCC
>Ga0316222_1005388_pt1 | contig 10971 bp, 9 predicted proteins | sample TBH18011metaG_FD_206008 | JGI IMG/M metagenome (GOLD analysis project Ga0316222, IMG submission 206008) | Freshwater microbial communities from Trout Bog Lake, Wisconsin, USA - TBH18011 | ecosystem: Environmental > Aquatic > Freshwater > Lake > Hypolimnion/Profundal zone | place: USA: Wisconsin... | reverse complement strand
TGCAACCATAACACAATTGCACGTTCCACCTCGCCCGATTGGCAATTGGCGGACATTTGAAGGCACACAGCGAGCGGCAACGCGCTCGCTGCACTTCAGTCCTTATCAGAATAAGGGTTTGTAGCGCTTTTCATTTCAATACGTAGCGGCGTGCCAACCAAATTGAATTCCTTGCGGAAACGCCCTTCAAGGTAGCGCTTGTACGATTCAGAGACATGCTCCAGCGAATTGCCATGAATGACGATGATGGGCGGATTCATTCCGCCCTGGTGGGCATACCGCAGCTTAGGCCGATACATGCCGGTTTTTTTCGGTGTCTGGAATTGCACAGACTCCAACAGCAGGCGCGTCAGAACCGGCGTTGGCATCTTGCAATTGGCAGACCGATGGGCTTGTCCTATCGAGTCCCACAGCGGCCCTAAGCCCTGGCGTTTACGGGCCGAAATAAAGTGCACGGTGGCAAACTTCAGGAAGCCCATTCGGGTTTCCAGCGACCGCTTCACCAACTCCCGCTGGTATTCATCAATCGCATCCCACTTGTTGACCGCGATCACCACGGCACGTCCCGAGTCCAGAATGTAGCCCGCAATGTGCGCATCCTGATCTGTGACGCCTTGCGTCGCATCGATCAGCAACAGCACCACGCTCGACGATTCGATCGCCTGCAAAGTCTTGACCACGGAAAACTTTTCAATGGCCTCGAACACCTGGCCCTTGCGCCGCAAGCCAGCGGTATCTACCAATTCAAAACGCTGACCGTTGCGCTCGAAAGGAACGCTGATGGCATCGCGTGTGGTACCTGGCAGATCGAACGCCACCAGACGCTCTTCACCGAGCCAGGTGTTGATCAGGGTCGACTTGCCCACATTCGGCCGTCCAGCGACCGACAACTTGATGACACTGGTATCAACCGGTGCGGCCTCATCTGCGTCGGGATCCAGGTGCAACGGCTCCAGCGCGCTGTCGAGCAGCGTACGAATGCCCTGCCCGTGCGCCGCAGAGACGGCCACCACTTCGCCCAGCCCCAGTTCAAAAAATTCGCCCAACTGCACGCCCTGCGTCATGCCTTCGGCCTTGTTGGCAACCAGCACGCACGGTTTACCCAAGCGTCGCAAATAGCGCGCGATGTCGTGGTCCTGGGCGCTAACGCCAGCACGCGCATCGACCACGAACACCACGACATCGGCTTCCGCCACTGCCTGCTGGGTCTGCTTGGCCATTTCATGGTAAATACCACTGGCCGCGTCCGGCTCGAAACCGCCCGTATCGATCACGATATAAGGCTGCTTGCCATGCTTGCCATTGCCATAATGGCGGTCACGCGTCAGCCCTGCGAAATCGGCAACGATCGCGTCACGGCTTTTGGTCAGGCGATTGAACAGGGTCGACTTGCCGACGTTGGGACGCCCAACCAGCGCAATCACGGGATTCATCACGAAGCGCCTTAAATTCAGTATGCGCGGAAAGCAAAAATGCCACCACGTGCGGACACAGCCAACAGGGTTTTTCCAGCCATCACCGGTGCCACTTTCAGTGCCGATCCATCGGTCTGTATGCGGTTGAGCAGCGTTCCGTCCAACGTTGAGAAGAAGTGCAGATTGCCACTTTCATCGCCAACCACCAGCGCCTTGCCAACCACCAATGGCTCGCTCAGACCGTGGTGGCGCAGACTGTCGCGCTCCCAGCGCTGGCTGCCGTCGGCGCGCTCATAAGCGCGCATGCGGCCATCGCTTTCCATACCGTAGACACCCGTGGCATCACCCGCAATGCCGGTGCTGCCATTGGACACCTTGCTCCAAACCACATTGCCAACATGTCCGTCCACGCAGCTCACGGCGTACTGGAATGCGCGCACGCACAGCTGATCGTCAAAGCGGGAGAAACCCGACACCACATCGGTCAGGCGCTCCACTTCGTTGGTGCCACGGCTGTTGGCCACGGACGCCTCCCAACGCGAAACGCCAGTGCCTGGATTCATACCCACCACGCGTCCGCTGAAACCCACCACCAGGGTGTCGCCAACCGCTGTCAGCAGCCCGGACTGGCCCAGCACCAGCGGGTCGCCACTGCGCTGCTGTTGCCACAATTTACGTCCGGTTGCTGCGTCAAACGCAATCACGCTACGATCGGCCGTCAACACAAACACGCGCGCCCCGGCCACCAGTGGCGCTGTCTGTGTCAGTGCCGCCAAACGCTGGCGCCATACCACCTTGCCCTGGTCAAGCACGATCAAGTCGTTGTTGTTACCGCTGACCACGGCGGTGTAACGGCCATCGCTGCCAACACCCGCGCTCAGTGGGGTGTCAAGTTGTGTACGCCAGACGTCGGCACCCGTTTGGGCGTTGATCGCCACCACGGTACCGCGGGAGTCGGCCAGATAAGCGGTATCCCCGACCACCCGAACCGCCAACGGGAAGCCGATCGCGTCGAGCTTGGATTGCCACACCACGCGCACGTCCATGCGTGGCACAAACGACTCCAGCGGCGTGGGCTTAGGACGGTCGCCCCCGCTGGCACAAGCGCCCAGCAGCACCGCTAACACCCCCCCAACGAGTGCCTGGAATGGCCGACGTACGCCGACTGCGGAGGAAAAAATTCGTATGGAATGCATCATTGGGTCGCCCCCGTGTTGGAAGTCGGATCCACGCCCAGGGCATTGAGCTTGACCTCAACCAGCCGCCGGTACTGTTCCTGGGGATCGAGTCCCCGGTAAGCCACCAGATAGTGGGCTTTCGCCTGGGCCTTGTTACCCATGTCGGCATAAATGTCACCAAGGCGGTCGGCGCGCAGGGCCGCAAATTCAGGCCCCACATCGGCCTCAAGCAGTTTCAGTGCCTGCGCGTCGTCTTTGGCGTCAAACACGATGCCAGCCAGGCGCAGACGCGCAACGGTGGCATACCCGGCGTCGGAAGCGTGCTCCATGACCCATTGCAGCACACGTTTGGCCGCATCGATCTTGCCGGCGTCGTAGAGCGTCTTTGCGGTCAGCAACCCAGACTGCGCAGCATAAGAGGTTCCTGCGAAACGGTCCTTCATGTCATTGAAGGCACGTTCGACTTTTTCCGGGTCGCCCGTCAGAATCACCTTCTGGACTTCATCAAACATGGCTGCTGCCTGTGCCGTCTGGCTGCGCTGCCAGTACTGATAACCGTTCCAGGATGCCAATACCGCCAACAGCACAATGCAAAACCATGTCACGACGTTGCCGTACTGGTTCCAGAATGCCTTCAACTGGTCGAGCTGTTCCTGTTCTTCAAGATCGAGATGATTTGCCATTTTTGATTCGAGTTAAGCCTTGGATTGTAGGGCTTGCGCCCACTGCGGCAATTGATCGATGCGCCGCGTCTCCTGGGGCACCCCTGCGTCGCGCAGCGCCTTGATGGTGACACTATCCTGCGCCAGTTCATCGGCGCCAAAAACCAGCGCAAACCGTGCACCACACGCATCGGCGCGCTTGAACTGGGCCTTCATGCTGGACATTCCTTCCGCACCGCTGGTGTGCATCAGCACGGCAACGCCGGCAGCGCGCAGTTGTTGCAGGCATTGCATGACCACCGGCAAGGCACTGACGTCAGTCACGATGGCATACGCATCGGGCACCGCAGCCGGCGTCTCGACCCCGGACTCACGCAACAGTTCCAGCACGCGTTCGACGCCAATCGCCCAACCCACGGCTGGTGCCGGTTTGCCGCCGATCTGTTCAATCAGGTAATCGTAGCGCCCACCAGCACAGATCGTGCCCTGGGCGCCCAGCTTGCCCGTCACAAACTCGAACACGGTCAGGTTGTAGTAATCCATGCCACGCACCAGGCGTGGATTGATGCGGTAGGCCACTCCACTGGCGTCCAGAATGGCACAAACCGCATTCAGGTGCGCACGTGACGCGCCCCCCAGAAAATCGATCAGTCGTGGCGCGGCCTCAATCACTGGCTGCATTAGCGGATTTTTGCTGTCGAGCAGTCGCAGCGGATTGAGATGCAGACGCCGACGGGCTTCGTCGTCGAGTGTGTCAGCGTGCGCCTCGAAATGTGCAATCAGGGCGCTGCGATGCAGGTTGCGTTCCTGCGGCTGGCCCAGGCTGTTGATCTGCAATTCGACATCCTGCAGACCGATTTCCTGCCACAGCGCATGCGCCATCAGAATCAGTTCAGCGTCAACTTCCGGACCACCAAAACCAAGTGCTTCGGCACCGATCTGATGGAACTGGCGGTAGCGGCCCCGTTGCGGGCGTTCATGGCGGAACATCGGGCCCATGTAGTAGATGCGCTTGCCGCCGTTGTACAACAAGGCATGCTCCACCACGGCGCGCACCACACCAGCGGTGTTTTCCGGGCGCAGCGTGAGCGCTTCACCGTTCAGACGGTCTTCAAAGGAATACATTTCCTTCTCGACAATGTCTGTGACCTCGCCCAGACCGCGCACAAACAGCGCCGTCGGCTCCACGATCGGGGTGCGCAAATTCTCATAACCAAAACGCCGCATCAACTGGCGCACCCGGTGTTCCAATGCTTCCCAACGCGCCGATTCAGGCGGCAGGATGTCATTCATGCCCTTTACGGCCACCAGCTTTTCCGACTTTCCCGTCTTGCTTTTATCGTTCATTCCATCCCACTTCAAACCGTGGCCGCGCCATTACCAAAGCGCTGCCGAATATAGGTTTCCACGACTTCCTGGAATTCGGCCGCAATGTGCTCGCCGCGCAGGGTCATGCGTTTTTCTCCATCGATGAACACCGGCGCTGCCGGTGCTTCACCGGTGCCGGGCAGGCTGATGCCGATGTCAGCGTGCTTGCTTTCACCCGGTCCGTTCACAATGCAGCCCATCACCGCGACCTTGAGCTGCTCCACGCCCGGATAGCTCTCGCGCCACTGCGGCATGCGTGCACGAAGGAAGTCGTCGATCTGCTGCGTCAGTTCCTGAAACGTGGTGCTGGTGGTGCGGCCGCACCCCGGACAAGCGGTCACGCTCGGCACAAACGTGCGCAAACCCAGCGCCTGCAAAATTTCCAGCGACACCAACACTTCCTGCGTGCGCGACTCGCCCGGGGCTGGCGTGAGCGAGACACGGATGGTGTCTCCAATGCCTTCCTGCAACAGCACGGCCAGTGCTGCAGTGGAAGCCACGGTGCCCTTGGTACCCATGCCAGCCTCGGTCAGGCCCAGGTGCAACGGATAGTCACAGCGTCGCGCCAGTTCACGGTACACCGCTACCAGATCGCGCACGCCACTGACCTTGCACGACAGCAGAATCTGGTGTGCGGGCAATCCCATTTCCTGCGCCCGCTGCGCCGATGCCGTGGCCGACGTGATGAGCGCCTCATACATCACTTGGCGCGCATCCCAAGGCTGGGCACGACGCTGGTTTTCATCCATCAGGCTGGCCAGCAGCTCCTGATCGAGGCTGCCCCAATTGACGCCGATGCGCACCGGCTTGTTCCAGCGCACCGCCGCTTCAATCATTTGGCCAAACTGCCGGTCGCGTTTATCGCCCTTTCCCACATTGCCTGGATTGATCCGGTATTTGGACAGTGCCTCAGCACACGCCGGGAAGTCGGTCAGCAGGCGATGTCCGTTGAAATGGAAATCGCCAATCAGGGGAACCGAAATGCCCATGCGATCGAGTTGCTCACGGATATACGGCACTGCCTGGGCCGCCTCCGGTGTATTCACCGTAATGCGCACCATCTCCGACCCGGCCAACGCCAGTTCCTTGACCTGTATGGCCGTGCCCACGGCGTCTTCGGTATCGGTGTTGGTCATGGACTGCACGCGCACCGGCGCACCGCCGCCAACCGTCAGCACGTTGCTGCCCCACTGCACCAGGGACTGCAGGGAGCGGCGCTGTGTCGGCAAGGCCAGCTCGATGGGGTCGGGAGTCGCCATTACTTCACCTCAAACCGGGCTACGTTGGTACCCGCAACCGGCTCCATCGCAAACGGCTTGCCGCGCACTTCAACCGCAACACCTTCGACACGACCAATCACCACGGACAGTGGCAACGCACCGCCCAGTGCAATCACTTCGCCTGACGCCGCAGTACGGGCAATGAGCACCTTTTGCTTTGCATCAGCCACGGAAATCCAGGTCTCGCTCTTGACCCGCAGCGTCAGCACGCCACCCGCACTGCCACCGCCGCCTGCGCTTGACGCTGCGACCGCAGGCACGCTGACCACGGGCGCGGATGCACGCGCCACCGCTGGCGCCGACGCACGAGCCACCGCTGGCGCCGACGCACGTGGCGCGGCAACCGGCACAACGGCGGCCGGGGCTGTATCAGCCGCCGTGGCCCGCGCTGACGCAGTCATGGTTGCATTTGCATTTGCATTTGCAGTCGGCATTGCAGCCGATGCAGCGATTGCTGGCAGTGGCGATTCCGACGGTACAGCGGACGCGGCAGTCATTGCCGGCTCTACCGGCTCCGCAGCCATCGGCACTGGCGTTACTGCCACAGCCTCCACAGGCACGGTGCCCGCCGAACCCGACATGTGCAACTCGGGCATCAGCACGATCGCCAAGGCGGCCAGCAGCAACAGCGCCACCAGAATCACCGTGGGTCGCGTAACGAAGTTCCGCACGGAGCGCACAGAGCTTCGACCATCCATCTGGAAGGGTGTATTGATGCCGCGCTGCTCGGTATCGAGCCGGGGCACCGCTTGCAGCGGCAACATGCGCAAAATCGGCGCTGCATCAATTTTCAGGGTACGACACACGCTCGATGCCAAGGCCCGCACAAATACGGCATCAGGTAACAAATCCCAACGATCTGCCTCCAGTGCTTCGAGCTTCTTGACCGGCACTTTCATAGCAACTGCGAGCGCTGCAACATGCAACCCAGCCGCTTCACGCGCCCGACGCAGCAACGCGCCTGCGCTGCCGTTATCTCCATTCGGTCGCGCAGCTTCACCCGCACCAACCGAGATATCTTCACTCATTAAATGCCCCTCGTTCGAAGGCGGTAGCCTCACGCGATGATCCAAAACGCTTGCGCAACTGTACCGCTAACTGTTGCATGGCATCCGTATTACCCAACCTTTGTTCTATCTTGACGCCTAACCACAGTGTTTCGGCGGTAGCAGCCTCGCTATTATTGATGCGCCGTATAAAAAACTGGGCACGCACATTCTCGTTGCGTTCAAAAAGCAGGCTAGCCAAACGGAACCCGGTGGTGGAATTGGATGCGTCCAATTCCAGCGAATGCTGGAAACTAGCCTCAGCCTGCGTCTTTTTACCCACCGACAACAAGCAGTTACCCTGCTCCAGCAGCGTTTTCGCACGTTGTCCATAGGTGGGGTCGGCCAGTATTTCATCGAATTTACGCAGGCCTTCCTCAGCCCGGTGCATCTTACACAGCAGAACGGCGTAGTTATGCTGCAAATCCGGCGCATGAGGGTTTATCTCCAAGGCTTTCTGAAAGCTGGCCTCTGCGTCTGCGTTGTCGTCCATCTGCATTTGAATCAGCCCACGCATCCAGTAGGGCTCGAACCAACTGGGGTCGGCCTGAATCGCTTGCTTGATTTCATCGAGTGCATAGGTCGATTTGCTATCCTGGTAATACAGCACAGCCAGCTGCAGTCGGGTGGAAGCACGTTTGCGCGCTTGGGGAACATCGGAATCGGTGTACGTCGGATTGCTGGATTCCACCTTCGGCTTGCTGCTCGATGCGCATCCGCTCACGCTGGCCGCGAACAACACGGCAGCAGCGCCCAACACCACGAGGCTCAGGGCAGAAGCGCCCCAGGTATCCAGTCGAGTCATTTCAGATCCCCCGTCAAATGGGCCCCCGGCACCGTGCGCAAGGGCGTGATTGAAATGCTGCGTTGTTTCGCGATGCGTTTACCCACAGCGGTTCTGTCCATGACGTCGCCCGCCAATTGTCCGCACGCCGCATCGATGTCATCACCGCGTGTCTTGCGCACGGTAGTGACGATGCCCGCGTCGGTCAGAACACGGGCAAATGCCACCACGGCACTGGCCGACGAGCGCAACAGGCCCGACGCTGGAAACGGATTGAACGGAATGAGGTTGAATTTGCACCAGGTCCGCCCACCGCCATGCGCCTGCACCAGCGCCACCAAAGCCGCAGCATGTTCAGCCGTGTCGTTCACACCATCGAGCATGCAGTATTCAAACGTAATGAAATCGCGCGGGGCATGCACCAAATAGCGCTGGCACGCCGCCAGTAACTCTTGTAACGGATAGGTGCGATTCAGCGGCACCAGATTGTCCCGCAACATGTCATTGGGGGCGTGAAGCGAAACCGCCAGTGCCACTGGGCAATCGAGAGCAAGCCGGTCAATCTTGGGCACAACACCCGAAGTGGACACGGTAACACGCCGACGTGAAAGCCCGTAGGCATGGTCATCGAGCATGACACGCAAACTTTGCACCAAAGGCTGATAGTTCTGCAGCGGCTCGCCCATGCCCATCATCACCACGTTCGAGATGACACGGTCGGAGCGCGCCAGATGGCGCCGCAAAAAATGCTCGGCGAACCACAGTTGGCCAATAATTTCAGAAACGCGGAGATTACGACTGAATCCCTGGTGACCCGTGGAACAGAAACGGCAACCGACGGCACAACCTGCCTGCGAGGAAACACACAAGGTTCCGCGGTCGTCTTCGGGAATGAACACCGCTTCAACGGCGTTGCCATCACCCACATCGAACAGCCATTTGATGGTGCCGTCGCCAGACAAATGCTGCGAAAGGACCGGTGGCGCGACCACTTCGGCACACCCGGCGAGCTTCTCGCGCAGCGACCGGGCCAGGTCGCTCATGTCAGAGAAACGGGCAGCACCACGCTGGTGAATCCAGCGGAACAACTGGGTGGCGCGAAAACGCTTCTCACCCAGCTGCTCACAAAAGGCAGCCAATCCCTCGAGATCGTAATCGAGCAGGTTGGCGGTCATTGCATAACTTAACGTGCGTAAACGTTCATGCCGGGGAAGAAGAACGCAATTTCAACCGCAGCGGTTTCAGCAGCGTCGGAACCGTGCACGGCATTGGCATCGATGCTGTCAGCGAAGTCGGCGCGGATGGTGCCAGCGTCGGCCTTCTTCGGATCGGTTGCGCCCATCAGGTCACGGTTCTTCAGAATGGCATTTTCGCCTTCCAATGCCTGGATCATGACCGGGCCGGACACCATGAATTCCACCAAGTCCTTGAAAAAGGGACGCGCCTTGTGCACTGCGTAAAAAGCTTCCGCTTCGCCACGCGACAGATGCACCATTTTGGCAGCGATGATCTTCAGACCAGCGGCTTCAAAACGCGCATAAATCTGGCCGATAACGTTCTTGGCGACCGCGTCAGGTTTGATGATGGAGAGAGTACGTTCGATAGTCATGGTAGTTCCTGAACAGATTAAATATTTCCGTGCCGATTTGCAGACCCCGTCAGAGACTCGGTTAAAGACCCCATAACAGACCCCAGTGTCAGACGTAGAACAGCACGCCGTCCCACGCTACACACGCCCAGAAAACGCTGGGATACGCTCCGAATAAGCGCACACCAGCCTCAATAGGCTGCAAAGCCTATGATTTTAGCATTGCCTTGGGTGTATTTTTCCCCGGCATCAGCGGCTACGGCCGCCACGACCGCGGCCACCGCCACCGCCCGGACGAGCACCACGCTCCTGCCGCTGGCGGTTAAAACTGTCCGCACCAATATAGCCCAGCGAGGTCTTCATCGGATCCGGCTGCGCACTGGCGTTGCCGCCACGCTCGCCACCCCGATCCTGGCGCGCGGCGCCAGGCACCGGTCCGGCGCCGCCACGGGTGCCGTTGGCACGCGGACCGCCGCCGGTACCACGACCACCCCGCCCGCCACGACCACCGCCGCGCGTGTTGCGCCCCGCACCATCGCCAACACCGTTGCCGTTGCCGTTGCGGCCATGACGGGCCGCCCCGCCCGGATTGACTGCACCAGCGCCCCGCGAAGTGCCCGCCGCCTGCATGAGCGCACGGATATCGGCATCACCCAGCTCCATCCACTCACCGCGGCGCAACCCGCGCGGCAGCAGCATGGCGCCATACCGAATGCGAATCAGGCGACTGACGGCATGCCCTACCGCCTCCATCATGCGTCGCACTTCACGGTTACGGCCTTCCGAAATTGTCACGCGGTACCAGCAGTTAGCACCTTCGCCACCACCCTCCTCAACGCTACCGAACTGCGCCATGCCGTCATCCAGCCGCACGCCATCGAGCAACACCTGCTTTTCTTCCTTGCTCAGCGAACCCAGCACCCGCACTGCATATTCACGCTCCAGACCGAAGCGCGGATGCATCAGGTTGTTGGCCAGCTCGCCCGAGCTGCTAAACAGCAGCAAACCTTCGGTGTTCAGATCCAGCCGTCCGACGGACTGCCACTTGCCTTGCTGCAGTTTTGGCAGTCGGCGAAACACGGTAGGCCGATTCTGTGGATCGTCATGGGTGACCACCTCGCCGGCCGGCTTGTGGTAGGCAATCACGCGCGGCGGCGGCGGATCGATGCGCACCCGAATAGGTTTGCCATTGACCTTGATGCTGTCCCCAAACTGGATACGCTGACCGATGTGCGCGGGCTCGTTGTTGACGGAAATGCGGCCTTCGAGAATCAGCTGCTCCATTTCCAGGCGCGACCCCATGCCGGCCTGGGCCAGAACCTTGTGCAGTTTGGGCGTATCCACCAAAGGAGCCAGCACGCGTTTCTGCGGCGCGGCCGCCGCGTCGTTGGCCACTTCGACGTCGAATTGCCCCGACAAAATGTCTTCAAAGCGGGTGCCGTCTGCTGCCACTGCCGGGGCACCGCTGGGCCGACCTGACGCACGCGCACCATCGTGGCACTCGTCATCATCATCCTCGTCGAAGTCGGCATCGACTTCAACGTCAGCCTGCAGAAGCACTTCGCGCGGCACGTGGCCTGTGCGCACCGGTGGCACCTGCTGCACGCCACTGCCTGGCAGCACGGCTGCCTCGGGCTGGTTGTTCACCGC
>Ga0316222_1005386_pt1 | contig 10974 bp, 10 predicted proteins | sample TBH18011metaG_FD_206008 | JGI IMG/M metagenome (GOLD analysis project Ga0316222, IMG submission 206008) | Freshwater microbial communities from Trout Bog Lake, Wisconsin, USA - TBH18011 | ecosystem: Environmental > Aquatic > Freshwater > Lake > Hypolimnion/Profundal zone | place: USA: Wisconsin... | reverse complement strand
CTGACCGCCGCCGACGCGGAGATAAGGTTGTCTTAGGCTCTAAGAAGACTCGCGGAAGAAAACGCTCCATTTCCTTCCATCGTCATGCCCGGACTTGATCCGGGCATCCACGCCTGTCCGCCCCTGAAATGCAGGAATTGCGGCACCACGTGGATGGCTGGGTCAAGCCCGGCCATGACGGCGAGATGATTCGGTCATCTCCGCGCGTCCCCTAAGCGTGCCCGGCGTCGCCGGACAGCAAGCCAAGGTCGATGCCCAGCTTGTGGACGGCGCGTTCCCATTTGTGGTCGATGTCGTCATCGAACAGCAAGAGGTCGTCGGCGGGAACATTGAGCCAGACGTTATCGCGGATTTCCGCGTCCAGTTGGCCGGCGGACCAACCGGCATAACCTAGCGCCAGCAGGCTGGCGCGCGGGCCTTCGCCCTGTGAAATCGCCCGCAGCACATCGACGGTGGCGGTCAGCGCCACATGCTTATCGACCATCATGGAGGTCTCGTGCATGTAATCGGGCGAGTGAAGCACGAAGCCGCGCCCGCCCTCGACCGGGCCGCCCAGGTGGACGCGGATGTGCTCGCAACCGGGACCGGGCGCGATTTCCAACTGCTCCAACAGCTCGGGGAAGGTGATGCCGTCGAAGCTGCGATTGATCATGATGCCCATCGCCCCCTCGGCGCTGTGGGCACAGAGGTAGACCACCCCGCGCGCGAAGCGCGGGTCCCGCATTTGCGGCATGGCGATCAATAATTGGCCGGACAAGTAGCCGGAACTCTTCTGCATAGGCATGTCCCACACATATGCCGGTCGGCGGAGGAAAGCAACCCGCCCGAATCCCCGCATGTCGTTGACAGTGGCACCGCTGGTCTGCTGTTGTGGACGATGGGTGAAAGGTTGGACGACGATGAGGATGGGACGGGTTTTGTGGGTGCTGCTGGCGGCGGCGTTGATGTTGGTCCGACCTGTGGTGGCGGCGGAGTGGGTTGACAACGAATCGGGGCGGATTGGCCTGGTGGCCGCCACCACCGCCACCGGCCAGGCGGCGACCATCGAAGCCGGCTTGGCCTTCCAGCTCAAACCAGGCTGGCACATCTACTGGCGCACCCCAGGGGATGCCGGCTATCCGCCCCGGATCGATTGGTCCGGCTCGGACAATATCGGTCAGCCTTCCATCTCGTGGCCGGCGCCGACCCGCTTCGTACTCGCTGGCCTACAGAATTACGGCTATTTCGGCCAGGTGGTGCTGCCGATCACCGTCCCGCTGGCCAGCCCCGGCAAGCCGGCCAAACTGGCAGCATTGGTCGATTACCTCGCCTGCGACAAGCTGTGCGTGCCGCTCCAGGCCCGGCTGGAGGTGACCCTACCGGCCGGCCCCGCCGCGCCGACCGCGTCCTTTCACGACATTGGCCGCTTCAAGGCGCTGGTCCCCGGCAACGGGGCGGGCGGAATGCTGGCAGTGGTGGGGGCCGAGGCCCTGGGTGCCGAAGCCCTGCGCCTGACCGTCACCGCCGCCGAGCCACTGATCCATCCCGACGTCTTCATCGAAGCCCCCGATATCGCCAATTTCGACCCACCCAAGCTGCTTTTGAGCGAGGGCGGCCGCCGCGCCCTGCTGACCCTGCCGGTGGTGCCTGGCACCCGCCAGGCCCCGCTGGCCGGAGCGCGACTCAGGGTCACCCTGGTCGATGGCGACCGCGCGCTGGAAACTGTGGTCACCCCCGTCCCCGCCGCAGCTCCACCAGAGCCGCCGCGCCTGTCTCTGCTGGCGATGATCGGGGTGGCGCTGCTGGGTGGATTGATTCTCAACCTGATGCCCTGCGTGCTGCCGGTGCTGTCGATCAAGGTGCTGGGCGCCATCGGCCATGGCGGCGCCGAGCGCGGCCATGTCCGTGCCTCGTTCCTGTGTTCGGCCATTGGCATCCAGGCCTCGTTCATGGCCTTGGCCGGTGCCGCCATCGCCATCAAGCGGGCTGGCCAGGCCGTCGGCTGGGGCATCCAGTTTCAGCAGCCGGTCTTTTTGGCGGCGATGGTGGCGGTGCTGACCCTGTTCGCCGCCAATCTGTGGGGCGCCTTCGAAATCGCCCTGCCCTCCTGGCTGATCAATTCGGGGAGCGGTCGGACCAAGCATCATTCCCTGCTGGGCCACTTCCTGTCCGGGGCCTTCGCCACCCTGCTTGCCACCCCCTGCTCTGCTCCCTTTGTCGGCACCGCCATCGGCTTCGCCCTGGCGCGCGGCCCCCTGGAGATTGTCGCCATCTTCGCGGCGCTGGGAATCGGCATGGGCGCACCCTTCCTGCTGGTTGCCATCCGCCCCGAGGCAGCCATCCGCCTGCCCAAGCCGGGCAAGTGGATGGTGACAGTCAAGAAGGCGCTGGGGCTTGTGCTCGTGGCCACCGCTTTGTGGCTGCTCTCGGTGCTGGCCGCCCAGGCCGGATGGCTGCCAGCGGCGGTGGTTGGCGGCGCCATGGTGGCGGCGGCTTTGATGCTGACGTTGCGTCACCGCCTGCCGGAGAATTCCCGCTCGGCCGCCGCAGTGGCGGCGGCAGCGCTGGCGGCGGCAGCGGTGGTGGTGCCGCTGCAATCGGGCTATGGCGAGAGGGCGACCGCCTCCACCGAGGCCAAGACCAGCGGGATCGTCTGGATTCCCTTCAGTCCGACCGCTTTGGCGGCGGCCGTGGACTCGGGCCATACCGTCTTCGTCGATGTCACCGCCGATTGGTGCATCACCTGCAAGGTCAACAAGGCGGCAGTGGTTGAACGTGGCGAGGTGGCGCGGCGGCTGACCAGCGGCAGAGTGGTGGCGATGCGGGCCGATTGGACCCGACCCGACGATGTCATCACCCAGTACCTGGCGTCGTTCGGCCGCTACGGCGTGCCCTTCAACGCGGTCTACGGCCCCGCCGCCAAGGGCGGCCTGCCCCTATCGGAACTGCTGAACGAAGCCGATGTTCTGACGGCGCTGGACCGCGCCGGGGGGAAGTAATACCGCTCAGACCCTTCTGCCGTCATGCGCGGGCTTGACCCGTGTATCCACGTGCGTCCGCCAAAGGCATTGCCAGACGGACCCACGTGGATGGCTGGATCAAGTCCGGCCATGACGGAAGGGAGGGAGTTGGGCAAGCCGTTCTTACTGCATCACCCAGCGCGACTCGTAGGTGCGGATCAGGCCGTCGAGCTGGGAATCGATGTCCGTGATCATCAGCTCGGTGATCTCGTGCAAGGCCTTATCGCGTTCGTTGACCGTTACCCCTTCGGCTAGCGAGCGCACCCGGGTAGCGCGGGCGGTCACGTTGGCCTGCTGCATGTGGCGGGCGTCGAGGATCTGGACTTCGACATCAAGCTTGCCGTCATAGCGCTCGGCTTGCTCTTCCTTGAACATCCCGGTCAGGCCCTTGTCGGTCCTGAGATCGCTCTTGACCACACTGGCGTCCTTGATGACGACGCGGGCGAAACCGGCGCGCCCCATCGGCTTCAGCCTTTCCTTGGCCCAGCGAATCATCGCCGCTTCGGGCGAGACCGGCATCAGATGCTCGTAATTGGGGGAGCGGGCCGGCGATTGGTATTCCGACACGATTTCCAGCTGGCCGACATCAAGCACGATCGGCGCCTTGTCGGCGAAGCTGATTTCGGGAAGCCGTTGGACCGGCGGCTTGCTGTCGCAGGCCACCAGGGCCAGCGCGGCGGCTAGCGCCATGGCCAGCCGGGAGGGTCGAACGATCATGAGGCCTCACGAAAAATGGAGAACGAAACCCATTGTGGCATGCGCTGCGAAACCGTCAACGGTCGAGGTCGGCGGGTACGAAGGCATAGGTAGCGCGACAGAACTCGCAGGTGACGTCCACCTGCCCTTTGTGATCGGCCAGGGCGACGATTTCGTCGCGGTCGAACGAACGCAAGGTGGCCAGCACCTTTTCGGCGGAGCACCGGCACTTGGCAGCCAGAGCGCGCGGGGTAAAAGCCTCGACCGCCTCGCCGTGGTAGAGCCGCCACAGCAATTCCTCCGGCCCGATCTCTCCATTCAGCATTTCCACAGGGGTGGCACTGGACATCAGGATGACGGCGCGGCGCCAGGAATCCTCGGCTTCGTCGCCAGTCAAAATCGGCTGACCGGAGAGCAGGACCGGCATGCGCTGGACCAGAAGCGCCGCGACGCGCCAACCGCCCTCGTTGGACAAGGCGGTCTTCACGGCGGTGTCGAGCTGCTCGGACTGATCGAAATAGAGTTCAATGCATTCAGCGAGGCTATCGCCTTCGAGGGCGACGATCCCCTGATAGCGATCGGTGTCGGGTCCCTGATCCACGGTGAAGGCAAGATGACCGTTGCCGAGCAAGTCCCGAGCCGAACCGGACTCGCCTAGGCGGGCGGCATCAAAGCGGGCATAGCCGCGCAGCGCTCCAGCGCTGGTGACGTCGGCCATCAGCAACGACACCGGGCCATCGCCCTGGGCTTGTAGGGTGAAGACGCCCTCGTATTTGAGACCGCCGGCCAGGGCCGCAGCCAAAGCCAGCATTTCCGCCAGCAGCCTCGCCACCGGAGCCGGATAATCGTGACCGCCGAGAATGGCATCCAGCGCGGGACCCAGCCGCACCAACCGGCCCCGCACCGCACCGGCGCAGACCTGGAACGGCAGGAGCAGATCGTTCACGACAGGAGTGTCATTCACAAAAGACACCACGTGAGGATGCCCTTTTGGACGTGCAGGCGGTTCTCCGCCTCGTCCCACACCACCGATTGCGGGCCGTCCATCACCGCGTCGGTGACCTCCTCGCCGCGATGGGCGGGGAGGCAATGCATGAACAGCGCATCCGAGGCGGCCAGCGCCATCAGGTTCTCATTGACCTGATAGGTGGCCAGCAGGGCGGGGCGGTCCTTGTCCTGGCAACCCATCGACACCCAAGTGTCGGTCAGCACCAGATCGGCCCCGGCCACCGCCACCTTGGGATCCTCCAACACAGAGACCCTGGCGCCACGGCCTTGGGCCCATTGCACCACCTTGGCGGACGGAGCGAGTTGGGGGGGGCAGGCCAGCCGTATCTCAAAGCCGAAATGCGCTGCCGCCTGGACCCAGCTCGCCGCGACATTGTTACCGTCGCCGGTCCAAGCGACGACCTTGCCTGTCAGTGGGCCGCGACGCTCCTCGAAGGTCATGATATCGGCCATCACCTGGCAGGGATGGGTCTGATCGGTCAGGCCGTTGATCACCGGAACGCTGGCATGGGCCGACATTTCATCCAGTTTGGACTGGTCGTCGGTGCGGATCATCACCGCGTCAACGTAACGCGACAGCACGCGGGCGGTATCGGCGATGGTTTCGCCCCGGCCCAACTGGGTTTCACCCCGGCTCATCACGATGACGTCGCCGCCGAGCTGCTTCATCCCCGCCTCGAACGAGACGCGGGTGCGGGTCGATGGCTTTTCAAAGATCATCGCCAGCATTCGACCCGCCAACGGGCGCGGCCCGCCATGGGGCGTTTCGCCACGTTTGTAGCGGGCGCCAAGATCAAGGATACGCCGAAGGGTCGCCGTGTCGAAGCGATCAAGGTCAAGAAAATGCCGGGGAGATCCCCCGGAGGCATGCGTCATGGTTTCACCTCGGACAACGTCCGCGCCAGGATGGCGAGAGCCTCGTCGATCTCGGCCTCGCCGATAATCAGTGGCGGCACCAGCCGCACCACATTGTCGCCAGCGCCCACCGTCAACAGGCCATTGGCCTGCAACCGCGCCTGCAATTCGGTATTGGGGATCAGGCACTTCAGCCCCAGCATCAAGCCGGTGCCACGCACCTGTTCGATCACGGTCGGAAAGCCGGCCGCAACCCGATCAAGGCCGGCGCGCAAAATTTCGCCCATCCGCCGCACCTGGGGCAGGAAATCGGGTTCGAGCATGACGTCGAGCACCGTTTCCGCCACCGCCATCGCCAAAGGATTGCCGCCGAAGGTCGAGCCGTGAGTACCCGCGTTCATCCCCACCGCCGCCTTGGCAGTAGCCAGGCAGGCGCCGACCGGGAACCCGCCGCCGAGACCCTTGGCCGCGCCCATGATGTCGGGGGTGACTCCGATCGCCTGGTGGGCGAACAGAGTTCCGCAACGGCCCATGCCGGTCTGGACCTCGTCGAAGATCAACAAAAGTCCGAATTCATCCGCCGCCGCGCGCAAGCGACGCAGGTAGTCGGGATCACCAGGGACGATGCCGCCCTCGCCCTGGACCACTTCCACCAGGATGGCGGCGGTGTCGGGACGGATCGCGTCGCGCAGCGCGTTGAGATTGCCGTAGGGCACATGGTCGAAACCATCGACCACCGGCCCGAAGCCCTTCAAATGCTTTTCCTGACCGCCTGCGGCCAGGGTGGCCAGGGTGCGGCCATGGAAGGCACCAGTGGCGCAAATCACCCGGTAACGACCGGGATTGCCGGTCTCGTACTGGTACTTGCGCGCCATCTTGATGCAAGCTTCCATCGCCTCGGCGCCGGAATTGCAGAAGAAGACGGTGTCAGCGAAGCTATTGGCCACCAGTTTGGCGGCCACCCGCTCCTGGCCGGGCACCCGGTAGAGATTGGAGGTGTGCCAGACCTTGCCAGCCTGCTCAGTCAAGGCGGCAACCAGACGGGGATGGCAATGGCCGAGCGCGGTCACCGCCACGCCAGCGCCAAAGTCCAGATAGCGCTTGCCATCGGTCGCCCACAAAGCGGCCCCTTGGCCCCGTTCAAACGCGACATCGGCCCGCGCGTAGGTCGGCAACACCTGTGGAAACACCTTGCCCCTCCACACCGCCGCAATGCCTGATCGACTCGTCCAACGGACGAATCATCCCGGCACGCTGAAGGAAAGCGGGGACTATCCTCGTCTCGCCCGCCATTGTCAACCCGCGATGGCGCGATGGCGCAAGCTCCCTTCCGCCTCGTCCCGGCCCCATGCAATCCGGATAGCCAAACCCAATATGGAAATGTCAAATTGGCGGTCGCGGCAAAAGCGGGAGGATTTGGATGGCGGCGTTGTCGGAGTGGTTTGCCGACGCAAGTTTCTCTCCCCATGGGTTCTGCCTGTCCTGGCAGCCGGGATTGCTGGAACTGCATGCCGTGTCCGACGCCGTCACCAGCGTTTGCTATATGGCGGTCGGCCTCCTGATCTTTCAATTCGGCCGCCGCCGCCCGGACATGGGTCCAAAGGCGTTGTTCAACGCCATGGCCATCGTCTTTCTGCTGTGCGGCATCGTCCATGCCAGCGACATCGTGGTGTTGTGGCAGCCCCTCTACATCGAGCAGGGCCTGCTCAAGGCGGCAACTGCGGCGGGATCGTTACCGGCCCTGATCATTCTGGTCAGATTGCTACCCCAGGCGGTGAAGCTGCCCTCGCCCGCCCAATTAGCCGAGGTCAACCGAAGCCTGAGCGACGAAATCGCCCTCGGCCACGCCCGCGAACTGCAACTCCGCAAGCTGTCGATGGCGGTCGAGCAGAACCCCGCGATGGTGTTGATCACCGACACCAACGGTGTGGTCGAGTACGTCAACACCGCCTTCACCCGTATCAGCGGTTATTCCTCAGCCGACGTGGTGGGGCAGACCCCGGCGATGTTCCGGTCGGGGTCCACCGCCGCCGAGACCTATCGGGAAATGTGGCATCACCTCAATCGCGGCGAAGAATGGCAAGGGGAACTGGAGGACCGCCGCAAGGACGATTCGCCGATGTGGATCAGCCTGGTCATTTCGCCAGTCCGCGCCGCAGCCGATGGCAGGGTCACCCACTTCGTCGGCACCAGCCAGGACATCACCGAACGCAAGGCGGCCGAGCGCCAGATGGCCGAGGCGCGCTTCCAGGCCGAGACCGCCAGCCGGGCCAAGACCGAGATCCTCGCCAATATGAGCCACGAGTTCCGGACGCCCCTCAACGCCATCATCGGCTTTTCCGACACCATCCTGACCGGAGTGTTCGGGCCGATAGAGAACGCGAAGCATTTGGAATACCTGAAAGACATCAACGCCTCGGGGGTTCATTTGCTGGCGCTGATCAACGACCTGCTGGACGTCGCCGCCATCGAGGCGCGACACATGGAATTGCACGAAACACGGGTTGAATTGGCCCCCCTGATCGCCACGTGCATCCGATTGGTCGAATTGCGCGCCGCCAAGGGGCAAGTCCGCATCGACATCGGCGCGGCGCCATTCCCCGCCATTCACGCCGACGAATTGCGCATCAAGCAAGTGCTGCTCAACCTGTTGTCCAACGCCGTCAAATTCACGCCCGAGGGCGGCATCGTGGTCGTCTTGAGCGCGCGCCTGCCGGATGGCTGCCTTGAATTGTCGATCAGCGATAGCGGCATCGGCATGAGTCCGGCCGACCTGGCCAAGGCCAGGGAGCCATTCGGCCTGGTCGATAGCAGCCTGCGCCGCCGCTACCAGGGCACCGGCCTCGGCCTGCCGTTGAGCATCAGTCTGATCGAGGAGCATGGCGGCCAGGTGCTGATCGACAGCGCGCCAGGGATCGGCACCACGGTGAAGATCCGCCTGCCGGCGGAACGGGTGTTGGAGGCAAGCCTGCCATCGTGATCCCTTAGATCGCACGCCACCCCAGCAATATCGCATGTGACGTCACGTATTGACATCTTCAATGCCATTACCCATTGTCAGCAGATGATGCGCCTCGTGCTTGATACCGACGTTCTGTTTGCCGGCCTTCGCAGCGCGAATGGGGCGTCAAGGCGGTTGTTGCAGGCCGTCTTCGATCGGCAGGCAGCAGTCCTGATCTCGACCAGCCTGATGCTGGAGTACGAGACAGTGCTGACCCTTTCGGCCTTTTTGGAGGAATCGGGCATGACGGCCAGCGACGTTTTGAACTTTCTTGATGACATGGCCGGATTTTGCGTTCCCGTCGCCTTCGACTATCGTTGGCGCCCTCTGGCTGACGACGCTGACGACGACCTTGTTCTCGAAACCGCCATCAATGGCGGTGCCGACGCGATCGCCACATTCAATCTCGCCGACTTGGCGGACGGTGCCGCCCGGTTCGGCATCTTGACCGGCCGCCCGGCCACCATCCTCAAAAGGCTGCCGTCATGAGCAACTTCGCACTTCGTCTCCCGGACGACATCAAGCAGGAAGCGGCGCGCCAGGCTCAGGCCCTGGGAGTCAGCCTGAACCAATATCTTGTTTCGGCAGTGGCGTCGCGAGTCGGCGCCCAGTCGGAGGCGGCCCGCTACTTCGCCGCCCGCGCCGCCCGGGCCAAGCCCGGCGCCGCGAAGGAGATTCTCGCCCGTGTCGGCCAGGGGGTTCCGCCGCGCGAGGATGATCTTCTCGAATGATCCGGCGTTACGCCGTTAGCTCCCCCCACCGGCCCGATTCTTCCCTCCGTCCTACCGCTTGAACCGCGATGGGATCAGGCGCCGCATCGGTTCCCCGATTCCTCTGCGGAAGCGTGGGCTGTGCAGACAGATGCCGCCAGCCAACCCCACCAGGCAGCCCAGAACGGTGTCCAAGAACCGGGCCTGGATCAACGACGCCGCTGAGCCCTGTCCCAACGACCCTGCTTCAGCCAGCAAGATCGTCAGGGGGGTGATGAAGACGGCGGCGACCGCGTAGTGCCGCACCACCGCCGTCTCGACCGCAAAAGTCAGCACCATCATGATCAGCGACAGGGTCCAGCGATCCAGCGGTAACGACAGCAACGCCCAGGCAACCAGCAGCCCGATGCCGGTTCCGATCACACGGTGGACCTGTTTGGTCCAGACCGCTCGCAACGACGCTCCCTGAATGACGGCGAGGCAGCTCACCGGCACCCAGTACGCCTTCTGCAATTGGAAGACCTGGGCCAAGGCCAGCGAGATGCCGACGCAAACCCCGATCACGACCGAATCGAACACCACGAAGTCGAAGCTCGGAACCGGCGGCGAGGGCACCGGATGCGGCGCCCGCAAACGCAAGACGTAAACGCTATAGAAGAAGGCGATCAGCCAGGCGAGCAGGGTCCCCATGCTGAACAGCCCAACCACCAGCGGCACCTGTGGGACCTCCAACGGAGAATAGGCACCGATCGACGCCGACATGATGAAAAACAGGCTACCCGGCATCCCCACCCCGTAATACCGGCAGACCATCGTGGCGAGGATGGCAATGAAGACCAGCGCCGGCATCATCAACAGCGGGAAAAAATGGCTGATCACCCCAAGCGTGTAGCAGGCGGTCAACCCGAACGCGCTGGCCATCAGCGAGACCATCCGGTGATGCAGCGGCGTTGCCGGCAAATACAAGAACACCAACCCGCCCAGCGACGAGACCAGTCCGTACTCCATGTGGCCGAAATAGGCGCCAACCAGCAAAGGCAACCCGGTCGCCAGCGCCGCCGCAAACGGCATCTGCCACATCCGGTCGCTGGGATTGACCGTCAACAAATGACTCAACTCCGCCCGCACCAGCATTTTCAGTTTGGCCCACCGGCCTGGCGGTATCGTTGAGGTCATGCTCACCTGCGAAAATCGGCAAGGACCTTGACGGCCCTCGGCCGCGATCCCCTTACGCCTTCAACTTATACCCCGTCGCCAGCATCCGATAGGTCACCGCCAGTAGGAACAGGTTGGTCGCCGCCACCAGCGCCGCGCCCACCCACACCGTGCTATCGGCATGGCCGATGAAGCCGGCGCGGAAGCCGTCGATCATGTAGAAGAAGGGGTTGATCTGGGCGATGGCGCGGAAGGTCTCGGGCAGGCGGTCGATGGAATAGAAGGTGCCGGACAGGAAGGACAGCGGGGTGACGATGAAATTGGTCACCGCCGCCATGTGGTCGAATTTGTCGGCCCAGATGCCGGCGATCATGCCCAACAGCGACAGCATCAGCGAACCCATCACCGCGTGATAGACGATCAACGTTGGCGAAGCGATATGCACCGGCACGAACAGCGCCATCACCAGCCCCACCGCCAACCCCACCACCAGACCTCGGGCGACGCCGCCCAGGGCCACCGCCAGGGTCTGCTCGGCGGCCGATAGCGG
>Ga0316222_1005383_pt1 | contig 10977 bp, 8 predicted proteins | sample TBH18011metaG_FD_206008 | JGI IMG/M metagenome (GOLD analysis project Ga0316222, IMG submission 206008) | Freshwater microbial communities from Trout Bog Lake, Wisconsin, USA - TBH18011 | ecosystem: Environmental > Aquatic > Freshwater > Lake > Hypolimnion/Profundal zone | place: USA: Wisconsin... | reverse complement strand
CATGCGCAAGAACGGCATCTCCAACGTGGCACAGGCCCTCTGGAACGGCGCTCTCAGCCTTGATCACATCCTGGCATACAAGGCGATCTGATCAGCGTTAAACAGCCCTGAGGGCTTCCTGGTGATTGCCCGGCGGAACCCTCAGGTCGGTCAGGGCCTCGGCGCCGCGTTTAGTCCGCAAGCCGTGTATATGTGTCGCGGGTATAGAGCGGGTTGCGTTCCGTAGATTCCGAGTCTCCCATCATCGGGGATCACCAGGGTAGGCTGCGTCATCGTCTCTGCTGACGTGGCCAAACCCAAGCCGGTGCGAGGAGGTTTCCATGACCGAGCCAGCCCTTCCTTCTGGTGGGATGCCCCGAATTCCGGGCCGGCACGCCAATCCGTCGCCGGCCGCATGGATGTCCGCCGAACCCTCCCTCGAATCCTTGCTCGCCGATCCGGTGCTATTGGCGGTTCTGGCGCGGAATCGCGTCACCGTCGCGCAACTCCGCGAGTTGTCCAACCGTGTCGGCGATCGCCTGTGCCGGCGTTGACGGGCGCACCCGATGTGCTGCGGAGGGGGACGGAATGTTCACTGACCTTGGCCACAATTCCGCGCTTGCCGCGGTTCTCATCCATCGGATCGTCGGGCCGGTCACGGCTCTGAGCCGGGTTATGCGCGGTCGCGCCGCCGAGCGGACCGCGCCGCCTTCCGCCAGGGATTGCGAGATCGCCCACTGGGCCGGGCGCGGCGTCCTCGCCAATATGAGCCACGAGCTTCGCACTCCCTTGAACTCCATCATCGGCTTTTCCGATGCGCTGCGGAGCGGGGCGGTCCTTCCGGTGGAGGCCCGGGTTCAATCCTACTGCGATGATATCTACCAAGCCGGCGGGCAGTTGCGGGCCATTATCGATAACCTCCTCGATTTCGCCGAGATCGAGGCCGGGCACGCGGAGCCGCGATTGGAGGCGGTGGACGCAGCCGAACTGATCGCGGACTGCGCCGCCGCCCTGGCCGCCGCCGCCCTGGCCGCCGGGGTGGGTTTGCACCATGACCGGCTTGAGGGTCTGCCTGCCGTTGCCGCCGACCGCAAATGCCTGCGCCAGATCATCGCCAACCTGCTGGGCAACGCCGTCAAGTTCACCCCGCCGGGCGGCAGCGTCACCGTCACCGCCACGGCCGGGCGGGAGGCGTTGCGCATTGCCGTGGTCGACACCGGCATCGGCATCGCGCCGGAACATGTGGACCGAGTGGCCGAACCCTTCTACCAGGTGAAGCCGGTCGCCAGCCGCGACCATGGCGGGGTCGGATTGGGCCTTACCCTCGTCCACCGGATGGTAAGCCTGCACCATGGCCGGCTGGAGATCGCCAGCCGCCGCGGCGAGGGCACCGCGGTCGTCGTCAGCCTGCCCTGGGCGGCTTGACCCCACCCCAAACCCCAACCATGGATTTATAACCCCACCCCATGCACCTACCACGCCGGTATTACCTGGCTATGCCTTTACCCATGGGACGATGATCCGCACCCGCCGGTAGCATGTCTTCCGGCCGCACATCCGCGATTTGGCGTATTGGCCTGCGACGATGTGGCCGGGGGACGGATCATGACGGATGATGACGGAGAACCAAGGGGCATCGGCTCGGCGGTGGTCCCGACCAATGCGGACCTCATCGCCGCCACCATCCACGATCTGCGCCAGCCGCTGCAGACCTGCGGCCTCCTGCGCGGACTGCTGGCCCTGCGCATCGCCGACGGCCATGCCGCGGCGCTGCTCAGCAGGCTTGACGACGCCCTGGGGCGCATGACGACGATCCTCGACACCCTGTCCCAGGTCAACCAGATCGAATCGGGGGTGGCCGTTCCCGATATCACCGATGTCCGGGTCGACACCCTGCTGGATCGGCTGCGGGCGGATTTCGCCGTCGCCGCCGAAGCGGAGGGTACCATTTTGCGGATCGTCCCCAGCCGCAGCAGTATCCGCGGCGATCCGAGGCTGCTGCGGCGGATGCTGCACAGCATGGTGTCGGCGGCGGTGAAGGGCACCGGGCCGGGGACGGTCTTGCTGGGATGCCGGCGGCGCGGCGGGATGCTGCGCCTGGAGGTCCTGACGCGCGGCAATGCCGCCGGGGCGGATGATGGCCCGCTCGGCCATCACCTTCGCCACCTCGGCGACGGGCAGGGCATGGCCATGGCCCGGTATCTGGGACACCTGCTGGGTCATCCCCTCCTCCAGGGGGAGGCGGGCTTCGCCGTGGAGGTTCCGCTTGGACAGGCCGAGCCGGCGGCAAGGCGCCAGCCGCCGCCGGAGCCTTCCCCCGTCTCCCCGCCGGGGCGGGCGGGCGATGGCCGGACGATCATCGTGATCGATGACGACCGGGCGGTGCGCGACGCGCTGCGCGACCTTCTGGTGGAATATGGCTGGGAGGTGGAGGTCTGGCCCAGCGCCGACGCCTTTCTGAGGGTGGCCCCCCCCCGGCGGCAGGGGCTTCTCCTGGTGGATGCGGTGATGCCGGGCATGGGCGGGTTTGAATTGCTGCGGCGGTTGCGGGACCAGCGCCGCCAATTGCCGGCCATCGTCATGACCGGCCATGGCGACATGGCCATGGTGGTCGAAGCCATCAAGGCCGGCGCCAGGGATTTCATCGAGAAGCCGATCGAATGCGAGGACCTGCTGGCCGCCCTCGACCGTATCCGGGAGGTCGCGCCGGCTTCGGTCCGCCCCGGCGAGGGCGGCAATGCCATCGCCGGCATGACCGCGCGGGAACGACAAGTGGTGGACATGGTTCTGGCGGGGCACCCCAGCAAGCGGATCGCCCATGAGCTCGGCATCAGCCAGCGCACCGTCGAAAGCCATCGCTCGACCGTCATGAAGAAGGCGGGGGTGAAGTCGCTGGCGGCGTTGATCCGCGTCGCGCTCGCCTTGGAGTGATCCGGCGGTTCCGTAGATTCCGAGTCTCCCCCGGCTCGGGCCGTAACGTTAAGGTGCGGGCCGACCGGAATGGCGCCACGCCAAAAAACAATACCGAAGAGGGAGGATCAAGGATGACCGAAGCCATGCCGATGCCGGAGCGGACCGTCTCGCGCTGTGCCTCTTGCCGGTACTCCGAGCGGAGTTTCTGCTGCCATACCATGGCGCGGCGGGCGCAGGCCAATCTCGGGGAGGGGGAGTGCCCGTTCTGGCGCTCGATCTCGTCCCAGTCCTCCGGGCCATGCGCTGTTTCCGCCCGTGGGCAGCCCCTGTATGGGTGAGGGATGAAACTTCTTGCTGCGATGCCCGGCCAGACCGTGGGGGGGCGGGTCGACGCCTATCTGATGATGCTCGCCCGGTTCGGCCACGGCCGTCCGGTCCATTACCTGCTGGCGGCGGTCCTGGTGGGGCTGGCCGTCGCCATCCGCCTGCTGATCGCGCCCCAGGGGGTGGGGCTGCAATTCGTGACCTTTTTCCCGGCGGTCACCCTGGTCGCCATATTCGGGGGAATCGGCCCGGCGATGTTGGCGGCGGTCGCCTGCTGCGGCCTGGCCAATTACCTGTTCTATCCGCCGTTCAACACCTTTCATTATTCCGCCGAGGCCTTGTGGTCGGGAGGGGTGTTCCTCGCCGACGAGGTGGTGGTATGCGGCGCCATCGTCGCTATGCAACGCTATTACGGCCGCTATATCGCGACGTTCGGCGCGCTGATGCGCGCCACCGAGGCGGAGGCCTCGGCAAGGGCGGCGGCGGAACGGGCCAATCGGGATCTTCTCGCCGCCAAGGTCGAGGCCGACCGGCGGGCGGACCGCGCCGAGCGGGCGGAAGCCCGGCTGGCGGAAGCCCTGGATGAATTGCGGGCGCTGCTCGACACCGTGCCGGCCCCGATCTTCATCGCCCAGGACCCCGATTGCCATTCGATGACCGGCAACCGCGCCACCTACGAATTGCTGCGTTCCCCGGCCGGATCGAATGTCTCACGCTCGTCGCCGGACTTCGCCGTCAGACGGAGCTTCACGGTTTTCAAGAACGGGGTCGCCCTGTCGCCGTATGATCTGCCGGTGCAGCGCGCGGCCCGTGGCGAAAGGGTTGGCGAGGAGGAAGTGGAACTGCGCTTCGAGGACGGCGCTTCCGCCTGGATCTTCGGCACCGCCACCACTCTGCGCGACCGCAACGGCGCGCCGCGCGGCGCCCTCGGGGCCTTCATCGACATCACCAGGCTCAAGCAACACGAGAGGGATCTGACGGCCGCCCGGCGGGAGGCCGAAAGCGCCAACGACGCCAAATCGCGTTTTCTGGCGGCGGCCAGCCACGACCTGCGCCAGCCCCTGCAGGCGCTCAGCTTCCAGGTCGGAATTCTCGGCATGAAGTTCAATCTGGGCGACGAGCCGTTGCTGAAAGAGATGGAGTATTGTCTGTTCGGCCTCAACGAATTGCTGAGCGATCTGCTGGATCTCAGCAAGCTCGACGCCGGGGTGGTCGCCCCCAAGGTCAGGGACTTTGCCGTGGGCGATCTGCTGGCCGCGGTCGTCGCCGTCCATTCGCCCGGAGCGGAGGCCAAGAGCATCCGCCTGCGCCTGGTGCCGTCCGGCCTGACCGCCCGTACCGACCGGGTGCTGCTGGAACGGATCTTGGGGAATTTGCTCTCCAACGCCGTGCGCTATACCCACACCGGCGGCGTCCTGATCGGCTGCCGGCGGCATCACGGCAAAACATGGATCGAGGTTCACGACACCGGCATCGGCATCCCCCAGGACAAGACCGGGGATATCTTCGTGGAGTTCAAGCAGCTCGGCAATCCCGAGCGGAGCCGCGACAAGGGGAGCGGCCTCGGCCTCGCCATCGTCAAGCGGCTGGCGGATTTGCTGGGATTGGAGATCCGGCTGTCCTCCCGGCCGGGGCGGGGATCGTCCTTCGCGGTCGAACTGCCGCCGGGCGAAGCGGCCCGGGTCGCGCCGCCGCCCCGCCCGGTCGTGCTTCAGGCGGGCCGGACCTTGCGGCTGGCCCTGGTGGAGGATGACGCCGCCCTTCGCCAGACCCTCGCCCTGGTGCTGGAGGAGGTCGGCCACCGGGTGGTGGCTGCCGCCAGCGCCAGGGCAGTCATCGCCGGCCTGGGGGCGACACCGCCGGACATCCTGATCACCGATTACCGGCTCGGCGACGGGGCGACCGGAATCGAGGCCATCGCCGCCCTGGATACGGCCTTCGGCACCCGGATTCCCGCCATCATCCTCACCGGCGACACCGGCCCCGACGTGGTTCGCGGGATCGCCGATCACGGCATCCATATTCTGCACAAGCCGGTGAAACTGGAAATCCTGACCGAGCGCCTGCGTGAAATAGCCCAAAATCCATCGGAATAAGGCTCTCCAACGTAAGTGATGGGGCAAAAGTCCGGGCGGCCTATTGCATCCGCCGCCGGGGGTGACGACATCTGCCTTGGGGTCACGATCATCGGCGCCGAGGGATTCTGCCGTGGACAAGGGCCGCAATCATCGGGTCACGCTTGCCCAGCGGAAGAGCGAGGAACGTTTCCGCCAGGTGGTGGAGGCCGCGCCCAATGCCATGGTGATGGCCAATAAGGCCGGCTTGATCGAGATGGTCAATGCCCAGGCCGAGCGGGTGTTCGGCTATTCGCGGCAGGAAATGCTGGGGCAGCCGGTGGAAATCCTGATCCCCGAACACTTCCGCCACATCCACCCCGCTTTGCGCGACATGTTCAACGCCGAGCCGCGGTCGCGGCCGATGGGGGGAGGGCGCGACCTTTACGCCCGCCGCAAGGATGGCAGCGAGTTTCCGGTGGAGATCGGCCTGAACCCCATCGAGACTGATGACGGACCCATGGTGCTGTCGGCCATCGTCGATATTTCCGACCGCAAGCAGAAGGAGGACCGGATCCAGGCGGCTCTGAGGGAGAAGGACATCCTGCTGGGCGAGATTCATCATCGGGTCAAGAACAACCTGCAACTCGTTCACAGTCTGCTGGATCTGCAATCGTCGCAAATCGACGATCCCGTCGTACTCGGGATGCTGCGCGACAGTCAGAACCGGATCCGCTCCATGGTCCTGATCCACCAGACCCTGTATCAGTCCAAGGACTTCGCCACGGTCGATTTCGCCAGTTTCCTCGAATCGCTGCTGCCCGCCCTGGTGGCATCCTATGGGATGGATTCCGATCGCATCGCCCTGGGGGTCGATCTGGCGGAGGTGCATTTGCCGCTCAGCACCGCCATCCCCTGCGGTCTGGTGGTCAACGAGTTGGTCACCAACGCCTTCAAGCACGCCTTTCCGGAACAGCGGCGCGGCGCGATCACGGTCGGGCTGACCCATGAGGGACCGGGCCATGTGGGCCTGATGGTAAGCGATGACGGCATCGGGATTCCCGACGATCTGGATCTGGAGCGGACGGTGACGCTGGGTCTGCAACTGGTGACCCTGCTGACCGATCAACTGGGGGGGGCCGTTTCCATTCAGCGCGCCAATCCGACGCGCTTTGCCCTGCGGTTTCCCGTGCAACGGTGACGGAAAGGATCAAGTCCATGCTGGCGACTCAGGTGATGGTGGTGGAGGACGAGCGGATCGTCGCCCTTCATTTGCGGCGGCAATTGCTCCGGCTGGGCTATGACGTGGTCTTCATCGCCTCGTCCGGCGAGCAGGTTCTGAGGCAGGTGGAGGATCTGCGGCCCGACCTCATCCTGATGGACATTCACATCGAAGGCGAGATGGACGGCATCGAGACGGTGACGCAATTGCCGCTGGATTGCCAGATTCCCGTCATCTATCTGACCGCCTATTCCGAGGAGGCGGTGCTGATGCGCGCCCGCGCCACCCGGCCGTTCGGTTTCCTGTTGAAGCCGTTTTCCGAACGGGAATTGCACGCCACCATTCAGATGGCGCTGGAGCGCCGCAAGGTGGAGGTGGCGCTGCGCGATAGCGAGGAACACCTCTCCCTGGCATTGGATGTCGCCGGAATGGGGGCGTGGGAGATCAATGCCGAAACCCATCGGATCGTCCGCGCCGGCCGCATCGAGCAGGTGTTCGGTTGCGACGGCGACGGGCTCGCCGGCCGCTGGGACTGGTTTCTCGATCACGTGCTGGAGGATGACCGCCTGATGCTCGGCAAGGTCTATGAACGGCTGCTGCGCGAGAACGCCGCCTGTCAGGTGGAGTTCCGCGGTGTCCGCAAGGACGGCCGCCTCCGGTGGTTCCGGGCCAAGGGCAAGGCCATTCCCGCCCAGGCGGAGCGGCCGCACCGCATCATCGGAGTCATGCAGGACATTACCGACGACAAGGCGGCCGATGAACGGCAGCGTCAGGCTCTGACGGTGTTCGAGGCGACCCGCGACGGCCTGCTGATTCTCAATCCCGAGCTCCAGGTGGTGACCGCCAATCCCGGCTATTGCGACATGGCGGGGTATTCGGTGGAGGAATTGCTGGGGCGCCGCCCCGCCATGTTCGCCGCCGAGGCGCAGGCGGCGGGTTCTCATGCCGCGTTCATGGCCGCCCTGGCGGCCGACGGGCGCTGGCGCGGCGAGATGCGCGGCCAGCGCAAAACCGGCGAGACTTTTCCGCTGCTGATGAACATCGCCGCCGTGCGGGACGAGCATGACGAGATCACCCATTACGTCGCCGCCCTCACCGATCTGACCGCCATTCGCAAGGCCGAGGAGGAATTCCGGCATCTGGCCCATTACGACCCGCTCACCGATCTGCCCAACCGCCTGCTGGCGACCGACCGGCTCGAACACGCCATGGAACGCTGTCAGCGCGACCAGCGTTCGCTGGGGCTGCTGTTCATCGACCTCGACCACTTCAAGCGCATCAACGACACCCTGGGACATACCATCGGCGATCAGGTGCTGCAGGCGGTGGCCCAGCGCATGCGCGCCGCCATTCGCGCCGAGGACACGGTGGCGCGGCTGGGCGGCGACGAGTTCATGGTGATCCTGGAACGGGCCGATCAACCCGATGATGTCGCCGCCATCGCCATGAAGATCATTGCGGCGATTTCGCTTCCCATCATCGTCAACGGCCGCGAGCTGACCACTTCGGCCAGCATCGGCATCAGCATCTATCCCGAGGACGGCCGGACCCGCGAGAGCCTGATCCAGGCGGCCGATACCGCCATGTACGCCGCCAAGGATATGGGGCGGAACAGCTATGCCTTCTATACCGCCGAAATGACCTACCGCGTCATTCATGCGGTGGCTGTGGACCGGGATCTGCGCCGGGGCCTGGCGCAAGACGAACTGATGCTCTATTTCCAGCCGCAGCTCTCGCTGGACAGCGGTGCGGTGACGGGGGTCGAGGCCCTGATCCGCTGGCAGCACCGCACCAAGGGTCTCCTGGGAGCGGCCGAGATCGTCCCGGTGGCGGAACACAGCGGCTTCATCGTCGATATCGGCGACTGGGTCCTGTTCGCCGCCTGCCGGCAGGCCCAGGAATGGCGCGCCGCCGGCCTGGCGCCGCTGCGGGTCGCGGTCAACGTCTCGGCGCACCAGATGCGCGGCGGCCATCTGCTCCAGGCGGTCGGCGACGCCCTGGCCAAGACCGGCTTGCCGCCCGATTGCCTGGAGATCGAGATCACCGAAAGCATGCTGCAGAACGAGGCGGAGTGCATCCAGACCCTGCACCAGCTCAGGCGCCTGGGGGTCGCTCTGGCCATCGACGATTTCGGCACCGGCTATTCGTGTCTCAGTTCCCTGAAAAGCCTGCCGATTCAGCGCCTGAAGATCGATCAGGCCTTCACCCGCGGCATTCCGACGGACGCCAACGATGCCGCCATCGCCGAAACCATCATCGCCATGGCTCACCGGCTCGGACTCGACGTGATGGCGGAGGGGGTCGAAACCGAGGCCCAGAGAGACTTCCTGAAAGCCCATGGCTGCCAGGGGGCGCAAGGCTTTCTCTTCGCCCGGCCCATGCCGGCCTCGGCGGTGGCCGGCTTCATCGGCGACCAACGCCATTGAAGGGGCGTCTTCAGCCCGCTTCCGTCACCACCACGCGGTTGCGGCCGGCGGCCTTGGCGCGGTACAGCGCGGCATCGGCCTGTTCCAGCAGGCCGGGCACGTCGAGACCGGGCAGGCCCAGCGGATCGGTGATGCCATGGGTGGCCACGCCGATACTGACCGTCAGGTCGAACATGTCGCCCTTGGCCGGGCGCACCACCATTTCCTCCACCTGACGGCGCAGGCGCTCGGCGATGATACGGGCGCCGTCCAGGCCGGTATTGGGCAGGGCCACGGCGAATTCCTCGCCGCCGATCCGGCCCAGGATGTCGTATTCGCGCAAGGCGACGCGGCAGGCGGCGACGAAGGCCTTCAGCGCCTCGTCGCCGGCGGCATGGCCCCAGCGGTCGTTGACGGTCTTGAAGTGGTCGATATCCAGCGCCAGCAGCGAGAACGAGCGGCCCATGCGCCGGGCATGGTCCAGTTCCAGGCCGGCGAGATGGTGGAAATGGCGCGGATTGGCGACGCCGGTCAGCGAGTCGCGGGTGGCCAGCACTTCCAACTCCGCCACATGCTGCTGGGTGTCGCAGAAGGTCCGCAGCGACAGCGCCAGATCCTGGATGCCGCCCTCGGGGTCGAGCACCACCGGCACCCGCTCAATCACCAGCCGCAGCAAACTGGCGGCCTGATCCTCGGTCGCCGCCGCCGGCGCCACCGCATAGGCGCCGACCACCAGCCGGGTGTCGCCCATGGGCAGCACCAGCCGTTGCCAGGTTTCGGTGCGGTCGCCGAACAGGGCGGTATAGGATCGCCATAACGGACGGTTGACCCGGCGGGCGAAGGTGTACTCGAATTCCAGCATGCCGCGGCGCTCGGCCGGCAGGATGTCGGCGGGCAGCACATCGATGACGCAGCCGGTGAGATCGGCGCCGAAATGGCGGGTGAAGGCGCTGCCGTAATGGGAATAACGGTTGCCGGCACCATCCATGTGGATGACCAGCAGATTCTCCATATGGGCGGCGAAGCAGGATTCCGGCTCGGTGATCACGCCACCGGCCCCCGCCGCCCGCCACCGGGTCAGCAGGTCAAGCAGCCGCGCATCCATCACCTTCGCGATCAGGTCTTGCATGGAGTTAGAGATAACACGGCCATCGTTAACGAGGGATTGACCGGGCTAGACGTTGAACAGGAAGTGGAAGATATCGCCGTCCTGGACGACGTATTCCTTGCCCTCCAGGCGCATCTTGCCGGTTTCCTTGGCGCCGGCCTCGCCGCCGCAGGCGATGAAATCGTCATAGGCGATGGTTTCGGCGCGAATGAAGCCGCGCTCGAAATCCGTATGGATGACGCCGGCCGCCTGGGGGGCCTTGCAGCCCTGGCGCAGGGTCCAGGCGCGGGCCTCCTTGGGGCCGACGGTGAAGAAGGTGATGAGGTGAAGCAGGTCGTAGCCGGCGCGGATGACCCGGGTCAGGCCGGTTTCCTCCAGTCCCAGGGTTTCGAGGAACTCCTTGCGCTCCTCCTCGCTGGTCAACTGGGCGACCTCGGATTCGATGGCGGCGGAAATCACCACATGGCTGTTGCCCTCGGCGGCGGCGAACTTGGCCACCCGCTCGGAGAAGGCGTTGCCGGTGGCGGCCGAGGCCTCGTCCACATTGCAGGCATAGACCACCGGCTTGGAGGTCATCAGGCCGAGGGTGCGCAGGATGCGGCGCTCCTCCTCCTGGTCGAAGGCGACGGTGCGGGCCGGGCGGCCGGCGCGCAACGCCACCAGCAGCGGGGTCATGACGTCGACCTGGGCCTTGGCCTCCTTGTCGCCGTTCTTGGCCTTCTTTTCCAGCGGCACGATGCGGCGCTCCAGCGAGTCGAGATCGGCCAGCATCAGCTCGGTCTCGATGGTCTCGGCATCGCGCACCGGATCGACGCTGCCCTCCACATGGGTGATGTCGCCGTCCTCGAAGCAGCGCAGCACATGGACGATGGCATCTACCTCGCGGATATTGGCGAGGAACTGATTGCCTAGGCCCTCGCCCTTGGACGCGCCGCGCACCAGGCCGGCGATATCGACGAATTCCAACTGGGT
>Ga0316222_1005377_pt1 | contig 10983 bp, 10 predicted proteins | sample TBH18011metaG_FD_206008 | JGI IMG/M metagenome (GOLD analysis project Ga0316222, IMG submission 206008) | Freshwater microbial communities from Trout Bog Lake, Wisconsin, USA - TBH18011 | ecosystem: Environmental > Aquatic > Freshwater > Lake > Hypolimnion/Profundal zone | place: USA: Wisconsin... | reverse complement strand
CCGGACGGTGGGAACCCCTCCCGGACGAAGGCACCCGTGACGAGATGCTGGAGATCGTCCTGGAGGAGTTCGGGCCCTACCTCATGCCTGAAAATTATTGATCGTATTTACGGGACTTTGCACTAGGGATGGCTCGAAGTGCATTCCGGCTTTCCGCTGCGGGGTTACTGCGGATCGCCTTTGATCAGCCGGTCGAAGTCGGATTCGAACAGTCGGTCCTGAACGATGCGGTATTTCTCGAATTCGCTTTCCGCGAAGGCCTTCGCCACTTCCTGGGTGACCCTTCCAGCATCGACGAGGATGTCGCGTTCGTTGAACTGGAGGAAGGCATTCAGCTTGCTGGCCCAGTCAGCCATGGTCATAGGGATGCCGCGGATGGCTTGGTCCTCGGCGTAATTGAGGTACATCTCGACGATCCGGTCGAATTGCTGGATCTCTGCCAGGGACAGGTAGTTCTTGGCTACGGAAACGTCGGGCTTCAGGATCTTCCCCTGGGGCGCGTTCTTCCAGGACGTAAGCCCCATGTGCCTCTTCTCCGCATCGGCCCGCTCCACGATGACCTCGGCGGCCGTATGGCCGTGGATGGCGAAGTGGAGCTTGTTCTGGACGGTGGCGAAGAAGGTCCTGGTGGTTTCGGCATCCCTGCTGTAGTCCATGGCCGTTGCGTAGATGTCGGTGATCTTCTGGTAGAACTTGCGCTCGCTGGCACGGATCTCGCGGATCTCCGCCAGCAGCTCGTCGAAGTAGTCCTTGAGCGCCAGCCAGAACTGACCCACTTCTGCCGGTCAAAAGTAGACCACCTGTAAAGCAGAATTTGGCCTCTCTACCCAGGGGGTAGCGTGGAGGTTTTCTCTCCGTGGGCCTTACAGGCCCCTGCGGGCAGGGGTTCTCCGTGGCCTTGCTATGCCGTCAGATCCCGCATTCAGGCGAACGGCCGGATCCGGGCCAGGGCCTTCTCAATCGTCCTGCGGGCATAGCGCTCCACATCGCTGCCACGGCGGCCTGACGCCCGGTCAACCAGCATTCGATAGACCGAATCCGGGGGCTGGCCGGCCTCCAGCAGGCGGCATACCCATCCCCACTCCTGCGCCGATGCACTGCCATCGCCGGTTCCGGCCATCGTCGCCCGGCCGGGATTCCGCTCGCGGCAGGATGCCGAGGGCGCCGGCTGCGCCGCAGGCGGAACCGGGAATCGGCGCGCCCCGTCCATCCCGCAGAGCAGATTCACCCAGCAGCCGCCTCGCTTCCAGTTCTTGAACCCGGCGAGGCGGCCCAGATGCTCGCCGGAGACTGAGCCCTTGTCCGCCCCGAACCGAGCCGCCAGGCCGCGCTGGGCCTGCAACCTGGCGTCCTCGTCCAGGTCGCGGTCACAGGGAAGCCACACATGGCACCCCCCGGCAGACGAGGTCTGGATGACCATCGCGCCGTAGGCCAGGGCCAACTGTCGAGCCACCGGAACGGGCAGGTCATCCAGGAACACCAGCGGCCAATCGAAGCCTCGCGCCGGGCGGATGTAGATCTCGCCCCCGTGCGCATTCTCCGCTCTGGCCCAGGCCAGGGGCAGTTCCTCCAGGGGCTGGTCCCGCCGCCAGAGCATGGCCCCGTCGCCGCGCCGGACCGCCAGGTCCGCCCGGCGGATCTGGATTCCCGCCCAACCCTGGAGCATCTGCTGGGTATGGTCCATGGCTCGCATCGACGCACCTCCCCGGCTGGGGGATCACCCCTGGGGTTCCCGCAGCGAGATCCCGTTGATCCGGATCGTGTGGCAGTGATGGCGCAGGCGGCTCAGCAACGCGTCCACCAGGGACGGGTTGCCGAGGAAGTTCTGCCACTCCGGGAAGTCCAGGTTGGTGGTGATGATGGTGGAGCGGCGGGTGTAGCGCTCCTCCATGAGCTTGAAAAAGATGTTGGACTGCTCGGGCTTGACGTTCAGGTAGCCCAGCTCATCGATGACCAGAAGTGGAATGGTGGCCAGCTTGTTGATCAGCTGGCGCGAGGAACGGTCCGCCAGGGAGGCGTACATCTCGTCGAACAGGTCCTGCGCCTTGATGAACAGGCCCCGGTGGCCGTTCTGCAGGGCCTTGAGCAGGATCCCCGAGGCCAGGCCCGTCTTTCCGACGCCGGTGCCGCCGATGAACACGATGTTCTCGGCCTTGTCGATGAAGTCCAGACCGGCAAAGGCCCGGATCTGGCGCTGGTTGACCGCGGGCTGCAGCTTGTAGGGAAAGGTCTCCAGGCTCCAGGTCTCGGGAAGCCGGGCCTTGTGGATCCGGTAGTCCAGGGCCGTCTCCTGGCGGTGGTGCCACTGGGCGCGCAGCAGCCTGGCAAGGAAGTCCTCGTAGGTGGGCTGGCTCTGGGCGGCCTCGCCCAGTTCCTGGTCCAGGATCTCGGCCACCCGGCCGAGGTGCAGGTTCTTGAGCAGCTGCTCCAGATCATCCTTCATGGCTGTCCTCCCTGTTTTGGCCGGCGCCGCCTTCGCCGGCCCCGGCAGGGGCCAGCACGAAGTAGTCCCGGGCGACGTTCCTGAGCACCATCCGGTCGAGCCGGTCCAGATCGAAAAGGCCGTATTCCAACGCGGCGTCGACCGCCGCGAGGAGCGGCGACCTGGGGTAGTCGCGGAGCATGCCCAGCAGCCGCCGGAGCATTCTCACCTGCCGGCCCGGGCAGCGCGCCTTGATGGCCGCGAGATAGGCCCCGAGCTTGGGTTCCACGCGGAGCAGTTCCTCCTCCTCCCTGGGGGGCGCGGCCTTCGGCCGGCCCTGGCCCCGGGGAGGGCGATGGCTGGGTTCGGTCACCCTCTGGTCGAGGGCTTCGAGCACCCTGACATGGCTCGCCAGCAGGCGATGCCCCTCGTAGACCTCGATCTGGTCCTTGGTCCCGTGGACCTCGAGTCGCCGCCCGATCAGGGCGTAGGGAACGGAATAGCGGTTGCCGCCGGTGTTGACATAACCATAGCTGTCGACGATCCGGGTCTCGATCTCGCAGACGGCGGGGACCCAGATCGGCAGAGGTTTGAGCAGATGTTGCTCCTGGAGGAACAGTTCGCGCGGCGCGGCGCGCAGCGACCGCCGGTGCTTGGCGTTCACCTTCACGCACCAGGCACGGGCCTGCTCGTTCAGGTCGCCCCAGTCCTTGAACTCCCGGCCGGCGAGGAAATTCTTCTCGATGAAATCGAAATTTCGCTCCACCCGGGCGCTCCGGTTGGCGTGGCCAATCGCGTGGGCCTTGAACACGAACCCGAACCGCTCGGCGAAGGCTTCCATCTCCGGCACCGGGATCATGGTCGCGCCGCTGCCGCGCAGTACCACCACGTGGGTGTTGTCGATCATGCAGCGGCCGCAGGCGCCACCAAAGAACTTCAGTGCCTCGGTGAGGAACACCTTGCACCAGAACCGGTTGAAGGTCGGATAGTACTGCTGGAACAGCATGCGGCTGTGGCAGAGCACGAGGCTGGCGTCCTGGATCACCCGCGTCCGGTCGCCGATCCTGACCGTGTGCGGCGAGGTGTCGTGCTGCATCTCCTCGGCCACATCGAAGTGGTACTGGCCTGAGGGCTGCCGGGGGGCGCGGCCGATCTCGTTGCGGCGGCAGAACTCCGTCAGGGCCTGGTAGGAGAGCTCCGCGCCGCCATCGACCAGCTTTTCGTGGACCCGGACCAGATTGCCCCGGCAGCCCTTGAGCTCGGCGAGGATGTCCTCCCGGTGCGCCTCGACCTTGGAGACCCGATCGAATTCCGGGACATCGGCGGTTCCGGCTTCCAGAATCTGCCGGGCGGTGATCCGGGAGACCTTGAGGATCCGGGCGATGGCCCGCGTGGAATGCCCTTCCTCCTTCAGCAGCAGGATGGCGGATCGCTTGGCCTGATCAAGCATGGGTGAGCTCCCTTTCGCTTCGGTCAAACAGGGCGTGGCAATCCTGCCGGGCCTGCCGTACCGCGCAGTCGGCCTCCTGGCCCTGGGCTGCGGAGAGGCCGCGCGCCGCGCCCTCGCGGAGGTGGTGGCCGGCCCGGCGGGCCATGGCGGCGAGGGCGCCGAGGTCATCCAGCCAAAGGGAATACGGCCCCTTCAGATCCTCCAGGCTCAGTACGGCCAGCTGGGAACGCAGGAACAGCGCGGGATCGCCGAGGATCCGCTCGCGGACCTCGGGATTCCCCTTGAGCCAGCCGGCCTGCAGCGCCTCCGCCTGGCGGGTGCTGAACTCGGCCTTGAGCAGCGCCTCGAGGAACCGGAGGCAGTCGCGCTTGTTGGCGCGCGCCAACGGCACCAGCACCTTCATGGCCGTGTGTGGCGCGATCCGGCCGGCGCGGACCTTTTCCTGGACCGGCTCCGGCAGATCCTGGACCAGGGCCAGCCGCCGGGAAACCCAACTGGTGGTCCGGTCAAAACGGCGGGCCAGTTCGTCCATCGACATCCGAAACCGGTCGCGCAGATCCCGCAGCAGCCAGCCCTGTTCGAGGGGACCTTCCGGCTGGGAGGAACGCATCAGCCGCTCCAGGAGGAGGCCCTCGGCCTCGCTCATGTCCCAAAGGGTGGCCAGGACGGTGTCCCGCCGCAGCCGCCTGAGCGCCCGCACCCTCTTGAACCCGTCCAGCAGGACGTAGCGGTCTCCCTCGGCCACGACGATCACCGGCACCCGCTGGCCGACACCGCCCAGGGAGGCCAGCAACTGCCGCTCCAGCGCCGGGTTGCGCTTGCGCAGGTGATCGTTGCGGAGATCGATTTGCTGGAACTCCAATTCCATGGCTGGCACCCGCTCGGTTGGTTCGGGAACAGCCTGCCGGAAAGGACCTGGAACACCTATCTCGTCTTACGCGCCCGAAGGGGCATGTTTGTCGAAAACTCCTTTGTTTTCAGATAGCTGGACGGTACTTGAATCTTGCGCCGCTGGAGGCCCAACTTTGTCTGTTACTCCTTTGTTTTCAAACAATTGGTGGGTACTTAAATCTTACGCCCGACGGAGACCAACTTTGCCCGCCTCCTCCACCAGGGCGGCGACTTTCATCCCGACTTCCTGCCTGGCCCGGGGCCAATCGATGGCCGGTGGCGAGCTGCCCTTCACCAGCAGGTTCACGACACGATCGCGCTTCAGGCCCTCGGCGTTCTTCTGGTTGACCTTGGCGCAGGCCCGGCGATGCCGTTCCTTCTGGCAGTCGGGGGCACTGCAGAACCGCTGCCGCTTGCCGACCTTGGGGTCTGGCCTGAACCATTTGCGACACGCCGGGCATGGATGGGTGACTGACATCGCGCGCCTCCTGGACCACGCCTGTCTGGGAGGAGGGCGTAAGGACAGGATGGGCCAAGCATCAGCCGGATCAGACCGATTGGGCACGGACGAGGTGGTCTAGTTTTGGCGAGCAGACCCGGGTCAGTTCTGCCGGGCGCTCAAGCCCTTCGTTACCCTTCGGTTGGCGGTACCGCCTTCGCATCCGGTTGTTCGCTCCTGGTCGAGTCGGTGCCCCTCGTCCAGGCCAGGGTTATTTGGGCTGTGGCTTCCCCAACCACTGATCCAGGCGGAAACGACAGGGCCTCCCAGGTTCCTGGGGGACCCCCTGTGAACATGCCCTGCTCTCCGACCCCGGCGGGACCCTTCGGTCAGGCCATTACGACCTTCAGGTGCTGCCTTCCGTTCTATCGAATACGTCGGCTCCCGCGACAATCGCCTTTCGAGGCTCAATCACACGGCCTGTTCACTCGCTGTCTACGCTTCGCAGGTTGGGTCACCCCAGCCCACGCAAGACTCGCTTCTGGCTGCTGGCCAGCTTTGCCAGGTGGGAGTTTACCCACCGGGTCCCATTACAAGGTTTCAGTTTGACTATGTCATCCATCCCCCTTATCCAGGCTTAGCCTGGCGCACCGACGGCTGCGACCATTCAATCAAAGTAACACGTTCTTCTGCAACAGTTGTAAAACTGTCGCAGAAGTCGCAAATGTCGCAGCCCAAAGGAGCAGGGGCCTCCGGCGCGCGATGGCTTATTGACTGCTTATCTTTATCGCATATGTTCGGAGCGTGCCCAAAGGGCCCCCGGAGAACCCCGCATGTCCAACTACACCGACCTTGTCGCCGCCTGGTCCAGCCACCTGCCCGACGCCAACCAGAACCCTGCCCGCATCCTCGTGGTCGCCGCGGACGGGAGCCCCCAGATGCTCGGCCTGCTGGACGGCGGCAATCTGGCGGCCGAATACCCCATCTCGACGGCCCGGAAGGGCCTGGGGGAAGCCAACGGTTCCGATGAAACTCCCGTGGGCTGGCACCGCATCTGCGACAAGCTCGGGGATGGCCAGACGCCCGGCGCCATGTTCGAGAAGAAGGCCCCCACGGGAGGGGTCTGGCAGGAGGGCGGCCCCACGGTTCCCGCCCTGATGCTCACCCGCCTGCTGGTCCTGGAAGGCCTGGAACCCGGCCTGAACCTCGGGGGCGACGTGGACACCTTCAACCGGGGGATCTACATCCACGGCACCAACTGCACCGCGGAACTGGGCACGCCCGCCTCCCATGGCTGCGTGCGCATGGACTACCAGAAGGTGGTGGAACTCTTCGACCAGGTGTCCGTGGGCGACCTCGTCCTCATCGCCGGCGGCGATCCCGAATAGCGGGATCGGCGGCAGAAGCCCGGACGCTCTTGACCAAAAGCACACCCGCGATGGCCTAGACTCGAGATGGCAGCCACGTGATCTGCCTGGCACCGGTCTCAGGAGCGTCCCATGGGTCAGAAGGTCGTCATCACCTGCGCCATCACCGGGGCCGAGACCACCCGCGCCCAGAACCCCGCCCTGCCGATCACCCCCGCCGAGATCGCGGACGCGGCCTACGACGCGTGGCTGGCGGGGGCCTCCATCCTCCACCTCCATGTCCGTGACGCGCAGGGCAGGCCCACCCAGGATCTCGCGGTGTTCAAGGACGCCATCGACCGGATTCGCAGGAAGTGCGACCTCGTCATCGAGACCACCACGGGCGGCGCCGTGGGCATGACCCCGGAGGAACGCCTCCAGCCGGTCACCCTCGACCCGGAGATGGCCAGCCTGGACTGCGGCACCGTGAACTTCGGCGACGACTACATCGTCAACACCCTGCCCATGATGCGGGAGTTCGCCAGCCTGATGAAGGCCCGGGGCGTGCGGCCCACCCTGGAGTGCTTCGACCTCTCCCACGTGTACGCCTCCCGGGTGCTGATCCGGGAGCGGCTGGTGGAGCCCCCCTTCCACTACGGCTTCGTCCTGAACGTCCCCGGCGGCGTGGCCTACGAGCCCGACGTCCTGGACCTGTTCGTCCGCAAGGTCCCCGAGGGCGCCTTCTGGACGGCCATGGGCATCGGCCGGGCCAACCTGACCGCCATCTACGGCGCCCTGGCCATGGGCGGTTTCGTGCGGGTCGGCTTCGAGGACAACGTGTACTTCTCCAAGGGCGTGCTGGCCCGGTCCAACGCGGAGCTCGTGGCGCGGGCCGCCCGGATCGTGCGGGAGGCGGGCGCCGAGCCCGCCACCCCCGACGACGTCCGCCAGCTGCTCAAGCTCAGGAAGTAGCCCCCCATCCGCCCGAGGAGAAGCCCCATGGAATACCTGCCCGTCGCTTGGCGCGCCACCGACCTCTACCGCAACGTCCCCGACAGCGACTGGTTCGACTGGCATTGGCAGATGAAGAACGGCATCAGCACCATCGAGCACCTGGAGAAGGTGGTCAAGCTCACCGGGGGCGAGCGCGAGGACCTGAAGAAGGCCCTCACGAAATTCACCATGGAGATCACGCCCTACTACGCGGCCCTCATGGATCCCGACGACCCCTCCGATCCCGTCCGCATGCAGTCGGTGCCCCGCATCGCCGAGCTCTTCGACGACCCGTCGGACCTGAGCGACCCCCTCCACGAGGACGTCGACTCCCCGGTCCCGGGCCTCACCCACCGCTACCCGGACCGGGTGCTGCTGCTCATCACCAACATCTGCTCCATGAACTGCCGCCACTGCACCCGCCGGCGCCTGGTGGGCTTCGAGGACCAGCACCTGCCGGACGAGAACATCACCAAGGCCATCGAGTACGTCCGCCAGCACCCGGAAGTCCGGGACGTGCTCATCTCCGGCGGCGATCCCCTGGTCCTGTCCGACGCGCGCCTGGAGGACATCATCAGCCGCCTGCGCGCCATCGAGCACGTGGAGATCATCCGCATCGGCACCCGGGCCCCGGTGGTGCTGCCCATGCGCATCACCGACGGGCTGGTGGCCATGCTGAAGAAGTACCACCCCATCTACGTCAACACCCACTTCAACCACGCCAAGGAGATCACGAAGGAGGCCCGGGAGTCCCTGGCGAAACTGGCCGACGCCGGGATCCAGCTGGGCAACCAGAGCGTGCTGCTCAAGGACCTCAACGACGATCCCGCCGTCATGAAGCAGCTCCTGCACAAGCTCCTCGCCGTCCGGGTGAAGCCGTACTACATCTACCAGTGCGACCTCTCCATGGGCATCTCCCACTTCCGCACCACCATCGCCCGGGGCATCGAGATCATGGAGAGCCTGCGCGGCCACACCACCGGCATGGCCGTGCCGACCTTCGTGGTGGACGCCCCCGGCGGCGGCGGCAAGATCCCCGTCATGCCCAACTACGTCATGGTCATGGGCGAGAAGCGCGTGATCCTGCGCAACTACGAGGGAGTCATCACCACCTACACCGAGCCCATGCGGGAGCACCCTGCGCAGGCCAGCGAAAAGGCCATGCGGCTCACGGCCCGCTACCGCTCCAAGGGCGGCGTGGCCAGCCTGCTCTCCGGGGACCAGCTCTGCCTGGAACCCGCCCAGCTGGCCCGCAAGGACCGGAAGTTCTAGCATGCCGGACCTCGCTGAGGTCGCGGGAGCGGTCACCGCGGTGGCCGGCTTCGAACAGGGTTCGGGGAAGACCGCCTTCCTGGACCTGGCCCTGGCCTGCGCCCGCGGCGCGGGCCCCGCCGCGGCCTTCACCATCGGGGTCGACGGGGCCGGCAGGGGAGGCGGCTCGGCGATCCACGTGGCCCCGGGGGACGTGGTCATGACCACGGAGGCGTTCGCCAGGGCTTCGGACGCGCGGTTCGAACTGCTGGAGGCCGTCCCGGGCCGCACCGGCCTGGGCCACCTCCTCCTGGGCAGGGCGGTCCGCGCCGGCTCGGTCACGCTGGTGGGCCCCGCGCACCTCAGCACCCTGGCCGAGGCCATCGCCCGGGTCCGGGAGGAAGGCTGGGCGCCTTCGGTCCTGGTGGACGGGGCGGTGGGCCGGATCACCCAGGCCGGCGCCCTCGGCGAGGCCCAGTTCGTCTTCACGGTGCGGGTCGACCCGGCCAACCTGGCGCGCGCCTCGGCCCGCCTCCGGGCCCTGGCGGCCCTGGCCGCCCTGCCGGAAGCAGGCCCGGAGGCCCTGCCGCTCCGGGGCCCCGTCACCCTCGACACCCTGAAGGCCATCCCCGAGGGCACGGCGCTCTCGGCCGAGGACTTCACCCGCTTCTTCATGGAACCCCTGGACGTGCCTCGGGTGCTGGACAGATACCGCTGGTCCGTCGCGCGCCGCTTCAGGCTCCTGGGCTTCGCCGCATCCCTGCGGGGCGTGACCCGCCCGGCCTTCCTGCGGACCCTGGGCCCCGCCGCCTCGGGCCTCCTGTCCACCCCCTTCGAGGAGGCCCCGTGAACCGCGACTTCCTCGCCTACGCCGAATTCCAGGGCTTCTGGGACCGCTTCGCACCGGACACCCCGTTCGGCCGCGAGGAGAAGGACCGGATGGCGTTCCACACCGACCCGGCCGCCCTGGAGGCCATCTGGGACCGCACCGCCACGGCCCTCGAACTCCTGGAGGCCCTGCGGGCCGACCCGGTCCGCCTGGACCGGCTCTCCCACCACCTCAAGCGCCTGCCCCGCTTCCCCCTGGCGCCCCGGGAGGCCTTCACCGAAGTGGAGCTGTTCCAGTTCAAGAAGTTCCTCCACAACTACGCCCGTCTCCCGGAACTCCTGGGGCCGGCCGCGGCCGCGGCCTTCGGCTTCACTTTCCGTTCCCGGGCCTTCGTGGACCTGCTGGACACGGGCCGCCAGAGCGGGGAGACCTTCTACGTCGCCGATGCCTACGATCCCGAGCTGGCCGAGGTCCGGAACCGCATCCGGGACCACGCCGAAGCCCTGCAGGCCGAGCGCCTCCACCGCGCCGGGGCGATCCGGGAACGCTGGGGCCTCGCCTTCGGGGCCCGGGCGTTCCTGGTCGTGCCCCGGGCCACCTTCGGGGACCTCGCCCTGGCAGGAGACCTCCTCCGGGTGGAGCCCTTCGACGACACCCAGTGCGTCGTCCGGCCCCTGGCCACGGCCGGCGAGCTGCTGCTCCTGGAGGCCCGGGAGACCCTCCTGGCCCGGGAACGGTGCCTGGAGGAGGCGGTCCTGGCCCGGTTGTCCCTGGCGGCCTGCCGGGAGCTCCCGGCCTTCCGCGAGTACATGGAGGCCGTGCGCGCCTTCGATCTGGCCTTCGCCCGGGCCCGCCTGGCCCGCGAGTGGGGCCTCACCCGGCCGGTCCTGGGCGCCGGCCCCATCCGGATCCGCGGGGGGCGCTTCCTTCCCTGCGAGGAGGCCTGCCGGACCCTCGGCACCGGCTACGTGCCCCTGGACGCCACCTTCGACACGGCCGTGACGGCGGTCTTCGGCTCGAACATGGGCGGCAAGACCGTCGTCCTGAAGACCCTCGCCTTCCTCCAGCTCTGCGTGCAGACCGGACTCTTCGCGCCGGCCGCGGCCTTCAGCACCCGGGTCTTCCGGCACTGCCACTACGTGGGCGAAGGCGCCGGCCCGGGCGGGGCCGGCCTGTCGGGGTTCGGCCGGGAGATCGGCCTGTTCAACGCCGTCTGGGCCGACTGCGACCGCCCGACCCTGGCCCTCTTCGACGAGTTCGCCCGCACCACCCAGTCCCGCGAGGCCGAAACCCTCCTCTCGGCCGTCATGGCCGCCCTGGCCGGAAGGCCCGGCGCGGTGGCCGTCTTCTCCACCCACTTCC
>Ga0316222_1005374_pt1 | contig 10989 bp, 19 predicted proteins | sample TBH18011metaG_FD_206008 | JGI IMG/M metagenome (GOLD analysis project Ga0316222, IMG submission 206008) | Freshwater microbial communities from Trout Bog Lake, Wisconsin, USA - TBH18011 | ecosystem: Environmental > Aquatic > Freshwater > Lake > Hypolimnion/Profundal zone | place: USA: Wisconsin... | reverse complement strand
ATAATTTCGGCCAATTGGGTGACGGTGAGACCGCGCATAAATCCGTCCCGACAAAAATCGGTGCCGACCGGGATTGGCGAATGACCGCCGCAGCCTTTTTCAACAGTTTTGCCATCAAGAACGACGGGACACTATGGGGCTGGGGGCATGGCCAAAACACCAATGCACTGGAACCGAGGCAAATCGGGTTGGACACCAACTGGCTGACCATTTCTGCATACGATCACACCCTGCTGGCGATAAAAACAGACGGGACACTTTGGCAAGCGGGCCTTGATGCCTTCGATCCTGATTTTACGGAAATTGGACAGGACCGGGATTGGATTGAAATCCACGCCGGACCGGGAGCCTTTTGGGGGCGTAAACAGAACGGCAGTGGCTGGGCCTTGATACATGGTCGATCCAAACGTGGTTCGGCCATCGTCAAGCCTTCGCCTGTCGCTGTCCCTCTGCCCTTGAGCTTTGATCCATTGGGCTTTGCACCGGGATCGGAAACCAGCCTTGTATTGGGCAAAGACGGCAAATTATGGACTTGGGGTACTCGCCTGGGTGCAGGGAAAGCGACCGCCGTCAACATTGACCAAACCCCGTTTCTACTCTGGCAGCTTCCACAGTAGTACAGCAAGGCAACAAAAAAGCCCGCTCTTGCGAGCGGGCTTGTCAGATTCAACGGAAGTTTACTTCTTCGCTTCCGTTTTGGCTTCGGTGGCCGGGGTCGCTTCCGCGGCCGGTTCCGGCGCGGTCACCACGGTGTCCACCCATTCAATGATGGCGCGCTGGGCGGCATCGCCGTTGCGCTGGCCTAGCTTGATGATGCGGGTGAAACCGCTCTGGCGGTCTTTGAACGCCGGGGCGATGTCCTTGAACAGGGTGCGGGCCGCGGCTTCCTGGTGCAGGCGGGCGACAGCCAGCCGGCGGGAATGAACGGTGCCCTTCTTGCCCAGCGTGACCAGCTTTTCCGCCACGGACCGGACCGCCTTGGCTTTCGCCAGCGTCGTCGTGATGCGTTTGTGCTCGATCAGGCTGCAAACCATATTCGCCAGCATCGCATTGCGATGTTCGGATGTGCGGCCCAGTTTGGCCGTGCGCTTCAAGTGTCTCATGGTAAATCCTTAGCTCGTTTTGAGCTCTTCCTTCGGTGCATCCACCAGACCCGGCTCGAACGTCATGCCGAGGGACAGGTTGAGGGAGCTCAGTTTTTCTTTGATTTCGTTCAGCGACTTCTTGCCGAAGTTGCGGTATTTCAGCATCTCCTGCTCGGTCTTCATGCCCAGCTGGCCGACCGTGGTGATGTTCGCGTTGTTCAGGCAGTTCGCGGCGCGCACGCTCAGCTCGATCTCGTTGACGCTCATGTTCAACAGCTTCTTGAGCTTCGCCTTGTCGTCGTCCTGCTTGTCCGCGGCTTCTTCGAATTCCACCGCGTTCTTGTCATAGCCCACGAACACGTCGAGGTGATGCGCGAGGATGGCCGAGGCCTGGGTCAGCGCGTCATCGGGGGTGATGCGGCCGTCCGTCCAGATTTCCAGCACCAGGCGGTCATAGTCCGTCCGGTTGCCCACGCGCGCCGCTTCCACGGCGTAACGGACGCGGGTGACGGGGGAGAAGATGGAGTCGATGGCCACGATGCCGATCGCCTGGCCCAGCTTCTTGTTCTCGTCGCTCGGGCAGAAACCGCGGCCGACCTTGACCGTCAGTTCCATCTCAAATTTCTTCTTCTTGTCCAGCGTGCAGATGTGCTGCGCGGGATTGACCAGTTCGATGTTCTGGTTGGTCTGGATGTCGCCGGCGGTGACCGCGCCGTCCTTGTTGACGGACAGCATCAGCACCTGCTCATCGCGGCTGTGGGCTTTGAATTTGACCTTCTTCAGGTTCAGCACCACATCGGTCACGTCTTCCACGACGCCTTCGATGGTGGTGAATTCGTGCATGGCCCCGTCGATCTTGACGGAGGTGATGGCCGCGCCTTCCAGCGAGGACAGCAGCACGCGGCGGAGCGAATTGCCCACCGTGTGGCCGTAACCCGTTTCAAACGGATCGGCGATGAATTTGGCGTAGGTTTCCGTGGCGGTGGACTCTTCCTTCTGCAACCGCTTCGGCATTTCAAAACGTCCGAGACGAACTGGCATAGTTACCTTTCAACAATTTTAATCTGGCTGCCCCGGCAAATTATTCCCGGCCGGGCCAACCCGTGTAATTGTTTTTTTATTGGTGGATTAACGGGAATAAAATTCGACGACGGCCTGCTCGTTCGCGATCGGCTGGATCTCATCCCGGGTCGGGATGCGCATCACCGTGCCCTTGAGGTCTTCCTTGTTCAGGGAGAGCCAATCCGGCACCGCGCGGCTGGCGGCCACTTCGAGGTTCTTGGTCGCGAGCTGGCGCGCCACGCTGGTGTTCTTCAGGCTCACCACGTCGTTCACCTTGACGGCGAAGGACGGGATGGCCGCCTTGCGACCGTTCACGGTGACATGACCGTGGCAGACCATCTGGCGGGCGGCGGCGCGGGTGTTCGCGAAACCGAGGTGGAAAACGATGTTGTCCAGGCGCGTCTCCAGAATCTGGAGCATCTGTTCGCCCGTGACGCCGCGGCGGCGGAGCGCCTTTTCATAGACACCACGGAACTGCTTTTCCATGAGGCCATAGTAATAGCGCAGCTTCTGCTTCTCGATCAGACCTTCACCGTACTCGGTGGTCTTGCGGCGGGACTTCGGGCCGTGCACACCCGGGCCGTAGTTGCGGCGTTCGAGATATTTCGTCGGACCAAAGATCGGGACGCCGAAACGGCGGCTGATGCGGACGCGGGGACCTGTATAACGTGCCATAGAAAACTTTTTTTAGCGGATTGCGATTAAGGTTGATTACACGCGGCGTTTTTTGCGCGGGCGGCAGCCGTTGTGCGGCACGGGGGTCACGTCCTTGATGGAGCTGATCTCCAAACCGATCGCCTGGAGGGCGCGGATGGCGGATTCACGGCCGGATCCCGGACCCTTCACGCGGATCTCGACTTCCTTCATGCCGTGCGCCATGGCCTGGCGGGCGGCGTCCTGGGCGACCTGCTGCGCGGCATACGCCGTGCTCTTGCGGGAACCCTTGAAACCGACCCGGCCGGCGCTCGACCAGCCGATCAGGTTGCCCTGACCGTCGGTGATCGTGACCTGCGTGTTGTTGAACGTGGCCAGAATGTTCGCAACGCCGGTGACGATGTTCTTGGCATGCTTGGCCTTGACGATCTTCTTGGCGTTCGGATCCTCGCCGAGCAACTCGGCGGCGGTCGGCGCGGCGACCACGACGGGCTCCGCAGCCGCAGTGGCAGCGACACCCGCGGCATCGGCGGCGGGCGCGGCCTTCTTGGCCGGCTTGCCCTCCGCCGTCGCAACGGCGGTCTCGGGCTTCGCTTCTTTTTCTTTCTTCGGGGCGGCTGGTTTCTTTTTTTCTTCGGACATAACGAAAATCAATTATCAGTGAATGCCGGTCTTGGCGTTGGGATTGCGTTGGACACCGACCGTCTTGCGCGGCCCCTTGCGGGTACGGGCGTTGGTCTGGGTCCGCTGGCCGCGCACCGGCAGGCTGCGCATGTGGCGGATGCCACGGTAACACTTGATGCCCTGAAGCCGCTTCAGGTTCATGCCCAGTTCGCGGCGCAGGTCACCTTCGATGACATACTTGCCTTCCTGGATGGCATGCACGATCTGGGAAAGCTGGGCTTCCGTCAGGTCTTTTGCGCGGATCGACGGGTCGATGTTCGCGCGCTCAAGAATTTCCTTGGCGTTGACCGGACCGATCCCGTAGATGTAGCGCAAGGCGATGTCGATGCGCTTATTGGGCGGAACTTCCACCCCGATGATACGTGCCATAAATCAATTAACCTTGACGTTGTTTGTGACGTTTATTCGAGCAAATGACCCGGATGACGCCGCGACGGCGCACAATCTTGCAATGCTCACACAGTTTTTTTACTGACGCTCTGACTTTCATGCTAAAAATTTTATTATGTTTCGACTAAAATACGCCCCACGCTCAGGTCGTAAGGCGTCAGTTGTAATTTTACCGCATCGCCGGCTTTCAGCCCGGCAAATATCTTCCGGTCCCGGCCGGCCACAAACGCCGTCAACCGGTGCCCGTTCTTCAGTTCCGCCGTGAACGTCCCGTTCGCCAGCGTTTCCATCACCCGGGCCGTTACACGGAAGGCTTGACCCATGTCAAAATCTCCGGTTCCCCGTCCGTCACCAGGACGGTATGCTCAAAATGGGCTGATAGTGAACCATCTTGCGTCACCACTGTCCAGCCGTCTTTCAATATTTTTACGTCCGCCCGGCCCGCATTCACCATCGGTTCGATGGCCAAAGTCATGCCCGGCTTCAGTTTGGGCGAGGCTTTCACCCCGTCGTCAAAGTTCGGAATCTGCGGCTCTTCGTGCATCGAGCGCCCGACCCCGTGCCCCACAAACTCGCGGACCACGCCAAACCCGTTGTTCTCAACGTATTGCTGGACCGCCAGCGAAATATCGACCACCCGGTTGCCCGGCTTGGCCTGGGCGATCCCCAGAAACAGCGACTGTTCCGTCACTTCCATCAACCGCTGGGCCGCCAGACTGCACCCGCCCACCGCCACCGTCCGGGCCGTGTCCCCGATAAAACCGTTATAAACCACGCCGACATCCACACTGACGATGTCGCCAAATTTCAAAACCCGGCCCGTCGCCAGCCCGTGCACCACTTCCTCGTTCACCGAGAGGCACGTATGGCACGGATAATTCCGGTAGCCGATGAAGGCGCTCTTGCCATTGTAGGCCCGGATCCGTTCCGCCGCAAAATTGTCCACCTGCCGGGTGGTCATCCCGGGCTGGATGTATGCGGCCACTTCCGCCAAAACTTTTCCCGCCACCTGCCCCGCCGCACGCATCAACTTGATCTCGTCGGCTGTCTTGATCTTGATCCCGGCCACAAAATCTCAGAAGCGGCCGCGAATCCGGCCCTTCTTCAAAAAGCCGTCATAGTGGCGCATCATCAGGTGCGACTCCACCTGGCGCATCGTGTCCAGCAGCACGCCGACCGCGATCAGGATGCTGGTACCGCCGAAAAACTGGGCGACGTTCTGATCGATATGCATCTGCTTGGCCAGGATGATCGGCAAGGTCGCGATCAGGGTCAGGAAAATCGCACCGGCCAGCGTGATCCGGCTCATCGCCTTGTGCAGATAATCACTGGTCCCCTGCCCCGGACGCACACCGGGAATATAACCGCCGTTCTTCTTCAAATCGTCGGCGATCTGGATTTCGTTGAACTGGGTCGCCACCCAGAAGTAGGAGAAGAACAGAATCATCAGCGAATAAACCATCAGATACGTGAACGTGCCGTAATCCATCATGGTGGCAATCGCAACGAAGAAGTCATGGAACGTCAGCGATTTCGCAAAAACCGAATCCGCCAGCCACAGACAGAGAGTATGCGGGAACATCAGGATGGACTGCGCGAAAATGATGGGCATAACGCCCGCATAGTTGACCTTCAGGGGCATGTAAGACGTCCCGCCGGCGTACATCTTGCGGCCCACGGCACGCTGGGCGTATTGCACCGGAATCTTGCGCTGGGCCTGAGTGATGGCAATCACCCCGCCGATGACGACCGCCAGCAAGGCGATCATGACAAAGATCAGACTGAAATTATGCTGCGGTTCCATGCCGCCCTTGCTGCCGAACATGTCCTTCAAACCCTGGCAGGCATTGGGCAGACGGGCCAGAATGCCGACCGTGATGATGAGCGACACACCGTTGCCGATGCCGCGTTCGGTAATCTGTTCACCGATCCACATCAGCAGCATCGTGCCGGCCGTGATGATGGTGACCGTCACCAGGTAATAAATGATCTTGCTGCTATACAGCACCAGCGCACCCTGAGTCCATCCGTGGAACGTGGTTTCCGGGGTCAGCCAGGTGCTGGCAAAGTACCAGCCTTGGGCCGCGCACAGCACCACGGTCAAATAGCGCCCGTATTGAACAATCTTGGTACGACCGCCATCTTCGCGGGCCAATTTACTCAACCGCGGAACCACGGCCGTCAGCAATTGAATGATGATGGTGGCGCTGATGTAGGGCATCACGCCGAGCGCGCTGATGGCGCAGTTGCCGGCGGCCCCGCCGGCAAAGGTATTGTAAAGCCCCATCATTCCGCCATTGGCGTCCGCATTGTCATGCAGATATTTCGCCAGCGCCTGGCCATCGATGCCAGGGATGACGATGAACGCCGTCAAGCGAACCACCGCCAGGAGCAGAACCGTGAAAATAATCCGGGACTTGAGCTCCGGAATCTTCCAGCAGTTGCCGAGGGTACTGATGAGGTTGCTAAACATTGTTCAGCCAGTGTTAGGACTTGGCCGGTTCCGCCGCCGCTTTGCGGGCGACGATTTCCACGGTGCCGCCCTTGGCTTCGATCTTGGTCCGAGCCGAGGCGCTGACCGCATGGGCCACCACGGTGAGCTTCTTCGTCAGCTCGCCATTGCCCAGAATCTTGATGCCATCCGCGCCGCCATTGGCCAGGCCGATGGAACGCAGGGCCGCTTCGTCCACGCGGGCGCCGTCGTCGAACACATTCAGTTCCGCCACATTGACGGGCAGATAGACGATGGTGAAACGCGTGTTGTTGAAACCGCGCTTGGGGATGCGGCGGATGAGGGGCATCTGACCGCCTTCGAAACCGATGCGGATCGAGCTGCCGGAACGGGCCGTCTGGCCCTTGCCACCGCGCCCGGACGTTTTGCCGTGGCCGCTGGATTCACCTTGACCGAGCCGTTTGCGGCGGTGTTTCGCACCGGGACGGGGTTTGAGATTGTGCAGTCGCATAAAAATATTGATCAGGCGGCCGCCACTTCAGCGACCTTGGTTTTCTTGGTGTGCAGGCCGCGGGCGGTATAAATCTGCTCGCGGGTGCGCAGGCTGACCAAGGCACTCAGGGTGGCCTTGACCACGTTCGCAGCGTTCTTGGAACCCAGGGATTTGGTCAGGATGTCCTTGATCCCGGCGGCTTCGAGCACCGAGCGGACCGTCTTGCCGGCGATCACACCGGTACCGGGCGAGGCCGGACGCAGCAGGATCTTGGCCCCGCCGTAAGTGGAATAAACTTCGTGCGGGATGGTCGGTCCGGTCAGGGACACGGTGATCATCTTGTTGCGGGCGAGCTCGCCGCCGCGACGGATGGCGTCCGCGACTTCCGCGGCCTTGCCGAGCGCGATGCCCACACGGCCCTTGCGGTCGCCAACGACCACGAGCGCGCTGAATTTGAAACGACGACCGCCCTTGACGACCTTGGACGAACGGTTGATGTAAACGACCTTTTCGGCCATTTCGTCGCCGCCCTTGTCATCATGATCGGGCCGACGGCCACGACCGCCGCCGCCGCCCCGCCCGCCGCGCCCGCCGCCGCGCTGATCGCGATAGGGTTGCGGTTGGGGAGCCGGTGCCGGCGCCGCTGCCGCTTCGGCGGCAGGAGCAGAAGGAATGTTTTCGATATCAGCCACAGTAAAATCTCCGGTTCAGGTTAAAATTTCAGGCCGGCTTCGCGCGCGGCATCCGCCAGCGCCTTGACCTTGCCATGATAACGGGCGCCGCCGCGATCGAACACCACCTGGGTGATGCCCTTTTCCAGCGCGTTCTTGGCGGCCAGGGTGCCGACCGTCTTGGCGCTCGTCATGTTCGCGGCCAGCTTGTCGCGGTCGGGAATCGTCTTGCTCACCGTGGAGGTCGCCGCCAGCGTTTTGCCGGCGACGTCATCGATGAACTGGACATGGATGTTCTCGTTCGTGAAGCAGACACTCATGCGCGGACGTTCGGACGTGCCGGCGAGCTTGTTACGGATGCGCCAATGGCGCAACTGCTTCAGTTTGATTTTTTTTTCGGTTCTCATCTCAGTGGGTTCACGGATTTGGCCGTGAATATATTCAAAAATTATTGGTTGTTATTGAACCGTCTTGCCTTCCTTGCGCTGGACGTGTTCGCCCGCATAACGCACGCCCTTGCCCTTGTAGGGTTCCGGCGGGTAGTAACTGCGGATTTCGGAGGCCACCAGGCCCACCACATGCTTGTCCGGCCCTTCGATCGTCAGCTTGGTGTTTTCTTCCACCGTGACCTTGATCTGGTCGGGAATGTCGTAATTGACCGGGTGCGAGAAACCGAGGGACAGGTTCACGACCTTGCCCACGACGGCGGCCTTGAAACCGACGCCCTGGATCTCCAGCTTCTTGACGAAACCGTCCGTCACGCCTTTGACCATGTTGTTGACCAGCGCGCGGCTGAGGCCGTGCAGCGCCTTCGCCTGGGCGTCTTCGCCGGCGCGACCCACGATGATCTTGTCGCCTTCCACTTTGAGGGTGGTGCGTTTGGGCAGTTCCCAGTCGAGCTTGCCTTTCGGCCCTTCGACATGGACTTTCTGACCCTTCACTTCCACCTTCACTTTGGCGGGAATGACAATCGGCTGTTTTCCAATACGGGACATAACTTAAAAGGGGTTACCAGATGTAGCAGAGGAGTTCTCCGCCGAGGTTTTTCTTGCGCGCCTGCGAATCCGTGAACACGCCTTCGGAGGTGGAAACGATGGCCACGCCGAGACCGCCGCGGACGCGGGGAATCTCCGTGGAGCCGACGTAGCGGCGCAGACCGGGCTTGCTCACGCGCTTCAGCCCTTCGATGACACTTTTCTTGCCGTTGAACTTCAGGCGGATTTTGATGGTTTTCTTCGTCTCGCCTTCGACGGTCACTTCGGCCACATAGCCTTCGGATTGCAGCACTTTGGCCACACTCTCCTTGATGCGGGAGTGGGGCAGCGCCACCAGGGGCAGATGCGCGGCACCCGCATTGCGGATGCGCGTCAACATATCGGAAATCGGATCGCTCATATTATTTTAACTTTCGCCCTTCGTTTCGGCCCCGTCAACAGTGCGGGACCGACAGCAAGCGCGACACAAATTCTTTTACCAGCTGGCCTTCGTCACGCCGGGGATCAGCCCGTTCAGCGCGGCTTCGCGGAAGGTGAGGCGGGACACGCCAAACTTGCGCCAGTAACCGCGGCGGCGGCCGCTCATCTTGCAGCGGTTCACGAGCCGGGTGGGGCTCGCATCGCGCGGCAGCTGCGCGAGACCGTGATAATCCCGCTTCGCCTTCAATTCGGCGCGCAGGGCGGCGTATTTCTTGACCGTTTCAGCCTTGCGCTTGTTGCGCTCCAACCATGATTTCTTGGCCATATGTCGTAATTATTTTTCAGCGAACGGGAAACCGAGGAACTTCAGGAGGTCATGCGCGCCTTTGTTCTCCCCGGCGGTCGTCACGATGGTGATGTCCATGCCCTGGGTGCGCTTGATCTTGTCCATTTCGATCTCCGGGAAAATCGTCTGGTCGGCAACGCCGAAGGTGTAATTGCCGCGGCCGTCGAATTTGCGCGGCGAGAGGCCGCGGAAGTCACGGATCCGGGGGAGCGCCGTGGAGACCAGGCGGTCAAAAAACTCGAACATCGCGTCGTTGCGGAGCGTGACGCGGCAGCCGATCGGCTGGTTTTCGCGCAGCTTGAAATTCGCGATCGCCTTGCGGGACTTGCTCACCACCGGCTTGCGGCCCGTGATCTGCGTCAAATCCTTCGCGGCGTCTTCCAGGGCGCCCTTTTCAAGCGACGCGCTGATCCCCATGTTCACGACGATCTTGACGAGCTTCGGGATCTGGTGGATGTTCGTGTAGTTGTGCTTGGCCTTGAGGGCGGGCACCACTTCATCGGTATACTTTTTGTAAATTCGGGAGTTCATGTTCTTGGTTCACGGATTTGGCCGTGAATAAATCGATCAGACTGCGGCCGCCTCCGCTTTGCGCACATTGGAGATATGGATGGAGCCTTCCTGGTCGACCAGCGCACCGTTCGGCTGCGACTGGCTCTTGCGGACGGCCTTCTTCACCATTTGCAAGCCCTCGATCTTGACGCGGGACTGCTTGGCGAGCACGGCAATAATCTTGCCGCTCTTGCCTTTTTCCTTGCCGGCGATGACGGTGACCTGGTCGCCCTTTTTAACGTGAAATTTTGACATAGCTCAAATGACTTCGGGCGCGAGCGAGATGATCTTCATGAACTTCTTCTCGCGCAGTTCGCGGGCAACGGGACCGAAAATACGGGTGCCCTTGGGGTTCAATTCCTTGTCGATGATGACGCAAGCATTCCGGTCGAAGCGCAGGCAGGAGCCGTCGCTGCGGTGGATGGTCTGGCGGGTGCGCACAATGACGGCGTCATGGACCTCGCCCTTTTTGACGCTACCGTCCGGGGCGGCTTCCTTGATGTGAACCTTGATGACGTCACCGATGCCGGCATACGTCTGGTTGCGTCCCAGCACCCCGATGTTCCAGGCGATTTTGGCCCCGGTGTTGTCGGCGACATCCAAACTTGAACGAACTTGCAACATAAGATTTTAATCAGGCGGCCACCGCGGCACCCGTGACGTCACGGGTGACCACTTCGACCAGCGTCCAGCGTTTCAATTTGGACAACGGGCGCGCTTCCTCGATGCGCACCGTGTCGCCCACCTTCGCCTCCGACTTCTCGTCGTGGGCGTAAAATTTCTTGTAGGAAGTGACGATCTTCTTGTATTGCGGGTGCGGGAACCGGCGTTCCACGCGGACCACAATGGTCTTGGTCATCTTGTTGGAGACGACTTCGCCGACGCGCTGTTTGCGCTTGCCGGCCGACGTTTGGGTAATGGTAGCTTCAGCCATACAAATTATTTGGCGACCTGGTTACGCAGCGCCGAGATGCGGGTTTCCACGCGGGCGATATCCTTGCGCAGCGTGCGCAGGCGCGCGGGTTTTTCCAGCTGCGCGCTCGCCTGTTGCAGGCGCAGGTTGAACAGTTCGTGGCGCAGATCGCGGCTTTTGGCCGACAATTCCACCAGCGTCAAATCTTTGATTTCGACAAATTTCATGGCTCTCAGCTCACGTGTTGATGACGTGAAATAAACTTGGTTTTG
>Ga0316222_1005373_pt1 | contig 10990 bp, 8 predicted proteins | sample TBH18011metaG_FD_206008 | JGI IMG/M metagenome (GOLD analysis project Ga0316222, IMG submission 206008) | Freshwater microbial communities from Trout Bog Lake, Wisconsin, USA - TBH18011 | ecosystem: Environmental > Aquatic > Freshwater > Lake > Hypolimnion/Profundal zone | place: USA: Wisconsin... | reverse complement strand
CTGAACCAGATCACCCACTCTGCCAGTGGCACCGTTAAACACATCTTCACCACCCTCGCGCGTACCAAGACGCTGCTGTGGGTTTGTGTCGGTGCCGCGATGCAACTCATTGTGGTGTCAGCGGTCTGGTCCTGGTTGCCCAGTTATTTGAACCGCTTTCATGGCATGGCGCCCGACGTCGCCTCCAAACAGGCCGCGCTGGTGGTGATGGTGGGGGCCATAGGCAGCGTGGTTTGGGGCTTCGTGGTGGATCGTATCGGCATTCGCAACGCGAGCCGCAAGTTGAGTGGGCTGGCGCTGCTGTGCTTTGTCACGTTGGTCGTCTTTCTGATCGCGTTCTCAGCGGGTCAATCGGGCGCATCACAAATCCGGTGGGTGATGGTGGGCGGATTTTTTATGACGTGCTCGGTGGGCGTGGTGTCTGGCGTTGTTATTGACGTGATTCACCCAGGGGTTCGGTCCACCGGTTCGGCTGTGCTGTCGCTGTTTCAAAATTTGCTGGGCCTGGCCATTGGTCCGTTTCTGGTGGGTGTTCTGTCGGACCTGTGGGGCTTGCAGCAAGCCATGAGCGTGGTGCCACTATTCAGCGTGTTCGCTGGGGTGTTCTTTCTGGCTGCGGCGCGCTGCTACGACCACGATGTCAGTCAGGTGGCAAACATTCAAGTGGCTTCAGCCGACACGGTTGCCGCTTAAGCCGCAGTGACAGGAAACGTGCCATGAAATCGCCATTGGAAGTGGATGTCTATTTCGATCTGATTTGCCCTTGGTGTCTTATTGGTAAACGCAATCTGGAACACGCCGTACGAAGCCTTTGGCAAGACCATCCGGAATTGCCGGTGACCTTGCGCTGGCACTCGGTTCAGCTCTTGCCCGATGTGCCAGAAGAAGGCGTGGATTTCATGGCGTTTTATCTGAACCGGCTTGGCGGTGAGGGCGCGGTGCGAGCGCGCCAGGCGCAGGTGCTGGAAGCCGCCCGCCGTGCCGGCGCGCGCATTGATTACGCGCGCATTGCCCGTATGCCCAATACACGCAAGGCGCATCAACTGATTGCATTTGTAGCGGCGCAGTCGGATGCCGGAGTCGAGGCCGTCATTGACGATCTGCTGGAAGCGTATTTCGTGGACGGAAAAGATCTGACCGACGTTGCGCTGTTGCAGACCATCGCCGCGAAGTATGGGCATGACCCGGAGGCATTCCTGTCCTGGGTGGTCGCCCAACGCGGTCTTCCAGCCACGATCAATCTGACGGGTGTGCCTTTTTTTGTCCTCAATCGCACGCATGCCGTGTCGGGCGCTCAGGTACCTGATGTGTTGCTCCAGGCGATGCGTGATGCGATGCACCATGCGCAGCGCACCGCGTGTCCGACATGATCCGCGTCCCTGCAGACCAACTGCCGGTGCCTGGTAAGCGTTGTCTGCTGCGTGGCGAGAACCACGCACTGATGCTCCTCACCCATTCCTCTCCTTAGAAAGTCCATTATGGAAATGACATTGCGCCCGTGGCGCGAACGTACCCACGCGCTCGTGCCGGGTTTTTTGGCCAGTGGCGTGGTGGCTGCGGCCGCCAGTTTTTTGTCGGAGCACTACCATGCACCGGTCATGCTGTTCGCGCTGTTGCTGGGCATGGCGATGAATTTTCTGTCGAGTGACGGCGCGTGCAAACCCGGCATCGAGTTCACATCACGCGAGATTCTTCGCGTTGGTGTCGCGTTATTGGGCATGCGGATCACGTTTTCGCAAATCGCCGCCATGGGGTGGCACCCGGTGTTGCTGGTAGTCACGTCGGTGGTTGTCACCATTAGCGTGTCCATGCTGGTGGCACGCCTGATGGGCTTTCAGTCGCTCTTTGGGTTGTTGACGGGGGGCGCTACCGCGATTTGTGGAGCGTCTGCGGCCATGGCATTGGCGGCGGCGTTGCCGTCCCATCCTGGCAAGGAAAAAGCCACGTTGTTTACCGTGATCGGTATCTCCGCACTGTCGACTTTGGCGATGATTGTGTACCCCATGGTGGTCAATGCCTTGCATCTGGATCCAGTGCAATCGGGCGTCTTCTTGGGCGGCACCATCCACGACGTGGCACAGGTGGTGGGCGCTGGTTACGGTATGTCGCAAGTGACGGGAGACACCGCCACCGTGGTCAAGCTGATGCGGGTCGCCATGCTGCTGCCCGTGATTGTGGTGGCGGCCATGATTACGCGCGCACGCGGTGCTGCCGAAGCGGGTAAACGGCCTCCCATACTGCCCTGGTTCGCGGTGGGCTTTGTGCTGCTGGCAGCGGTGAACAGCACGGGCTGGGTTCCGGCCTTGGTACAAAGTAGCGCCAACGAGCTCTCGCGCTGGAGCCTGGTGATCGCCATCAGTGCGCTGGGTATGAAGACCCAATTGAAGGAATTGGCGACGGTTGGCATCAAGCCCATTGTGCTGATGGTTGGTGAAACCCTGTTCCTTGCTTTCCTGGTCATCGCAATGATGCGGTGGGTCAGCTGAATTTATTGACGAAAGACCAAGCTGCTATGACACAACAAGCAACCATTTTGATTATTCCCGGACTGCGCGACCACGTCGCGGAGCATTGGCAAACCTTGCTGGAAGCTACATTGAAATCCACGCGCAACGTGGTGTCGGTACCACCGTTGGAGTTGGACAAGCTGAGTTGCGCTGCACGCGTCGAAGCCGTTGAGCGTTGCATGCAGGCCATTGCCGGGCCCGTGATTGTCGTGGCGCACAGCGCTGGTGTGGCCATGTTTGTGCACTGGTCCCAAAAGTACCAACACCCGATCATTGGAGCGTTGTTGGCGGCTCCGGCGGATCTCGACGTTCCATTGCCTGCGGGTTACCCCACCATCGACGTGTTGCAAGGCAACGGCTGGCTGCCGCTACCACGCACCAAGCTGCCGTTTCCCAGCTTGGTGGTGTCGAGCACCAACGACCCGCTGGCAGCGGTGGATCGTGTGCAGCAAATGGCGAGCGACTGGGGCAGCGACCTCTTCAATGCCGGCGCCGTAGGGCATCTGAATCCGGCTTCGGGGTTTGGCGATTGGCCCCAGGCCGTGGCATTGATTCAGCAAATCGAAGCTGCCTGACCGGTTAGCCAGAGTTACCCGGACCACGCCGGGCCCCATGCAACGAAGTGGGGTCCGGCGTTTGCGCATCCTCATGCATGCGGCCCAGGCATTCGTCAATGAGCGCATGCAGTCGGCCCACCAGATCCTCGCCCACGCGCGCGTTGAAAGCCAGCTGTGCGCGCTTCCATTCGCGCTGTGACTGCACGCGCTTTTCCCGGCCCAGCGCGGTGATGCTGATCAGGCGGCTGCGTCCATCCGAACCGGGTCCGACGGCGACCCATGCTTGTGCTACGAGCGGCTGCAAATTGCGGGTTAACGTGGACGCGTCCATCTCCATGGCGTGTGCCAGGTCCCCAGGGCGAATCGGCCCCAGCGCCAGTATCTGAGACAGCAAGGAGTACTGCGTGGTTTTCAGGCCGGCGGTTGCCACGATCGAATCAAAGTGCTGACTCACCCGGCGCGACAGTTGACGCAGCTTTTGGGCGCTGCACCCACGGGGGGCGCCATGCGGGTCGCCACTGACAATAGAACGTGACTGGGCATTCATGGCATATGATTGTATCTACAATATTTGTATTTGCAATAAAAATGGAATCGCGATGATTGCGCCACTCACCCTATCCTGGCTTCAACGCCGCAGCATTCACTATGCCTGGGTGATTGCCTTAGTCACCTTTTTGGCGATGCTGACCACCGCGGCGGCACTTGGCTTACCGGGCGCCATGCTGCAGCCCCTGAGCAAGGAATTTGGCTGGACCACTGATCAGCTGTCCTCGGTGTTCGCTGTGCGCTTTGCGCTCTACGGATTGCTGGGACCATTCGCTGCTATTTTTATTGCGCGATTTGGCTTGCGTCGCATCATGGTGACGGCCGCCAGTCTTATTGCCATTGCACTGGCTTTGTCCACCGGAATTACGCAGCTGTGGCAACTGTTCCTGCTCTGGGGTCTGGTGCTGGGCTGCGGCACTGGTCTCACAGCCCTGGTTTTGGGCGCTGTGGTGGCCAACCGCTGGTTCACCACCAACCGTGGCCTGGTGGTGGGCCTGTTTGCCGCAAGCACGGCGACGGGGCAGCTGCTGTTTCTTCCCCCAGCCGCCTGGATCATTGCCCACGCAGGCTGGCGCTACGCGGTGTTCCCCATCGTTGCAGCCTGTGCCGTGGTCGGCCTGCTGGCCACGCTGTTCATGCGCGACCATCCGCAAGAATTGGGCGTGCAACCCTTTGGCGAGCCTGAGGGCCTGCCATCTGCTGCAGTAGCGACCGCAGCGGCAGTTGCGCCATTGCCGGTGAACTTCTGGGGACCCTTCACGGTGCTTGCAGAGGTCGCGCGCAACAAAACATTCTGGTTTCTTGCTGCCAGTTTTTATATCTGCGGCCTGAGCACCAATGGCTTGCTGCAGACGCATTTCATATCGCTGTGTGGCGACAACGGCCTAAGCGCCGTTCCCGCCGCATCGGTATTGGCCATGATGGGTGCCTTTGATTTGGTTGGCACCACCGTGTCAGGCTATTTGTCTGACCGGTACGACAACCGAAAATTACTGTTCTGGTATTACGGTCTGCGCGGACTGTCGCTGTTCTACCTGCCGTTTTCCACGTTTACGTTGTATGGACTGTCGCTGTTTGCCATGTTTTACGGGCTGGACTGGATCGCCACTGTACCGCCAACGGTCAAGCTCACGGCCCAGGAATTTGGCAAAGAGCGGGCCGGTGCGGTCTTTGGCTGGGTCTTTGCCGCACACCAGTTGGGTGCGGCTACGGCAGCCTACGGGGCGGGACTCACGCGCACGCTGCTACTGACCTATAACCCAGCGCTGTTCGCGGCAGGTGCAGCCTGCCTGATGGCCGCCTTGCTGGTGATGTGCATCCGGCGGCCCATGCACAGGGAAGGCGCGCGGCAGGGCGTCCGGGGTTGAATGCCTCCATCGGGGGGTTACAAAATCTATACAGGTTGGGCCGTGCTTTTAGCGGTTTTTTTACACCGCATTGATTAGCCTACGGTTCTCACCACTCTCTATCCAACAATGGCTTATCTAAGCAACGCTGAATTTCCAGGTGTATCGTCTTTTTTATCGCGACCCGTTCGAGTCAAACAGGAATTTGTAGTGATGGATTTCACCGTTCCGATTCGGGAGGCCTATATCGTGCGAAGTGCCGTCGCTCAGTACCCAGGGGTTGGCGTGCTGCGCTGCATTCCCAAACCGTGCGACAGACAGGTCTGCCTGGAGATGCATTTTCCGCTCGACAAGATCACGGAAGTCATGCATAGCCTGATTGAATGCGTTCCAAACGGGCAATTTGGCTGTGTTCGCGCATGGGGAAAGCGAATCTGATTTTGTCAGGCACACCACAGGACCCATCCATGCGTGAATCCAATCCTGGCGGAACACTGAGGACGGAATAATTCAGGCATTGTGGCCGCTGGAGTCGCCCAGCGCGTTGCGACACAGTGCGTGGGCTCGTTCCAGGTCAAAATCCAGAAAAGCGGCGTCCAACGCGTCACACAGTGCGTGCTGCGTGGCGAGTTGCGATCGAAGCTCGGTAAAGCGGTGCACTGCGTCCAGATTGGAGGCTTCGAGCAACGCATCGAGTTCGCGCAGGCAATGCCATTGCGAAGGAGTCAGTGGCGATGTGTGATGGGACGCAGGCACCGGCACCGGCACCGGAAGGGGAAGGGGAAGGGGAACGGCGGTCGGCGTCGGGTCGAGTAAATGACACGCCTGCACCAAACTCAGGTGGGTGGCGGACACCAGCCGATCCAGCGAGGCCAACGCATCCGGCAAAGTCGCAAGCCCGTCCTCTGACGTACACAAGGCCTCCATCTGCGCTGCCTTGGCCGCGAGTGCGCTGGCGCCCAGCGTTGCAGCGTTGCCCTTGAGGGTGTGCAACTGCTGCGCCAGGGCCTTCCAGTCCTGCGCCTGCAGCAGCGCGTGCAAGGTGTCGAACGTGGTGTTCAGCACGCCGCAGAAGTCCCGAGCCGAATGCACATACAGCGCGCGCTTGCCCGCCATGCGCGCCAGCGCCGTGCGCAGATCCAAGCCAGGTACATCGACGTCTGTATCGGCAGACGCCTCGGGCAGCCATGCCGGTGCAGCAGCAGTGTGTGCCGCGTAGAACCCGCTGACACGAATCAAAAGCGACACCAGCTTGGCGATGTCAAAAGGTTTGCCCATATGCTCGTTCATGCCTGCTGCCAGACAGGCCTCGCGGTCACTGTCCATCGCGTTGGCCGTCATCGCGATGATGGGCACGCCGGCCACGCGCGGCTCCTGCCGGATCAGCCGCGTTGCGCCATAGCCATCGAGCACCGGCATCTGAATATCCATCAACACGGCATCGAACTGCGGCGCTGCCGCCATGACGGCCTCAACGCCCAGTTGCCCATTGGCCGCCAGTGAAACGATGGCACCCTCGGAACGCAACAACTCTTCAGCCACCTGCTGGTTGATCAGGTTGTCCTCGACCACCAGCACCCGCATGCCAGCCAGCTGACGCTGACTGCTGCGGCCCTGCGTCAGTTTGCGCACACCAAAATTTCCGCACTGAGCCTCGGCATAGGCTTCAAACAGCATCGACGCCGTCATGGGTTTGGAGACAAACCCGTTGATCAAACTTTGTTCCTGTTCTGAGCGCTGCGACAGCAACTGCCGCCCGTGACCGGACACCATGATGACGATCGGCTGAACCTGCTGCATTCGCTGGGCCCATTGGCGGATCTGACTGGTAAGCTGCCAGCCGTCCATACCGGGCATGCCCCAGTTGGTATAGATCAGGGGATATGGAAAGCCATTCGGGTCTTGCCTTGTGGCGGACTGAATCATCTCCAAGGCCTGCACACCGCTGCTGGCGCGGTCCACCTGCCAGCCCCAGGACGTGATCATTCCTTGCATCAGATCGCCGGCAACGGCACTGTCTTCAACGAGCAGCACCCGCTTGGGCGCAGGCACCGTGGCCAGCGACCTGTGCGCACCCATCAGTCGCGTTGACTCCGGCGTCGGCGCTGCCGTGAGGGGCTCCTCGCGGGGAAGCGTGGGGAAGCGCAAAACAAAGGAAAACGTGCTTCCGACGTCGGGCGTGCTTTCAAGATGAATCTCGCCACCCATGAGATTCACAATGCGTTTACTGATGGCCAGGCCCAGCCCGGTCCCGCCAAAGCGCCGGGTAGTGGACGCCTCAGCCTGAGAAAACCCACCGAAAATGGCCTTTTGATGCTCCGGCGCAATACCAATGCCCGTATCACGTACCGCGAACGCAATCTCCACATGGGTCGGCGTCACGCTGTGCTGATGCAGACGCAGTACGACCGCACCTTTGGATGTGAACTTAATGGCATTGCTACCCAAGTTCAACAGCACCTGCTGCAACCGCAAGGCATCGCCCAGGATGACTTGCGGCAGTTGCGGGTCCACATCGAATAACACCTCGATATCTTTGGTCCCGCCATTCACCGACAGCACCAGCGAGAGGTCACGCAGAACGCGATCCATGCTGAACGGCTCTTGCTCCAGCGTCATCTTGCCAGCCTCAACTTTGGAAAAGTCAAGAATGTCGTTGATCAGACTCAACAGTGCCTTGGTCGAAAGTTCGGACTTGCTGGCGTAATCGCGCTGACGGGCGCTCAACTCGGTGTTTTGCAGCAGGTGCAGCATACCCAAAATGGCATTCATCGGCGTACGCAGTTCATGCGACATGGTGGCCAGAAACTGGCTTTTTGCGATGTTGGCTGCTTCTGCTGCTTCTTTGGCGCGAATGATTTCCTCGCGCGACACCTCCAGCTGGACCGACTGCTCCCTTAACTGGACCGCCAGATCACGCGTCATGCGAAACGATGCCGAGACGCGTTTCTGGGTTCTCTGCACCGCGAGCGCCACCAGGGATGCGTACAAACAACTGGCGTAGATGAGTGCAATCTTGCCAAACTCGCCGGGCCAGTTGATGTCATGGTGATCCACATACTGCAAATAAATGACCATTGCCAGATAGTTGGCAGTCACAAATTGCCCAAAAAACAGCGCTCGGCGGAAACCCGCGTGCGTCTGATCCACCACGCGGAGCAGCAAAATAATGACCGTCCAGCTGTGTTCGCCACCCGTTGCGTAGATCGCCAGCGTCCAGACTGGAACGTCAAGAATCAGGAAGGCGAGGGCGATATCCACGCGCCCCGTCCTGCCGTACCACACAGACAGACACAGCCACGAGACCAGGGCATACCCAATGAGTAGCTGTACCGACCATCCAAGCGCGATGCCTGCGGCGCCATCGCTGGCAAAACGCTGGTAAAGAACAATAACCAGGCTCAGGAGCAACGACCCCGCCAAACGCAGTGCCGGGATTTGCAGGGTGTTGTACTTTCTGTACCGTAGTGCTTTGCCTTTGGCGACAACTTCCGGGTCCAGCTCGACCAGGTTGGTTCCCTGGACGTCCTGTGGAGTCATTCCACTCGTTATTTGCATGTCACCGATGTTGAATTAAGTTGCAGTTCATGGCGTCATGCGAATTATGCGTCCATCTCTATTCGGCGGAATTAGTCACGGCTGTGTCACGGCGATTAAATGCGCCGACGTGATGATGGTCAGTGCGGCACGTCGTCGCAACTCAATAAAGGCAAGTAACCATGAACCAAGATACCAGCTCCGTCGCCGAAGAACACGGTGAAGAGGAATTCGAAACGATTGGTGACTACCATCGCATGGCCGCTGATCATTTCCAAGCTGCGGCCAATCACCATCAGGCCGCCGCCAGCGCGGATGACGATGGCGATGACGTGGCCTACGCCCGCCATGTGGTGCTGGCCTATCGGCACCAGCTCAATGGCGTGCAGTGCGCTGAAATTGCGATGATGGAAAGCGACGCACTCGAAGACGAGTTTGCCGTGGCAGATGAAGCCGAAGCCGAAGCCGCATAACTTGTCAGTTGGCCAGTGAGGCCAGGCGCCTTGCATGCTGCACGGCACCTGGTCCGACCGATAAACCGGCCCCATACCCTGCGTGGGACGCGCCCACCCGAGACACAGGCAAACGCGCCTACGGGGCGAACTGTTCGATCAGCGCGTTGCACAGCGGCAGCGCGCCGGCGAAATCCATGTCAGCCATGGCGGCCTCTAGCGCGGCGATATCCTCGCCCAGCGCGTCACCAAATTGCTGCTGCAAAGCAGCCATTGCAGACATAGACTCCATGTCTTGGGCCGCCAACAGATTCCTCAACGCTTGCAGCGCCGTTGCCAGCGCTGGCAGGTTGATTGCAGCGCCGCCGCCGCGCGCGCCGTTGTCCATGGCCTGCGCCGCATGCTCCCGTTGCAAAGCGTCCAGCAACGCTTGCAAGCCGGGCAGCGCGAGCGCAATGGCACCGCATACCTGATCGGTCGTGCTCGCCACCAGCGCGGCGGAGGGACTGGTTGCCATCACTTTTTCGGCCGCCGCCGCCGCCGTTGACAACGCCGTGGCGCCCAGTGTTGCGGCCAAACCTTTGAGCGTGTGCAATAGACGCCCGGAATCGTCGAAGGTGGTTCCTGCACGCTGAGCCGACAACAGTTGCAATTGTTGCTGCATGCGCAGCAGATCGTTGACCACCGTGTGCAAGGTGCGCCGATACACATCCTGCTTGCCGCCCAGTCGCTGCAGTGCAGCTGCCAAGTCCACACCGGCTGCCGTCGCGGCTTGTAGCACGGTCCGGCCCACGGAGATGCCGTTGTTGATGGGATCCGGTGTGGCCTCACCCCACTGGGCCTGCTGCCGCAGGATGCGCACCAGTTCGTTCAAATCAAAGGGCTTGCCCACGTGGTCGTTCATTCCCACGGCAAGACAGGCTTCGCGGTCGGAGGCCATGGCGTTGGCGGTCATAGCCACTATGGGGAGCGCCGTCATGCCTAAATTGGTGCGTATGAAACGGGTGGCGGCAAAGCCGTCCATCACCGGCATTTGCAAGTCCATCAGAACCACGGCAAAGTCCGGGTCGGTTGCCACAATCATTTCTACGGCTTCTCGGCCATTGTTGGCAATGTGTACCAAAGCACCTTCGTCCTCAAGAAGCTCACGCGCCACTTGCTGGTTGTTGCGGTTGTCTTCAACAAGAAGGAGGCGCATCCCGGCCAACCGGTGTGACGATGGTTGTGCGGGCATGCGCGAAGGCGGTAGTTGGTCGCGCTCGTTTGTGGCGTCGATCACGGCATCCAGCAACATGGATGCCGTCACCGGCTTGACCAAAGCACCATCCAGTAACGACGGTTCGGCGGCGCTGCGCCGGGACACCATCTCCAGCCCGTGTGCGGTCACCATGACTACGATCGGCACTTTGTTGGAGCCATCGGCGCGGAGCTGGTCCGCGTGCAGTTGGCGAATCTGTTGCGCGGTTTCCCAACCGTCTACGTCCGGCATGGACCAGTCCACAAAGATGGCCTGGTGCTGCGTGCCCTGACGGCGGCACTGTTGCAGCATGTGGAGTGCCTGCTTCCCACTTTCAGCCAGGTCGACCTGCCACCCCATGGAGCGCGCCATGTGCCCCAGTACCTCACGTGCGGCAGGGTTGTCGTCAATAATCAACGTACGCCATAGCGCTTCCTGGGCTCGCTCGCGCAGGTGCAGGCGCCTGCGTTGCAGCGCTGCGTCTTCTTCGGCAATGGGCAGGGTCACGCTGAAATAAAACAGGCTGCCTTCGCCCAACGTACTTTGCAGCTCCAGTTCGCCACCCATGAGGGCGACAAAGCGCTGGCTGATCACCAGGCCCAGCCCCGTGCCACCAAAGCGGCGCGTGGTGGAAGATTCTGCCTGGGTGAATCCACTGAAAATGCGGGCCTGGTTTTGCTTGTCGATGCCAATGCCTGTGTCGCGCACGCTGAACTTCAACGTGACCACGTCGTCCGTGCGCTGCACCAGTCGAATGGAGAGCACCACCTCTCCACGGGCCGTGAATTTGATGGCGTTACTGCCC
>Ga0316222_1005370_pt1 | contig 10999 bp, 8 predicted proteins | sample TBH18011metaG_FD_206008 | JGI IMG/M metagenome (GOLD analysis project Ga0316222, IMG submission 206008) | Freshwater microbial communities from Trout Bog Lake, Wisconsin, USA - TBH18011 | ecosystem: Environmental > Aquatic > Freshwater > Lake > Hypolimnion/Profundal zone | place: USA: Wisconsin... | reverse complement strand
GTTCCAGAGAATTGATCTACCGAATCAACCATTGATCAAAGCCGATTGTGATCTGGTAACTGATACTTCACGCGGAACAACATTACAAGTTGGTGATGCCAAAGTAAGTACCGTTGAACATGTATTGGCTGCAATGGTTGGAATGGGCGTTGATAATGTTTTGATTGAATTAAATGGACCAGAAGTTCCGATCATTGACGGCAGCTCAGAACCTTTTGTTGAATTAATTGAAGAGGCCGGTGTACTGGAACAGGAGGCTTCTAAAGCCTGGTACAGCTTGGATGAAAATATTTATCATTACGATGAAAGCAAGCGTGTGGAAATGGTTGCGTTGCCAGCAGTGGATTATCAGATAACTACACTAATAGATTTTAACAGCCCGGTTTTAGGAACACAACATGCAGGTTTAAAAACCATTAAAGATTTTAAAGCAGAAATTGCTCCTTGTCGAACCTTTTGTTTTTTGCATGAGTTGGAAATGTTGTTGGATCATGATTTGATAAAAGGTGGTGATATTAATAATGCAATTGTAGTAGTTGATAAGCCTGTTACAAATGAAGAAATGACGAGGTTGGCAAAAGCATTTAAACGCGATAAGATCGAAGTAAAAACAGAAGGCTATTTGAATAACCTGGAATTACGCTTCCCAAATGAACCTGCCAGACATAAATTATTGGATGTGATTGGTGATCTCGCATTGATAGGTTATCCCATTAAAGCAAGGATTATCGCTAATAGACCGGGACACAGCACCAATATTGAATTTGCTAAAAAAATCAAACAGTACATCAAAAAGAATAAGCACATGAAAGATGTGCCTGTGTACGATCCTACCATACCGCCTGTTTTCAATCTTGAAAAGATTGAAAAAACCTTACCGCACCGTTTTCCTTTTTTATTAGTTGATAAAATAACCGAATTAACAGATAATTATATTATCGGGATTAAAAATGTAACTTTTAATGAGTGGTTTTTTCAAGGGCATTTTCCAAATAATCCAGTTATGCCCGGTGTATTACAGATAGAAGCTTTGGCTCAAACAGGCGGAATTCTTTGTATCAATGCCATGCATGAAGGGCAGTACGATACCTATTTTTTAAAGATCGATAATTGCAAATTCAAACAGAAAGTGATACCCGGTGATACCATGATTCTGAAAATGGAGCTGATTTCTCCTATCAGAAGAGGTATTTGCGAAATGAAAGGAACCGTTTATGTAGGCGGCAAGGTTGCCACCGAAGCCAATTTAGTGGCTCAAGTTGTAAGGAGAACTTAAAGCCTAAAATATCCTTAATAAGTATATTTTTGCAGCGCCGGCTGAAATCTGGCATCTTTTTTATTGCTACTGATGTCTTATGCAAACAACAGTAGCCCCAAAACCAAGAAACAGGATGACCCATCCCTACACGTACATAGATCCTAATGCATGGATTGCGCCAAACGTTAAGATCGATCCTTTTACTGTAATTCATGGCGACGTCCAGATCGGCGAAGGAACATGGATTGGAAGTAATGTAACCATCATGGACGGTACAAGAATCGGCAAGAACTGCCGTGTATTTCCGGGCGCTGTATTAGGAGCCATTCCACAGGACTTAAAATTCAATGGAGAAAAGACAACAGTAGTAATTGGAGATAATACAACCATTCGTGAATTCGTTACCATCAATCGTGGTACTGACGATCGCGGAAAAACCAAAGTAGGTAATAATTGTTTGATCATGGCTTACAGCCACATTGCCCACGATTGCATCATTGGCAATAATTGTGTTTTAAGCAATAATGCAACTTTAGCAGGGCATGTTACAGTTGACGATTGGGCATGGATCGCTGGTGTGAGCGCAGTGCATCAATTTGTACACATTGGTCAGCACGCATATATTGCAGGAGGAAGTTTGGTGAGTAAAGATGTTCCTCCTTATATCAAAGCCGTACGTAATCCTTTAAGTTACGGAGGTGTGAACAGTGTTGGATTAAAACGACGTGGTTTTGAATTGGAAAGCATTAATTGTATTCATGATATTTACCGTATCATTTTTAATAAAGGATTAAACACTACACAGGCACTCGAATTTATTGAAGAAGAATTACCAGCCAGTGATGAAAGAGACGAAATCGTAACTTTTATTCGCGAAAGTGTTCGTGGTATCATCAAACGTTCCACCAAAGGCAGCGGAGAAGAAGAATAATATTCTGCCGAACTAAAAATTATTTTTTTGTATGACGATCCAACTCACTGATGCCGGCAAAAGATTTAACCGGGATTGGATATTTCGTCATGTTACTTACAATTTTTACGGAGGAAAATCTTATGCCATTACAGGCCCAAACGGAAGTGGCAAAAGCACTTTACTGCAAGCCATTGCAGGAAGTATGAATATGAGTGAAGGAATTTGTGAATCGCTGATTGTTGATCGCAAATTAGAAGATGGCGAAATCTACAAATACATTGCAATAGTTGCACCTTATTTGGAAGTGATAGAAGAGATGAGTGCTAAAGAATTTTTATTGTTTCATGCTTCATTCAAACCATTGCTTTCTTCTGTAACGATCGATGAAGTAATAAAAATCATTGGCTTAGAAAAAGCTGCTGATAAACAAATACGTTATTATTCTTCAGGCATGAAACAAAGAGTGAAGCTGGCACAGGCCATTTTTTCTGATGCGCCGGTTTTGCTATTGGATGAACCTTGTACCAATTTGGATAAAACAGGATACGATCTATATCATCAACTCATCAATAATTATTGCAGTAATAAATTAATTATTGTAAGTAGTAATGATGAAAAGGAAATGGATTTTTGTGAAGAGAAGATTTCCATCATGGATTATAAATAGCTGCTTTTTTTGTTTCAGTACAAGAGTGCGACGCAACAAAATTTTAATTGAAATACAAAAGCTCGTCAAATAAATCTTCTATCTCCTGCTCGCAATCAATAAATTCAAATCTGTAAACTTCAAATCGAATTTTTGGCTGATATAAAAATCGGTCAATGCGCCTTTGAACAGATAAATGCCTTCGCGTAAATTAAAATTATGCCAAACCATTTCTTCCATGCCTCCTTCGTCGCTGATGGTTAATAATAATGGCATCAAAACATTGCTGATGGCCTGACTTGCAGTTCTTGCAAAACCACTTGGGATATTAGGAACACAATAATGGATCACATCATGTTTTACATAAGTTGGTTTTTCATGCGTGGTCAATTCACTTGTTTCGAAACAACCGCCACGATCTATAGCAACATCAATGATGATACTTCCGGGACGCATCGCCGCCACCATTTCTTCAGAAACAACAACAGGTGCACGACCAAATTCATTGCTTAAAGCACCAACTGCAACTTCACAGGTTTTTAATTGTTTTGCTAAAATACGCGGCTCTAAAACGCTTGTCCAGCAACGTTGTCCGAGATTATTCTGTAATTGTTTTAAGCGATACACATCATTATCAAACACTTTAACACTTGCACCCAATGCCAATGCATTGCGTGTTGCAAATTCACCTACGATACCTGCGCCAATAATAACCACTTTTGTTGGCGGAATACCGCTGATGCCGCCCAACAACACTCCTTTGCCTTTATTAAAACTGCTGAGATATTGTCCGGCAATCAGCATCAATGCGCTTCCAGCAATCTCACTCATACTGCGAACGATGGGATAAGTGCCGCTGTCATCTTTTAAATTTTCAAAACTCAATGCAGTAATTCTTTTCTCCATCATCGTTGCAACAATTTCTGTTTTCAATGCTGAATGATGAATGGGAGAAATAATGGTTTGATTGAGTTGCAACAAGTTCATATCTTCTTCAACAACGGGTGCACTTTTAACTAAGATGGGTGCTTTGTACACTTCTGCTTTTTCGTATAATATCCTTGCTCCAGCTTCGCTGTAATCTTTATCGGTGTAATTACTTCCTTCGCCTGCTTTATGTTCCACTGCAACACTATGCCCGTTGCTGACCAGCACACCAACAGCTTCAGGAGTTAAAGCGATGCGGTTTTCCTGAAATGCAAATTCTTTTGGAATACCGATATGCAGTTCGGCACCTTTTGCTTTTATATCAAGTGTTTCTTCTAAAGTTTCATAACTGAATGAAGTGGATATAACGGGTTTTGTAAGAGCCATTGTTTAAAAGGTTTGAAATTGCTGATTGAAGATTTGTATTTAGTGAAGTTACTTTATTTAAATAATAATTGCGAAGTAGATGATTTATCGCTGCTCAACTGTGTACAATCTTCGAGTATTTGCATCTAACAATTCGATGTGAACATTAAAAACATCATCCGGCAAAAGTGAAGCGGCTTTTTCGGGCCATTCAATGAAACACAAATTTTTGCTGAACAAAGCATCTTCAATCCCTGCCTGAATGGCTTCTTCCTCATCCTTCAAACGATACCAGTCCATGTGAAAGATGCTGCCAGAAAAAGGGCTTTGATATTCGTTGATAATGGCAAATGTGGGGCTGCTGATGCTGTCTTTCACTTCCAACAATTCGCATAAAGCATGGATGAAAGTGGTTTTACCTGCACCCATGGGCGCATGAAAAGCCCAAATTTTATTTTGCTTTCCTTCCTTCCATAAAAGTTTAGCAACCTGATTGATCTGTCCCAGTTCAAAAATTGCATCCATGCGGCAAAGATATTTCTATGATGGTAAGATGAGAATTTTATTAGTTGGTAAATTTGTGAGGAAAGTCATTGCTATTTGTCAGAAGATGATACATTTTTGAGCAAATTGTAAAGTTGCAGAAAAATCAATCATACAAGTGTGATGGAACGATACAAAGTACTGGTACGTTTGCCGGCCTCATAAAAATAATTGAACCATGGAGAAAGTGAATTTAAAAGTTGAAGGGATGAGCTGCACCAATTGTGCATTGACGATCGACAAATATCTGAAGAGCGAAGGTTTGCAAAATGTGAAAGTGAATTTTATTGGTGGTGATGTAAGTTTTGAAATGAATGGGAATATCACGCAACAAAAAATCGAGAAAGGAATTAATTCTTTAGGTTATCATGTGCACCATGAGCATGGAGAACATGACCATCATGGTCATGACCACAGCGGAGGTTCTCTGCCTTTTAAAAATCATTTGCAGCGTTTTTGGTTCTGTATCATTTTCACATCACCATTGATGCTGCACATGTTGCCCGGTTTTCATATTCATGTGCTGATGAACCCTTATGTTCAATTGGCATTAACGATTCCCGTTTACATTGTTGGTATGGATTTTTTTGGCAGAAGTGCGATCAAAAGTTTATTCTCAGGTATTCCGAACATGAATGTGTTGATTGCTTTAGGATCAAGCGCTGCATTCGGTTACAGCCTCTACGGCTTATTCGTGAGTAATAGCAGTAATTATTTATTTTTTGAAACAGCCTGTACCACCATCACATTAGTTTATTTAGGAAATTGGATGGAAGATGCCTCAATTGAGAAAACACAAGCTGCATTAAAAAGTTTAGCGAAGAGCCAGAAAGTGATGGCGAATATGATCGCTTTTGATGATCAGCATCATGAACAAATTTTTCAGGTTGAAAGCACTGCTTTGCATGTGGGTGATTTGGTTTTGATCCGTAATGGCGAACATGTTCCTATGGATTCAAAAATATTATGGGGCGAAGCCAATGTGAATGAAGCCATCATTACCGGAGAAAGCGTTCCTGTTGAAAAGAAAATAAAAGATCAACTCATCGGCGGAAGTATTTTAGAAAGCGGCACTGTAAAAGCGCAGGTGACTGCTGTTGGTGAAGACACAGTTCTTTCCAATATTTTAAAATTGGTAAAAGAAGCACAAACAGAAAAGCCTCCTGTACAACAAATGGCAGATAAGATCAGCGCCATATTTGTTCCAACAGTAGTAAGCATTGCATTGCTAACATTAGCAGTCAATTATTTTTTTGTCGATAAAAGTTTTGGCGACAGCTTATTAAGAAGTATAGCAGTTTTGGTTATTTCTTGTCCCTGCGCCATGGGTTTAGCAACGCCGGCCGCTGTAGCAGTGGGTTTGGGGCGAGCAGCAAAAAATGGTATCCTTTTTAAAAATGCCAGAAGCCTTGAAATTTTCAAGGAAATTAAGCAAGTTGTATTCGATAAAACAGGAACGCTCACAACCGGAAAATTTGCAATTGAAAATTTTAAATCAGAAATAATTGAAGATGATTTTAAACGTATTGCTTATTCACTTGAAAAATATTCTAATCATCCTGTTGCGAAAGCCATTACTAATGAATGGAAAATAAAAGATGAAATTCACTGGGCTTCTGTTGAAGAAGTAAAAGGGTTAGGCATCAAATCAAAAGACAAAGATGGCAATGATTATTTTGCCGGTTCCTATACGATCGCAGCTTCTTTTTCAAAAGATGATGCGCACAATATTTATATCATTCGTAACAATGAATTAATTGGATGGATTGATGTTGCGGATGAAATAAGATCGGAAGCAAAACAGGTGATCGCTTTATTGAAATCTAAAAATATCAAGACCATTTTATTGAGTGGCGACAGAAAAGACAAATCACAGAAAGTTGGGGATTATCTCGGCATTGATGAAGTGGTTGCAGAACAAACACCTGAACAAAAATTAGAAAAGATCGCGGCATATACGGCCATTGCACCTACTGCAATGGTTGGTGATGGCATCAATGATGCACCGGCATTAGCGAAAGCAACAGTTGGTATTTCTTTAAGCGATGCATCGCAGGTTGCTATGCAAAGTGCGCAGGTTGTTTTAATGAATCACGGTTTAAAACACATGCCATTGGCGTTGGGTTTAGGCAAGCATACCTACCTCACCATCAAAGGAAATTTATTCTGGGCATTTGCTTATAATATTGTTGCCATTCCCGTTGCTGCAATGGGATTTTTAAGTCCAACATTCGGTGCGTTAATTATGGGATTGAGTGATGTGGTACTTGCCATTAATTCTCTTTCGCTGAATTTTAAGAAAGTGGTTTGATGAGTTGTATCTTCATTTCACAAAATGATCTCAGCAAAACAAACACTTCAAAACTATTGGGGCCATTCTTCTTTTCGCGGAGAACAGGAGAAAATAATTGAATCTGTTCTCGAAGGAAAAGACACACTGGCTTTATTGCCAACGGGTGGTGGTAAATCTATTTGCTTTCAGATTCCTGCTTTGATGAAAGAAGGGTTGTGTTTGGTGATCTCTCCATTGATCGCATTGATGAAAGATCAGGTTGAAAATCTTCAAAAGCATGGAATATCGGCTATTTCACTGCACAGCGGATTAACTTATTACGAAGTAAAAAAAGTGTTGGAGAATGCAGTTCATGGTGATTATCAATTTTTATACGTATCCCCCGAACGTTTAGAAACAAATCTTTTCAAAGAATTTTTGCATTCCTTACATATCAGTTTACTTGCTGTTGATGAAGCACATTGCGTTTCTCAATGGGGCTATGATTTTCGTCCCCCATATTTGCGTATTGCAAACCTGAGGGAAGAATTACCAAAAGTTCCGCTCATTGCATTAACGGCATCTGCCACTCCTATTGTTCAAAAAGATATCGTTGCGAAATTAAAATTAAACCAACCTAATATTTTTATTGAATCATTCGAAAGAAATAATCTCTCTTATTCTGTTTTTAAAGTTGACAGCAAGATCAATAAAATAATCGAGATACTCAGTAATGTAAAAGGTAGCAGCATTATTTATTGCAGGAACAGAAGGCAAACAAAGAATGTTACTGATCTGTTACAACTGCAAAACATTTCAGCAGATTTTTATCACGCAGGTTTAGCACAGGACGAAAGAAGCAATAAACAAAATAAGTGGATCAATAATGAAACAAGGGTTATGGTTTGCACCAATGCTTTCGGCATGGGCATTGATAAATCTGATGTAAGAATCGTGATCCATTATGACACACCTGATTGCTTAGAAAATTATTATCAGGAAGCAGGAAGAGCAGGGCGTGACAGTAAGAAAGCTTATGCTGTTCTATTATATCAAACAGAAGATATTAAAGACCTGAAAAGCTTACCTGATTTACGTTTCCCTTCAATATTAGAAATAAAAAATGTATACCAATCCATCGCAGATCATTTACAAATTCCTGTTGGTTTGGGTGAGGGGAATTATTATGATTTTGATCTGAGTGGGTTCAGTAAGAATTTTAAATTGGATAGTTTTCTGGTCATGAATATTTTAAAAGTTTTGGAACAGGAAGGTCATTTGACTTTTTCCGAAAATATTTTTCTTCCGACACAGGTACAATTTACTGCAGATAAAGATATTTTGAATGATGCCGAGAGAATGTTTCCGCAAACAGCCGATGTGATGAAATGTTTACTGCGCACTTATGAAGGCATTTATGATAACCGCGTTTCCATCAATGAAAAACAAATTGCAAAATTGTGCAAGTTGCCTTATGAAAAAATTTATATCGACCTGCAGGAACTACATTCAATAGGTATCATCGAATATTTGCCACAAAAAGAAACACCGCAAATTCATTTTATTTTAAATCGTGCACCGGCAAAAACATTACACATTAATCAGGATGCTTATTTGCAGCGCAAGAAACAATACACCGATCGTGTTGAGAAAATACTTGATTACTTAAAATTGGAAACTGCTTGTCGCAGTAAATTCATTGCCGATTATTTTACTGAAATTAAAAATGAGAATTGCGGCATTTGTGATAATTGTTTGAAACAAAAAAAGCCTGACCTCACAACAAATGATTTTAAAACAATTGAAGAATTGATTTATGCAACCATTCCTGCTCAGGGAATAAATGTGAAAGAGTTATTTATTGAATTAAATGAAATTAAAAAAGAAGATTTTTGGAAAGTGTTTCAAATGCTACAGGATGAAAAGAAGATTTTAGCAGATGAAAGAGGTTTTATAAAAAAAGTCGAACATTGATCTACACTTGAAGAGTGCGATTCATTCACTGAATGAATCGAAGGCAACAACCGATGCCACCTGCATTTCAGTCGGTCTCATTCATAATATCTGCACACAAATCATCCTTTTTAACAAAAGATTGCAGTCTATTGGCTGTAACTTGGCATAGTTTTATCTTTATATCACGTAAAAAAATAGAATCATGGAAGGAAAAAAATATAAAATACTGCTTTGTGAAGACGATACCAACCTTGGTATGGTTTTAAAAAATTATTTAGAGCTGAATGAATACGATGTTATTCTGGAACGCGACGGAAGATTGGGCTTGGCTGCTTTTCAACGCGAAAAATTCGATATCTGTTTATTGGATGTGATGATGCCGAATGTAGATGGTTTTGCATTGGCTGAAGAAATACGCGATGTGGATCCTGATATGCCTTTATTCTTTTTGAGTGCCAAAACAATGAAAGAAGATATCATTCAGGGCTACAAATTGGGTGCGGATGATTATATCACCAAACCTTTTGACAGTGAAGTGTTGTTGCTGAAAATAAAAGCGATCTTAAAACGTAATGAAGAAGATAACAGGATCAGTGATAATATTGAGTTTGATCTGGGCTTCTATCATTTCAATCCGAAACTGCGTGAATTGATCCATGAAGGAAAAACACAAACATTATCTCCCAAAGAAAATGAGTTGTTGAAAATGTTGGCAGAACATAAAAATGATCTGTTACCGAGAGAACGTGCATTGAAGAAAATCTGGGGCAGCGATACTTATTTCAACGGAAGAAGCATGGATGTTTATATTGCTAAGCTTCGTAAATATTTAAAAGATGATGTGAATATTGAGATCGTAAATATTCACGGTAACGGATTTAGATTAGTTGCGCCTTAGTAGAAATAATTTTCAAAAGAAATAAAAAAGCCTCATGAAATTCATGAGGCTTTTTTATTAACTAAATAAATTTGGCTGATTGCCTTTGGGTACAGACTTTCCCAAATGATTATATGCTTTCGCTGTAACTTCTCTGCCTCGTGGTGTCCGTTGCATAAAACCTTCTTGAATTAAAAAAGGTTCATACACTTCTTCAATGGTCCCTGCTTCTTCACCAACGGCTGTTGCAATAGTAGTAAGGCCTACAGGACCACCTTTGAATTTTTCGATAATGGTGGTGAGAATGCGATTATCCATTTCATCCAAACCATGTTCATCCACATTCAAGGCTTTGAGTGCATGTTGTGTGATGCCGATATCGATTGCCCCATCATTCAATACTTGTGCAAAATCTCTTACTCTTCTTAATAAACTGTTGGCGATACGCGGTGTGCCGCGGCTGCGTCTTGAAATTTCTCCTGCTGCATCTGTTGTAATAGATGTATTTAAGATAGCAGCACTTCTTTCAATTATTTTCTTTAAAGTTTCGGCATTATAATATTCCAATCTTGATTTGATTCCAAAACGTGAGAGCAACGGTGCTGTTAATAATCCGCTTCTTGTTGTTGCACCAACCAAAGTGAATGGATTCAAATTAATTTGTACTGATCTTGCATTCGGGCCAGTATCGATCATGATATCGATTCTGAAATCTTCCATTGCCGCATACAAATATTCTTCCACCACAGTGCTTAAACGATGTATCTCATCAATAAATAAAACATCATTGGGTTCTAAATTGGTAAGTAATCCTGCAAGATCACCCGGCTTTTCAATAACAGGACCTGAAGTTTCTTTAATGTTTACACCGAGTTCATTTGCTACAATTCTGCTGAGTGTTGTTTTCCCTAATCCCGGAGGACCATGAAATAAAATATGATCCAATGCTTCTCCACGGATCTTAGCTGCTTTGATGAAGATGATGAGATTTTCTATCAATTGCGGCTGGCCTGAAAAATCTTCTAACTCTTTTGGACGAATGGTGTTCTCAAATTCTTTATCCGCCAGATTCAGATTTTCTTTATCACTATTTAAATTCGGATTTACCATATCGGCTCAAATCTACAAAAACTATTGGTGCCTCCTTTTGCAACTTTTTTTTAAAATAGTTGTTTATTTTTTAAACAAGCAATAGTAAATTAATATTACTGTTGTTGCGTCGCACTCTTGTACTGCATAAC